>Ga0310690_10012845_pt1 | contig 10240 bp, 5 predicted proteins | sample AusTroGonzalo_MG_2_FD_207661 | JGI IMG/M metagenome (GOLD analysis project Ga0310690, IMG submission 207661) | Bovine rumen microbial communities from tropical cattle in Woodstock, Queensland, Australia - Gonzalo_04 (v2) (version 2) | ecosystem: Host-associated > Mammals > Digestive system >...
TGTAGTAGCGGGAGGCGGACTCGAACCACCGACCTCCGGGTTATGAGCCCGACGAGCTACCAACTGCTCTATCCCGCGATGTTTGGGACTGCAAAGGTAGATAAAAATAATTAATATCCAAAAAAAGTGTATCTTTGAGCATATGAAAACCACATTCTTCTCCATTTTCCTGACGCTTACCCTTTCCGTAACGTTGCATGCCGGGACCTGCCGGCTGGAGCACTGGGAGTTCTCCCGAGACGGCGAACACTGGGAAGCGGTCACGGTTCCGCACAGCACGAATGCCCTCGACGGCCGTTCGGCGGCGTACTACCGCGGCCAGACGCATTACCGTTGTGAGATCTCTCCGGACCTGTCCAAAACCTCTTTCCTCCTGTTTGAAGGAGCAGCGCAAGCCTCGCGGGTTTATGTGAACGGAGATCTTGCTTACGCACACAAAGGCGGATACACGCCTTTTGTCGTGCCGCTGAAGGGCCTGCTCCGGCCGGAAGGAAATGTGGTGGAGGCGGTCTGCGACAACAGCGTTGACCTGGAGATGATCCCCATTTCGTCCGACTTCAACAAGAACAACGGCCTGCACAATCCGGTGTCGCTGCTGGAATATGATGGCGTGTTCCTGTGCCCGATCGAATACGGGCTGGACCGCTTCCATCTGGTCCAGACGAACGTGACGGACGCGAAAGCCGTCGCCCGGGTGCAGGCCAGACTGGAGAACGGCACATCCAAAACGAAACGCGTGAAGGTGATGCTGATGCTCCGGGATGCGGAAGGGAAAGTGGTCCGAAAAAAACGCCAGCGCGTAAAGGTCCCCCCCGGGGGCGCATACGCTTATGCGAAAGAGATCCGGCTGAAGCGCCCGCATCTGTGGGACGGTGTGGCGGATCCGTACCTGTATACGGTCGAACTGACGGTCGGCGATGACTGCACGAAGAAAGAAATCGGCTTTCGCTATTTCCGCCTGGACAAGGACGGGGGCTTCTTCCTGAACGGACACCCCTACCCGCTGCGCGGCGTGAGCATGCACCAGGACATGGAAGGACGCGCCTCGGCCTTGACGAAGGAGAATTTCGACCGCGACTATGCCATCGTCCGTGAGCTCGGATGCAATTTCCTGCGCCTGGCCCACTATCCCCACAACGACTATGCTTTCCAGCTCTGCGACCGCATGGGCATCGTGGTCCAGACCGAGATTCCCTGGGTCAATATCTGCGGTGAGCGCGCGACAGACGCCTATTTCGACAACATCCACGACCAGATGTGGGAAATGATCACGAGTTTCTACAACCACCCGTCCATCTGCTTCTGGGGCATGTGGAACGAGCTGGACAGTTGGGGCAACACAGAGCAGTACCAGGGGACGCTGGATGCGCGGCGCGCAGTGGACGAGACGGCGAAGCTCTACGATTACGCCAAATCGCTCGATCCCACCCGCGCGGTGGGCCTGACGGATGACAGCGTCTTCGCGCGGGACTTCTTCACGGAGCTCAAGGCCGATTATTATTCCGAGAACCGCTATCACGGCTGGTACTATGAGTACGACCGTTTCGACGGACTGACACAGTCCATGTCCTGGATCCACGATCACATGGGCGTCACCAACCTGTCCGAATACGGCGTAGGCATCAACCCCTACTGCCACAGCTGGAAAGAAGAGGACATCCGCCGCTACCGGGACGACCGGCGTCACATGGAAGCGTACGGCAACCGGGCGCACGAGTCGGCGGTCCAGCAGATCTGTGCCATGCCCTGGCTGAATTTCACCTCGCTGTGGATCCTGTTCGACTTTGCCGTGGCGGACCGCAAAGAGGGATTCCTGGATTCGGACGACGGCGTGCACTATACGGAGAATCCCGCACGGCTCTACACCAACGACAAAGGCCTCGTGACGCGCGACCGCCAGACCAGGAAAGACGTCTTCTACCTCTACAAGTCCTGGTGGAACACCGGCGAGGAGACGGTCTATATCACCGAACGGCGGCTTCACAAACGCCCCGCCGGATCGACGTTCACCCTCACGGTATATTCCAACGCCAGCTCGCTCACGCTGCTGCGCGACGGCGTTCCCATCCGGACCCTGGAGGGATCCGGCGAAATCTCGGGCGTGATCTGGAAATTCGACGAGTTGGAGATGGGCGCCGCGCAGACCACTTTCGAAGTCGTCTCCGACAGCGGCAAGCGTGACAGCGTCAGCTTCGAACCGCTGTAGGAAAACCTGAATCGCATCCCTTGCAGCCGGTCCGGAATTCTCATATCATTCGCCATACGCTGAGACATTACTTGGCGGCGGCCATTTTTGCCGGCATCATCATCCAGCTCAACTGCACCATAGACAGCATGGTGGCAGGACAGTTTATCGGAGCCGATGCCGTGTCGGTGATTGTCCTGGCCCTGCCGCTGGTGAATATCCTGATGCTCCCGGGCACCATCCTCCTGATGGGGACGACGCTCCTGATTGCACCGGCTTTCGGAAACCAGGACTACGGCCGGGTGAACCGGACGCTCACGGTGGGAGTGGCGTCGGCCCTGCTCGTCAGCGGAATCTTTACGGCCCTGCTTGCCGTGTTTGCCGGGCCGGTTTCCCTGTTCATCACCCAGGATGCGCGTTTGCAGCCCATGCTGCAGGAGTATCTTCCCTTTGCCTTTGCGGGCAGTTTCTTCGGACTGTTTGCCTGTGCGGGCAGCCAGTTCGTCCAGATCAGCGGCCGGCCGCGGCTGGTGGCCTGGTTCGTGGGCATTTTCGGAGTCCTGAACCTGGCCCTGGACATCCTCTTCGTGCGGGTGCTGGGCATGGGCATACGGGGTGCGGCTGCGGGCACTTCCTCCGCGGCGGTCCTGGGCTTTCTGGTCATGGTCCCGTACCTGCTGCGGGAACCGCGTCCGTATCGCCTGTGCTGGCCCGGACGGGCCCGTGTCCGCCAGTATTTCCGGGAAATCCTGCAGCGGGGCACTCCCGCCGCCATGACGGGCGTATCCATGATTCTCCTCAACCTGGGCCTCAACACCCTGGTTCTGCACACGCTGGGGGCCGACGGCATGTTTACCCTGAGCATCTGCATGCAACTGCTGATGATCTGCATGCTGGTGCTCACCGCCACGGGCGGCACCATCACGGGGCTGGGCGGCATCCTGTCCGGAGAAGAGGACTGGGATGCCGTGGGCCGGCTCATCTCCCTCATCCTGAAATTGACGCTGGGGCTGGCACTGTGTGCGACGCTACTGCTGTTGGCTTTTCCCGAAAGGGTGGCGTCGCTCTTCGGAGCCGATGCGGCCCTCGCGCAGATGTCGGCCGGCCCGCTCCGCATCTTCAGCGGAGTCTTCCTTCCGGCTGCGGTGCTGATGACGCAGGCCAATGCCTTCCTGTTGGTCAAACGGGGCCGGGCGGCCGCCTTGTTGCAGGCGGGCATCGTCCTCTGCATCCTGCCGCTCGCTCTGGCCCTCTCCCGCCTTAACCTGTGGGTAGCCCTGCCGCTGGGAATGCTGCTCCCGATGCTGGGAGGCCGGGTGGCAGCTTTCCTTCTCTCAAGAAAGGAGAGAGGGCTGCACCCGGTCTGGTTGATCCCCACCGGAGACAGGCGGCATTCCTTTGCCGTCAGCGTGGCCTATTCCCGGGAAAGCGTTTCGCAGCAGTTCCTCCTGCTTTGTGAAGGGCTGGAAGCGATGCGGCTTTCCGAAGCCGAGAATACGGCCGTCACCCATTGCGTGGAGGAAATGATGCTGCACCAGTTGGAGATGGGACAGTCCTGCGGGCTCCGGGGAAGCTTCGATGTGGGAATCGTGGACGGAGACGACCGCTTCACCATTCTGGTCAAAGCGGCCGGAAAGGCCTTCAATCCCCTGCACGTGTATGGGAAGGACGATCCCGATTCACTGGGCCTCCGCATCGTGGAGGGCTTCTGCCGGGACGTCAACTACCGCTATGCCAGCGGGATCAACTGCGTTTACCTGAATTTCGACAAGAATCCAGTCCTTAGCGGATCCGGATCTCGTTGTCCATGCGGGCAAGGACCTGCGGACCGGTGATGCCGCGCAGGGCGGAGATCAGGGCGTCGTCGCCGCCCTTCTTGCCGCCGATCATTTCCATCATCTGGTCCATCGGGGACAGCGGGGCGGGATAGCCCTTGATCTTCCACTGTGCGAGGTCGGGTTCGCCGGCCGCGACAGCGGCGTAATGGATGGCGTCCTCGAGGGTGCCGATCTCATCCACCAGGTTGATCTTCAGCGCGTCGGCGCCCGTCCACACGCGGCCCTGGCCGATGGCATCCACGGTCGTCTTGGGGATGCCGCGGCCTTCGGACACGATGGTGGTGAAGCGGTCGTAGACGGCCTCGATGCCGGTCAGCATGAAGTCATATTCGTCCTTGTCGAACGGACGCATCAGGCCCAGCATGTCGCCGTGCTTGTGGGAGGTGACGCTCTCCACGCCCACGTGGGCGATGTCCTTGGCGGCCTTGGAAAAGTCCGGCACGAGGCCGAACACGCCGATGGAACCGGTAAGCGTAGCCGCGTCGGAGTAGATCTTCTCGCAGTTGTTGGAGATCCAGTAGCCGCCGGAAGCGGCATATCCGCCGTAGGAGGCGACCACGGGCTTGTCGGCCTTGAGCCGGTCGAGGGCTTCCTTGATCTTCTCGGAAGCGGTCACGGAGCCGCCCGGAGAGTTGACGCGGAGCACCACGGCCTTGACGGTGGAGTCGGCGCGCACCTTGTTGATGATGGTGGCGAAGCGGTCTCCGGCGATGTCGGACTTGCCGTTGCCGTCGATGATCTCGCCGTCGGCATAGATGACGGCGATCTTCTGCTTGGCCTTGGACGGGACGAGCTTGGCGGCGGCGTAGTCGGCCAGGCTGATCCACTTGATATCCTTATACTTCTCCTCGACGGCGAGGGCGGCGAGCTTGTCCTCCAGGCCGTCCCGGTCGAGCAACTCGTCAGCGAGGCCGTAGGTGAGGAAATCCTCCGGCAGGCGGAGCTTGAGGCCGGAGATGGTCTCGTCCAGCTGCTCCTTGCTCATGCCGCGCGCCTCGGCGATGGCCCCGCCGAGCGTCTCCCACATCGAGTCGATCATGCGCTGGTACTGCTCGCGGTTCTCGGGGCTGGAACTGCCGCGGGTGTACATCTCGCCGGCGGACTTGTACTTGCCGTGGCGGATGAGCTGCATGTTGACGCCGAAGCGCTTCAGCAGGTCGCCCAGGAAGAACATCTGGGTGCCGATGCCGGTGAACTGGGGCGTCAGGCCCAGGTAGGAGGACATATAGATCTTGTCGGACACGGAGGCCAGGTAGTAGGTGGCCGCGCCGGGATTCTCCATATAGGTCACGACGGCCTTGCCGCTGGTGGCGCGGAAACGCTCCAGCGCGCCGCGCAGCTCCTCCAGGCTGGTCACATCCGTGGCGTTGTCGTCCGTGCGAAGGTAGATGAACTTGACGGCGGGGTCCTCCGCGGCGGCGTTCACCGCCTGGACGGCATCCCAGATGCCGAGGATGTCGCGCGAGTCGGTTCCGCCGCCCATGAGCAGGGACGTCGGGTCCAGGTCGCCGAAGGGGTTGGACTCCTGCGTCTGTTCGCCGATCACAATCTTGCCCAGGTCGATCTTGAGCACGCCGGACTTCGGCAGGACAGGCTTGCTGTTGCCGGCGGCGGCCATCGAGCCGATCATCCCGAAGGTCAGGATGAAACAAATGATACCCGTGAGGATAAGACCGCAGATCACGGCCAGAACCATTTTGAGAAAATCTTTCATACTGTAAACTGAAAATTTAACAAAAGTAGGTAAATTTGCAGAATAATTCAAAAACCGATGGCACAGAAACCTTCCATACCCAAGGGGACCCGCGATTTCGGTCCGCAGGAGACGGCCGAGCGCAACTATATCTTCGACACGATACGCTCGGTGTTCAAGACGTTCGGCTACGCCCAGATCGAGACGCCCGCGATGGAGAACCTCTCCACCCTGCTCGGCAAGTACGGCGAGGAGGGCGACAAGCTCCTGTACCGCATCCTGAACTCCGGCGACGCCTTCGCGGAGGTGGACATGCAGAAGCCGCTGACCCCGCAGGTGTGCGAGAAAGGCCTGCGCTACGACCTCACGGTGCCCTTCGCCCGCTTCGTGGTGCAGCACCAGAACGAGCTGTCCTTCCCCTTCAAGCGTTTCCAGATCCAGCCGGTCTGGCGGGCAGACCGCCCGCAGAAGGGCCGCTACCGCGAGTTCTACCAGTGCGACGTGGACGCCATCGGGTCCCGCAGCCAGCTGTGCGAGCTGGAGCTGGTGCAGATCGTGGACAAGGTCTTCGAAAAGCTGGGCGTGCGCGTGCTGGTCAAGATCAACAACCGCAAGGTCCTGACCGGCCTCGCGGAGATCTGCGGCTTCCCCGACAAGGTGGTGGACATCACCGTGGCCATCGACAAGCTGGACAAGATCGGCCTCGACGCCGTCAAGGACGAGATGCGCGAGAAAGGCCTCACCGACGCGGCCATCGCCGTGCTCGAGCCGGTGCTGACCCTGAGCGGCTCCAACGCCGAGAAGCTCGCGAAGATGCGCGCCATCATGGGTGCCTCCGAGACGGGCCTCAAGGGCCTCGACGAGCTCGAGGAGCTCTTCGGCTACATCGAAGCCGCGGGCATCCAGACGCCGGCCGAGATCGATCTCTCGCTGGCGCGCGGTCTCAATTACTATACGGGCGCCATCTTCGAAGTCAAGGCGCTCGACTGGCAGATCGGCAGCATCTGCGGCGGCGGCCGCTACGACAACCTGACCGGCATCTTCGGCCTGCCCGACATGTCGGGCGTGGGCGTCAGCTTTGGCGCCGACCGCATCTACGACGTGCTCAAGGGGCTGGACAAGTTCCCGAAGGGCCTGTGCAGCGCCACGCGCCTGCTGCTCGCGAACATGGGCCCGGACGAGGTCCGCTACCTGCTGCCCGTCGCCGCCGCACTGCGCGCCGAGGGCGTGGCCGTGGAGCTCTATCCCGACGCCGCCAAGCTCAAGAAGCAGTTCGACTACGCCGACCGCAAGGCCATCCCCTTCCTCTCCATCACCGGCGCATCCGAGATGGAGCAGGGCGCCGTGAACCTCAAGAACCTCGGTTCCGGCGAGCAGAAGTCCTTCAAGAAGGACGACATCGCCGGCATCCTCGCCTTCCTCGCGTAGTGCATGGGTCATTTTTCGGCATTTTCATTTTTCCCGCAATTTCTTTATATTTGTCAAAATCACAAGAAATTGCACCCATGAAAAAGATTCTCCTACTCGTTGCAGCCCTGATGTTCTGCGCCGTTGCGCTCCACGCCCAGGGTACCAAGTTCGGTATCAAGTCCGGCCATCTGAAATATGAGACCAAGACCAGCGGCGGTATGCAGTACAACGAACTCTGGTTCGACGACTACGGCAAGCTGCGGAAGCAGTATGACCAGACCCCGATGGAAGGCATGGGTCTCTACCAGACCGAAGTCCTGCTCCGCGATGGCAAATCCTACACCAATGCCTGGTTCGACAAAGAGAAGAAGGATGAGGCCAAGATGACCGAGAGCGGCGAGGGACTCAATCTCCTGGACCCGACCGACGCCTATCTGAAAGAGAACAAGGTCGAGAAACTCGGCACCGAGGAGGTCTTCGGCAAGACCTGCACGATCTATACGTTCAAGGTCAAGTCGGTGCTCCGCACGGTCACCTACAAGGTCTGGGTCTGGCAGGGCATCACCCTGAAGATGGAAACCAAGGGCGCCCTCGGCGCCAACAACTCCCAGATCGTCACCCTGTTCGAGGAGAACGTCAAGATTCCGGCGTCCACCTTCGCCTTGCCGAAGGTCATCCAATAATTGACGGTTTATTAAAGGATATGGGCCAAAGATTCCATCCGGAAACGGATGGATTTGGGATTTTTGCATTCGACTATCCTTTTCAGCCTGACCGCTCTCCTCGCGCTCGCCGTTTCCGCGGGTAACGTAGTCTTGTGATCCGGCAGCTTCTCTCCGGGCATAAAAAAACAGACAGCCGCACGATGCGGCTGTCTGTTTTATTTCTGCGGACGTCCTATTTGTTCAGGGCGCGTGCGACCTCGTCGGCTGCGAGGCAAAGCAGGATATACTGCGGCGCCGTGTTGATGCAGCACTCATTCTCACCCCAGTGGAACGGGTAGTCGTCCTTGTTCTCGAAGAAATCCTCCTTCACCAGCAGACCCGGCACGATGCCGCCCGGGATGACGGAATAGTCCGCGCGGTTGTTGCTGTAGGCCACCTTCTTGGTGTTCACGCCCACGGCCGTCACGAAGGAGACGTTGCTGTAGGGATGGCAGCCGAAGATGAAGTTCAGGCCCGCGAAGACGAATTCCGGATCGATCAGGTCCGGGAAGTACTTCCAGATCTTGTAGCAGTTGTACGCGTTGTTGATGACGGACGCATTTCCGGCCCAGGTGGCGCCGCCGATGGAGACACCGTAGGGGTTGTCGTACGCGCCGCGCGTCAGCATGTCAACGTAGGCAGGCACGGCCGCCCGCACCTTGGCCTGGAACGACTGGTCCATGTAGGGATAGATCTTGAGCGCGGCGGTGAGGTTCGGGCCGCCGCTGTACTGCGAAGAGAACATGCCATTCTGCACGGTCCCGTTCGCCCGCGTCACGGCCGGCTGGGCTTCCACCTGCCGTTCGACCAGCGGGAGGAAGAAGTCCTTGTATTTCGCCTCGCCCGTGGCGAGCCACAGCTCGATGGCGGCGTTGATGCGGGCGTCGCCGCCACCGCCCCAGCGGTTGTTGTTATTGGCCTGGTTGGCATTCGGGGCGGCGGCCTCGAAATGCTTGTCCCAGAGCATCTTGGCATTCTTCAGGGAGCGCTCCGCCTCTTCCGGGTAGTAGTCCTTCAGGGCCGGGTAGGCGGCCGCCAGGGACACAATGTCCTGCATCACGCCGGCCGGGCTGAAGCGGCTCGTGAAGACGTAGCGGTCGTCCGGCGTGCCGGAACGGTTGCCGCGCACCTCATAGCGCGCCAGCGTCGGGTCGTAGATGTAGCCGTCGGTCAGGGTCATTGCGTCGCCGAGGTGGTGGTAGTGATGCATGTCGGGCTGGCCGATCACCTGCGCCACGAAGCCGATGTTCTCGACCTGCGCATTGATGTTGAGCGTGCCGTGCATGATCAACTGGACGTTGTCGGGGACGCCGTCCGGGACGTGGATGTCGGCGTACTGCGTCTTCTCGTCGATCAGCGTCTGGTCGCGCAGCGGCTTGAATTCGCGCCAGATGTAGGCGAGGTCCTGCGTCGTGTTGAGCACGGAGTTCGCCTGGATGTCGAAGTCGCCGGCGTCATACCATCCGCCCACGGCCAGGCCGGGGATGTGCTCCAGCGGCTGGTACTTCGTATTGGTCACGTCGCCCTGGAAATAGCCGTCGTGCAGGCGCACGTTCGCCGGGGCCTGGAGCGCGTCGTCCATGTTGGCGCGGCCGTGCCAGATACGGTAGGCCTCGTTCACCTCCATGTGGTCCATGTTCACGACCAGAGAGACGTCCATCGAGGGATGCCACTTGTCGCTGTAGACGCCCTTGTCGATCGGGAAGGCGTTCGTCACGACACCCTGATAATCAATGCAGTACAGACCCGGCTCGCGAACATCCGAGAAGTCGAGCTGCACGTAGTTGTAGCGGTGGTGGTACTCGCCCCAGAACTTGGCGACGACCTCCTTCGCGACGCTCTTGCTGCCGTCCGGATTCACCCGGAGCAGGCGGCCGGTCTTCGCCGGCGCGTCGTTCTTGTCGAGCTCCACCACGGCGATCTTCTTCTGGGCGGGAGAATAGCCCACCTGCGAGAAGCCGATGTTCGGCTCGCGGACCCAGCCGGCGGAAATGCTCGGCTCCAGGTACCACTCCAGCACCTTGCCGGTCTTGTCGCCCGGCAGGATGGAACGCAGCACGAAGGTGCCGTTCTGGGCCAGGTGTCGGCCGTCGAAGATGCTGATTTCCAAGTCGGAAGTCACACCGACGCGCAGCGCGTCATCCTCCGGCGCCATCACGATGCGGTGGCCGGTGGAGAGCGGAAGCGGCACGAGGAAGTCGCCGCGGCCGCGGTCGTCGAAGGTCGACTCCCCGAAATACTGGGGGATCTTCTCGGACACCGGGTGCACCTCGGTGTCGTGCATCGGATACTTGGGCAGGATGCGGGCGAAGCCGTCCACGAGATAGTTCTTGCCGAAGTAGGAGGCCGGGAAGAACTCGAGGTTCATGCCCGCCTTGCCCACCAGTTCCTGCGGCACAGGCTTGTCCAG
>Ga0310690_10012846_pt1 | contig 10239 bp, 6 predicted proteins | sample AusTroGonzalo_MG_2_FD_207661 | JGI IMG/M metagenome (GOLD analysis project Ga0310690, IMG submission 207661) | Bovine rumen microbial communities from tropical cattle in Woodstock, Queensland, Australia - Gonzalo_04 (v2) (version 2) | ecosystem: Host-associated > Mammals > Digestive system >...
TTCAAGCCAAGCGCATCAAAATTCTTAAGTGCGTCTTCTATTGCACAAAATTCCGCCATACGCGATTTTTCATCCGTAGACCGTTCTGCCCAAGCAGCTTCTTCGCATTCGCAAGTCGGTTCACAAGGCTCTTCGCCCGACATAGAATTTTGCAGCCACTTTTTTTCAACTTCGAGAGCATCCACATAGTTATCAGCGGTAATTTCGCGCAGTTCATAATGTTCATACGAACGGTTGAATTTCGAAATATGGTTTCGCTTTTTGCGATACGTATTTCCAGCAAGAGTCGCAAGACTTTCCGCAGAATAAATATAATCGCTATCGCCACGGTCATTTACAAACTGGATGGACTTCTTAAAATAATCCCAAAGGATATGCGCACGAGTTTCATCAACCAAGCAGAATTCCAACGGACGGCCCGATTCTTTCGCATCTTGAACAATTGCGTCAAGCGCTTCACGCGGGTCTTCGGCACCAAGCGGAAAAGCGTAACCGCGACGGCTCCCCTCGCCTTGATAATAGCGGAAAAGGAAACCATTTTGCAGCGCCATCAGTGTGCCGTATTTTTTGCGCCATAGGAAAAGGCTTGCAAACGCAGCATCGCTCCCGATATAACCGGATTCAGCCACCGCCCTCGCCGCATTTTCTCGATCTGAAAGTTCTGGAATTCGAAATTCTAGCATACTTTCAATTTATAAAAAAATCTACTCAGCGCTCTGCTGTAAAATCTTGATTTGCTCGTCCGCCCATTCTTCAAAGGTGTCATCTGCGATGTGCGACTTCACGTCTTTCATCAAGTGGATGTAGAAATGCAAATTGTGGATCGCCGCTAGCGTCCAGCCAAGCGGTTCCTTTTCCTTGAAAAGATGGCGGAGGTAAGCGCGGCTATAGTTACGGCAACAATAGCAATCGCAATTCGGGTCGAGCGGAATACCGTGCTGATGTGCAAATTTAGCACCCTTGTAACGCAGCACGCCACGGCTCGTATAAACTAATCCATCCTGTGCGTTTTTCGCAGGCAGAATACAGTCGCACATGTCTACGCCGCGTTTTACAAGCTCAATCAAGTTCCAAGGCGTTCCCACACCCATCACATAGCGGGCGCGGTCCTCAGGCAATAAATTTGTACAAAAGTCCGCAATTTCATACATCGTCTCGACAGGCTCGCCTACCGAAAGCCCGCCCATCGCATAACCATCCGGCTCAATTTCCTTGAGCGCCTCGATAGACTTCTGTCGCAATTCCTTGTGCATGCCGCCCTGCACAATTCCAAAGAAAAATTGCGGATAGCCGTGAATCGGCGGATTCGCCAACAGCCATTCCTTCGCCTCACGCGTCCACTTGAGCGTGAGCGCAAGCGACTTTTCCGCCTCTTCGACCGTGCTCGGATACGGCGTACATTCATCAAAAGCCATGATGATATCCGCACCGATTTCGCGTTGCGCATTCATCACGCTCGCGGGTGTGAACAAATGACGAGAACCGTCCAGCAAACTCTTGAACTGGACACCTTCTTCGGTAATCTTTCGGAACTGCTTTAAACTCCACACCTGGAATCCGCCGCTATCCGTAAGCATCGGCTTGTTCCAGCTCATGAACTTTTGCACACCGCCCGCCTCTGCAATGAGTTTTGTACCCGGACGCAAATAGAGGTGGTACGTATTCGCCAAAATAATCTCTGCATCAATTTCGCGGATGTCGCGGCTCGTAAGCCCCTTGACCGTCGCGGCAGTGCCCACTGGCATAAAGACGGGCGTTGTCACATCTCCGTGCGCCGTATGGATAACGCCAAGACGCGCCTTGGACTTTGCAGATTTCTTTAACAGTTCAAAAGGGTTTTCGTTCACGAAACCAAAAATAGAAATCTTCTCTGCCGTTACGACTTTTCAAGCTTCGGCTTTCGGTTTCGCGGGGTCAAATGGCGCATTGCGCTTTTCCCCGTATGTGTGGGCAAAACCTTCTGGCTTGCAGAAAGGGTATGCTCAATTTTGTTTTCGCCAAGAGGACGAAACTGTCCCGTTAAGAGATTGTGGTCAATGGCCATAGGAGCTCCTAATGTTTATGATGGTGATAGAAACAATATATTAAAAAATTTTAAAATTTCAAGAACGCCCCCAGTCAAGATAAAACATATACACCGGTCTTTTTGCACAAGTGCTGTTGTCAACACAAATTCGATTTAATATAATTGGATGCGGTTACACAAAATTAAAGGATACTATATGAGAAACTCGCTCAAGATCGATGGTCAGGTCAAGACTTACCTCCACGAAGATGAACTCCCGAAGGCATGGTACAACGTCCGTGCCGATATGAAGAAGAAGCCCGCTCCGCTTCTGAACCCGGGAACCGGCAAGCCGGTGACTTTCGAAGACCTGCAGCCGGTTTTCTGCGACGAACTCATCAAGCAGGAACTCGATAACGATACCGCTTACATCGAAATTCCGGAAGACATCCGCACGTTCTACAAGATGTACCGTCCGTCTCCGCTCGTTCGCGCTTACTTCCTCGAACAGGCTCTCGGCACTCCGGCACACATCTACTACAAGTTCGAAGGCAACAACACCTCGGGTTCTCACAAGCTCAACTCCGCTATCGCTCAGGCGTACTACGCTAAGAAGCAGGGCCTCAAGGGCGTGACGACTGAAACGGGTGCAGGCCAGTGGGGTACCGCACTTTCTATGTCCAGCGCCTTCTTCGGACTGGACTGCCAGGTTTACATGGTGAAGGTTTCTTACGAACAGAAGCCGTTCCGCCGCGAAGTGATGCGCACCTACGGTGCATCCGTCACCCCGTCCCCGTCCATGACGACCGACATCGGCCGCAAGATCAACGCCGAATTCCCGGGCACCACGGGTAGCCTTGGTTGCGCAATCTCTGAAGCTGTGGAAGCCGCTGTGAAGCAGCCGGGTTACCGCTATGTTCTCGGTTCCGTGCTGAACCAGGTGCTCCTCCACCAGTCCGTCATCGGTCTCGAAACGAAGGCTGCACTCGACAAGATCGGCGTGAAGGCCGACCTCATCATCGGTTGCGCTGGTGGTGGTTCTAACCTCGGCGGTCTTGTGAGCCCGTTCATCGGTGAAAAGCTCCGTGGCGAAGCTGACTACGATATTCTCGCTGTGGAACCGGCAAGCTGCCCGAGCTTCACTCGCGGTAAGTACGCTTACGACTTCTGCGATACCGGTAAGGTTTGCCCGCTCGCCAAGATGTACACGCTCGGTTCTAGCTTCATCCCGTCTGCAAACCACGCTGGTGGCCTCCGCTACCACGGCATGAGCAGCATTCTCTCTGAACTTTACGATCAGGGTCTCATGCGTGCAACGTCTGTCGAACAAACTAAGGTCTTCGAAGCCGCAAAGCTCTTCGCCCAGACCGAAGGTATCCTCCCGGCTCCGGAATCCAGCCACGCCATCCGCGCAACGATCGACGAAGCTCTCAAGTGCAAGGAATCTGGTCAGGCAAAGAACATCGTGTTCGGTCTCACCGGCACGGGTTACTTCGACATGGTTGCTTACCAGAAGTTCAACGACGGCGAAATGAGCGACTACATTCCGACGGATGAAGACATCGCCAAGAGCCTCGCCCAGCTTCCGAAGGTCTAAACGAAACTTGGCAACTTGTTGCCTTAGTTGAGTTATCCCCTTTGAGGATAAGGCTAATTCGCTTTTGTCATCCATAAGCAAAAACGTCCAGCACTCGCTGGACGTTTTTCATTATAACCACAACAATTTTATTGTTTCCGCCCGGTCAAGCGGTAGCGATGTTCCACACCATTTTTCTTGAATCGCACAAAAAAACTATGTTCGCGAACATCATAGAAAAGTCTCGGCAAATGCGATTCCACAGCACGAGCAACAGCCGAACTGTGAATAGCGTTTGTACTATCCGATGATGTAGAATCACTCCCTGTCGAATCAGAAGGCACGACCTTCGAGGAATCAGCTTTAGAGGAATCTGGAGCAGGTTCCTGAGCCTTAAGCAATTCAAGCATCTTTTCCGCATAGCGTTCGCCCAAAGTCTGGTAGCCATCGCGAGTGAAATGGAGCGTGTAGCTCGGTTCCTTGATTGCAGGGCACCCCTGAGCCGAAATCACATAGCCATTCGGAATCAAGTCCGCCGCCTCTTTCACGGCATCGTTTCGCCAGCCCAAATCACCCGTAGGCGCAAGCTCCCCAAGCAAAATCGGAGTCTTTTCCGGATCAAGTTCCAGTTCTTCAATGAATTGGTCATAAACCTTCTTGACGCGTTCAGGCCAGTCCTTCATCTGGTAATCCGCTTCACCCTGATGGAAAAGGAATCCCTTGATGACGCCTTTCTGCTTTGCAATTTTTCCCATTTCGACAATGCGCTTGTGCACATCGCCACCATATTCATTCAGATACTGAATCCACCAAGTATCGTTCTTGTTTTTGGCGTTCTGCACATAAGCAGCATTGCGGTCCTTGTCGAACAAGTCAATGCTCTGCCCGCCAATCGCCACATTCGCGACCGCCACTGTGATGCTATCCGGGAGTTCCTTAATCATTTTGCGACCAAAGAAATCGACAATGCCGACCTTGGAACCGCTATGGCCCATCGGAGGAGCTGCCGGGTAAAACTCACCAACTTTCTGGTTGGAATGATTCCCTGCACGTAACACCAAGAAACGCGGATTCGTTTGACGGTCCGTATCCGTAATGGTCGCCTGCCCCGACATATTGGACTGCCCATAAGCGAGGTAAATATGCAAGTTCGGGTTCTGAGCAAAAGACGCCGCTCCCAAAACAGCAAGCGAAAACAAAAACTTTTTAACCATTTTTACTCCATAAATATCCAGCCAATATTATTATAACCAAAAAGAATCCCCATTTCGAGGTTTCTCAAATTTATTTTATTGCCAAATCGACAAGAGGCCGCGTATTTTACATCAGAAATGGCGATTTCACCTTACATTCACGCGAATCAAACGATGCGAACGTTTTGCACGAACTAGATACATTCCCGCATTAAATCCTGATGCACGTAGTGTCTTTTGCAAAGCTTTATTGCCTAGCGCATTCCATTCAGAGGGTGTTACTTTCGCAAAACCGAGATGTTTTCCATTCAAATCAAACACATCATAAGCTTCATTCACATCACTTAACTGGAGCGCCGCCACCCTAGAAACAATACCCGTTGTATGCCCCGGATCTGTCTGCGTGGAATCATCCGCAATCGCATACCATTTAGCATTTTCAATGCTTGCGGTTGCATCCGTCGGAGGTGTCGTGAGGTTTGCACCGTAATTCGAGTTATTCAGCATTCCATCATCGACCATGCCGTAGAAGACTCCTTTCGAGATTTCCTTGCTAAAGTTATTCTCTAGGTCGCCGCGCAATTGAGCCATTCCGCTCAACTTTTTGCCAGAAACCGCCCACATCACGCCGTAAACTTGTGCGTTATCCGTCACGGTCGAATTCACAATCAACGAGAGCGCACCGACTTTAGCCTTGCCGCTAATCGTTCCGCTCACAAGCCAAGCATCATCTTCAAGCACAGCGTCATCGTCAATCGTGCCTGCTGTCACAAGAGCGCGCCCGCGCACCACGGCGTTACCGCTAATCGTTCCGCCATTCACGACCGCAAAATCTTCAATGCGGGCATCCCCCGAAACAGTACCACCATTCACGACAGCATCCGGCCCCACATAAGCCGTAGCAGCGACCTTCGCCTTGTTGCTGACCCAGCCACCGCCATTGCTATGTTGCGTATATCCAGAAGCTGTCGAACCATTAAATCCAACCGGTTTCCAGAAATCTTTCGTATAACCTTCTGGCGCACCGTTCACGACTTCAATCATGTACGGATAGCGGTAAATGCTGTAATAGAACTGGTCCCACAAAATCGTCTGCATTTCGGTCGGAGTCGCCGTCACCGCAAGCCACAAAGCCTTATCATTAGCCTTTGTTTCGATTTCAAGATTGAATCCAAAGCCATGTTTCATTTCGCTGTATCGCGGCGTGCCATCAGCACCTTCCGCAACCAAGCCAACCGTCCAACCCGATGCAGGATCAGGCAATTTGTCCGGTGCGTAATTGCACCATTTATAAGTTTTGCCCTTGTAATAGTCCGTGTTATCGCCAAAGCAAGTGTAGCCATTGACCGTCGGCTTTTCCTGCACAATACCACGGAACTTGACAGTCACCTTCCCTGCCGAATCCGGATAAATTCGCACCAAGTTATAGCCCCAGCGCTGCGGAGCCCAGTAGCTCGGCGAAATGTAACGGTCCGCGCAATTCTCGGTCGCAACATTCCCATCCGAATTCTCGGAGCTTTCACATTTCATCTTGTTCAACATCGTCACGCGAGAATGTCTGCGATACAAGTCTCCCCAGCCATCGTGCGTTCGACGAGTCGCAAATTCGTAATCGCCCCAGGACTTTTTGTACAAAGTTTTCTTGGCAGGAGCGTATTCTACCGTTGCATTCTTCATCGCGAACTTGCCGAACTGATTATTCAGTTCTTCGAGCGACCAGCCATAAACCATCATCATCGCACTAAACGGAGTCTGTTCCATGCGACCATCTTCGCCGTCGCGAATCGATTCCATCCAAATGCGATTGACCTCGTGCGCGCCTTTATTGCCGCCACCAAATTCTTCTTTCAAATGTTCCAGGAACTGCCAATTGCAATAGCGGTCTCGCGTGGAGCCATAATACAAGTACGGAAAGTTAATCAGATATTCAGAGCAATGAGCATCATTCGGATTGTACTGATGCGCCATCCAGTTCGCATGCGATTCCGCCATCCAACCCGAATGACTGTTGTTCCCGAGCCAACCGGCCACGCCTTGCAAACCATGCGCGAACTCGTGCGAAGTCCCCCAATAATCCTTGAGCGCCCCGACTCCAATCCACATGCCAGGCCCATACTCGCCATTCAAAGCCTTCACATAATCCTGGCCACCGTACAAGGACGGCAATGTTTCAAACACATAAATATTGCTTTTGAGTTTCCTGTCCGAACTTTTCGGGAACGGCAACATCCAGCCGAGCGAATCGATGTAGAACGAATACACCTTTTCTAGCGACTGGAGCACACCCTCGGCATCAGAAGTCGAGATTGAAACATTATTCGCCGCACCATCGTCGGTCTTTGGCTTTTTGCAAACTTCAAAATGTTCCGAAGAACGAATCAGCGTAAAGCCATTATCTTCACACTGCGGGACCCAAGTCACGTCGGCAAACGCCAACACTGCTGCGGCACAGATTAACTGCGGAAATTTCATACCACCACCCATCAACAACCCTAGAACATTCTAGGTATTACTAATATATATTCTCGCCCCCTCAAGCGCAAGAATCAACTAGCAAATTGTAGTCTAGGGACAACCCGTATGAGATTACTTTCTTCCGAGATTTTTAAAATCAGGCGAAATGAACACACAATTGGTGTCTTTTGGCGCAGAGCGATAAAGCACTAATTCAACCGTAAAAATGCCCTTGGTTGAGGCACTCACCGACCAGCGGCTACCGGCAGGACAATCCTTGACTTTCTTGTTCAGCGTTGCCGTAAACTTTCCGCCCGTCACGCGATACGTAAAGTAATCAGACACTAAAGAATCCGGCATCTGGAGCGATTTCGGCCCACCCACCTTGTTTGTCTTTGCAAAGAAAGACTTTTGCGCCTGGATATAGTACAAAGTCTGCCCGGTCAAATCTTCGGACACCGCCTGCGATCCACCGAAAACGCTCGGCGTTGAGCAACCGCGCACGCCAAAAACGAGCACAAGCACAAACGCAAGCGAACAACCGATAAAAATCCAGTACTTCGGCTGAACTTTTTTCGCCGCAGCCGCAATCTTTCCGCAAAGTTCCTTAAGTTTGTCAGAAATGCGAAGTCCTTCTGACGGAGTTCCCGAAAGCTTCATGTCCTGCAACACAATTCCGTCTTGCCACTTGAGGAGCTTCGTTGCAACGAGCATGTGGCAAAACTGCTTGGGGAAAGCAAGGCCAAACGCAGCAATGATAAAAAGAACAATGCTCAAGATGAAAAGAACGAGCAAAGCGTTATCTGCCGCCGGCAACAAATCCTTCGCCTGACGAAGAACATCCAAAAGCTTTTTGTCATCCGAGAAATTCTCGGCTGCAAAGCGTCCTGTGAACGAATTGGAATAACGGTTGAGCCCCATCTGCACGCCATCTTTTGCCATAAGGCAAACTTTCGTGAGAGCGCGCTCGACTGCAAAACAGAACATTCCAAGGATTGCAATCAGCGATGCAACCAAACGCGCAGTACGTACAGATGTCAGAGCTTTCATCTATTTACTCCATGTTGCGGCTCCGCCGCTTACTTTTTCTCCACCAGTTCCTTTGCCATCTTCTTTGCGGTCACAAAGTCAGCCTTGCCAGATCCAAGCTTCGGCATCACATCTACGTTAAACGCAGCGGACGGGAGCATGAGAGGCGGCATGCCGCTTGCACGCAATTCCGAGAGAACATCCTTCGGATCCTTTTCGCCTTGGTACAAAAGAACAATCTTTTCGCCCTTGGTCGCATCCGGGATTGCCGTAACAACGTAATCGCAACCCTGCAACACAGGCGTATCCTGAATCTTCTTTTCGACAGCGCCAAGGCTAATCATTTCACCGCCGAGCTTAGCAAAGCGGCTATAGCGGTCCACAATCGTGAGGAAGCCGTCTTCGTCAAGGAAGCCCTTGTCGCCCGTGCGGTAATAGCGAATGCCATCCTTCTGCACAATCACACTCTTCGTGCGGTCTTCGTCCTTGAGGTAGCCCTTCATCACCTGGCAACCGCCAATGAGAATCATGCCCGCTTCGCCTGTCGGCAGAGGAATGTTCGTTTCAGGATCCACAATCAAGAACTGCGTACCCGGAAGTGCGGGGCCAACAGTTCCCGGCTTGTTGTTCACCTGCAACGTGGTATAGTCATCGAACAACGTATTTTCCGTATTGACCGAGGCGACCGGAGCCGTTTCGGTGCAACCATAACCTTCGTAAATTTCCTTACCGAACTTGAGGCGGAATGCTGTCGCGAGTTCCGGACGGAGTGCTTCAGCACCAGCAATAATAATACGCACAGACTTAAACATCAACGGGTGCACATAGCGGCTCACCGTAAAGGCTCGGAGGAACGTCGGCGTTGCCACCAAGAACGTGACCTGGAATTCCGCACAAACGCGAGACATCGTCTTCACGTCGGTCGGGTCAGCCACAGCTACAATCGGGCAGCCTTCCGTGAGGTTCAAAAGCGTCGTCACCGTAAGGCCAAAGCTATGGAACAGAGGGAGTTCCGAGAGCATCACGTCGCCACGGCTCACGTTCAAAATGCAAGCAAGCTGCTGGATATTGCCCATCAAGTTGCGCTGCGTGAGTTCCACACCCTTCGGCGTACCTTCAGAGCCAGAGCTAAACACAATCACAGCATTGTCGTCCATGTTGCGATGTTTCACAAACACAAGGCGAATCAGCCAGCTCGGCATAATCATGCAAAGCACGAGGAATGCAGCAATCTTAACCTTCGGGATTTCCTTCATGATATCTTCGGCATAGAGCAAGCGCACCTTGTCCGAAGCAATCTGCGAGTAATCGTTACCACGGCCTTTCAGCTTTTGCACAAACTGGCGGCTCGTAATCACAGTCGAGCATTCAGCGCGATCACAGCAGAACTTCACGTTTTCGACAGAAGACGTGTAGTTCAAGTTCACGTTCGTCTTGCCAATCACCCAGAGAGCGAGGTTCACAATCACGCCCGCAGGGCTCGGTGGGAGCATGATGCCCACGTTCTGTTCATTCTTGCCAAGCGTCTTCTTGAAGTAGCCACGGAACGCCATCACAGCGCCCATCAGCTTGTAACCCGAGAAGTGAGCGCCATCCGGGCTATAAATAGCAGGGCCGTTCTTCACATACTTCTTGTAAGTGCGGATCCAGCTATCAGCAATCGGGTGAACAAACGAAACAGCGTAGTTCCAGGCGTCAATAGAAATGCGACGGATAACAGCACGGATTTCGTTAGGCGGCGTGTTTGCCGGGAGAGCTTCACCAAAGGCAACCGTCACAGAACGTTCAGCCGAAGCACCGAACATGTTCGAGGAGCTATAGCTATAGTTAGAGCCCCACAAGCCCTGGATGTAGAACGGAATCACCTGAGCCTTCGTGCCATCGACAGCGGAGGAATAATCAATCGTAAACGGTTCCACGTGCGGAGACTTGGAAACTTCGCCCGACGGGAAAATCACGACAGCCTTACCTGCGAGGAGGGC
>Ga0310690_10012847_pt1 | contig 10238 bp, 23 predicted proteins | sample AusTroGonzalo_MG_2_FD_207661 | JGI IMG/M metagenome (GOLD analysis project Ga0310690, IMG submission 207661) | Bovine rumen microbial communities from tropical cattle in Woodstock, Queensland, Australia - Gonzalo_04 (v2) (version 2) | ecosystem: Host-associated > Mammals > Digestive system >...
TGTTGTCTGACGTTCTCTTCTCTCAAGATACTTTTTTATCCATTTATCGAAAGTACCAATCTCAATGTTATAGGAATATGTTTGTAATGATCCTCCTTTCACTCCGAAGTTTTTACCCATTGTATCCCAATCATTTTGGGACTGGAATATGTCTCCTTGTTTTATTATGTTTTTGAGATTGAGTATTTGAGGTATTGATAATTTTAGTTTTTTGTATTTGCTGTAGATGTGGCCTTCTTTATCCATCTTTTTAATTTTGTATTCTATTTTACGAGAATTTGGATAATTGAAGGTTAATGGGATGTAAGTGAATTTTTCTCTTATGATGTGTTTCGCTGCTTCTTTTTCGTTTATCCTTAGAGTAGCCATATTTATTGGTTGGTGTTCTTCTTTTTTTGTTAGTTTTTCAACTGTATGTACACATCTGGCCACTACATTAAAATCTAAATTTTTGACTGCTTTTCGTTTATAAAAGTCAATTAATTCTTTTCGTTCGGTTTCAGTTAAATCAATCAGCATATTTACTCACCACCAAATTATTTTTCTATTGTAATCGTAAATCTAGGGAAACCTTCTTGTTTTTCATAAAAGAAGTGTGACCCCCCACGTATGTATCCCACATAATGTTTACTGAAATTATAAGCCATCATACTTGTGAAGTAACGGATTAAATCTTCATTATCACTCCAACCACCAGTAACAAATTCTATTAACCCATTCTCATGGTGTTTTACTGTACCATAATCGGCCCATTCCGATTCTAACAATAGTAAGTTTTCTTTGAAACTTCTTTTGTTAATTAAGTCAAAGATTTCATCATCAGTTAAATCAAGAATACTCATCAACAATCACCTTTTTTTTTAGTTTAATGCTAAGTCTAACTCCTTTTGTAATCTTTCAATTTCATTTTCTAATCGTGTTTTTGTGATAATATGCTTCTCATTAATCTTATCAAACCTTTCAATTTGTGCATAAAGACTATTCAATAAATCTTCCGTTTCTTTAAGAGTATAATCTCTCTTACGTAAGGTATCATAGTATACTGGGTGATATCGTGGTTTATTGTCATCAGTTACACCCATAAGTCTACTTGTGAATTTAAACCTTTTCATTTTCACAGGCATCCCTCATTATTTCGTATACACTGTCCCAATTTAGGTTGTAATCTTTCATGAGATTTAATAATCCACAATAATCTATTTTCTTCCAACCTTTCAACAACACCCCAATTTTCTTATCCTGTTCATTTAGTAACTCTGCAACTTGATAACCATTCAAAAAATCATTAGTTTCATTATCACCAATAGTACGACCAATACTATCAAAATAATACCTTTCACTCATAACTTCTCCCATTACTTATTCCTCCTTAGGTAATCCAGTACTTCCATGTAAGCCTGTCTTTTACCAATATTCATGAGTAATGCATTGGTTTGGCCACCATGTTTTAACATTCCTTTCAGGAAAATCATGTCAGGGTTGGTGTTGGCATCTGCGAATATTGTTTCACAATCGATGATTTTCTTTTGTAGGAATTCTTGTAGATTAGTCATTTGGCACCAACCCTCTTTCTTTGCATTGCTTTTCAAAGTCATCAATGTCCAAACCAAAATCGTGAATAATCTCTGCAAATATTTGAATTTCAGTGTCATTTAATGCTCTTTTAATTGTAACTTTAGCTTTCACATCAAACAGTTGATTACCCATTTCCACTTCATAGAAATTACCCACATCTCCACCAGTTTTTAATCGTAGGAAATATAATAAATAGAAGAATGCAAATAATCCTTGATTTTCTAGGGGGATCCCCTCATCACCGTTTTTCATACTTCTTCCCATTCCATAGTTCTTTCATTAATTTTATGTGGGTATTCATTACCATTATCATCAAAAACAATAATACTATCTTTTGTGTTAACCCATTGGCATTCTCTGCTTAACCATACATCGAAATAGTCTTCATGAACCTGCGTATCATGGGTTACTAATACAACCTCATTGTAAGCTCCTCTTCCAAATCCTTCGTAGTCATCATCATAATCATAACTAATACCCACTACTATTTGTGAATCTTGTGACCTGTCTTCAACATACACTTCTGCATTATCTGGGAAATTTTGAAGTACTTCAATTAATTCACTCACTTTCATCGTTTTTAGCTCCGCCTATTACTGTCTTGATACATATTGCTGCTATTTTTTTACTAACATTAAATGCTAAAAAGGGGTTACATGCCCAATAATTAGTACAACCATCTTTTTTTGGGTCATACCATTCGCAGGTTTTATGAATATTAATCAAAAGCAAACCTCCTCTATTTTTGTACCATTCCTTTCAATCTCATAATTTGTATGGCTAAAATGAGTCGTCACGTTCACAGTGTCATTAATTTTAAGTTTGTTATATACATCCTTTGGGAATACAACATCACCATAATTATCATCTTTCACCAGAAAGGCCAACTTATTCGTAGGGGAACTGATTGCCACTTTGCCAGCCATAGTGGTTTTCATTTCATTATATGGCCGAATCATTTTATCTTTAACATGGTAAACAGTTGTTGTAGCTGGAGTAAATGTATCAACAAGCCATGTTATCCCATAGACTACAGAGTATATTACTATTAGTCCTATGACAATGAAGCTTACAATCCTTAATTCCTCACTCATAATTCCTCACCACTACTACCAATTACTCCTACTAGGAAAACTATTAGGAACATTATAAAGAACATCAAACAAGCACTAATACTCATAAAATTATTCCCCTCCAAGGTAGTATTTATAATCCTTGCAAGTATCACTGTCAGTTACTTTCTTATCATGCAAGTAGCAGAACTCATAATCACCTAAAAAGTAATTAATGCAATCTGCACAATGTTTAGATTCACCACAAATAACCATCATTGTTGTGTCCTCAATATTACTCACTCCTGTCCCTCCTTCCATTCCAGAAATTTTAATAATCCTAAAACATGACTGGTCATATCACAGAGTAATCTGAATGCCACATCATACAGGGCCTTGTCAGTTTTTTCTAGTTCAATCATGTAACATCGTAATGTTTCCAGTTTAATATCTAATTTACTCATAGTGTGCCTCTTGCTTCATCTAATTCCCATAATCTTTCTTCATCCCAATTGCATTCAATTAATAGATCTCTTTCAAGAAGAGCATCCTCCAGGTTGGTGAAGCTACAACGAACTTTCACATCATTGCCTTCACATTTCTGAACCACATAACGATCTCGTGATTTGCTAATATACTTCGGCAAAAGATTGTTATGTGGAAATCTAATCCTCCTACAATCACTACTCCAATCATGTGCTACACAAAAATCACGATGCTTTTGTGCTTCCTCCAAAGATTTAAACACCCCATAGCTAATTCGTTTACTCCCAAAGTTTTTGCCAACTTGATAGGACCCATTTGGGAGACTTGCAATGTATTTTCGTTCAGAAGTACTGTTATTCTTTTTACGAATACAATCCATACTCCAGTTATGTTCTTCACAGTACCTCACATGTTTTTCTGCTTCTTCAACTGTAGGGAATCCGCCGAAGCGAATATTTTTTCCATCAATATTTTTCACAATATTATACCTTCCAGCATAATACGAGACATGTTTTACACCAGTATTGCTCACATGAACGCCTCCAAACTGACTTGTTTTGAGTCTGCTTGTTTTGGTGGATTAACAACTAAAGAATTGTAAAGTCTTTTTGGGGTATCTTCAATGACTCCATGGAATTTGTAGGCATCTGTTTGATTTACTAATTCTATGTGGGGTATTTTAAGGCCATATCCTAAGATATTATTGATTCTCCATGCTTCAAAGAATTCTCCAGTTAATGTGTTGACTCTTAGTATGCTGCCTCTTATTCCATGAACATAAAAATTAAGTACTGCCATACGTGATGCTATGACATCATAATCCCATCCAATCATAATATTTGATGGGTTATATCGATGGGCATCTAATAGTAATCTGGCACTACCACATGCACAATCATAGACGAAACCAGATGGTGCTTTTTCATTGAAAGTTAATTTCCCCATTAGAAGGGCCACATCTGTAGGTGTGAAGAATTGCCCATCATCTTTCTTATTAAAAGTGTTGATTAAGTGTTCTTCAAAGAATTCACCTAAGTAATCGTAGTAGTAGTCATCTGTAGTGTTTAAGTGTTCATTTACAATGTCAATCCAAGCAATGTAAAGTTTATAGTAATCTTGTTCATGGCCATGGAAATCAAGTTTCCTGTCATGTACTGCTATAAGGTTCGCATCAATTACCCAGTCCATCCAGTTTATCCAAAGGAAACGTGGGTCATCACGTTTCCTTAGTTTACTGAATATTTTCTCGAATTCATTCATACTTTCACCTTTTCAACACAAACGTCATTGTCTTCAAAATAGTACTCTAACACACTAGTATCAAACACAGTAACACGCCTTTTTTGTAAACCATACAAAATATGGCCCTTATATGTGGTATGAGTTAACATTGTTGCAATACTTCGACTGGAAATATAACTACACCATTTGAAGTTACTGTTCAGAAAAACGGCCAATTCCTTAGCTGTTGCTGACCCATTCAAGATAATGTAAGTTTTTATGATGAGTTTCATTTTCATTTTTTCATCAAACTTTGCCATAATTACCATCTCTTTGGATTATGTATTTCCATCTACGGCCACGACCAGGAACTTTTGTTCTTGTAACCATTGTTCTTAATGTTGGGTCATCACGCATCATTGCACCAACATCATAGGGAGTAACCCCCCAACCTGCAGCCTTAAATTTTAAACTGTTTAAGTGTTCACTTATTTGTCTACTCGTTGCACCGTTTTCATTATTGTACAGATAATCTATAACGAGTTCTCTTGCTTTTTCATGCCATCTATTATTAACCATCAAATTACACCCCAAATAGAATTATATTTTATATGGACACCATTCTGGAACCTGTTCTGGTTTTATTATGGATCTCCCTTTGACTTTATTACAAAACTTGATACCATCAACATCAGCATAATACATGCAATCAAAACATTTATCCACATCAATGCTTTCTTCAACAAGGTTTTGCTTCTTGTATTCATTGATAATTTTATCATACTCAGAAATCAACAAATTACAAAACAAGGATTCCTGCATATCATGCAAACTATAAGCAAGTTTAGGGAAACGAGGCCTATTAAGCCAATCCAATTTCTTCTGAACTTTACTTTTCTCATTTTCAAGGTAATCTAAAAAAGTGGCCATAATCACACTTTCCCAAATCCATCATCAAAAAAAAATAATTATAGAGAATTATTGTTTACGTAACATAATCTTCTCTAATTCCCACAATTCCCACAGGTAGTCAGCTTCACATTTTAGATCATCAACTTCTTCTTGAAGTTCATGTGTTTCAAAAGCAATCCATTCTTTTTTATCAGTATCGTTTGGTTTGTTTTTACCTTCGATAGCTGTAGTCCAATCTGTTTCTAATCGAAGCCTTGCTTTTTCTGTGTTAAGTTCTCTTTTTTTGTCTAAGTATTCTTGTTTAGCGTCAATAGCAAATCCTAATTTCTTTGCTGGTGGTAGATTAAAACAATCACCACATTCACAATCATCTTCACCAATTTCTACAAGTTCTTCAATTTCATCATCAGCAAGAGTTTTTGCTTCCCAGTTTTGAGAAGCAACAACAATGTTTCTTACTGGTGCAGGTAATTCATCGGCCCTTTTTTGAATCCTTTCATCAAAGGTTAGGCCATCGTTTTCGTTATTTTCATCGAAGCAACTTTCAATAAATTTTGTTGCTTCTTCACAATTCTTTTTAAATTCATCTTTACCTTTAATTAAATCAGCCATTTTTACAATCCTCCTAAATTTTAGTAATCTTTACGTAATTGGTAAGGTTCAATCCATTCTTCTCCACAATAAGTGTGGAAATAATCTTTAAAATTAAAAATAAATCGGTAGTATCTCATATCATTGTCAGAATAGTTTTTTATTTGAAACACTTGCAACCTTTTAAGTAGCAATGATTCTTGCTTTTCGGATAAGTTACCTACAAGTGTAAAACTGATTTGATGATCATCAAAACAAGTTTCCAATAATTCCTGATGTGATAATTCACAACCATACTCTTCTTTGAATTCTTGGATATCGTGGAAGTCTCCCAGAAAAGTTGTTCGAGGAAATCTTTTTGATATCATTTCAATTAATTCTTTGAAGTCTTGTCTCATTTCTACTTCAAGTTCATATGTTTTGAAGATATGGTTGTTAAGTTCACGATATTTTTCTTTTATGCGATTTCCAATTGTGGTGAACCTTATTTTTTTCTTCATCAGTTTTTCCTTCCTTTTCTTTTTTTATTACTTTTATTTTATTTTTTATTATTTTATTATTAATTAATTATTAATTATTATTAAAAAAATTTTTAAATTTTCTACGAAAACATGTGTCATTGTTGTGTAAGGTTGTGTAATTGTGTAAGGTTGTGTAAACGAGTTGGATATGTTCGTGAGTTACACTTGTTACACTTGCAACACTTGCAGTGAACCTTTAAGGTTGACAACTGCCTTATTGATAGTTAACTGTTGCAATTTCCTCTGCCTCCAAAATCTTCAACACATCATAATAATTAACTTTTAATCGCTTACATTCCATCTCAACTTGATTTAGACCTACCACACCTTTGCGTTGGTAGATGTCTCGAATCCAGTTTAAGACTTTCTCAATACTGGATTCTTCAGCTTCTTTCTCTTTTTCCATTTTATTGAGTTGGCAAATTTTATCAGTAATTGCTCTTTCCTCAATCCGAAGTTCATGTAACTTTTCGATTAGTTGCTCTTTCTCAGTACTTTGATGTAGATCTATACTGAGCAACTCATTGATTCTGTTGCTGACATTACCCCTACCATACCTGCTTTGTGCCAGATAGTACAATTCACAGTCTAAATTAATGTTGAATCTTTTTTTATTTGCCCCACTTTTAACTCCAGTAACTGATTTACTCATGATCTAACACTCCTTTACATAACTCGACATGTTTGCATTTATGTCGATACCAGAAACCTGGGCAAGTACACCACCACATCATGCCATCAAAAAAGACGTGAACAGTATAGGTTACTCCATCTTCACTAGTTGATGGTACTTCAAAGAAGACTCCCTCATCATCTTTGAATGTGATGGTGACTTTTTGAGGTTCCATTTTTAGTTTGACTCCTCTGGACAGTATTCATCAATGTATTTTAGTAGTTGGCTGTGTGTTTCTGCATCAAGTCGGCCATCTCTTTTAGCGATGGTCGCTTTTACCCGCATGTTTGGTTTAGTGATTTCTTTGCCTTCTTTCTGCAATTGTGCAATGCATTGATTACACAAAGTCTTCATTGGGGCAGGGTCTTTGATTTGTAAGTCATCGTTGGCATCTCGTGGCCTATGTCTTGGTTCTACTGGTTCGGCCACTACTTTAGTTTGTGCTTCTTGTTTTTGTTGTTGTTTTTGTACTGGTTTTTTTGTTGGTTGTTTACGAGGTGGTTTTCCTGCATCAATGGAATCAGGTACTGCAAGGTCTAAGAATAACATGTACAGGTACCTGCGAATGTAGGTCTCCATTTTTCCTGTGTCTTGTATTTGTTTGGTGGCACTTATTGGGGCCATTTCTTTGAGAGCTCCATTGTACTCTAATTGATTTAGTTCTGGTATTCGTAGTTTGTATTGTAGTGTTTCTTCAGGGTCTTCTGTATTGAGAATAGTCATGACTGCATAGTATGCATCTTCTGGGTGTCCGTTTAATTGTACTCCGATATCCATGTGTGTGTATAGTCCATGTTGTTGGCACAATTTTATTGCGAGTGGTACGAAGTCTGATAGTTCAAGGTATCTGAAGTGTTGGAACGTGTTATGGCCACTTTTTTTGATTTCTGTTTCACTGAACTCTTTTCTTATTTTCATTATTTTTGTGTAGATGTTGTCGGCCATAATATTACACCTCCGCTGGTACTGTATCTCCCACTTTGTATCGGTGCCCTTCATCACTTTTTCCTTTTTTGAAATGTACTTGGTTTACTCCATTTTCATCGATATAATCCAACACTTGTGGGTGTTGGTACAATATTTTAGTGATAGTGGCCATCTTTTATTGCCTCCTTTTTAGGACATTCCTTTTGCAGGATAAATCATATTCGTCTTCTACTTTTTTGACCCAGTTGCTCCAATGGTTTGCATATGCCCATAGTAGGGCGAATACTGTTTTTTGGAGTTGTTTTCGGAATACGATAGCGGTGGCTATTAGGACCATTCCTATAAAAATAGTTAATAAGTTCATTGGATCACTCCCCTTATTTCAGAGAGTGTCTTTTCAACTGATATTCGACTTTGTTTACATTTTTGCCATTGCTCAGATAGGTTTCTGAGGTCTTCTTGGAACTCTTCCATGTTGAGAGTTCCCTTATTTTTGAACTCTTCCATTTTATTCACTTTGTTACTTTTTTAAAAAGTTCCAGGTGTTGCAGCACATGAAACTTTTCTTGTTAGTATATTAGATTATTCTAATATATAAATATGTATACTTTGGAGTATACTCTAAAGAATATAATTATATATACTTGTTGGTACATATTTAATAATATCAAAAAATAATAGGAGCATATGGTTATGTTAAAATTTAAATCAAAAGTTGGAAAAGGCAGTAAAAATTCCAAAAGAATTATATTGCCTCAAGGATTAACCCAACTTTTAGATATAAATGCTGGAGACAAAGTAGAATGGACTATAACCATTGAAAACAACAATGTCGATGTAAATTTTAAAAAACTTGAAGATAAAAATTAAATTTTTTTTTGGAACTCTATTTTTACCTATCAATTAATTATAAATATTTGTAATCATAAAAATAGTAAATGGTTACGGGAAAATATTTTATTCACTTTGTTACGTGTTAACTATTTTTTTATTGTAACCAAGGTTTTGAATATAGCATTTCGAGATTTTGGTTATATGTTGCAGCATACAACACAAACATCTATGAAAAATCTATATAAAAAACCATCATTAATTTACTAATTTTTTACTCCTTTTAAAACCAATGCAGATTATAAAATATTGAAACTCTTTTATTAATCACACCCATTATCTTTTCTACTCAGATATATATCCAAAAGAGTATATAAAATTAACTTATTTTTACTTAAACCACTTCTTAAACAGTTATTTGTTCAATAAAAAACAATAAAAGATATTGTATTGTTCACCATCACAAAATTAAATCCCATATATTTTTAATTATAGTGTTCAACAAAAACAATATTTCAATACCATTTTGTACAATAGATCTAACAAGCAACAAGGCCACCCCACAAAAACCTACATCGTACTTGAACAAAAAAATAATAAAAAACATAAAAAGTTAAACAATAAAGATGGCCACATACAAAAACCACTGATATTTCAGGATTAGCGTTCAGTGAAAAACAATAAAAAATATTATTTTGTTTAAGAAAGAAATCCCCAATATTTAATAATATCAAATGAATAAACTACATATACATAAATATAATTTCTAATGAAAATTGTATAAAAAATAGGTGTTTGATATGGATAAAGGACTAATCATAATTGTAGTGGGAACTGTACTAACCATCACCATCTATGGTTCACTTATAGGTATTCCTTTAATAATTATTGGAATCATTGTAGCCCATAAAGACTTTAAGAAATTTGAAGACGGATCTGCAGAAACTCTTGAAGAAAGAAGAGAAGAACTTAATAATATTGAAACAACACTTGCTCAAAAAGAACAAGAACATCAAGAAAAATTAGATGAACTTGAAAAAGAAAGAATCGCTAAAGTTGATGAAGAATTAAAAAATAGAGATACTGAATTAGACAGACTCATTGCCGAGAAAGAAGAACAGTTACAAAACATTGATGAAGAATACAAACAAAAACAAAAAACCAAAGAAGAAACATTAAAATCAAATCTTCAATATTTAACTAACAATTTGGACTCTACAAGACAAAAATATGATGAACTCAAAAAAGAACTAAACCTTGTTGAAGATGAACTTGAGATGCAAGAATATGGATTATATGAACCAAAATATAATTTCATTAATGCTACAGATTACAAAGAAAGATTAGATTCAGTAAGAAAACAACAAAAACAAATGATTAAAGACAAAACTGCAGCAGTAGGTGCTACAGAATGGACAATTGATGGAAGTAAAAGTAAAGGAAGAGCAT
>Ga0310690_10012848_pt1 | contig 10238 bp, 2 predicted proteins | sample AusTroGonzalo_MG_2_FD_207661 | JGI IMG/M metagenome (GOLD analysis project Ga0310690, IMG submission 207661) | Bovine rumen microbial communities from tropical cattle in Woodstock, Queensland, Australia - Gonzalo_04 (v2) (version 2) | ecosystem: Host-associated > Mammals > Digestive system >...
TCGTGGTATCGGCATCATCGTACTGGTATCCTGGGACCGCAGCCACGGCAGACGATATCGATGTGCTTCCGGCATCCAGGTGGAGATCGGATGTCGCATCGAAATCGGATTCGTAGATGTAGCTTACATGCACACCACTTGATACAACAGTAACTAGACACTCGAGTGAATAATCTCCTGACTGAACGGTTATGATGGATGTACCAGCCTTCAATGCTTTGGCCAATCCTGTTCCCGAAACAATTACTACTGAAGTATCTGACGAACTCCATGATAATTCTGCTTCTACATTTGAAACGACTACAAATTGGAAGGTCTGATCAATGACCAGATTTTTAGTATCGGGCAATCCAGACAATACAACAGAATCGGATGAGATCAACTTCTTACCGATCAGATTCCTATCACCTATGTTATCGGCAAAGTGGTAATCATAATATGTACCATCCTCTCCCAGATATTGCCAATCGTCATACTTGACAGAGCTGGATCCCGTAATCACGCAATAATGCGATAACTGTAAGCTGGCATCATTAAAATCAGAGATTTTTTTCCAACCGTAATCTCCAAGCTTTCCATCTAATACAAAGATGTTCCAGGTTCCTTTTTGCTTGTAAATCTCATCGACGTTCTTGAATGTTCCCAGGGATATTACATCAGATGGGACGTTCACTACAGCTTCCTGCATGTTGGAGCCGTATGAACACACCCATTCTGCATTCACACCATCATCCACGAAGAAATAATATGCATTCTTTTCTGGCGTTGTATATGTAAACACTGCACCCGTATCATTCGTCCATACCAATTGTCCATTGGGCCCTGAACGTACAGCTTGAGAACAATATTGAGGATCACTAGGGACATTTGTGTTCTGAACATATTGACCTGCCGTTGTCTTATTTTGATTATCCGTATGAATGATTATGCCCTGATTCAGGTTGTACGGAAGGACGTATATGTATACCTCCCAACCATTCTCACTATTGGCATAGCTCTTATCCAATACGATTCCGCCATGACTAAATGACGATTGTTCAGAATAGATGAGATCCATCGTGTCAACATCGTACACAAGAAGAGTACTGCCATTCAGCACATAGCCTCTGCCGTTATACACAACGAAATCTGTGATACCTGAATTTCCACCGACAGTAACAGCGTTATACTTCACTTCACCAAATTCTGTTCCTGTTACTGGAACCGAAATTATTACATTCGGCTTGCTTGACACGCTGGAACCGAATAGACCACTGGAATAGGCTGTGACATAGAGTACACCATCATGATACGAAATCCATCCATCGTCCAGAAGTTGACCAGTCATTCCCGGCAGATTACACAAAGAAGAGGACTTATGTTCAAGATCCACAGCCACTATTGCACGGTTATTCCCATTGACTACTATTGCATACAGATAATTTTCGTAATAGGTAGGACAACCCCAGAGGTCCCATCCTGAGGATGTGTTCGCTATTGAACAGAATTCTTCAGCGACCTTCATCTCATTACCGGATGATTGATCATCATCAGAAGATGAGAATCTATAGATCGAACCCCCATTTGAATAGTAGAAGAAACCGTCGTAATAAGACAGCTCGTTCTGATATGAATCATTCGATAGTATCCTTGGGATACGGTATAATTGATTGAGGTCCAAATCATATGCGATGAATGCATTGTTATCGATGATGACTCCGCCTCCATACGTTACGTAGAAATAGTAGGCTGAGACCTCAACGGACGGCACAGATTTAATAACATATCCCGTATCGACTTCCACTTTCATCAATTTCTGTCCAATCCTGAGATACATATGGTTGTCCACTATCAGCGGAATGCTAGACTGCCCTGTCCATATCATACCCGAAGTATCCGCTTTCCCTGCTACGACAGATACTTGGACTATATCCAGGATATCCTCTGAGGTTGGTAGCCCTGATGAAACAATAAAAGGTATGGCAGCTCCAGCACCGCTCTGAGCCCATAATGTCGAGATAATGGAAACATGGATGTCAGATGAGACAACAAGGGATATCGAATTGCCATAATGCTGAGTGATGGCCCCTCCTTGATCCACAATCCATACGGGATTCTCATGGCCATAATCTAACGCCAATTTGAAAACAAGTTGTTCGCCAGCTTGGATATCACACCCATTATCCTTGTTATCAATCGTAATCAGACCATCGGTTGTATCATAGTACAGCTTGTAAGAACTACGTTCAATCCACATCGCCTGTAATTGGGTTTTTTCAAGGATCGCTTCATCAAATGCGTATACGCTATTGCCATCCAGTGACCAACCAACGAAGTCATATCCATTGCGCCTAATATCAGAAGTAGGGATATCTGAGTCCAAGATACTCATTCCGATTGGTACAGACACACTATAATCACTCATCCCATCTGAGAAATAACCGCCGTTAGGTTCAAATGTCACATCTGTGACATCCACATTGTTTCTTTCGCGCAATTGAATGTCTAAGATACTACCCTCGTCTATCAAAAATACGCCGTTTGTTTCATGCAATTCTTGTGAAGATAAGCGATCAATTACTAAAACGTCTGGATGATCATAACCTCCTGATATCTTAACACTCATTTCCAGACCAATATCCGAAACATTGAATGTAAATGATGGTGTGCGTCCGTTCACAGAAGATGGAACATAGATATACTTGTTCCCTATCTGTGAGAATATAAAAACGGAACCGAATGACTCGAATTTTTTCTCCATAGCCATATCGTTGATAGCGAAGATTGCGCTTCCCTCATCAAATACGTTCACACCAACGGAACAAACACCAAGTACGTAGACAAACTCAAGATTATCACAACCCTGGAAAGAATTGTCATGAAGGATGATGTTTTCTGGAATCGTAATCGATCTCAGATTCGAACAACCGTAGAAAGCATAGGGCATAACCTCTGAATAAGTTGACAGATCAAATGTTGTGACAGTTGATATTACCTTTTGCAGAACACGTTTGTCACCAATGTTGGAGTATAATGCCACGCCTCCATCATCTGTAAAAAGGAAGTCGGAATCTTCAACAATAGAGTTTATCGAGTTTTTCATTACGCTACGGTCAACAACGTCTACTTCAGAATTTATGTGCAATGTAGATGATTCCTCGTTCATAACAGAAATGTTGTTCGATACGACGCAATTGGTGCTCTCATACGAAAAGATACCTCTTGGGAGTACAAAAGATATGGATTTGTCACATGAACCGATATAATAGAGGTGCTTGCAATTCGATAAGTCCACTGTTTTAAATTCCTGTAGGAAACATTGATTACCCAAATATCTCAGCATCGACCCTTCGGGGAAAGATAGTGTATAGTCGTTTACAGTCGAGACGGTTTTCAAATTGAAAGCGTAATCGCCTATCGATTCAACGGTTGCTGGAATCATAACATCGGAATCAAATACAAACTCTGCGAAAGCGCAATAACCTATGGTTTCCAAGTTGGTAGGGAAAGCCACTGTATAGCCTTTAGAAACTCCACACCTTTCAAACACAGAATCGCCGATGCCTTTCAGATTGATTAGACCAGAAAGATCAATTCCGCGTAGATCTCTGTTACCTGCAAATAATCCATCTGGCAAATACGTGATGTTTGTATTCGTTTCAAACGATATTCCAAAAGGTGCTGAGCGTGTATTTAAGCCGTATATTAAATGTCTAAGGGCAGCAACACCTGTTTCAGTGTGAACGATCGTTGTATTTTTACCAACCAATTTATTCAGGAAGGCACCGTTTCCGAGAGAAGATACGGTTGAGGGGATTATAATCATATTCGACTGATAACCGAATTGTATTACACCGCTGCTGAGGAAAGCGTAATCGCCTATCGATTCAATAGGGGTTCCAGACGGGAATGTAAAAATCATATCAGCATGGGTATACGACCCCTGATATGAGTAGAACACATAATTGCCTATAGTTAATCCATTATTGCTATCAGACAAGGATTTGATTTCGACCAGTCCAAGGTTAAAACATTGCTGGAAGGCATAATCAGATATTGTTGAGAGCATACTAGATTCGCTGATAACCACAGATTCCACTAGGCTATTTGCGAATGCAGAAGGCCCTATTACTTGAACAGAAGCCGGAATAGTTATGCTCTTTATGTCAGAATAACTGAATGCTGATTCGGAGATGTTGTACAGAGCATCCGGTAAATCGATCTCAATGTCATCCGAATTGTGATTGTTGGTGTATGCAAAGACATTGGTTTCCAATGATTTTACGGAAGAAGGCATGATGACCTTTTCAAGGCGTATCATTTCATCGAGATATCCTGTTGGTTGATGATTGCATTGGAAGAAGGCATACGCACCTATTGTTGTCGTAGAAGGATCAATCTCGAATGAGGTACCGGAACCAGGAATAAAAGAAATCAACTGATTCTTATCATATGTATACAGACCGCCTGATGATATACAGAAATTCGGATTGTTTACATCAATTGTCACTTTCATCCCATATGTAATCGCCCCATACCCCATCTTAGATAAGTTATTGCTTAGATGCAATGATCCGATCTGACCAGCAAATGCAAAATTACCAATGGTCTCGATATTGTTACTATCAGGCACTATTATTTTGATCGGATACCTAGTAAAACTACCAGTTATACTTTGCTGACTATATTTGTTAATCGAGAAAGCAGACTCCCCAATATGCTTTACAGAATCTGGTATTTCGATTGTCAAATTGCTATTATTGCCTGTGCCTATTGCTGAGAAAGCATAATCGCTTATGTATATGAGAGACTTGGTCTGGTTGAAATCCAATGATGTAACATTACCTTGGCCATTAAAAGCAAATGCCCCTATTGTGTTAATTGTCGGGGCAATACTTATCTTTGTGAAAATATTCTTTGACTCTGGTTGATCCGTGTCAAATGCGGACCGCTCAATCTGCGTTACCTTAAACTGATTGTTTTTATATGACAGGTAACTAGGAATTATCAAATCACATTGAAGGTTATTCTCCTGCAGCCCATTAATTGAAACTGTATTTTCACCATCATTGTTCAATGAAAACAAGAAGTGATACGAATCTCCCTCTATGGTATCAGCCGTATATATTTGACCAAATTGTAACAGATCCGAGTCATCACTTCCATCGGTGGTATCCAAACTGGTGAGTAAAGCTAATGAACCTAACGCAACGATGATAATAGCGGCTAAAGTGTATAATTTGTAACTATTGCCCGTATATAATCCCCCTATTGAAAATGGTGGGCACTCGGCCCACCTAAAAAGATTTTACCGAAAACCGGTCATTTCATTTAACAGTAGGTGAGTTTGTACTGATTGGTTGCATAATTGTAACCATCAGAAAAATCTGAATAGTAGCCCAGATTGAAATCACAGTACTGCCATCCAACCGTGTTGCTATATTGGCTGGTACCGTAATACTGTGTCATCCAATACTTCCATACACCCGTGCTATTGTCATCGCCCACGTTGAACAACTTATCCAACCAACTATAGTAGTCATAAGTGTATGTGTTGCTGTTGTACACATTTGGTGCGATCGGTGAGAAATCAAAGTTGTGATTCTTTCCCAGCGCCTGATACAGAGCTAAGTTTGCATCAGACCCATATCCAATGATAGTGAATCCTGTTGTCAAGCTCAAAGTTGACAACAGTACTGAGCTGCCATCTGCTAAGGTCACAAAACAATCCGTATTAATGGATGCACTGGCTGGACTCGTAGTGTCCTGAATAGTAAAGTAATATTCATATGCTGATCCTGTTGTGGTATCAATTTCCGTTAACGTGTTGTATGTATAATTCGAAAGTGTTCCCAGATAAGTCGTAAAACTTGTCACTGGGAATGAAGAGGCATCTTTCACCAAAGCGATATTGGATGCTGCACATGTTTGTCCGTTTGCATCTAGGACCATCTTGTAATCATCGAATGGCTTAATCCATCCAAGCGTCACACCTGCGGGTACCCATGCAGGTGTATTCAAAGTCTCATCATATATGTACACGGTCCAATCATGACTTCCGTAGGTTCCATCGCCATCCACTTCATAGAAGTCACCATATTCAACATTAGGGTAGTTGTATGTGTAGTTGTATAAAGCACTATAAATTCCGATTACCTGCTCATCATTGTATGTGGTGTTTGTTGCATAAGAACTTGTAGTGTAAGTCAAGACGAAATCTGAATTGTCCATCGCCTTGCATGCATCATACCCTGCTACTCCCAAATCGCTGTCCCATCCGTATCCGTCATACACGAATATATCAAATGTACCGACAGATTGCGACGATGCTTCTGTGTCACTACTGATATTTGCTACTGCGATTCCAGCGACCGCCAACATCATGACGGCCGCAGCAATCGCAAACAATTTCATTGAATTCATTTTTTCAACTCCTTGTCTCTCATTTATTTGCATTCTTTTTTCGGTGCACCCCCCCCCGAACTGATCGAAGATCGGTAGACGCACCTTGAGCTTTCTTCTCAGGGCCCGCATTATCACTCCTCCTACGGGGGGGGGGGGCTCATCTTCTGTATCCGATTCATAGCCCCTCTTGTAAACAGGACATACCTGTCCTGTTCCAAGAAAGCTCTGAGACCATATGTCTTCTCATGGTATAAGAAGAACGTCGCATTGAATATCCTAAATGATGTCCAACCCTTCGAAAAACGAAAAATCGGTCAAGAATGCCTAGATGGATCTGTCCTCCAACTTAACATGAAAGCTGATTACGAACTGTATCAGAAGTTTGGATCCGAGCTATTGTCGCACTTATGATCCGGAAGAACGACGGTATGAATTCAATGCTCTGCAGACACGAATCGAATGCCCGTTTCACAGCCATTCATTCCAATTCACAGGGAAATCGGGATGATCATGGAAGTGAAACATTGGAAAATGAACATCCCTGCCTGCTCGGGATGATCAGCGGTATGTGAAACAATCATATTCCAGTGGCCTGATTCCATTGATCGAGACGCAATAGGTGGAAAAACTGGAGTATCTGATCCTATAATCAGGCCACTGGTAGGGGGGAAGGCACGCTGAGATAGGGAATCATATGCAGCTGACCGGACTGGCAAAAAGATTCGATCGGCAGAGATGTCATAAAACATCAGTCAGAACCGTCCTGCCGATGAGTGATCAATTCTCATATTCTTCCTACATGATATATGGGGTCTTACTGAAGAGCGACATCCCATACAAGAGAGCCTTCCTTTCAGACCATGCATGTTGCTTTCGATCAGGCAACATCGATGTTTGGATTAATGATGCTGCGAAGTCCGTCGCCATTATTCCTTCCTTTTTGTAGAATTGTAATAAGAAACATGAAGACAGGCGTTCAGCTGAGGTTAATTGATGATCTTACATGTCGGATTGATTTTTATACAAGTATCGGATTAATATTGATACATATATCGGATTGATTTTTCTATAAGTATCGGATTATATTTATACCCCCTGATTTATCCGCAAATATGGATGAAGAGACGTTCTCATACAGACCGCGCATCGTGGATTCCGCTCTGAAGAGGAAACTCAGAAGCAAAGGGGCGGTACTGATCGAGGGCCCCAAATGGTGCGGCAAGACCACCACTGCGGAGCAGGTCTCGAAGAGCGTCCTATCTGTAGACGATCCCAGTACAATAGATGCGAACAGGACTCTGTCGGAAATCGATCCGGAGAGATTGCTCGCGGGGGAACAACCGAGGCTCCTGGATGAATGGCAGGTCGCCCCCAAACTGTGGGATGCGGTAAGGCACCATGTCGATCGCCATAAAGGCCAGGGCCAATTCATTCTTACGGGCTCGTCCGTTCCCACCGATATGTCTGAAACTGTTCACTCCGGAACCGGCAGATTCGGTTGGCTCGTCATGCGTCCCATGACCCTCTTCGAATCAGGAGATTCGACAGGTGAAGTGAGCCTCTCATCCTTGTTCGGATCACAGCAGGTCTCCGGACACTCCGAATTGGATCTCGACAGACTCGCTTTCCTCATATGCAGGGGCGGATGGCCGGAATCGGTAGATATGGACGATGACATCGCATTGGATCAGGCGTTCGATTACATCGATGCGGTCATCAGGACCGACATGTCCCGTGTGGACAAAGTTAAGAGGGATCCTCAGAAAGTGAGAACGCTGCTGCGTTCGTACGCAAGGAATCAGGGCAGTCAGATATCCCAGGCATCGATCTCCGCCGACATATCCTCCAATGACACCACAGGCGTCTCGGAAGAGACGGTGTCGGAGTATCTGCAGGCTCTCAGAAAACTGTACGTGGTCGAGGACATGAAGGCGTGGAACCCCAATCTGCGTTCGAAGACGGCGATAAGAACCTCCGATACCAGATACTTCATCGATCCGTCCCTGGCGGCAGCATCGCTTAGGATCGGCCCCCGGGACCTCATGAACGATCTGAATACGCTGGGATTCTTCTTCGAAGCGCTTGCTGTAAGGGATCTCAGAGTGTATGCGGAATCGTTGGATGGGGACATCTATCATTACAGGGACAATCTGGACAACGAATGCGATATCGTCATCCATCTGAGGGATGGCAGATATGCGCTTCTAGAAGTGAAACTCGGCGGCGAAAGCCTGATCAACGAGGGTGTTTCGACGCTGAAGAGTGTCCTCAGGAGGATAGATACAGACAAGATGGGAGAACCTGCCTTCATGGCTGTCGTCACAGGTACCGAGCACTACGCATACAGACGCGATGATGGTATACTGATCCTCCCGTTGGGGGCTCTGAAGAACTGATTCGCAGAGGTATCGTCTACGCCTTCAGCGAAGCGATTTCCCTCTTCAGCGTATCGGGCGAGGATCATCTTTTCATTCTGAGGATGGCAGCGACCGATACCGCTAAGATAAACAATACGGCGACCGAGACAGCTGCAATGATCAGAATGTCAGAGGATTCGCCCTCCAGGTCACCCTTGACCGTCAGCCCGAAACCGCTGTTCTCCCAGGATTCCAGATCTGCCCCTTGGCAATGCACCGTGGCCTCGACGTTCAGGAACGCCGTCCCGTCTCCGCTGGGGGCCTTGCCGTAGGCATAGATGTCCTTGATGCCTATACAGTCGGCGAAGGCATATCCGCCCATCGAGGACAGTGTGGACGGGAGATCGATGGATATCAGCGATTCGCATCCCCTGAACGCGGACCTCGCGATCTCCTCCACATTCCCCAGGCCGATACGTTCCACCGAGATGCAGTCACGGAACGCATCGGATCCCATCTCCGTTACTCCAGCCGGGATGTCAATCGATTTCAACGATTCGCATCTGTAGAATCCCATACTGCCGATCGTGCCGACATCCTCTCCTAACTCGACCTCTTCCAGCGATACGCACCATCCGAACATGCGCGGAGCGACGTCCGCATCGACATATAAGCTCACTAGTCCTTCGCATATGTAGAAGGCTCCATCGCCGATATGGTCCACAGTATTCGGTATGCTGAGCTCGGTTAAGGAATGGCAGTCGCGGAAGGCTTCGAACCCGATGTACTCCAGATTCGATTTTATCTTGATATTCTTCAGATCATGGCACGCGCGGAAGGCCTCGTCCTGGACATGCCTTAGGGAATCGGGAAGGTCGATATCCTCCAGATCGTTGTAGTAGAACGCCCTCTGCCCTATGGACTCGAGACATTCCGGCAGATGGACGGCCAAGATATCGGATCTCCTGTCTACGGTTCCATCCTCCGTCATAGTCCCTGCGAAAGAATAGTGGTCTATCAACACGACCTTCGAGCCGCCGACCTCGTCCTTCACTGTCAGGATGCCGTCTATCGGTTTGCCGCCTATGACCGTCGGACCGTCAGGGAGAATTGCGTACTCCACATCATCATCCGTCACGACCGGTATAGGAACCGCATCGTCCCATCCGTCCCTGCCGGGGATGTAATGGAAGATCACACCTTCCGGGAATGCTCCGTCCATCTGGGGACGGTCGCCCATGAAGTATGCATCCTTGAGTAATGGACAACCGGTGAAGGCATCTTCCTCGATGATCTCCAGGTTCTTCGGCAGTATCACGGACTCTATCATGCATCCCGTGAATGCATTCGAAGACAGGATCCTTACATCGTATCCTTCGAGAACCGCTGGGGTGCGGAGGATCGTCTGTTCGGTGTCGACATGGGTGATCTCGCAGTAGTAATCCGGATGGGCCGTGCCGTGCGTCTCGTAATCGTACACTGAACCATCGCTCGCCG
>Ga0310690_10012850_pt1 | contig 10238 bp, 11 predicted proteins | sample AusTroGonzalo_MG_2_FD_207661 | JGI IMG/M metagenome (GOLD analysis project Ga0310690, IMG submission 207661) | Bovine rumen microbial communities from tropical cattle in Woodstock, Queensland, Australia - Gonzalo_04 (v2) (version 2) | ecosystem: Host-associated > Mammals > Digestive system >...
CCGGCGCGTTGGTCGCCAGACTGTTCCGCAGCACCATCAGGTTCATCATAAATTCGTTTTCCCGCCGGTCCGGCTTCCGCTTCAAACCTTCCGCGATCTCGCCCTCCGGCGCTTTCTCCCCGGCGGCCCCCGCCGGCTTTCCGGCCGCCTGGCCGAACAGCTGCGCCTGCATCTCCAGCGCCATCCGGCGCTTTTCCTCTTCCGTCAGTCCCGCCGTCCTTCCAGCCAGGCTCATGTGCTCACCCGCCTCTCCATCACCAGCCGGATGTCCGTCCAGTTGTCGATCATCTTCTCCGCCGCAGGAAGCGCAGCGGCCGGCAGGTCGTGCAGGTCCTTCACCTGCCACCGCCGCAGCACGTCCTTCCGCATGGCCGCCCGGAAGATCTTCGCGCTCTGTCCGTCCGCCAGGCTGTACTTCCGGCAGATCTCGTCCGCCCGGCTCCGGATCCGCGCCTGGATCCGCTTCACGTCCGCGTGGCTGATCGTCACCGCGGCCTGCCTGGCTTCCATCTCGTCCATGCGTTTCTGCATCGCAGTGATCACCTGGCCCATCCGCATCATCAGCGCGCCCATCTGCTGCACGTCCTCATGCAGCTGCACCGCCGTGTCCGGCAGCAGGGCGATCGCCCGCTCATGCGCCATCCTCTGCTGGGCCTCTTCCATCGGATCCTGCATGATGTTTTCCGTCATCATTCGACCGCCCCCTCACCGGGGACGACGCCCGCCAGCGCCATCCGCATCATGTCCGCCCATTTCTCGATCCGCGTCACGTTGGCCAGGATCCTGTCCTTCTCCGGCGCCATCGCGGCCGGATCCAGCGGCATCATCTCGCAGTCCGCCATGAACCGCGTCACCGCCACCTTCAGCACCTTCCAGACCGGATCCGGCTGCCCGGCCCCGCCGGCCCGCAGCGCTTCCAGCTCCGCTTCCGCGTCCGCCGCCCGGCGTTCCGCGTCTTCCGCCGCCGCCAGCAGGATCTCCCGGTCCTTCGCGAAGTCCGCCGGCACGGCTGCAGGTTTGTTCTCCGCTTCCTGCAGCTGTTCGTTCAGCTCGTCGATCCTTCTCTTCTGCCGCTCATACGCCTGGCTCGTCTTCGCCAGGTCTACCCGCGCCTGGTGCTCTCTCTCGCCTGCTTTTTTCAGCTCGTCGATCAGCACGTGCTTGTTCTTCTCAAGCTCCCGAAGTTTCGCCGCTGCGTCCGCTCCCCCGGCCTGCTCGCCGCGCCGGAAGGCGTCTTCCCGGGCCTCATCCAGCCGCGCCCGGTATCCTTCCTCCGTGGCGCGCATCTGCTGGGCCAGGCTGTCCTTCTCTTCCTCGCTCCGCTTCAGCTGCTCCCGGATCTCCGCGGTCGTCCCGGTCTCCTGCACCAGCTTCAGCTTCGCCTGCTTCAGCTGCTCCCGCAGGTCCCGCACGGTGGCGCCTTCCTCGACGGCCTTCTCCGCGATCCCTTCCCGGGTCTCCTCGTCCAGCCCGCTGCTCAGCAGCATCAGCGCCTTGCTCATCTCCAGCTGCGCCAGTGCGCTGCCGTCCCGGATCTCCGTGGCCGCCTGCATGCACCTCTGCGCGTTCCTGGGCGTCAGCCCGGTGGTCTCCGTCACCCAGGTCTCCCACTGGCCGTGCGGCACCACCTTCGCTTCCTTCGCCTCGATCAGCGTCCGGCCGATCCCGATGTACCCGGTCCCGATCTGTTCTTTGTAGATCCGGATCCGCGCCTCATAGTCCGCCAGGGTCAGCGCCCTGGTCTCCGTCCTCTTTGCCAGCATCGTCATGTTCATGCCCTCCTGTTTCGTTGATATGTCCGCCGGCACTGCCGGCACCGGATCCGCGCCTGGCTTTTGCTTCTCCGGTTGTTCCCTCATTCGTCCCTGATGATCTCCAGCGGGTAGATCGGCGCGTTCACTGCGATGTTGATATGCCGCCCGAAGATCTGGAACATCTCCCACAGCTGCATCCGGGTGTAGCCTTCCCCGTCGATCTTCGGCAGGCAGTCCCGCGGGGGGATCGCCTGGCTGTCCGCCGGCACGCCCCGGTTCGGTTCGTTCATGTAGTCGATGTAGTTCTTGATCCCCTCGACCGTCAGCTTCACCTTCACCCGGTCGTTCAGGTTGATCTTCACCGGGATCTCCATGTTCTCCACGGGCTTCGGTACCGGCGCCACGCCGATCACTGTGATCGGCTTGTCCTTCAGCTCTTTCATCCGCTCCGCCGTCTTCAGGCCCGCCTGTTCCTTTGCTGCGGGTGTTTCCGGTACCGCCGCGGCCTTCTCCACCGTTGCCTTCTTCGCCGGCTTCTCCGGGGTGAAGGGCTCCCAGGCGCTGCCGTCCAGCGTCTTCGGCTCCGCGTTCGCTGCGGGCTCTTTCTCCGCTTCCGGCTTCGCCTTCTTCCGCCCGTCCGGGATCTTCGCGTACAGCTCCGGATCCGCGTCCTTCAGTTTGCTCTTGATGTACCACCAGAGCTTGTCCGGCGATTCGCTCCCGCACTGCTTCAGGTACGCCAGCGGATCCCCGCCGCCGATCGCGATCTCGACGGCCTTCTTCTTCTGTTCCAGGGTGATCTTCCTGCCCATTTCGGTCTTCGCCTCCTCTTCCCGGTAGCACGACCAGCTGCAGAAGTATTTGCCGTCCCGCTTATAGGTCCACATGTCAGGCCGCAGCACCGGGAACCGGTCCCCGCAGCACCCGCAGATCCTGTAATCGTCCGACATGCTGATCCCTCCTGCACGTCCCGGTCGTCACGTCCTCCATTCTTCCGGCAGCTCCTCGCCGCTCACCTGTGTCATGCTCACCTGGGCCACTTCCGGCTTCGGCCCGTTCAGTTCCTTCACCGGGATCCACAGCAGCCGCTGGTTCTTCCCGTCGATCCATTTCTGCCGGGTGGCCTTCTCGCCCCCCGCGTCCTGCAGGATCCCGTCCGTCCGCAGGTGCTTGTACAGCGCCTTCAGGCTCACCGGGAATTCCTGCCCCTGCTCCCGGCACAGTTTCTGCACGGCCCCGAAGGCCACATTCGGCAGCAGGTAGTAGTATTCCGCGTCCATGTAGCCGATCATCCGCTCCGTCGGCGGCGGATCCTTTGCGTCCTCCGTCGTCAGGTCCTTCAGCGCCACCTGCTTGCTGTTCAGCAGCTCCGCCAGGTTGTCCAGGAAGATCCGCGTCGGTTTCTCGCTCTCCATGTCCCGCGCCTGCTTCCGGCTGGCGTTCATCAGCTTCTCCCGCGCATGGCCCAGCATCTTCGCCGCCGTCGCCGTGTCGAACACCCCGACGTCCCGGAAGTAATTCAGCATCATCGCGTACCCGATCAGGATGCAGGCCACCGTCTCCGGCGCCCGGTCGTGCTGCCCGCTGCTGTCCCGGTGGATGTCCTCCCGGTATTGCAGGAAAAGGTCGTGCAGCCGTGCCGGCATGCCGTCCGCCTGCTTCAGCAGCCACAGCACGTAGCCGCGCATGCTCCGCTGCAGGTATCCCTTCCGCGCCAGTTCCTGCATCTCCGTCAGCACCTTGCCCACCGGGATGTCCTCCTTGTCGATGTCCAGGATGAAGTACCGGGCCAGGCCGCTGGCGCCGATCGCCGGCAGGTCCTCTCCCGTGATGATCGCCACGCTCCGGGGCGGCGTGTTCGCCTTGATCGTGCTGTCCGCGTTCAGCCGGCCCCGGTCCACGCCGTCGCCGAAGGCCCGGCTCAGCGTCTGCGCCGTGGCGGCCATCTGCCGCTTCTCCTGCACGCTCGCCACCGGGTGGTAGTCGTCCACCAGGATCGGCATGTCCTTCACCAGAAAAGCCTTCTTCCGGATCTGGTTCCCCGTGTCGTTGAAACTGGCCGGCGGGTTCTTCGCGTGGAAGTTGCCGAAGTGGCTCATGGCCAGGCTGGCGGCGGTCGTCTTGTGCGTTCCGCTCTCGCCGTACAGGAAAAGGGCGAAGGCCGGCACGATGTCCGTCTGGCTCATCCATTCCCGCAGCGGTGCCAGGTAGATCGTCCCCAGCAGCGCGATGCCGATCTCTTCCTTCATCGTCTCCTGGATCCGCAGGCTCACCTGCGCCGCTTCCTTGAAGGGGATCCCGTCGAAGCCTTCGGCCCCGCCGCCGTCCAGCCGGTACGTCTTCAGCGCGTCGCCCATGTCCACCGTCACGCCTTCCATGCCGACCGCCCCGCCGTGGTACAGGTAGCACCACTTCCCGCCGATCTTCCGCCATCCGGTGTGGTTGTATTCCGTCAGGCGCTTCGCCGTCAGCTGGCCCACCTTCTTGATCACCCAGGCGACCTTCCCCTTCGTGGTGGATCCGGGGGCCAGCGCGGCGTCCATGCCCCACTTCTCCGTCACCCAGTTCATCCCGTCCAGTTCGCTGGCGCGGATCGTCACCCGGCCCAGCTTCCGCCCGGCGCTGTTCCATCCGTCCAGCACGAAGTGCTTGCTCACGTTCACGCCGTCGTCCTTTTCCAGCTCCGTCCGCGGAAGCACCACGAAGTCCGTCAGCGGTTTCACTTCGTTCCCCGTGTCCTGGCAGATGCACCCGTTGGCCACGCCGTAGCCCTTGACCGCGCCGTACAGGCGCTGCGCCTGCTCCATCGGTGTCAGCCAGAAGGGCACCGCGTTCGGGTCGAAGTCCCGCGTGGCGGCCACCTGCCTGGCCAGCGCGTCCATCGCCTCCGTGTCGCCCATCAGCTGCACCATGTCGCTGATGTCGCCCTTCGGCGGCAGCTCCGGGCAGGCTTCCTTGATGTCCACCAGCCGGACCCGCTTCGCGAAGGCCAGCAGCTTGATCGCCACGTCCAGCGCGTGCTCCTGTCCGGTGTAGTTGTTTTCCTTCGTGTCGCAGTCCGGCAGGATGATCACGTCCGCCCCCGCCAGGCGCCGGCTGTAGCCTTCCCGCCACTTGCCGGCCCCACCCGGGTTGCACGTGGCCGTGAAGCCCAGGCGCTCCAGCGTCTCCACGTCCTTCTCGCCTTCCACCACGTACACGTGCTTCCCGTCCGCGATCGCCCGCAGCACGTTCGGCAGCCGGTACAGCGTGGTGTCCCGGATCTCTGCCGGCACGCTGTTCACGTAGCCCTGCCGGTTCGCCTTCGGGTTCGCCGGATCATGCACCCGCTGCCGGAAGGTCTTCCCGGGCTTCCCGTCCTTGTAGTGCAGCCGCACCACCTGGAAGAGCTCCTGCCCGTTCTCGTCCGTGTAGCTGTAGATCCGGTCCGGGTGATCCCAGTCCGGCACCAGCTCGCCGGCGTCTCCGGCCTTCTTCTCCCCGCCGTCCTGCGCCGGATCCTTCTCCACCGTGTGCACGGTCATCCCGGCCACGGTCTCCGGCTTCGGCTTCGCCTTCTTTTTCGCCGGTGTTTTCCCGGAGGATCTGCCCGCCGGTACCGGATCCGGATTGACGATCAGGTCCTTCGCGGTGATCCCCAGCGCGGCCATGATGTCCCCGCCGGCGCATCCAGCATGGCAGCACAGGTAGATCCGTTCCTTCCCGTCCTTCGGGCTCTGCTTCGTGGTCGCCGTCAGGCTGGCCGTCCTGTCCTGGTGCGCCGGGCACTTCGCGGTATATTCCCCGCTGCTGTTCGGGCCGCTCACGCCCTGCAGCATGTTCAGCAGCTGCTTCAGATCCAACCCTGCGGCCCCCCTTCCTGTCCGTTTATAATCATCAGCCTACGGATAGCCTGTCCCGGCAGCGCCTTAATCCGTCGTCTGTTCCGTCCTGTTCGTCTCGCCCCTCACCAGGGCGCCGCAGTCCGGGCACTGGCAGTGCAGCGCCACGTCCTGGATCAGCTTCTCCGCTTCCCTGCGGATCTGTCCCTTCACCACGACGCACTCTTTCTGCGCCGCGCGGAACACGCACCCGCAGGTGTCGCAGGTGAAGCGGAAGGTCTTCCCGTGGCAGATCACTCTCATCAGGTGATCTCCAGGCTCAGCAGGAAGACCGTGGCCTCCTCGATCTGCTGGTCCATCTTCCCGGCCAGCATCAGGTCCTTCCGGTCCTCTTCCTTTTCGTCCTCGCCGCCCAGCACCGCCGGCGCGTTCCGCACCACTGCGTGCGTCCCGTTTGCGATCGCCCGCAGCTGGTCCTCCGGCACCTTGCCGCGTCCCTTGCACACGAATCCGTACACAAACGCCAGATGATCGATCAAACCCCTGTACATGTCTTTGTCCTCCTGTCCGTATCGTCCCCGTTATTTGTCCTCGCCGCCTGCGCTCTTCCACTGCTTCATCGTCTGCGCGCCCGCCGGATCCTGATCCCAGCACCGCCAGGTCTTTTCGTAGTATTCCGCCCGGACCTCGATCATCATCACCCGGTCCTCGCAGTCGAACCGCAGGAAGGGCTTCCGCTCGCTGTGGTACGTCACCGGCATCACGCCGCCCGTCTCCCGCAGCTCCAGCCACATCACCTTCCGGTCGTATTCGATCGCGTCCTTCAGTTTCAGGATCTTCGCCTTCGCCATCTTCTTCGCTCCTCTCTCAAAAGCGTCAACGTTGACGCTTTTTCACGCAAACCGCTGCACCACGTGCAGGTGCCCCGCCGGATCCTTCAGGATGTCCTCCGGCGCCACCGTCTCCCAGCCTTCCGCCGGTACCTTCAGCCAGAACCGCTTCCGCAGCACGTCCACTTCCGCCAGCATCACGTACCGGCCGACGCGCCACCCCATCAGATCCAGCACCCGCCCGGCCCGCTTCGCCGCGCCCAGGCTGGTGAACACCACCGCCGCCGTCGGCGGCGTCCAGTAGAAGTCCGCCGCCCCCGGCAGCTTCCGGCTCAGCAGCCGCAGCGCTGTCTGCGTCAGATTCGGCTGAGCCGCCTGCAGCTCTACCACATAGCCCGTCATACCTCGCCCTCCTCATAGAAGTCTGTCCACCGGATCCCCAGCTCCTGCGCGATCTTCTTCGCGACCTCCACAGACGGCCTGCGCTCTCCGCTCTCATAGGCGGCCACCGTGCGCTGGGCGATTCCCACGCGCTGGGCCAGCTCTGCCTGCGTCAGTCCCTTCTCCTTCCGCCTCGCTGCGAGCCGCCCTTTTGCACCATTTGTGTCAGTCATATTCCTCTGTCTCCTTTCGGATTTCACCGGCATGGCACAAATTTAACACAAAAAGTACATCTATGTCAATATTATATGCACATGAAGTGCATATTTTTTTAGCACTTTCTGTACATTTTTTATTTGCACTATTTGTGCTAAAATCCCTTGGTCTGGAGGTATGGTATGGATTTTTCGGTACGGATCGCAGCGGTCCGTAAACAGATGGGCCTGAGCCAGGAAGAATTCAGCGAGCTGGTGAACATGTCGCGGCGCACGGTCGCGGCCTGGGAATCCGGGGACAGGACCCCCTCTTTTTCAACTCTTTCCGATGTCGCGGACACGCTGAACGTGTCCGTGGATTTTCTGCTGGGCAGAACGGATGAACAAAATAAAAAACAGCCCGCCATGAAAAACGGCGGGCTGCTCGATGCGATTATTGCGCGCGTTCAGGATCTTCCGGATTCTGCGCTTCCTTTTGTATCTGCATATCTGGATGGAATTCAAACCGGTCGAGAAATCGCGCAAGCTGACGCAGCTGATCCGGATCCAGATGCCGGATCTGTTCGATAATTTCCTCACGGTTCATATTAACTTTTTCCTTTCCGCTTCGGCCGGAGCCTATTCACGTGTACATTATTATATCACAAAGGAGGACGACCTGATGATCCGCCGATTTTTCTGCATCCTTGTCCTGGCATCCTGCCTTCTCTCCGCTGCAGCTGCGGACCTGCCGGATCTCTCCGGCCTGTCCTTCGACGAGCTGGTGGAACTGCGCGGACTGCTGAACCTCGCGATCTGGAACAGCGAAGACTGGCAGGAAGTCACCGTCCCCGCCGGCGTCTGGCAGGTCGGCGTCGATATTCCGGCCGGTCACTGGACGATCAAACCGGCCCCGGATTCCTACGTGTCCGTCGTATACTGCGACCGCCTCAATGAATTCGGCCGGGATCCTGCCGTCGGCTGGCACGGATGGAACGGCACCCTGACCGCCAGGGACGGCGGGATCACTGCGAACGAACCGCGCGAAGTGGATCTCGACATGGTGGACGGTATGTACTTCATCAACCGCGGCACCGTGATCTTCACGCCCTTCGCCGGGAAGCCGGATCTCGGGTTTCAGTAACTCCTAACACTTTTTCTAACACTCCCGGAGCCGTTCTAACACGTCCCGTGTTAGGGCTACGGCCCTTTATTTTCAACGCTTCCGGGGTCTTTTTTGGCCGTTCTAACACTTTAGCACCAAAAAAAAGTATATACCCCGCTACACTTTTTTATCTTCACAGGAGGATGCCGTGGGAACAGTCGAAAAGCGCGGCCGGAATTCCTGGCGCATCGCCACCCAGGTGAAGGTCCGCGGCGAATGGGAATGGGTCCGCATGACCCTCCGCATGGATCCGGATCTCCCGGAAAGCATCCAGCGCCGGGACGCGCAGCGCGAGCTCCGGAAACTGGAAGCCCGCCTGAAGGGCGAGCTCGACGACACGCCGACCCTGCGCCAGTGGTCCGATGCCTGGCTGTCGAAACACCTGGCCGAAGATGCCAGCCCGGTCACCATAGCAAACTATAAGTATCTGCTGTCCTCGCGGATCCTGCCGCAGCTGGGCGACGTCCCGCTGCCGGATCTCACGCCCGCCCGCCTCACCGACTGGCTGCACAATCTCCGCACGGACAGCAGGAAGACCACACGCCTGCCGGACGACAAGCTGAAGCGCCCGCGCCGGGAAGGCGAGAAGCTGATCACCGACGCCCGGGCCAAGCGGCCCCTCAGCGTGAAGACGGCGCTGAACTATTACGGCTGCATGAAGACCATGCTGGCCGCAGCCGTCCGCATCGGCCTCCTGGAATACAATCCCATGGACCGCGTCCAGCGGCCGAAGCAGCGCAAAAGAAAAAAGACCAGGCTGCCGGAAGCGGAAATCATCGCCCTCCTGCAGCTGATCGTCACCGAAGCGCCGACCCCGCTGAAGCTCGCCGTGCTGCTGGCCATGCTCTGCAGCCTTCGCCTGGGCGAAGTCGGCGCGCTGAAGTATTCCGCCGTAGACTGGACCGCCGGCACGATCACCGTGGACCGCGCCCTGAAGTACACGCCGGACACCGGCGCCTTCATCGCGGAAACAAAGACCGACGCCGGCGACCGGGTGATCACGCTGCCGCCTTCCATGATCCGGATCCTGCGCGACGCCATGTGGCAGGACGTCATGGAGGAAGAGGACACGCCGGACGCCTGGAAGGGCGCCGGCTGGATCGTCCACAGCCGGCACGGTGCCCGCGTCAACAAGGACACGCCCAGCAAGTGGTTCCGGAAGTTTGCCGACGCCCACGGTTTCCAGGATCTCACCTTCCACGGCCTGCGCCACATCCATGCCAGCATCCTGCTGTCGAAGCACATAGATCTTCCGTCCGTCTCCGCCCGCATGGGACACTCAGATCCGGGCGTCACGCTCCGCGCATACGCCGACGCCATGCCGGCCCGCGATCAGGACGCAGCTGCCACCATGGACCGCCTCCTGATCACCGCCGACCCGTCCGTGGATCCTCAGCTGCCGGAAGAGGATCCCGCAGCGGATCCGTCAGCTGGCGCTCCGCCCGCCTCCTGATCACCGCGCAGCTGCTCCCGATCCGGATCCGGTACCGGCGCCGCACCCGCCGCCTGATCACCACGCAGCTGCTCCCGATCCGGATCCGGTACCGGCGCCGCACCCGCCGCCTGATCACCACGCAGTTGCTCCCGATCCGCGTCTGTACTTTTACTGTATTCGCATCATTATTGCTTAGATCTCATCAATTGATCGCCTGCCGTTCCTGGACGGCAGGATTTTTTCACCCAGTTCACCCACCCGCAAACCGTTGACCCGCCTGGCTTCCACGGTTTTCCCTGGGAAATTTTCACCCAGTTTTTCCGGGAAATACCACGCAGCAGCTGCGCCGGCCAGGAACAACAAAGGCCCGGAAGCTAACACTTCCGGGCCTTCTCCGTCTGTCGAAGTGGCGGGATTCGAACCCGCGGCCTTTTGGTCCCGAATCAGCCAACGATACATGGAAAATTACAAGGGCATGGTATAACAATCTAAGTGCTAAAGTGTTAGAAACCACGTTTTTGTTTTTTTCCTTCTATATTATGCCATGCCTAACACTTTTTATGATTTTTCTGTTAGAAACTGTTAGTAAATCATATTAAGTGTTAGGCGGGAGCATGGACCCCCCGTCTATTTTAACGTCCCACGCTGTCAGGGGTTA
>Ga0310690_10012851_pt1 | contig 10238 bp, 10 predicted proteins | sample AusTroGonzalo_MG_2_FD_207661 | JGI IMG/M metagenome (GOLD analysis project Ga0310690, IMG submission 207661) | Bovine rumen microbial communities from tropical cattle in Woodstock, Queensland, Australia - Gonzalo_04 (v2) (version 2) | ecosystem: Host-associated > Mammals > Digestive system >...
TTCTGTCATTTCGCGACCAGTAATATTGTCCGGTGTTTTTGGCTTGTGCTCATGTTGCCGGTATACACGGTTCGTATTGGATTGGCACCGAAGATGATGGCAACTCCTCCAAGGCATATCGCCTCCAATTCGAAGACAATCTGGTGTCCGAGTTGTTCACGATGCCCAAAACGAACTACTATTCCGTGCGCACGGTGCAGACCGCCCCGTCAACTCTCAAGCTCAGCGAGTACGACCAGCCGGAAGTGTTCAGAAAGAAATCCGCAACGGACAATTAATCATTATTAGAAACGGAGAAAAATACTCCATAAACGGACAGAAATTATGAGACAGTACATTCAACCGTGTACAGACGTCATTTCTGTACACTTAACAACCACACTCCTCACCGGAAGCGACCGCACTACGCCTATCGTTGGTGGCGAAGAGCAAGTAAACGCATGGTAAATAACCTCTGATAAATATGTGTAATAATCGTAAAAAATTTTAGAACCAATGAGAAAATACGTATCTGTCTTTGTACTTTGTACACTGACTCTTTGTACTTTTATCGGCTGTAATAAAGAGGAGCCTGAAACATTCCTTTCAGATCAGGCACGTCCTACGTGGACCGTTCCGGAACAATATGACTACTCCTCCTCTATGACCGCGGTGGTCAAGGTGGATCTCATGGCGCAGTATCCTGGTAAAGCGGCTGACTTTGCTCTGGACAACAACGATCTGCTGGCCGCTTTCTCCTGTGAGACATGTCTTGGGACGGCTTCTCCACAAGACGACCTGTTCTACTTGTTTATTACGGGTCCCGTAACCGATAACCCATCACCCATAACCCTTAGGTATTACTCGGCGCATTACAAGAACCTCTTCGAGGCGCAGGATGCCTTCTCCTTCGCCAACGATGCCCACCTCGGCACCGTCGCCGAACCCTTTCTCCCCGCATTCGTAGAAGTTAAATAAAAAAACGTCCTTTCGGGGACGTTTTTTTACAACTGTCTGAAATTCTTTTTGTCGATGATGGTGCCGTTTTGGACGATAAAATAGCCCGGGTTGGCACGGACGATGGTCTTGAGAGTGACGGGGTCAATGGTGCAGAAGAGACGTTCAGTCGTCTCGATATCCAGTCCTATCTCCTCCGCAAACGCATATATATCGTCCTCTCCGGAGCCGGTTAGGAGATAGATGGGTGCTGTTAGCTGTTGGCTATTAGCTATTAGCTTTTTCAGTTTGTCTATCTGCTTGCGGTCTGTTTTCTGGAGGTCGTACATAGTGACGAGCGTCACAGGTTCTTCGGACTCCAGGATATCGTACGTTATATCTTCAAACTCCATGGTCAGAATCTCGAAATCATGTATTGGCGCCTCATAACCCTTCTTGACGAGCACGGATTTCTGGTCTACGAACGTCCACGTGCTGTCGCCTTTGGGGTAGTTCTCCAGCGTGAACTGCTGCTGCACACCGTCTTTCTCATAGATGAGCGTGATTTCATACAAGTCAGGTTCTGCATCATCGGGAATCTCCATGAGGGTAGGGATGTGATTACCTATTTTGTACGGCCGGAAATCCATCGGCGGGAGGTGGGTATAGGAATAACCCATGATTGCTCCTCCGACCATGAGAGCCAGCGCGATGATGAGCGCCTCCATCCAGTTGCTGAACAGTTGCGGAATGGCTTTACGGCAGCACAGCAATACCACTACGAGCGTCAGCAGGATGACATTCTTCCAGAATGTCTGCCAGTTGGTGAGCACAATCGCATCGCCAAAACAGCCGCAGTCGGATACGGGATTGGTGAGCGCAATCCAAAGCGTGAGTGGCGTCATGACGAGATAGAAAGCGAGCGAGATCCAGCTTGTCCATCGTGTGCGCACATTGCACACCATCGCCCAGCCTAACAGCCACTCAACCAATATAAGACATACCGCGGCTGTTCCTGCCAGCGGCAGCAGTTCGGTGCAGAACCCGCCGAAGGCTTTGAGGTAGTCCTCAATCTTATACACGGTGCCTAGCGGATCGATGGCTTTGACGAATCCCGAGAAGATGAATGTCACGCCTAACAGCGTGCGGGCAATACTGCCTGTTATGTGTTTAATATTTTTCATTTTAGTCTATATTCTATCAGTGAGTGAAACGAACGGTCTATACTCTATCAGCGCAGCGGTCTATTCACTATAATGTATCAAATCAAAAATTGCGTAGTTGATAATATCAAAATAATTGCCTTCGATGCCTTCGGAAGCGATGGTCTTGCCGTCATGCTCCAGAATAGTCTTGATGCGGATGATCTTCGCGAGAATCATATCAACGATTCCCTCTTTACTCATCTCCCGCCATGCTTCGCCATAATCATGATTCTTGCGTACCATCAGTTCTTTGGCTTCGGAAAGCACACTGTCATACAGCCTGATAGCTTCTTCATTGGACATGTCCACCGCGTCTGCGAAGCCTTGTCGTGCCTGAATAATCGCCGTGATACCGTAATTGACGATCGCGCGCAAGTTACCCGGTATATCATCGCCCACGAGACTCACGCCGGTCTCCTGACGCTGCCGGATATTGCAGGCTTTGATGTAGAGTTGGTCGGTGATACCGTGCAGGCGGAAGATACGCCAAGAGGCGCCATAATCCTGCATTTTGTCTATGAAAATCTGCCGGCATTTAGCCGTCACTTGGTCAAATTGTTGGGATGTGTTTGCCATAATTTATCGTCCTAAAGCATCATAAGTGCTCTCGTTCTTGCGGATGAACAAAAGCCCGTTTTGTATATATTTGTCAGCCGTCTTGGGTGAGACCGCTTGTTCTATTCCTTCATCTTCCACCACAAAATACTCAACCATCGTTTTGGACACACGAATCGTGCCTAATTGGTTCATACTGCATAAACGCCATTCGTACGAACCGGGTGTTTTGTCGGAGTAGTAATATTCTTTGTCACTCAGTATTTTCTTGAACTGCAGGATATCGTCCCGGTATAATTCAAATCGAAACATAGGAGCACCTCCTCGCCATGAGAACTCGATGCCTTTCGCGCGGATATAATACTCCATGTCCTTGGGTTTGTAGTCGGTTGTGACCTCCATGACGAAGTTCTTTCCCTGCTCTTTCTGGAGCAGTTTGCCTCTTTTGCTCAGCGCCTGAACCGTCCATGAATAGGTCTGTTCGCCCGGGTAGTAAAAAGGGACGGTGACCGCGGTGGACGTTACGGTATCGCTGCTGAACAGGTCATCGGTCTCGCTGTCGGTAAATACATTGACCACATATCGGGTCGCCATGGTAGGTGCTTCCCATTCGAAGCGCATCCTCTCTTCTCCCCAATCAGTTGCACTTAACGAACTGATATATTGCAAAGTGGTCGATGCTGGTTCTTCTTCCTCCTCGCTCTCGGCAAACTCAATCTTAGTGCTCTTGACGGTGATTTCCATCTCTGCAATCTTGTTATTGGGGAAATAGACGGCCTGCCAACTCCTATTACTCAGCGAACGCGTATAGGCGATGACCAGTTTGTAAGTGCCGTTAGCCACGGACGCACTGACCGGATTGGAGGGTAGGTTGACATAATAGTAATAGAAGAAGGGATCCAGATCCAATCTCTCGGTGGTCAGAACGGAATACTCGCTGACGATGTTGTAATCGTCGTCACAGATCAATGCTCCCAGATAGCCTGTCCACGGGAATAAACCTCTTGCTGTATGTTGGAGAGTATCCACGTGTACGTAGAACGATTCGTTGCGACCTATGCTGGTTTTGCCGTTGGCGACAACGAGACTGTCTATCGTCATATAGTGATAGGGTGGGTTGCCCTGATTGGGTTGAATACCCACTATCGCCATCAGTTCGGTCGTATAACCTTCGCCAACAGGTGCTCCGCCAGTTCCTGTTCCTTCCGGATAAAGAGCCGTCATCGCGAAGTCGCCATTGAACCAGCCGTCCCAACCCCAGTTGATATGGAACAGATCATCATCGTCCACACCGTCACATACGAACTCATGGCCCATATCTCCTCCGCCAGACATACCGCTGATCATCACCGGTCTGCCGGCTTTCAACTCATTAGCTACCGTCTTCTCAAACACTTTCGCTCCTACCTCATCCATGCGGAGCATGTGAATCGCGCTGTCGTACTTGAAATAGTCCACCAATCCCTTTGCTGCGCTGTACCCGTTCGAACCACTGGCTTCTGTATCGTATTCCATCTCAAACGCAATACCGAGATCCGACATCAGTCGTGCAACGGCTTTAGCCTGTGTGGAGGTATAGACGCCCTCTTGGTAGGTTCCGGGCATGTTGTTCCAATCATAGGTGTGTGCGGCAAAATTAGCGCTCAGTGTCTGGTTGTTCCACTCGTAGGAGTGCGAGCCGCGACCGGTGGTCGGATATTTCCAATACCGCATCACTTGTGCGGCAGCCGTGGCTACACAGCCTGTCGGACACTGCACACCGCCCTTCCAAGGACAGTTGTTGTTATACGGTTCGTTCTGTCCCCAACGGATCTTGTCTTTCTCCAAAAGGGGTTCTACCGGCGTGTAATTGCTCGTTTCGTGAGACTGTGCCCGGGTTTCGGATGGCATCTTGGAGATCCGCTCCGTAAGATAATTGAGCCAAAGCACGAAGTTGTCCGGCAAGTCCGTTTCGCTGTACACACCATGGTGTATATGTCCCAAAACAGGCCGTAGGCGGTCATCGGCGGACACTAACACAAAGCCGTCCTCGTCATATTCGTACACATAGAAAGCCGGTTCGTCAGAGTGGTCTTTGAGACGAGTGGCTTTCAGTAGCAACTGCGGATGAGCCGGCACGCGACAGGTCTTCCCGTTCGTGCGGTTACTCAGGAACTGTTTCGCTATTTGCTGCGCCTCTTCCGGCATCACAACAGCCGCGTTCAGCAAACCTGCTGTCAGAAGACCTATCCACAGTATCAGTAGTGTACGTTTCATGATTTAACAGCTTAACAATTTAACAACTTAACAGTTTAACGAGCTCCTGAAGCTCCACGAGGTTTTGCTCGCCGGAACTCATATTCTTCAGCATTACTTTGTTCTGCGCCATTTCATCCCCTCCCACGATGGCCACAAACGGTATCTGCTTACTGTCAGCGTAACTCATTTGTTTCTTCATTTTAGTGGGTTCGGGATACACTTCCACGGCTATTTGAGCCTCTCGAAGTGCTTTTGCCCATCCGAGTGCATAGTATAATTCTGCCTGTCCGAATGCAGCGAAGAGGACTTGTGTGGATGATTGCAGGCTCTTCGGAAATAAATCCAATTCGGTTAATACATCGTAGATACGGTCGGCACCAAAAGAAATTCCTACACCCGACACACCGGGTAAACCGAAGATTCCCGTCAGGTTGTCATACCGTCCGCCGCCGGTGATAGAACCAATCTGTGCGTCCAGCGCCTTGACTTCGAAGATGGCGCCCGTGTAGTAATTGAGTCCGCGAGCCAAGCATAGATCCAATTCAATGGACAATGGACAATTGACAATTGACAATTTCTCAAAGACTTCTTCCAATTCTTCCACACCTTTGAGACCAATCTCACTGTTCGCGAGGTACGCCCGCAAGTTGGCTAATTTATCTGAATTCTGAATGCTGACTTCTGATGGCTTCAAAATAGGTTGGAGAGCTTGAACCGCCTCCTCTGACAGCCCGCGTTCGATTAACTCCGCATTGACAGCCTCCACACCAATTTTGTCCAGTTTGTCAATTGCCACGGTGATGTCCACCATTTTGTCCGGTGCACCAATGACCTCGGCAATACCGGCTAACACCTTGCGGTTATTAATGTGCAGGCATACGCGGATACCCAGACGGCGATAGACTTCCTCCACTATCTGTATCAGTTCCAATTCACCCATCAGGCTGTCCGAACCTATCACATCTACGTCGCATTGGTAGAACTCACGATACCTACCTTTCTGCGGACGGTCTGCTCGCCAAACAGGTTGAATCTGATAGCGCTTGAAGGGAAAAGTGAGTTCCTCACGGTGCTGCACCACATAACGTGCAAAAGGAACGGTCAAGTCATAGCGCAGACCTTTCTCCGGTGCCAGATTGGCTTTCTCGCCGCTGTTCTGAATGCGGAAAAGGAGTTTGTCACCTTCCTCGCCATACTTGCCCATCAGCGTCGAGAGATTCTCCATCGCCGGCGTCTCTATCTGCTGAAAACCATACAAAGAGAAGACCGACCGGATGGTGTCGAAGATATAATTGCGTCGCGCCATTTCCACTTGCCCGAAATCACGCGTACCTTTAGGAATACTTGGTCTAGTCATGATTTACAATTTCAAATTTCAAATATCAAATTTCAAATATCGCATTATAAATGCGATCAGTTGCTTCGAGTTCTGATTCCACATATTGAGCAGCTTTAGTGCCTATCGCTTCATGATCAGCCAGCGCCGTTTCGAGTGCGGCTTCCAATTCCGAATAATTCTTGATACTCCGCGCAGCACCGGCTTCTATCAACCCTTTCGCTTCACGGAAATGCTGATAATGAGGTCCGAAGAGCACCGGAACGCCATATACGGCCGCCTCTATTGTGTTGTGAATACCGACACCAAACCCACCGCCGATATACGCCACTTGACCGAAACGGTAGATCGTGGAGAGCAGTCCCATCGTGTCAATCACCAGCACATTCGCCTGCCGAAGGATATTCCGAATACTGTCTTCAGAATGCTGACTGCTGACGGCTGAATACTTGACCATACGTCCCTGAAACAGATTGAAGATGAAATGCAAATGTGCTTCGTCTATCTCGTGCGGCACCAGGATGAGTTTAGTCTGACTGCTGACATTTGATGACTGAAGGCTCATATACTGAGCGAGCAGTTGCTCATCTTTGGGCCACGTACTACCGGCTATAATGACGCGTTCAGTACCCGCTACAAAGAGCTCGATAGGGCTGACATCCTTGGTCGTTGGTACGCTCTGCACCTGTTTGACTCGGTCAAAACGCGTGTCGCCAACCACCGTGGCTTGATGAATACCATGCTCTGCTAACAGCCGCCGCGAAGCCTCGTCCTGCACGTAGAGGTGGGTGAACAGCTTGAGTAACCGTCGCTGACCGCCACCCCAAGGACGGAAGAAAATCTGTTCGGTACGGAAAATAGAGCAGATACTATAAGTCGGAATAGCACGTTTATGCAGTTGGCGAATATATGCCGGCCAGAACTCATACTTGACGAAGATAGCCATCTTCGGCTGCAAGGCGTCTATGAAACGTCGTGCTTTGAGACGCGTGGCAAAGGGCAGGTAGAGAACCGCATCCGCCAAGTCGTAGTTCTTGCGCGCCTCGTAACCCGAAGGAGAGAAGAACGTGACCACGATTTTCTGTTTGGGACGCTCGTTCCGCAGTTTCTCAATCAGCGGCCGCGCCTGCTCAAATTCACCCACCGAAGCAGCATGAAACCACACAGCGCCATGTAAGGACTCCAACTGCGCTTTATGCTCCTTGTCCAAGGTGCTGCGTTGACCGCGTACCAAGGCCTTCCATTTATTACCGAAAAAAGCCATTAGAAACGATAGCGTACAGACGCTGCTAATTTCCAGTCAAAGAAATGACTCGTATATTCTTTATCAAATCCCATTCCCCATCCCGGACGGAAATCGAAACCGAGAACCAACGGAATATTGTCGAAATCATAGGTGGCACCAACGATGGTGTTCAATCCAAACTTGCCAATGATGCCTTCACCTTGGAAACTGCCTAACATACCGATATTGAAACCGCCACCGGCATACAACTTAATGTTGGCGGGTAATTGAAAGTGGTACAATGCATTCGGATTGAGTGTGAAATCCCACATACCAAAATCTACTACCACCCACTTGTTTTCAAACGGATCTTTATATCCGGTCGCCGCCTGTGTTAAACCAACTGCTAAGTCAGCCTGAATACCAAATTCGTTTGTCAACCAATACTTGGCACTCGCTCCATTCAAACCTCCGGCTACAGCTCCTACCTCAAAATGACCGCTTTGTGCCGATACGATACCTGCCGTCAACACGGCCAGACATAGAGTAATAATCTTTTTCATAATACGTATATTTTTAGAATTTTAATTGTTTCACACTAAATCGGGCACAAAGATACACAAAATTTTGCACATATGCAAGTAATTTTCTTTTTTTTTCTTGTGTATATCAAAAAAAAGCAGTAATTTTGCACTCGAAATGAAAAAACAAGTAGTCATATTAGCCATCGAATCGAGTTGTGACGACACATCCGCAGCTGTTATTGTGGATGGCATATTGCGCAGCAATGTCACTGCCGGTCAAAAGGTACACGAGGAGTTTGGAGGTGTTGTGCCTGAGTTGGCGAGTCGTGCGCACCAGCAGAACGTCCTGCCGGTGGTGGACACGGCGCTCAAACATGCCGGAGTGGCCAAAGCGGATCTCTCAGCCATCGCTTTTACGCGCGGTCCCGGACTATTGGGGTCATTGCTCGTCGGCACTTCCTTTGCCAAGGGACTGGCTTTGGCGCTCCATATCCCCATCATCGATGTCAATCACTTGCAGGGACACGTGTTAGCGCATTTTGTGGAAGACGGTACCGGACTCAAACATCCGTCTTTCCCATTCCTCTGCCTGCTCGTTTCCGGCGGTAATAGCCAAATTGTGTTAGTCAAGGCGTATAATAACATGCAGATCATCGGTCAGACTATCGATGATGCGGCCGGCGAAGCGTTCGATAAATGCGCCAAAGTGCTCGGGTTACCATATCCCGGCGGACCGCATATAGATCGGCTCGCCAAACTCGGTGATGCCACCAAGTTTCCTTTCGCCAAACCCAATATTCCTAATTATGACTACTCGTTCTCGGGTTTGAAGACATCGTTCTTATATACCTTGCGGGACATGCTGAAAGAGCATGGCGTGGAGACGATTGACGAATTGGCAGAGCGTGTGCCGAACTTGCGTGAAGATATGTGTGCCGGCCTGCAATCGACCATCATCGACATATTGATGCGTAAACTGAAAAAAGCGGCCAAGGATTTGAAAATCAACCAAGTGGCCGTGGCAGGAGGCGTGAGTGCCAATAGTGCGCTCCGGCAGGCGTTTGTGGAGTACGGAAAGAAATATAAATGGGATGTCTTTATCCCGCCTTTCTCCTTTACTACCGACAATGCGGCGATGATCGCTCAGGCTGCGTATTTCAAGTATTTAGACAAGGATTTTTGTAATATTGATGAAGTTCCATTCGCTAAAACAACGATTTGAACCCTACCGGGATATTATCATATTTATGATAACACTCTTTGTGGCGAACTATTTCTGGAAGTTCACCATGGTGGGTGATGAAGACGGTGAGATAGTGACATGGTTCGGATTGGATGTCACGGCGCCGTTTCAGTTCATGTCCTGCCATATCGCCTCGGTGGTCTATTGGCTCATTTCTTTAGTGCGCGACACGGCGTATATGGTTGGTGAACAGACCATCCGTTTTGAGTCGGGTAGTGGTACAAAAGTCATTTGGGGCTGCTCCGGACTCAAACAGATGTTCATCTGGACGTGCTTGATTTTGACCGTAAGAGGAGGAGGGAAACATAAAACGTGGTTTATACCGCTTGGGTGGGTATGCTGCCACGTTTTCAATGTGTTACGAATCTTTATTATTTCGCTTTTTATCGAGTTTCACCCGGACTGGTTTCATGTCCTGCACGACTACATCTTCAAGTATCTGTTCTATGTGATGTTGTTCGGGCTGTGGGTGTGGTTCGTGGAGCGAATACGATGGAAGTGCCCTGTCGATACGGCGCAGGCGGATTAACCTTTCTGCAACTTGGCAATCCCTTTTTCTACAACCTTGCGAATGGTACTCACTATCTTCCATGTCTTGGAGGCTTGTGTGGTGTCGCCGGTCAGCAGGTCGGGAACAGCAGCTCCTGTCTCCTGTTCGGGATAAACCACGATATAACTGTGATCCTTGAAGAAACGGTCAAGGATATCCGGCACGTGTGCAAAAAGCGGGTTGTAGGAGGGAGTGGAAGGACGTGCGTTGATCAGCACGATCATGTCGTCCGGTTGCATTTGTTTGGCTATCATCAGGTAGTCTTCCCAGTCTTCCATCTCGCGATACGAAGCGCGTAAGAACTTGCCTTTGCGCCGGCAGAATGCCTGTAAGGCTTTTTGGGTGTCTTCATTTGTGAAGAACACTACTTTGGCGCCTATCTGACTGCTCAGCCGGCGTACCAGGCCGAAACACGAAATGAAATCATGCTCTTTCTCTGCGTATCGA
>Ga0310690_10012852_pt1 | contig 10237 bp, 4 predicted proteins | sample AusTroGonzalo_MG_2_FD_207661 | JGI IMG/M metagenome (GOLD analysis project Ga0310690, IMG submission 207661) | Bovine rumen microbial communities from tropical cattle in Woodstock, Queensland, Australia - Gonzalo_04 (v2) (version 2) | ecosystem: Host-associated > Mammals > Digestive system >...
CTATTTCAAGAGTAAGGAGGAGATTTATTGGGCGGTCATCGAGGGAGAACTTGAGCGTATCAACGAGAAGATGACAGATGTGGCGACTCAACCGATGGAGCCTGAAGACAAACTTGTGGAGGTCATTTATACGCATCTCAACATGATCAAGGAAGCCGTTCAGCGCAATGGAAACCTCAGAGCCGAGTTCTTCCGAAACATTATTATGGTGGAAAAAGTCCGCAAGAACTTCGACAAAAACGAACAAAGGCTCTTTGCATCCATCATGGCGGAAGGCGTTCAGCAAGGGCGTTTCGAGATAGATAGCATCCCTCTCTGTTCGGACATTATGCACTACTGCGTGAAAGGTCTCGAGATACCTTATATTTATGGACGTTTGGCTGATGGAATGCCGCAGGGAATGAGTCGCGGAATCGTGCAGAAACTCATTCATAAAGCATTAAGCAGGCAAGAGAAACACATCAGCCAATACTTGTAAGAGTTTGTATTTGACGTTTTACAATTTACGATATATATGGGATTATTAGAAGGAAAGACAGCACTCATTACGGGTGCAGCAAGAGGCATCGGTAAGGCGATTGCCCTGAAGTTTGCCTCCGAAGGCGCAAATATAGCATTCACAGACTTGGTCCTCAACAACGAAATGGCAGCCGGCCTCGAAGCTACTCGGAAGGAGATTGAGGCAGTGGGTGTTACTTGCAAGGCTTATGCAGGTAATGCAGCCGATTTCGCAGCTACGGAGGAGGTTGTTCAAAAGATAAAGGAAGACTTTGGAACGATTGACATTCTCGTCAACAATGCAGGCATCACGAAGGATGGACTCATGCTTCGCATGACCGAACAGCAGTGGGATGCAGTCATCAATGTCAACCTGAAGAGCACTTTCAACTTCACTCATGCCTGTGTTCCCGTCATGATGAGGCAGCGTGGAGGCAGCATCATCAATATGGCAAGCGTGGTTGGCGTTCACGGCAACGCAGGTCAAGCTAACTATGCAGCCTCCAAAGCCGGCATGATAGCCCTTGCAAAGAGTATTGCTCAGGAAATGGGCCCGAAGGGAATCCGCGCAAATGCCATTGCTCCTGGCTTCATTGAAACTGCTATGACGGCTCAGCTTAGCGAAGAGATTCGCGAGGAATGGAAGAAGAAGATACCTCTTCGTCGAGGCGGACAGGTTGAGGATATTGCAAACGTTGCAATCTTCCTGGCCAGCGATATGAGCAGTTATGTAAGCGGACAAGTCATCCAAGTGGATGGCGGCATGAACATGTAGGAGCCTTACCCCCTTTTCAGGGAGTGAGATGTCTTCATCTAACGAGGTCAATCACAAAGCTCCTAACCATGAAACGATTCTTACTTTGGACTTGCTTCCTCTTTGTGCTCAATTCTCTTTATGCGAGTTCTATTCTGATAGAAGCAGAGTCCTTCCAAGAAACGGGCGGTTGGCAGGTTGACCAGCAATTCATGGATCTCATGGGGTCCCCATATCTGATAGCACATGGTATGGGGATTCCTGTTGCAAATGCCAGCACAGTTGTCAGGGTAAGGGAAAAAGGTAGATACCATGTCTTTGCCCGAACTTTCAACTGGACCTCTGTTTGGAGTCCAAAAGAAGGTCCTGGTGCCTTCCATATTTCTCTAAATGGCAAAGAACTTGCAAACACGTTAGGCACAAAAGGATCCTCTTGGGAATGGCAATATGCAGGCAGTATCGATTTGGGAAAAGGAGATGCGACGCTTGCGCTAAAAGACTTGAGTGGATTTGATGGCAGATGTGATGCCATCTATATGACCACACAACAAAACCCAAACCTGCCAAATTCTGTAGAAGAACTTGACATGTTTCGTCGCAAACATGGCGCACTTCCCTCATCTCCTGCAGATGGAGGGCATTATGACTTAGTGGTTGTAGGAGCTGGCATTGGAGGCATGTGTGCTGCCATTTCTGCCGCAAGGTTAGGATTAAGTGTGGCCTTAGTGCACGACCGTCCCATTCTTGGAGGGAACAACAGCTCCGAAGTTCGTGTCCATTTAGGCGGTAAAATTGAAATGGAGCCATATCCTGCCTTGGGGAGACTTCTTCGTGAATTTGGACATTCCAAGATAGGAAATGCCCAGCCTGCTGAAAACTATGAGGATGAGAAAAAGGATTCTGTCATTGCAGCTGAGCCCAACATCAAATTGCTGAGGAATTATCGTGCTGTGAAATCGCAGGTAAATGCTGATGGTACCATCGCTTCTATCGTAATACGCCAGATAAGAACAGGCGAGGAGCTGCGGCTTTTCGCTCCTCTTTTCTGTGACTGTACGGGAGACGGGAACTTGGGATTCATATCGGGAGCTGACTGGCGAATGGGACGTGAAGGTCGCAATGAGTTTGGGGAAACATTGGCTCCGACACAAGCCGACAGTATGACGATGGGTTCTTCCGTACAATGGTATAGTATAGAAACAGACAGCAAGCAGAACTTCCCTGAGTTTGACTATGGACTTCGTTTTACTGATGAATCTTGTCAGAAAGTCACGATGGGAGAATGGACTTGGGAGACGGGTATGAACTACAATCAAATCACCGACTTCGAACGTATCCGTGACTATGGAATGCTTGTCATCTATTCCAATTGGAGCTACCTGAAAAACCACCTCGCAGACAATGAGAAGTATCAGAATCGCCAGTTAGGTTGGGTCGCTTATGTGGCGGGTAAACGCGAGTCTCGCCGTCTTATGGGAGACTATATCCTGAAGCAAGATGATGTGGACAGTCATGTGTTTCACGAAGATGCGTCCTTCACCACAACTTGGCATTTCGACCTTCACTTTCCTGACCCCAGAAACACACAGTATTTCCCTGGCAACGAATTCAAGGCTGCCACAAAGACAAATCTCATCTATCCTTATGCAGTCCCCTATCGTTGTCTTTATTCTCGCAACGTAAATAACCTTTTCATGGCTGGGCGATGCATCAGCGTCACCCACGTTACGTTAGGTTCTACTCGCTTGATGCGCACTATTGCCATGATGGGGGAAGTCGTGGGTATGGCAGCTTCCGTCTGTAAGGCACATCAGGCACAACCTCGCCAAGTATATAAGAGTTATTTGCCTGAACTCAAAGAATTGATGAGGAAAGGGGTAGGGCATTCTGTCAACTTACCTGACAACCAACATTTCAATGAAGGAGGATACCTTAAAGAGATTCCAGGGAAGAGAGAGCCTAATAATTAGTAGCGAAATGAAGCAAGTTATATACGAGGATAATCATTTGATAGCCGTGGCAAAGGAAGCGGGGGATATTGTTCAGGGGGATAAGACCGGCGATGTCCCTTTGGCTGATTTAGTTAAGGCTTACTTGAAGGACAAATACCAAAAGCCTGGAAACGTCTTTCTTGGTGTCGTTCACAGGTTGGATCGTCCTGTAAGTGGCGTTGTGCTTTTTGCTAAGACGAGTAAGGCTTTGCCTCGACTCAACAAGATGTTTGCTGAGCATGAAGCAGTTAAGAAAACCTATCTCGCTATTGTCGCCAACAAGCCTTCGCAGCAAGAAGGAACGCTTACGCATTGGTTGACGCGCAACGAGAAACAGAACACGGCTCGAGCTTACGACCGAGAAGTGCCGAATAGCAAGAAAGCAATCCTTGATTATCGTGTTGTTGCACAATCGGAACGCTATTCCTTACTTGAAATAACGCTTCATACAGGTCGTCATCATCAAATTCGTTGTCAACTTGCTAAGATAGGTTGCCCCATCAAGGGCGACTTGAAGTATGGCGCTCCTCGCAGTAATCCAGACGGAAGTATCAGTCTTCATGCTTGGCGACTCTCATTGGAACATCCTGTTTCACACGTCCCTCTCACAATAGAGGCTCCAATGCCAGAAGAACGTCTTTGGCAGGAGATAACAAAGCCACTTGTGTGCTAATGTTTTCCTCTTTTACACAAAATTCATTATTTTGTGTGGCAGAGTAAAGAGTTTTTTGTATCTTTGTGTCCTGAATAGTGGTGTATAAGCATGAAACGTGCGCTTAAATACATTGTTCGGACACTTTTGGCGATAGTATTACTCATTGTAATGCTTGCCGCAAGTCTCTATCTGCCGCCAGTACAAAGGTGGGCAGTAAACAGGCTTACTGCTTATCTCGAAGAGAAGACAGGTCTTGAGGTATCCATCGGAAGTGTGCATCTTTCTTTCCCTCTTGATCTTAAACTCGGACAGGTTCGTGTTGCGAAGCCGCCTACTGATGTTTTAGACGTTGATGGTGCACTCGTTGACCTTGATCTCACACGCTTGCTGACGGGGCATGTTGGCGTTGAAGCCATCGAACTTTCCAACGGCAATATTCATACGACAGATTGGATAGAGACTCTCCAAATGGACGGAAGTATTGGCAATCTCAAGATTGTTGCCGACGATATTGACTTACGAAAGAAAAAAGTCAATGTGACGAATGCTTCTCTGGATGGTTGTGTACTCGACATAAAACTTCGTGAGGCTGAAGAAGAGGACACGACTGAAAGCGTGCCAATCGATTGGCAGATTGATGTTGACAAAGTGAACATCCGACAAAGCAAGATAGCCCTCCAATTGCCGGATGATGCAATGCGCGTCAATGCTGCTATTCGTGAGGCAAACCTTGATGGCGGCGACATCAGTCTCAGCAAAGGAACTTATCGTATTGGCAAGATAAATCTCTTGGCAGATAGCCTTTCTTATGATATTCCTGGCTCTAATCCCATAAAAGGATTTGATGTCAATCATTTGGCTTTCAAAGATTTGGAATTAGGACTTGATAAGTTCTCTTACAACCAAAACACTTCAGTTCTTAATGCCCAATTGCATAAACTTGCTTTTAAGGAGAAGAGTGGCTTCCAACTTGATAACCTTGCAGTAAACCTCTCTCTCGACTCCACACATATTGTAGCAACAGGGCTCGACTTGAAGACTCCACATAGTTCTGCAAGAGGCAATATCAACCTCGATTGGAATGCACTTTCGCCAAAGAAACGTGGAAAACTTGATGCAGATATTCAGGCTTCATTAGGCCATAAAGATGTCCTTTGCCTTGCATCGTCTTATTTACCGAAAGACCTTGTAAGAAATTATCCGTCGCAGCCTTTGAACATTGACCTCGATGCAAGCGGAAATGTGGATAAGCTCTCATTACAGAGATGCAATATAAACATTCCTACTGTCATAGATGCCCACACTACAGGTTCAGTACAGAACTTGATGGACAGCAAAAAGCTCGGAGCGGATTTGAAGTGGGATGTTGCTACGATGGACCTTAGATGCGTCAATCGCTATCTGGGCTTAACGGATGTTCGTTTCCCAAAGATGACCATTCATGCTGATACCAAGTTGCGTGATGCTTCGAAACTGACAGCTGATGCTTTGCTCCTTGAAGGCAAAGGTAGAGCCCATCTAGCGGGAAACATCGACCTGAACTCAATGGCTTATCAAGGAAAGGCTCGCATCACAAATCTACAACTTCACGACTTTCTGCCTAAAGACTCGCTTTATACTCTCACAGCTACTGCTAAGTTCTCTGGTAGAGGCACAGATATACTTAGTCCCAACACCACACTTCATGCCCAAGCAGATATTGACCACCTTGGCTATGCTTCGTGGAACTTGGACAAAATAAAGGCGGATTGTCGATTGGAGAAAGGCAAGGCAATGGTTGAGATGAACAGCCAGAACGACTTGCTTTGTATGCAGGGTTGTATAGAGGCTTCTGTTGCTGATCGAAAGTTGAGAGCTGCAGATTTCAACATGGACTTGAGTCATATCGACCTTTATGCGCTTCACTTAGCTAAGAAACCTCTTTCGGCAAGCATGGTGATGCACTTGGATGGAGCATCTGATTTTAAGCAAACGCATAATTTGAAGGCTCGGATTGAGGCAATGGAGTTGATGACGGCCGATAGCGTGATTCATCCTCTTGACTTAACTCTCGATGCTAATCTTTCGCCCGAACTCATTCAGATGAAGGCACTTGCGGGAGACCTCAGTCTTTCTGTTTCGTCCGACCAGGGACTAGATTCTTTGTTGGCGCGATTCGATAACTTTAGCAAGGAATTGCAAAGAGAGATAGATAGTCTTCGTCTTAGGCAAGACACGCTTCGAACGCTTTTGCCACATTTGAAGATGGAACTTACATGCGGCCAGAAGAATCCAATTGGCAATATCCTTCGTCATGCTACAGGCTATAGTTTCCGCGACCTATCCTTCCATCTCCTTACCTCACCAGAAGAAGGCTTGAGCGGCAATGGCTATATGCATTCCCTGAATACTGGTGCCATTCTTCTCGATAGTATTTATTGGCAGATTCGACAGGATTCAAGTGGTGTGGCGCTTGATGCTCGAGTTGCAAATGGCCCGAAGAATAGTATTGTGACCTTTATGTCGAAAGTTCATGCTTCTTTGACGGAAACGGGGGCTAATGCGGATCTTGTCTTTTATGATGCTCAAGGGAAGAAGAGTGTGGACTTTGGCCTAGCTCTCGACTTGCTTCAGGATGGCTTGCGTGCCCACTTCACGCCACTCAACCCGACTATTGCCTATCGTCGTTTCACGCTTAATGAAGACAATTTTGTCTCGCTTACTCGCAATGGACATCTCGATGCTTTGGTTGACCTCCTTGCAGATGATGGAACAGGTCTGAAACTTTATACTACGCCAAACGAAGAGGCGCAACAAGACGTTTCGCTTAGTGTGAATCACTTTAATGTTGGTGAGCTGACACAAGTTATTCCTTTCATGCCCGACATTAGCGGCTTCCTACATGGTGACTTCCACTATATGCAAGCAGACAGCACGACTACCGTTTCTGCAGAAATGCTTGTAAAGAAGATGGCGTACAATGGCGTTCAGCTTGGCGACATTGGTTTGAATGGTGTTTATTTCCCAAATGCTGACGGTTCGCATTATGTTGATGGTATCGTAACGTTGGATGAGCAGGAAGTGCTTTTGGTCAACGGTAAATATCACGAAGAGAAAGGAAAGGGCATGATGGAGGGCGACGCTTCGTTCCAAAGGATGCCATTTGCTATTCTCAATTCCTTTATGCCTGATGGCCCATTTGCATTGAGTGGGTATGCTTGGGGAGATTTCTCAGTGAGTGGCTATACAGATAATCCCATCTTGAATGGAGAATTAAAGACCGAATCTCTTCATATTGATGCCAACAGCTACAATGTAAACCTACAGATTCCCGATCATACGATAACGGTCAACAATAGTCGTATTAATCTCAATCGTATTGAGGCGTACGCAGCAGGCAAGACGCCACTTGTGCTTGATGGCAATATAGACTTCAGCAACCTTGAGAAGGTTCAACTTGATATGAATGTGAGAGCCAACGACTATCAACTCATTAATGCACCAAAGAGACAGGGTTCGTTGGCTTATGGCAAAGTGTTTGTCAATCTTGGCGGTCGCCTTTGGGGCACGCTTTCTGACCTTAAGATGCGAGGACGTCTTGATGTGCTCGGCAGTACTGATGTAAGTTGTGTTCTGGCAGATACGCCTCTTACAGTTGATGACCAACTTGCAGACATCGTGACTTTCTGCGACTTCAACGATACAATTGCCGTAGAAGCGATAGACGTGAAGCGCCAGAGTATCGATATGCAGATGAATGTGAGCATTGCGGAAACGGCACAGATACATTGCTTCTTGAGCGATAATGGTAATGACTACATCGACTTGCAGGGTGGGGGAGAACTGACAATGACCTATGACTTGCAGAACGATATGCAACTGTGGGGACGCTACACGATAAACAAGGGTACGATGCGTTACTCGCTGATGGCTATTCCACTTAATGATTTCCAGATAGCGCAAGGCAGTTATGTAGAGTTCCAAGGCGATATGATGAACCCTCGTCTGAGTATCAATGCAAGTGAACGAGTGAGGTCAACTGTAACTGAGAATAGCGTTCCGCGAAATGTTGCCTTTGATGTCGGGCTTGCCATTAGTAGGACGCTCGATGATATGGGGCTGGAGTTTACGTTAGAGGCTCCTGAGGATATGACTGTACAGAACCAGTTGACTGCAATGACAGCCGAAGAAAGAGGACGTGTTGCAGTCACGATGCTTGTTACGGGAATGTATGTTACGGATGATGCTGAGACGAATGGCGGCTACAATTATGCCAATACGCTTAATGCTTATCTACAGAGTGCAATCAACGAGATTGCAGGAAAAGCCCTCAATACAGTTGACGTTAATTTTGGCATTTCGAGTGGCACCTCTGAAGCAGGCACTAATACTACCGACTACAGTTTCAGCTTCGCGAAGCGTTTCTGGGGCAATCGCATTAGTGTGATTGTAGGCGGAAAGGTTAGTGCAGGTCGTGATGCGGTCAACACAGGAGAGACCATCATCGATAATGTTTCCATAGAGTATCGTCTTGACAAGACTGCTTCGCGATATGTGAATCTGTTCTACGACCGTAATTATGAGTCGTTGCTCGAAGGACAAGTTACCAAGATGGGCGGCGGTATTGTGCTTCGCAAGAAAGCTGACAAGCTTGGTGAACTGTTCATCTTCCGTAACAAGAAAGATCCTATGCAACCTTCTTCTCGACCTGAAGAGAAGCGACAAGAAAATACAAAGGCTCCGAATGAATAAGATACAATCCATAAAGTTACTGTTGCTTTGCTTGCTTGCTTCGGCTTGTTCCCTTACAAAGCATTTGCCTGAAGGCGAGACGCTTTATCGCGGCATCAAAAGCATCGACTATGATAAGGCTCCCATCAAGGACAAGAATGCAGAGCAGGAAGGTGTGATTACTGCTTTGGCGGATGCCTACACAACAGTTGAGGGATTGCTTACTGGTGATGCATCTGTTCTGAAGACAGAGGAAGTTGATGATAAAGCAATTAGAGACAGCATAAAGCGTGCCTCGCAAAAGGATTTGTTGGCTTATGAAGCTGCGAAAGAAGAAGTGGAGGCTGTGCTCTCGTATGCTCCCAACGGAGCCTTTATGGGCAGTAGTTTCGTGACACATCCCTTCCCCATCAAGTTGCTTATCTACAATCGCTATGCTGGCAGCAAGCATCGTTTTGGCAAATGGATGTTCAATCATTTTGCTGCTTCACCTGTTTTGATGAGTAACGTCAATCCTCGTTTGCGTTCGACTGTTGCGAAGAACACGCTTCGCAGTCGTGGTTACTTCCGTGCCCAGACTTCCTTCGAAACAGTTCCTGACCCGAAAGATACTTTGAAGGAACGGGTTCGCTATAATATCCATCCTGGTCCCGTTTACCATCTAGACAGTATTACTTACCTGAACTTCCCGCCTGAAGCTGATAGCATTATCAGGAATAGTCCTGAACCTTCTGCTTTGCATCGTGGCGATCCTTTCAGCGTGGTTAATCTCGAGGCTGAGCGAACCCGTATTGTAAGTGCTTTGCGAGAGCAAGGTTACTATTATCAACGAAACGATTACATCAACTTCCGAGCTGATACTCTTCAGACACCTATGCTTGTGAAACTGCAGGTTCAACCTTCCTTAACCGCTCCTAAAGAAGCGATGAAACCATATAATATAGGTAACACGCGCGTGAACATATACAAGTATGGCGACCGTCAAATAGTGGATAGTATCACAATGAGAGGTGGTAACTCCTTTGGATATAGCCGTCCTGTAAAGTTCAAGGAACAGGAACCTGGCACCAAGAAAGCTCCGAAGGCTGTGAAAGGACAGGCTCCTTTGCTTCGACCTAGAGCTGTTTGGCGCTCGATGCTCTTCCGCAAGGGCGACCTCTATAAGCAGAGTTTGGGAGAATTGATGCAAGAGGGACTTGCTTCTACGAATGTCTTCTCGGCTTTACGCATCAATTATGTGCCTCGCGACTCTGTGCAAGAGGGCGATACACTTGATATTGTAGTTAACGCGACACTTGATAAGCCTTATGATGCCGAGTTTCAGGGGAACATTACGGGCAAGACAGGAGGTCAGATAGGACCTGGTGCAAGCTTCTCTTTCTCTAAAAGGAATGCCTTCCGAGCAGCTGAGACGTTGACGCTCAAACTATGGGGTTCGTACGAATGGCAGACAGGAGCCAATCTCGAGGGCAGGCGTTCTTTGTTCAATTCCTATGAATACGGACTTAGTGGCTCGCTTTCCTATCCTCGTTTCCGTTTCTTTGGTTTGGGACGCAAGATAGGTCGTCGCTTCGTTTCCACTACTGCGATTGACCTTCAGGCTCGTTGGATGAATCGAGCAAGATACTT
>Ga0310690_10012853_pt1 | contig 10236 bp, 6 predicted proteins | sample AusTroGonzalo_MG_2_FD_207661 | JGI IMG/M metagenome (GOLD analysis project Ga0310690, IMG submission 207661) | Bovine rumen microbial communities from tropical cattle in Woodstock, Queensland, Australia - Gonzalo_04 (v2) (version 2) | ecosystem: Host-associated > Mammals > Digestive system >...
AAATGCAGAAGATGGTGCTTTGGACATTACTCGTAAAGCTATTTTGGAAAACACCAAATGGGAAGTTATTGATGGGCAACAGCGATTAACAACAATATACATACTGCTTTCGTTTTTAAAATCTCCAGCAATTAATCTTTATTCCATTGATTACGAAACAAGAGGAAACGGTTTTTTGCTTTTTTTCAGAGCAGCAATTGAGGATGTTTCGGCAGTTGACAACAAGGAAATCGAAGAAAATCAAAATGATAACTATAAATATAAGAAATTCTTGAATTCTCACTATAAGGCTTTAACTAACATAAATGAGAATTGGGATAACATTGATTTTTACCATGTGTTTCAGACATTGATGACAATAAAAAAATGGTTTTCTGTCAATTCAATTGTTGATAAGACCACTTTCCAGAAAGTCTTGCTTGATAAAGTAAAGTTTATCTGGTATGAATCTGCTGAAAAAGAGCCAATCAAAGTGTTTACTCGATTGAATATTGGAAAGATCAAACTCACGAATGCGGAGCTTATCAAAGCTTTGATCCTTAACCGTTCAAATTTCAAAGTTGAAGGTGACAACCACCTAAAACTGCGGCAACAGGAAATTGCATCAGAGTGGGACTGTATCGAATACACCCTCCAAAATGACGAGTTTTGGTTGTTTTTGCATGAAAACGAGAAATATCCTCATCCGACAAGAATTGAATTCATTTTTGAGTTGATTTGTCGGAACGATTCGTTGGCATTAGATAATTTGACAAAAATTGGCAACGACGAGTACCGTACATTCCGCTATTTCTATGATTATTTCCATAAAGGCAATGTTAGCATTAAAACTTGTTGGGACAAAATAAAAGAGTATTATCAAACCTTTCAAGAGTGGTATAACGACATAGTTTTGTATCACTATATTGGATATTTAAGATGTCCGGTGAAAAAGAATGACAATATCGTCAAGTTAGAGGAATTGGTTAGTAAATGGAAAGGCAACAAAAAACAATTTATAGATTTTTTGATTGAAAAAATTCGAAAACGAATAGAAGTTTGCAATGATTTAAACGATCAGTATGAATTGGGAAACAACCCCAAAACAAACTGTAAACCATTATTGCTTTTACATAACATCCAAGCTATTGTTATTCAAAACAAAGAATTGTCTTTGAAAGAAGAATATAAACTTCATGTGTTTTACAAATTCCCATTCCATTTATACAAAAAGGAGAACTGGGATGTGGAACACATCGATTCAAATACAACAAACGAATTGGAAAAAGAAAAAGACCAAAAAGAGTGGCTGAAATATATGGCTTTGGATGATCAGTTGTCAGATGAATTAAGAGGAAGGATTAAATGTTTTCTAAAAGGACGGGTTAACGCCCAATCTCCATGGTGCCAGAGATGTGGATTGTGGACATCTTTGCATGATGAGATAGAAAAGGGATACAATGATAGTAGTTGGGACAACCCAGAAAGAGAAAAAAACAAGATTTGGAATTTTGTTTTGTTAGATGCTGGAACCAATCGAGGTTATGGCAATGCTATTTTTCCCGTAAAAAGGCGCTGCATCATTGGCAAAGACCAAGGTATTGAGTTTAGCATCAATGACGATTTAAATATATCTGAGACTCCAGGTAAAATTGCTTTTATTCCTCCTATTACAAAAAATGTATTTCTAAAGTATTACAACACTGCAACAGCTAGTTTTCGCACATGGAACAAATCGGATGCTGAAGCTTACAAAGCCAACATTTTAGAAACACTTCAAGCATTCGGGGTTAAAGACACATCAAACACTCATAAACAGCCACAGAAATATGAGCAACAATAATTCAACACAAAAAAACACCTTCTGGAACTTTCTCCAAGAAAACACGATTGAAATACCCATTATTCAACGCGATTATGCGCAAGGCCGTGAGGAAAAAGTATTTCTTCGCAAAAGTTTTCTATCTGACTTAAAGAAATCGTTGGATGATAATGCAGAGTTGAAATTGGATTTCGTTTACGGTTCCAAGGAACATTCCACATTGAATCCTTTAGACGGTCAACAGCGACTAACAACATTATGGCTGTTACATTGGTACGTAGCCCTTAAAGCTGGTGAACTAAACAAAGCCAACTGCGAAATTCTGAAGCGTTTTACTTATGAAACTCGAATTTCTTCAAGAGAATTCTGCGAGAACTTATGTAACGACGAGTGCTTCAAGGATTATCAGTGCGGGGATATAGTACAGTATATCAAAAGCCAAACATGGTTTTATTCGGCATGGAAACAAGACCCAACAATCCAATCCATGTTGAGGATGCTTGGTGGAACTATTAGCAAGGAAAAGTGGAACAATGATGGTATTCAACAAGTTTTCAACTGCTTAATTTGTATTTCAAACAAAGGAGATGGGTTTCATGATTATTGGCAGAAGTTAACTAGCCCTTCTTGTCCAATCGTGTTTTATTATCTTCCTCTTAATGAGTTCAAGCTTACTGACGATTTGTATATCAAAATGAATGCCAGAGGAGAGCAACTTACACATTTTGAAAATTTTAAGGCGGATTTGATAGGTTATATTACCGATCAGTCCAATTCGGATTCGCTTCACCAATCTGAAAAAGATATTTGGAAATCTTTGTTACACGCAGAAACTGGTATTCCAAACCGATTGGACACTGCTTGGACGGACTTTTTTTGGAAAAACAAGTCTCCCGACAATAGGATTGATGATATATATTTTGCATTTTTAAACAGGTTCTTTTTAAACAAATTGATTTGTCAGAAAGATAGTAGCAGGGATGATTGGTTTTTTAAAGGTGATGGATGGGAAAAAAACAATAAGTATTTTTCATTTTTGTATGGTCACGAAGGAAATGATACGAGTTTACAATACGAGGGTATTGACCAATACAAGTTTTTGTCGGGTAAAATTCCTTTAAATGTTTTTACTTCATTGCTAAAGACCTTAGACAACTACAATTCCATTAAAGTTAACGATTTCTTTCCCCAATGGGTTGTATCTGATTTTGAGTTCATTCCGATTTATGATGTGGAAAATGGAAAAATGATTTCAACGTTAGGTCAAAGAGAGAGAATCATATTCCATGCTGTCTGTCGTTATTTTGAAGTTGCTGGAAACAACAATGATTCAAGTTTTAAGCAATGGATGAGAGTAGTGTGGAATATCGTTGAAAACTCTGGGGTAGACACCGTTTCATCAATGATTGGTGTAATGCGTTTGATAGACGAATTGGCGGAGCATTCTCATGACATTTATTCGTATCTCGCCAAAGATGGGGAGAGAAAAGATGAGGAGAGAATTGCTGCCAAGGACCAAGTCCATGAAGAAATTGCTAAAGCTAAACAAATCCTAAACAATACATTCACCGAGGAATCTATTATTAATGCAGAAAGCCATCCTTTGTTAAAAGGTTGTATTAGTGCCATGTTTGAAGATGATGATTGTTCTTCTGTTCCCTTTGGCCAGAGTCTTGAGGATAGAGTTTGCCTATTGAATGACATATACAATCAAAACAAAGATTACAGTTTTGTTAAAGTCCTAATATCTCGATACAGTCACAAAAAGCCAACAGGACCACTCAAATTAAAGAAGAATCATGAAAATTGGAAAATATTGGTAACGGACAAACTAAAAGATTGTTTCCGTAAAACAAGAGACAACACCATCGTAGAAGCAGAAACATGCTGGATCAATTTGTTGTCAACAACCGCATTGCTAGAGAATAGCAGAGAAGAAGGAAAAGTATTAAAAACATATTATGACGGAAAGGTTGTTTTATGGGGAACGATGGGTTGCACATGGAATGCGGATAGAAATGTCATTCTTGATACTATTCATCATAATACTTTGCTTGCAAACTTGAAGAAAGAAGGTTCCATCAGATGTAATCAAAAAGTGAATAATTGCGATTTTTTCTGGGGTTGGAACATCAATTTCCAATACAAAGAATATTGTTTTAGATGGTTAGGTTCACCCGGAGACAAGGAACTAGATGTTTATTTGATGAAGAATGATTGGGAAGAATATATATATCGAGAAAACAAAACAACAGACAAAGGAACAGATGAAGATACCCATTATTGTTTTAGGGTGATTGATGCAATAAATAAAGATACTTTCTTGCAAAACCTCGATCATCTCATTGACCAAGCTTATCCGAACGATTCTGAAAAACAGGTTTGTGACAACAATCAAGACAAGATTTGTGAGCAAATAGAATAGTTTTTCATATGCAAAACGTTTTCCAGTGATATGCCGTAATCCAGCACATCTTTTCCATATCTTTGCCCCCACCAAAACGAATTCACCATGTCCAAAAACCTCCTAAACAAATACGTCTGGCTCGTTGAGACCATTTACAGGGCGAAGTATATCTCGCTTGAGGAAATCAACCGGCGGTGGTTAGATGACGATATTAGCGAGGGCGTGGAAATCCCGCGCCGCACCTTCCACACATGGCTCAACGAAGCCGAAGAGATGTTTGGCCTTGTCATCCGCTGCGAGCGCAAGGGCGGCTACCATTACTACATCGAGAACGCCGAGGAAATCAGGCAGGGCGGACTGCGCAACTGGCTGCTCAACACTATCTCCACCAGCAATCTGCTCATGGAGAACCGACAACTCAAAAACCGCATCCTACTGGAAGAAGTGCCCTCGGTAAAAGATCACCTCTCCCCCATCCTTGTGGCCATGAAAACCGATGCAACGCTACTCGTCACCTACCAAAGCTACAGGAAAGACGAGAGCAGCACCTTCGAGTTGGAACCTTACTGCGTGAAGCTCTTCAAGCAACGCTGGTACCTCGTGGGCCGAAGCCCCTACTACAATCAAGTGCGCATCTATGCCCTCGACCGCATCATCAGCCTTGAAGTTTCAGAGAAGAAATTCAAAATGCCCAAAAAGTTCAACCCAACAGCGTTCTTCGAGGACTTCTACGGCATCATTGCCCGAGAACACGCCAAGGTTGAAACAATCAGGCTGAAAGCCAGTGCCGAGCAGACGAATTACTTGCGTTCGTTGCCGTTGCATCATTCGCAAAAAGAGGTCAAACAGGGCGAATCCTACAGCATTTTCGAGTTACGCCTTTGTCCCGAGTTCGATTTCCAACAGGAGATTCTTGCGAAAACGCCTGAGATTGAAGTGCTTTCGCCAGATTGGCTACGGGAAGAAATCGCAAGGAAGATCAATGTCTCATGGAAAAAATATCAGGAGGAAACAATATGAATTCCTTCGCCGCCATCGACTTCGAGACCGCCAATAACGAACGTACGAGCGTTTGTAGCGTTGGTATTGTCATTGTGAAAGACGGTAAGTTTGTGGACTCGTTCTATTCCCTCATCCAGCCTGAGCCAAACTATTACAACTATTGGAACACCCTCGTCCATGGCATCACACGCGAGGACACCGAGAACGCGCCTGTGTTTCCGTATGTTTGGAAACAGATTGAACCGATGATTGAGGGTTTGCCTTTGGTCGCTCACAACAGCCCTTTCGACGAAAGCTGCCTAAAGGCCGTGATGCGCTGCTACCAAATGGATTACCCTGACTATCAGTTTTATTGCACCTGTCGCGCATCTCGCAAACATTTCGGAAAACTGTTACCCAACCACCAACTTCACACCGTGGCAGCAGCTTGCGGTTTTGATTTAGTCAACCACCACCATGCTTTGGCTGATGCCGAGGCCTGTGCTTGGATTGCAAGAGAGATATTATAAAATAATGAAAACCATGATAATAGATTCACAAAAAGCTTTAGACCTTTTGAAAGAAGGCAACAATCGTTTCATTTTAGGTGCCTTGACACCGAAAGACGACTATGCGGAATTGCGCGAAAAACTCAGCGCGGGACAACAACCCTTCGCCGTGGTGCTTTGCTGTTCCGACAGCCGCGTAGCACCCGAAATCATCTTCGATCAAAAACTCGGCGACTTGTTCGTCATTCGCAATGCCGGTAACGTCGTTGACAAGCACGTACTCGGTTCCATCGAATATGCTGTAGAACATTTAGGAACACCTCTGGTGGTTGTCATGGGTCACTCCTGCTGCGGTGCAGTCACCGCAACGCGTTTAGGAGAGACACTACCCGACAACATCATGGCCATCGCCAGACGCATCAAGCCTTCCATCAACACAGCGGACGGCATTGATGACAACGCCCGCCGTCATGCGAAACGCATGGCCAAACTCATCCAAGGCGACCCCATCGTTCATCACGTTCAAGCCAAAGTTGTTGCGGCTTTCTATGACATCCAAAGCGGAAAAGTGGAATGGCTGTAACATGGTTTTTCCTATTTTTGTTGTCTGATTTAAAGAAAACCCTCATTATCAATGAAAATCACTGTAAAACAAACACTTAACATCATCACCATAGCATTCCTTGCTTTAATAATGACCATTATGACCTCCTGCAGACCAAAAACGCCCGTGGACCTCATTGTCCACAACGCAAACATTTATACCGTTGACAACGATTTCTCCAAAGCCCAAGCCTTTGCCGTGAAAGACGGAAGATTTGTCGCTGTTGGCGATGAAGAAACTATCATGCGCCAATACGCTGCCAAGGAAACCATTGATGCTCAATGTGATGCAGTTTATCCAGGCTTCATGGACGGGCATTGCCACTTCTCGGGCTATGGCGAAAACCTTGTCCGTTGGGCTAATTTGAAAGGCTGCCAATCTTTCGATGAGGTCATTGAACGCCTCAAAACGCATGATAGCCTCTACCCTTCCGAGTGGCTTTTAGGTCGCGGCTGGGACCAAAATCTTTGGGAAGTGGCCGAGTTTCCCGACAACGCAAAGTTGGCTGAAACCTTTCCCGAAAAGAAAGTCCTGCTGACTCGCGTGGATGGTCACGCCGTTTTAGTCTCAAAAGAAGTGCTTGCTTTGGCTGGCATCAACGAGGAAATCAAAATGGACGGCGGCATGGCCATCATCAAGGAAGGGCGTTGCACGGGCGTATTGTTGGACAACTTAGCTGATGCGGCCAAAGCCTTGGTGCCTAAGATGGAAAACGAGCTACGCATCCAAGCCTTCATGAAAGCACAAGAGAACTGCATGGGCGTCGGCCTAACCAGCGTCACTGATGCGGGCCTGGACATCGCCACCATTGAGCTGATTGACAGCCTACAACAAGCAGGACAACTCAAGATGCACGTCAACGCGATGGTCAATCCCGATGACGAGACCATGGACCATTTCATGCGCCAAGGTGTCATCGACAAGGAAAGGCTCACCGTCAGAAGCGTAAAGATTTATGCCGATGGCGCGTTAGGCTCACGCGGCGCGAAACTGCTTGAGCCTTACACCGACGACCCATCGAATACGGGTTTGATTGTTGAAAGCAACGATTTCTATCATCATGTCTGCCAAAAGGCTTACGAAGCTGGTTATCAGGTTTGTTGCCATGCCATCGGCGACGGCGGCGTGCGACACATCTTGGATATTTACTCGGATTTTCTGAAAGGCAAGAACGACTTCCGTTGGCGCATCGAGCACTCACAAGTGGTGGACGAGGCTGATTTCCAGCGTTATGGAGAATTATCGGTCATCCCGTCCATTCAGACCACACACTGCACCTCCGACATGGACTGGGCCGACGAGCGCCTTGGCGAGCGCATCAAGAACGCCTACGCCTACCAGAGACTACTCCAACAAAATGGCTGGGTCGTTAACGGCACCGATTTCCCCATCGAGGACATCAGCCCAATTTACACCTTCTATGCCGCCGTTGCCCTCAAGCACTTGAACGGCACGCCTGCTGAAGGCTTCCAAATGGAGAATGCCCTGACTCGAGAGCAAGCCCTGCGTTCAATTACAATTTGGGTTGCCAAAGGTTGCTTCCTCGAAGCCCGCAAAGGCAGCATCGAAGTCGGAAAAGACGCTGATTTTGTGATTCTTGACAGAGACATCATGACCGTGGCGGAAAACGAAATCCCAATAGCCAAGGTCAAGATGTGTCATGTTCAACAATGATTTGGCTATGACAGAGCTTGATTAAGTCTGCCTACAAGCAAAAAGTCATATAAGGAGGAATACAAACAATATCGTCCTTCATAGAAAGATTTTTTGGATGAATGACATAGCAGCCTCCTATTCGTTCGTGGAACTTTTCCCTGAACCGCTCAAGCGAAGTGGTTGAGTAGTTCTCCGTCGACTTCACTTCAACAGGGAAAACCCTGTATTTCAGCTTACTATTATTCGACAAAAGGAAATCAATCTCAATGTCGTTGCGATGTTTTGTTTCGTTGTAATGGGTGTAAAAATACAACTTATGACCAGCTGCCACCAGCATCTGTGCGATGGCATTCTCATACAACATTCCTTCGTTAAGCGATAGTTTCCCATGTAGAATTTCACGATACAACTCGCCATCGGAAACATCATTTTCGCTGAATGCATGACTAACCAATAGCCCCGTGTCGCCCATATAGCACTTCACATAGGTCCTGTCCTCATTGATGGAAAGTCCAACATTGGGGTCGGCGCAGTTGAAACACTCATTGGCAATCATCGAATCGGCAAGCCAGAAAAAAGTATCCTCATATTGCACAAAATCGGAGCCTCCAACTATCTTGCTGAGAACCACCCGTTTTTCATGTTTGGAAAGCAGTCCGGGAATCTGGTCGTAAATGGCCAAAACCTTCGAACGATATTGGTTTCCTATTTTCATGATGTCCTCACGATAAAGCCGCAAAATATCACGTTTTTCCTCGTCACACAGCGCAAAATCCCTAGCATTTTCAAGGAACACCGCCAAAGGCTTCGGCATTCCTCCTACAAGCAAATACTGTCTGAACAACATCATGGCCTTGCGGTGCAAGTCGCTGGTGAGCGGACGCTTCTTCTCAAAACACAACTTAATGTAATCGACGAGTTGTTCCTCTCCGAAAGCCCAGCAAAATTCCTCGAAATCAAGTGGATACATCTTTATGCAACGTTCCTCTGAAGGAATCACGATATCAGCCACATTCTCATGAATCGAAATGAGCGATCCCGTTTCGATGTAATCATAACGCCCGTCTTGCACCAAATACTTCACCGCCTCACGCGCCCGAGGATATTTTTGCACCTCGTCAAAAATAATCAGCGACTCCCTTTCATGCAATTTCACCTTGAACTCGCTGGAAATGAGCATGAAAAAAGTGTCAAGGTCGTTGAGATTGCTCACAAAAGCTTCTTTCACCACATCCCGCACCTTGGCAAAGTCAATGAGAATGTAACTCTTATACTCGTTTTTGGCGAACTCTTCCACGATGGTTGACTTCCCAATTCGCCTTGCCCCTTCAACGAGCAACGCCTTCTGTCCGCCCATCTTTTTCCAGTCAAGGAACTTTTTGTATATCTTTCTTTTGAAAATCATATAGTTATATTTTTATTTCCGAGAGTACGCAGGTGCAAATATACACAAAATTCCGAGAGTGCGCACCTATTGATCAATAAAATTTTCCGAGAGTGCGCAGGTGATAAGGTGTTTAAAATTCCGAGAATGCGCAGGTGAATAAAGAATTTCAGTGGCAGAATAGCGTTGAAACCAATTTTTATTGCAATTTTGCACCACAAACAGTATCAATAATGACACAATACGACGACCATATCATTATCAAAGACGCCACCGAGAACAACCTAAAACATGTCACTGTCAAGATTCCGAAACGGCAAATCACCGTGGTGACAGGCGTGTCGGGTTCGGGCAAGTCGTCATTGGTGTTGGACACCATCGCCGCCAAGTCGCGGCGCGAGTTGAATGATACTTTTCCTTCGTTTACGCAACAATATTTGCCAAAATATGGTCGTCCGCATGTCGGTGACATTGAGAATTTGCCCATCGCCATCGTCATTGAGCAAAGAAAACCGACTTCCAATTCCCGTTCCACAGTAGGCACTTACACAGATATTTACGCTTTGTTGCGTCTGCTGTTCTCGCGCATCGGTCAGCCTTTCGTGGGCTATTCCGATGCCTTCTCGTTCAATCATCCTTCGGGTAGTTGTCCGCGCTGCGCTGGCTTGGGCGAAATCCGCGAGTTGGACATCCACAAGCTCATCGATTTCGACAAGTCACTCAACGACGAGGACACCATCCACTACATCGCCTTCGGCAAAGGTGGTTGGCGCTGGATACGCTATGCCCACAGCGGCCTTTTCGACCTCGACAAGAAAATCAAGGACTACACGCCCGAGGAACTCGATTTGTTCCTCAACTCGCCGCAAATCAAACTGAAAAACCCGCCCGCCA
>Ga0310690_10012854_pt1 | contig 10235 bp, 25 predicted proteins | sample AusTroGonzalo_MG_2_FD_207661 | JGI IMG/M metagenome (GOLD analysis project Ga0310690, IMG submission 207661) | Bovine rumen microbial communities from tropical cattle in Woodstock, Queensland, Australia - Gonzalo_04 (v2) (version 2) | ecosystem: Host-associated > Mammals > Digestive system >...
CACACGTTCTTTCTGCGCTCATAGTCGGATTATACGCTTTCTGTGACCTTTGTCAACTGCTTTCTGCGCTCCCGCCGCGCTTCTTTGGCAAGGTCAGCACGGATAAGCGCCTTTAGATACCCTTGCTTGTTCTCGACCGATTCCAGCTTCGCCAAAATGTCGGCATCGGTGTTTTTGTTGACCTTTAGGGTAAACCGCACAATGTTTCTTGCCTCATAGCGGCTTTGGGGCGTTTCTGTAATCATGTTCTGCTCTCCTTTCAACTCATGTGCCAATGTTACCATATGGTAGCCTATATGTCAACACCTATTTCACCAACAAAAAAGAAAACCGCCCCATCAAGGACGGCTTTCTGCGTTATTCTTCTGGCGGTTCTGGCAGTTCTTGCCAATGGGTTACGATTTTATCCCTGTTGCCGCGCCAAATCCAATTTTCATTTGAGCCAAAGTCTATGCCGCGAAACATACCGCATGAAACGCTTTTGCCATCAGACACAAGAACAACTTGCCGTTTGCGTGGCAACTTATCTTTTACGCTTATCCATGCGCTCATTCTTCTTCCTCGCTTTTCTTTCTTTCTGTGTACGCTTCATGGATTGCTTCACCAAACCGCCGCAAAGAAATGTACTGCTTGCCGTCTATCCAAACATGGTCTTTATCTGCGAACCTTATGCTGTGCTTTTGCTCAATTTCTGCGTTTGGAAGTGCTGCCAGCTTATCACGGAAGTCTAGAAATCCACGCTCATAAAACCAATTGTCGCGTTCTGCAAAACTCAATGGGGTTGCCGGTAAAGTAAGCAGCAATTCCTCAACATCTTTGTAAACCGCCATTCATTCTTCCTCGCTTTCTGTTTCATCTTCTGTTTGATCGTCAGCCCATTGGTTATATGATTCTGCCTGTAAAAACATACATGATATGGTGTTTTGCGTAGTTGCCGCCCCAAGTCCGCGCTATGGCGTTTGCCTTGTTTCTGCCTATACCACGCGACATAAGGATTTTGACAAGCCGCTTTCTGCTCAATCGGTACAAGTGCATTGTCAGCGTCATTGCCGGTTCATCGTTCCAAACGCAACCGTCAAGAGGGGCAACATCTTCTGCGACTTTCAATTCTTCTGCAAGCACTCTGCCAAACGGTTTCCCGTCAAGGTAAAACACGGGCGGTTCTGTGTTGCTTTCTGTCGGCATATTCAATCCTCGCTTTCTTCATCATCGTTCTGATCGTCAGCCCAATAGCAACCCTCGTCCAAGAAAAAGTCAACCAAAAGATTCAGCAGTTGGTTCGTCAGCGCCAACGCTTGCAGATCGTTCAAGCCATGTTGGGTGAGTTGGGTATAGAAAACGCCAAGCACTTCTGCGAGAGAACCAACAAGGGAAATGATTTCTTCTGCGCCGTTTTCGTTTGGCATAGGCATCACTCGCTTTCTGTCAGAAACAAGTTGAGTTGCGCGGAATGTCGGGCAAAGCGTTCTTCTTCTGCATCGAAATACTCTTTGCTGATTTCGTAGCCAATAAAGTTTCTGTTCAAGTCATAGGCGGCAATCCTTGTTGTTCCGCTACCCAAGAACGGGTCAAGAACGGTGTCACCCTCGTTGCTCCAACTGCGAATGTGGTCTATTGGCAAAGAGATGGGGAATACAGCTGGGTGTCCTGTGTCATTGTTCTTTTCTGTGTTGACTTGCCACACATTGAATCGGCAACCTGTGTCTTTGCAAACGGTTTCTTTCCATGTGCTTGAACGGCGTTTGAGTTTGCCGTCAGATCCGCGGAATGTGCCGTGGACATTTGTACCCGCCCATTTGTTCTGCCTGTCCTCAATCGGGTGGAATGTCTTAGGCTTTCCCTTGCTAAACACAAACATATATTCAAACACGGGATAGTAGCGCGTTGCTTCGGGGAAAGCACAGCTCTCTTTCTCCCAAATCATCGTATCGTGGAGATTGAAACCGCACTCCATAGCGAACAAGGCTTGCTTGAACGATGTTCCGCTTTCGCTCCCGTTCACGGTCTGATCGCTGACAATCCATACAACAACACCACCCGGCTTTGTTACACGGTACAACTGCTCAATCGTCTTGTGCCAATCGAAAGAATAGCCGTTGTAGTCGCGGATATTGTCATAGGGTGGAGAAGTGACAGTCAAATCAACGCTTTCTGCGGGTAGCTGCGCCATGCCATCAACACAATTCATGTTGTAAGCTACACTCTGCATCCGCTCACTCCCCCAGCAGCTTCGCATACTTCTCTTTGATAGCTTCAACGCTCGGCTTTCGCTCAACGTGTTCTTGAACCACCGTGGTTTCATCACGATAGCCAAGCGTATTCTTCATAAGGAACTCGCCGGACTTCGGGTGAACCATGCCTTTTACCATCTTCTGCGCTGAATCAGCATCAATGACGCACACGGCATGATACAACTCGGTTGCCACATCGGGCGAAACATCAGCACCGTTGACCCAACGCTGGAACACAAAGCGGCTGACACCAAACGCCAAGGCAAGCCCCGGCAGAGTAGGGGACATATCTTGTGCGACACACAAACTGAAATACCGTTTGACCCTTGCTTTCACATCATGCTTGCTGAACATATCCACCGCGCCCCACTCGGTGATTGCCATGTTGTGTTTTAGGACTTTCGCGTTGTCTCCCTTTTTGGCAACACCGATTGTTTGCTTGCCCTCGGCGGGTTTCGCCTTGCCGCTGCCGTTCTTTGAGCCTCGAGGTCTGCCAGCTTTGCGTTCGGGTTCTTCATCGGGTTCATCATCATCAATGTTTGGTATGAACCACTCTGATTGTTCGGGCTGTTGGTTCTTCTGCGGCTCGTTCTGCGGCTTCTGCTTATCCTCAAACGGATAGTCATAGCCAAGTTCCTTGTACTTCTCCAACCGCGCTTGCTTTGCTAACTGCGCTCTGGACGGTCTGATCTCGACACCGCCAGCTTTTAGCATATTCGATATGCGCGTTTGGCTGGAACGGGCTAACCCACTCATATCGCAGATTTCGCCCAAGGACTTCTGCTCATCAACGTACCAACGCTTTGCTGTTTCAAAATCGGGTAAAGGCATTTAATCACCCCTTGTTAGAATAAACTTTGTTGCTCTTGCAGTTCGATGTTTTCTGCTCCCCATTGTTCGCTCATGGCAACCGCCAATCCATGAAATGTCTTGCTTCGCGCTCTGCTCCGTTCTTCTTTCGGCAACTTCATTGTTTCCATGTGCCACCGTGGTTCGTTTGCGCCGGACGCACAATGCACGATGTTAGGCTCGACAATGTTTGTAGGAACAAGTTTAGGCAAACCCTTTAACCACAAGCCTGTTTTCTTTTTCTCGGCATCACCGAAATAGTATGGCTCAATATATTGGTTTGGTTTTCTCCATCTGCTCGACATTACGCCAACAGGATTTTCAATTGCTACCCTATCGCAATCTGCGTTCGCAAAGCAGAGGAAGAACGCTACAGCATCTTCTCGCTGCTTCTGTCTGTCGGGGAAACGGTCTTTGTACTCCGGCTTGAACCACTTGTTGCCTGTCAGCGTCAAGTAGGTACACGGCGGGAAAGCAATTATCATATCCCAACGCCCCGCTTGTGTGTGTGTGTGTGTGTCAGCGGTTTGGAATGTGCAGTTGCCATTCAGCAGAGGGATAACATCGGCTTGTATGTGCCATTCTGGGTGTCCTCCGCTACACTCCAACAAGTCGCAGCTAAACGCCCTGTGTCCACGCTTGCGTAGTTCGATTGTGACCGCTTGACTTTCCTCGCAAGCAACAAGTACATTCATCTGCTCTCACCCCTTAAACGGTTTATCATATCTCTGTTCCGTAATGAGCGGGTAACGCATAGCGAACGGTGCAAACTCTTGACGCTCACCAATGAACGCCAACAGCGCGTTATCGAACCGCTCTTGATAGATAGGTTGCTCGATGTTCGACCTCTGCATACTCGGCGCGTAGTAGTCTGCAACCTCGGTAACAGCGTCAATCAGCTTCTTAATGCGGTCATAGCCCCAACCAAAACGCTCATGTAAGGCTATCTCCACACAGTCAATGCAATACTGTTCACCGTGGCGCATACCGTTGTTGGCGGCTTCAAGCAGCTTGGCGTTCTGCTGTGCGATAAAGGCGTTCTTGTTAGCCATCTGCTCTATCCTCCGTTACGCCCTCATACCCGCCGATAGCGCACAGCTTTTCGTAGGCATGGACGATGTTCCGCAACCACTTCATGCTATCAAGTTCCGTGTCTGCTCGGATATAGCTGATTAAATCCATATCAATAAATTCCGCTACTGCGTAGGCTTCGTTCTCTGTCAGCGTCAACTTGTCAGCCATAACGACCCACCCGCTTTCTGTGAATGTCTGTCAGCACATCGTTCCACTTCAAGAACTCGCAACGCTGTTGCCGCAACTGCTCAACGCCGTCTTTGAACTCTTTGTAGCGCGGACAAGTCGAATGACAGCCAACCACTCTATCCTCGCACCCACGGCACGGCGCGTTTGTTTCGCCCCATTTTCGGATTGTGTTACCGCTCAATCAAAATACCCCCTTTTAACCATATCAAGCACGGCTTCACCATGACCCATTGTCAGCGCATCGCACCAATCGGAGTAAAACCATCGCTCCATTACATAGCACTCTGATCTGCCGCGCTCCCAACCGATAGACCCCACTCTGTACTCATGCCAGCGTTGCCAAGCGTCAATGTAGTCAAGAGCGGCTTGTCGGACGATAGCCGCTGCCAAACGCTCATAGGGCGTAGCACCGTGCCGCATATCAAACTCATATTCCACGCCGTCCACACTCCTTTAGCACTTGCAACCTCCTGTTGGTCGATGCAATCCGTTCTTCGTACTTCGCTTTGCGGTCAAGCAGTATGTCAATCATCTTCATCACATACACATTCCGCATCGGTTCTCTGCTCCACATCGTATTGTTGTGGATTTCTCCGGCTTTGGCTGACAGGCACATCCGTTGACCGCCATTGAACGTAACCAGCATCAACGCCGCGCCTTTTCGTTTGCGGCTTACGATACCGACACGCTCCATGACTTCGCCTGTTGACTTCATCGTGTAGACATAGACGGTATCACCGTTCTTCGTGTTGGCTGTTATGCCCATCCTTACCTCCGCAATGTCACAAGAGCGAAAAACATAGCGGCATAGGCAATGTAAAGGCATCGGTCAGCCCATTTACCACTCCGTGAGTTGAAAAACACGGATATTGCGCCAAACATCAGCGCGATAACCTCACTAATTCTATAAGTCATCTTTTTCTCCTACTCACGTTATCAGCAACCCTTGACAACAGCACAGCCCTTGTGATAGCACCAACGCCGTCTTTTGCCGGAGTCATGCGGATGTACGGTTCTGCGCTATTTTCTTCACCAGCTTTCGGCTTGAAACTGTATGACGCGTCAATCACGGTCATGCTATGATCTATCAAGTCGATTGAGAATGTACCCCGCGCTGCCGTGATACACACATCTGCGCTCGCAATGGCTCTTTTCAGTTGCGACTTGTCTGTGTAGCTATGGCAGATTGTCACGGTATGATCTAGCCGCAACATTGCCTGTGCAATCTGCGTTCCAACAGCACCGCGCCCAATCACAACGATGTTATAACGCCTGTTGCCGCAGAACTCGTCAAGAGCAATCTCAACAGCCCTTGTTACCGCTCTGCCCCACGGCGTATACTCTGAAACACCGTCAACATCCAAGTAGGTCTTATCTCTCGCAAGACGATAATCGCCAATCAGCAGTACACTATCTGGATTAATAACTGGGGCAATCGTTACGCGCACACCTAATGCTTCTCCGTCACGTTCAAGCCCCTTGATGTATCTCTTATCGTCCAAGTCACCGTCATAGCCAATAACAGCCAGCGTAGCGGTCTTTCCGCAAAGCGCATTGTAACTGCTGTTGTTGATACGCTCGGCAATCCTCTTGCAATCCAACCACTCAATCATCGTGTTTCGCCTCCAACTCCATTTCCAGCGCAAACGCCACCCGGCAAAGCGCGTGTGCCAAATGATCGTTGCTATCGTCACCAACAAGCCAGCAAAGCAAATGCGTGATTGCTCTCCCAACGTGTTCACGCGCAGGAATCAACTTGTAGTTGTTTTCTGAATAGCCGTGTAGATGTTCGCTTTCCCAACGCACCCTTGATAGTTCAAGGATTGCTTTAGGCGGCAACCATTCGCTTCGATAATGCCGTTCGTGTTGCTTGCCACCGTTCGCGTTCGTGCTGATCGCTTCGTGGTCGGTCATTCCATCAATCATTCTGCTTGCCCTCCACCTCGTCAATCTGCCGACGCCACTTCTCCAAGCTGTTTTCCCGTGCAATCTCCCACAGCAGTTTGATTGTTTCAGCGGCTTTGAGGCAAACATCAGCTTTCCCGTGCATTTTATGTTGGTCGAGGTAATCCGCAACCAAGCCAAGCCGTGCAATCAGCTTTTCAATCTCCATAGTTGCCCCTCCGTTTTCCAAGTTTGCAAAAGAAATCGTCAAACACATCTTTTGCAAGCACTTTGCAATACTCCCATGCTTCGCTATCGTTTTCTCCCTTGTCATAGTGTACGCAATCCTTGCAACGCACAATCCTCACCAGCTCACCGCGCTCATCCAAATTAACATAGGCAATCAATTTCCGATAATCCTCTGCACTTATCGTTACCCAATCTGTCATACTATCCATCCTCCCGCATATCCTCATCCATTTGAGCGCCGCAGTTGGGGCAGTAGTCGCTTTCGTGGTATGTGGTTGCCAAGCACCAATACGGCGCGTGTTCGCCGCAGTTGTTGCACTTGCCGTTCACCCACCGTCCCCGCACCACAGGACGCACATCGGCGGCGGGAATTGCCATGACCATATCAGCGTGGCGGTCACAAGTAACGTTAAGGACTTCAAAATCTCTTTCCCCGCCAATATCTCTATGAACATCGGTTATCTCTACCTTGTCGCTGATAAGAGCGTCTATAACATTTTTCTTCAAAACATATTCGTCAGCCATCGTTAACCCTCCGTGGTTCGTTCTTCTGAATGAGTATGGTTTCCATGTTCTTCCAGATAACCAGCGCGTCACCAATCTTTATATCAAGTTGTTCGCATATCTCTTTTGGAATCACAACGCGGTGCAAATCGTCAATTCGCCTTATGTGCTGTTCCATCGTCACCCCTCCGCTTCAATCACCATCGGCGCTTGCTCGATGTATTGGTCTATCTCTGCTGCGATATACAACGGGCAATTTTCGTCGTTCATCACGAATTCCATGTCGTGTGCAAGTTTAGCGCGGTCAACCAAATCTCCGTGCGGTTCTTTGACCTCAACCAGCGGGCAATCCGGGTGTCGTTTTATTTTCGTGTCATTAATATCAAAATTTGGATCGTAATACCTGTTGCAAATGCAAACCCCTATGTCACAATCGCAGCATGATTTAGGCATATCCATGCCCTTGATATAAACGCCCATGTGTCAGCCCTCCTTGCAATCGTATTCTTTCCTGCACCCGCAATCTTCGCTGACCGAAATCAAGCAGCTTCCCTCATAATTGAGGAAGCAGTCATGCGCGGCGCAATATCTGTCGTTGTAAATGCTCCTATCCAAAACGCACTCGTCGCAATTCTTGTGGTTGCAAATGTTGCACGGATTCTGACCACTCTCGTCCATACTCACCCCTCCTTTGCAAGCGCGGCTTCGGCTTCTTCGAGTGTCACAAGCGGTCTGCCGCACATCGGGCAAAAACAGAAGTCTGTTGTATCATCGGTCTGCGTCACGACATTATGGCTTTCATCAAGCGGAGATACCCCCTCAAAGTTTCCGCTCATTATCCGAACGCCACGGCAAAAACCACACCCATTAGGTTTAATGAGCCGCACAAGCAAGCCCCGTTCCTCTTCGTCCTCGTAGGCGGCAAGGCGGTCAAGTAAAACTTGAACAGTTGCTACTCTTAATTCTGAAGCAGGAAATGCACGCCCTATTGGCGAGATAAAATATGTGCCTCCCATGTCTCTTATTGTCAGTCGTTCCATGTGTCAGCCCTCCTCCCACACCACAACCTTTACTTCGCCGCTGTGTACTCGGCGCACACATTCACGGCACATGAACTGCTTGCCCGTGATCTGCTCAATCACGCCGCCGATACGCACCGCATAATAGCGGCTCAATACCTTTTTGCAGATTGCACATTCCATGTTGTACCTCCGTTATTCTCCGCGCTTGAACCGCCGCACATAGTTGCTCATAACAATGTCGGCGCACTTTGCTTGCCACATCTGATCTCTGCGCTTCTGCTCTCGCTCCCACTCGCCACGGTCTTTGTAATACCAATAGCCCCACATAATACTATGAGCGAGGCAGACAAGAAAACCAGCACCAAGCCCTTGCATAAAGTCGCTCATTGGTTGCACCTCCTTAGATTTTTACAAAACCGTCAATCACATCTGACAGCAGCTTTGCATTTTCAAGCGTAGGGTCTTTGCGATACTTCGCGTGGGCTATTTCAATCCTCTTTCTCAACTCCACGCTCCACCTTGACGCTTCATCACACGCCAGCCGTGTCGCATAGGCTCGGTCAAGTGCTGCGCGTTCACGCTTGGCTTGTTCAGCAGACACAGCTTTCATCTTGTACCGTGCCGCCAACTCTGCAAGCGTCTGATATGCCATTTGGTCGGTCAGGCTCAAACCCCCCGGCATAGGCTCGTTTCGCTTTGCCTGTTGCTCCCATATATATTTCATTCTCCACCCCCGTCAGAAAGGCATATCAGCCGCTTCTTGCTCCGTAATCTCGAAGAACTGCGGTATCAAATCTTCGCCCCAACCGTACAACTTGTTTTCTTGTGGCGTATTCTTCAACCGCTTACTCTCCGGCTCAAAGAACAGCCCTACGATCTCGTCAGACACGCCCAAGTCTCTGTTTTTCATAATCTCAATGACATTGGTGTATGCCTTGTAGCGTTCAGCCGTTCCCTTGTCAAAGTATTCGCTTGCCGTCCGCATGAAATCATTGTTGACACGGTGCATCATAAACACGTTGTCAGCGGCATTGGTTAAATCTGCCGTTCCGCTTATGTCTGCTTTCCGCAAGAACCCGTTCGGCTTTCTGGGGTGACAGACGAAATGAATGTGTACATTGCACTCTTTGGCAAGCGCACTCAAACGCAACACCAACATCGTCTGATTGTCGTACTTGTCGGAGCGATATTCGGAAAAGTCCAACGACATGAGGTTGTCAATGATAATCACATCGGTATCGTGCTGTTCCATGTGTAACTGAAACTCATTCAGTACATCATCAATCTTCATGCCGTAATCGTTGTTGTAAATCCAGAGTTTGTCAGCCGTCCACTCGTCAATCATCTGTGCTTCTTTTCGCGGAACGTAGTACGACACGCCGTTGTCTGCCAACTTCGTGTAATCTCGCCCCGCAGCTTGCAGATGCAACCACGACTTAGCCCTGTTGCCCGTCAACTCTCCGCTGAACATAGCGCACTTAAAACCACGTTCAACAGTTTCAAGTGCCAACTGCGAAAGGAACGTAGACTTGCCGCTACCGTTGCCGCCGCTCCAAATACTCAACTCGCCCTTGTTCATACCGATTAGTTTTTTATCCAACTCGTCAATGCCTGTCGGTATGCTAACGATCTGCGAACGGTCAACAACCTCAATATCTGACAGCCGCAAGAACGGTGCTTTATCATGCTCTTTCTTCGGCGGCGGGAATGTCGGCTTGCCGTCTTTCTTCGGGCGCGGCATGATTGTTCTGTTCTGTTGGCTCTTGAACTCGCCGTAGGACGGTTCAAACATCTTCCGAACATCTTGCCACCGCCTGTCTCGGCAACTGTTGTGCAAGCACCGAAAGCCTATAGCACCGTTTGCCAACACAAATATTGCGGCATCTGGTGCTTTGTGGTTTTCATCGAACGGGCAATGTTTCAAAATCAGCTTGCGCGTTCCGTTTTCTTTGACTTCGTTTTGGATTTCGATATTGTGCAAGCGAATGAAACCGTCAATGTCAAAGGCATCTGGCGCAGCGTAGTTGTTGCGATAAGTCGGTTTCTCCGGCTCTGGCATCATGGCGGCAACTGCTCTGACACAATCAAACGCTGTCGGCGTGATCTCGGCTGGAACAGATATAATGCCGCTGTGCCTGTGCGGACGCTCTTTTGTGCTTGCGCCCTTTGTGGCAATCGTGCCATAAACCTTTGTGATTCGCGCCGGATTGAATACGCTTGTGTCAATTTCTAC
>Ga0310690_10012855_pt1 | contig 10234 bp, 7 predicted proteins | sample AusTroGonzalo_MG_2_FD_207661 | JGI IMG/M metagenome (GOLD analysis project Ga0310690, IMG submission 207661) | Bovine rumen microbial communities from tropical cattle in Woodstock, Queensland, Australia - Gonzalo_04 (v2) (version 2) | ecosystem: Host-associated > Mammals > Digestive system >...
GGCGCGCGGGATATCGTGGCCCTGCGGAAGGCGGAGCACACGGCCATGACGCTGGCGTTGTTCATGGGCGTCGGCGTTGGCGCCTTCGGGTTTCTGATGGCCAAACCGCTGCTGCAGGTGATGGAATCCCCGCCGGACGTGATCGACGGGGCGTCCTTATATGTCCGAATCTATTTCCTGGGCATGCCGGCGAACATGCTGTACAACTTCGGCGCGGCCACGCTGCGGGCGGTGGGAGACACCAAAAGGCCGATGTACTATCTGATGCTTTCCGGGCTGGTGAACGTGCTGCTGAACCTGCTGCTGGTGATCGTGTTCCACCTGGACGTGGCGGGCGTGGCCATCGCGACGGTGGCGAGCCAGGTGGTCAGTATGGTGCTGGTGCTGCTGTGCCTGCTGAGAACCAGAGGGGTCACGCAGCTGAACCTGCGCGAATGTCGGATCGACCGGAAAAGCCTGGGGGAGATCATTCGGATCGGACTGCCGGCAGGATTGCAGGGAAGCCTGTTCTCCATTTCCAATGTGCTGATTCAGTCCTCGGTGAACTCCTTCGGATCCCTGGTGGTGGCGGGGAACGGAGTCGCGTCCAACATTGAGGGCTTCGTTTACACCGCGATGAACGCCCAGCATCAGGCGGACATGACCTTTGCCAGCCAGAACCTGGGCGCCGGGAAGATCGACCGGGTAAAGAAAACCATGTGGTGCTGCCTGGGCACGGTAACGGTGATCGGTCTGGGAATGGGACTTCTGATTCAGGCCTTTGGCGGTCCGCTGATGAGCCTGTATAACTCGGAACCGGAGGTGATCGCCAACGGGCTGATCCGAATGAGCATCATCATGCCGACGTACTTCCTGTGCGGAATGATGGATGTGATGGTGGGGCAGCTGCGGGGCATCGGTTATTCGGTGATGCCGATGATTGTATCACTGACAGGGGCCTGTCTGCTGCGCATCGTATGGATCATGACGCTGTTCGCGGCGAACCACACGCTGACGATGCTGTATCTGTCGTATCCGGTATCGTGGTTTGTGACTTTCGTCTGCCATTTCCTGTGCTATCAGCTGATCGCGCGGAAAAAACTGAATCAGATGGCGATCGAAGCAGCCGGGTAACCCATTTTTCATGGGGGTAGCAATCCAGCGGAAAGTATGCTATAATTGTAACTAATCATTCGCCCGCTGCCAGGGCATTCCGATTTGGGGCCCGCTCCCGCTTAGTTCTCGCGCAGAGGTTCTAAGCTCTGACATCGCTACGCTCGTCAATCGCTAAGAACCTGCGCTACGAAATGACCCCAAATCGGAAATGCCCGTCACGCGGGCTATGACGGAATAGTTACCTATAATCGGATGAGCACAACAGAAAAGCAAATCCCAGGCAGAGCGATGAGGCAGGCGGAGCTGAAATGAGGCGAAACGGATGGATGCACTGAGAGAAGCCCGGGAAGCGCTGCGGGAGGCTACGCCGCTGAAGGGAGATTGCGGGAGGCTTTGCGGCGCCCGGTGCTGCTCCTCCATGGAGGGAGAAGAGACCGGGATGCTGTTATTCCCAGGCGAGGAACGCTATTACGAAGGAAAGCCGGGATGGCGGGTGAAAGCCGGAGAAGCCGGACTGCTTGTGATCTGCCCGGGAAGATGCGAACGCCTGGCTCGGCCGCTGTCCTGCCGGCTGTTTCCCGTACTGCCCCGGGAGACGGCGGAGGGCGTTCAGGTTTGGATGGACTTTCGGGCCCGGGCGGTCTGCCCGCTGGCCCGACAGGGAACAGAGGGCCTGGCCCCGGCGTTTCTGGAGGCAGTGATTCGGGCCGGAGAGGCGCTGATCAAGGAAGAAGAGCAGCGGGATTTCCTGAACAGGCTCCATCGGGAGCAGGAAGAATGGAAGCGGATTGCGAGGCAACTGCGGGGAGGCGATCATGTATAAACAGGTTCGGGTGGAACGGGAAGTTTTCGGAAACGGGGAAAACCTGCTGACCTGCGGCAGCGTGCTGGCTTTGCCGGAAGAAATTCAGGCGCTGGCGGGGAAAGCCCAATGCGTATACGTGGATCCGCCCTTTATGACAGGGGAAAAGTTTACCAGGCGCCGTCCCTTCGGGGAACAGGGCTGGAAAAAAGGGACCCCCGTCTGCTCCTTTCCCGCCTATGAGGATCGGTACACAAACGAGCAGATTTATCTGGCGCTGCTGCGGTGGATCGTGGTGGAAAGCCGGGAAATGCTGCGGGAGACAGGCGTGTTCTACCTGCACCTGGACTGGCGGATGAGCGCGCAGGGCCGGATTCTCTGTGACGAGGTGTTCGGCCGTGAATGCTTCATGAATGAGATCATCTGGAGCTATGAGAGCGGAGGCCGGAGCAAGCGGACGTTTTCCCGGAAACATGATACGATCCTGATGTACGCGAAAAACAGCAAAAAGGTTTTTTTCGACATCGAGCGGGTACCGCTTCCCAGGGAGGAGAGCCGGCGGAACCATATGGCCCGGGGAATCGATGAAGAGGGTCGGATGTATTCCAGGATCGTGACGGGCGGAAAAGAATATCGATACTACGATGATGAACCTGTGTACCCGGGGGATGTGTGGACGGATATCAGCCATCTGCAGCAGAGGGATCCGGAACGGTCCGGATACGCGACGCAGAAGCCCCTGAAACTGCTGGAACGGCTGTTGTTGCCGGTAACCCTGCCGGGCGATCTGGCCATGGATCTGTGCTGCGGGAGCGGTACGTCGCTGGTGACGGCTGAAAAACTGGGCTGCCGGTTTGCCGGGCTGGAACTGAATCCGGAGGCGGTGGCGGTGACGCTGTCCCGCCTGAAGGCGGAAAACCTGACGGTGATCTGTCCCGACACGCCGGATCTGGCGACGCTTAAGACCAGCTTGGAGGATGGGCGTTTCAGCCTGCAGGCGTTTGAGGCGGAGCATTCGGCGTTTCCGGAAAAACGGGGGCCGCTGGACGCACTGGAAAGCTGGGATACCGGACGGATTGCGCACGGGGTGTTTTTTGCTGAGCGGAGATTCCAGCGAAGCTTCCGCTATCCTCAATTGACGGACAGCTTCAGGGAGAGCAAGCCGCCGGAGGCTGTCATGACCACGGACGCGGCGGGAAGAAGAAGGGCGTATTCAGTTGTTACTGAATGATTAAATATGAAAGAAGAAGGGATGAAGAAAATGCCTCCAAAGAAGAATGCAAAAGGCGGAAAAGCACCTGTCGTTATTTCGGACGACCGGGCGGAACGACTGAAGGCGCTGGAACACGCGCTGGCGGATCTGGAGAAGTCGTATGGAAAAGGCGCCGTGATCAAAATGGACGCCACAACGATCAATCAGAATATTCCTGTGATTCCGACAGGATGCCTGACGCTGGACTACGCCCTGGGCGTGGGCGGTGTTCCCCGGGGACGGATTGTGGAAATCTTCGGGCCGGAATCCTCCGGTAAAACAACGGTGGCGCTGCACGTTGTAGCGGAGGCCCAGAAGGCCGGCGGGATCGCCGCGTTTGTGGACGCGGAACACGCGCTGGATCCTGTTTACGCAAGAAAACTGGGGGTCGATGTGGATGAGCTCTACGTCTCTCAGCCGGACACAGGAGAGCAGGCGCTGGAGATTACGGAAGCATTGGTGCGCAGCGGCGCGCTGGACGTGGTCGTGATCGACTCGGTGGCCGCCCTGGTGCCGAAGGCGGAGATTGACGGTGAAATGGGCGGATCATTTGTCGGCCTGCAGGCGCGGCTGATGAGCCAGGCGCTGCGCAAGCTGACCGGCGTCATTAACAAAACAGGGTGTATAGCGATCTTCATCAACCAGCTGCGTGAAAAAGTCGGCGTCTCCTATGGCAATCCGGAGACGACTCCCGGCGGCCGGGCGCTGAAGTTCTATGCCTCCGTACGGCTGGATGTGCGGAAAGGAGAGCAGCTGAAGAACGGGACGGACGTGATCGGCAACCGGACGAAGGTGAAGGTGGTCAAAAACAAGGTTGCCCCTCCGTTCCGGACGGCGGAGTTCGACATCATCTATGGGGAAGGCATCAGCACGGAGGGAACTTTGCTGGATCTGGCGGTCGAATTTGACATCGTGAAGAAGAGCGGCGCATTCTTCTCCTACAACGATCAACGGCTGGCCCAGGGCCGGGACAATGCCCGGAAGTATCTGAAAGACAATCCGGAGCTGACGAAAGAGATTGACGCGCTGGTGCGAGAAAAGATGTTCTCCATGCCAAACGCGCTTCCGGAGACAGATGCTGATGACGAAACGGAAGAGGAAGAGGACGATCTTGCCCTGCTGGAAGAAGAACTGGATAATGAATGAAATTTCTCGGGAAAACATTGATTCCAGCTCTCCCCTTGACGGGTGAGAGCTGGAAAAACGATTTGTTAGCACTCATGTCGAATGAGTGCTAATTTTTTCTTGCATTTCCCGGGAAGGGGTGATACAATAGAAGCAGGCGGTTATGAAGCAATAACCGGCGGCCCGATGATGAGCGGAACAGAGGACGGTTCCGGGAACGGGGAATGATGAGGAGGTTGAGAACATATGGCAATCGAGAAAGAAAACGGTTCGGTATCCATTGACGCACAAAATATAATGCCGGTGATCAAGCGGTGGCTGTATTCGGACAAGGATATTTTCCTGCGGGAAGCCGTTTCCAACGGGTGCGACGCAATTACCAAGTTCCGGATGCTGCATCCGGACAGCGAGGAAGCCATGAGCGTCACCATCACAGTGGATAAGGAACAGAAGACCATCCGGATTTCCGATACCGGCATCGGTATGACGGCGGAGGAAGTACGCAAATACATCAATCAGGTGGCTTTCTCCGGCGCGGCGGAGTTCATGAAGCAGTTTGAAGAGGATCAGCAGGGCGAAAAGGGCGATATCATCGGCCACTTCGGCCTGGGGTTCTATTCCGTGTTCATGGTCTCTGACAAGGTGGAGATCGAGAGCCTGAGCAGCGAAGGCGAAGCGGAGCCGGTGCATTGGACTTCCGAGGACGGCATGAGCTACGAGATTACGGAAGGAAGCCGTACGGCTCATGGGACGGACGTGATCCTGCATGTGTCGGAGGAGGAAAAGGAATTCCTGGATATCTGGCGGGCGCGGGAGGTGCTGAAACGGTACTGTGGATACATGGCTTATCCGGTGATGCTGGAGGATGCCAATGCCAAGCCGGTCGAGAAGGAAGTACCGGTCGGGGATGAGAAGAACGAGGATGGAACGCCGAAGACCGAGAAGATCATGGAGCTGCCGAAGCCCCAGCAGATCAACGACACCGCGCCGCTGTGGCTGAAAAAGCCTTCAGACTGCACGGAGGAGGAATATAAGGACTTCTATCAGAAAGTCTTCATGGACTATGAGGATCTGCTGTTCTGGATTCACCTGAACGTGGATTATCCCTTCAACCTGAAGGGGATCCTGTACTTCCCGAAGCTGAAGCATGATTTTGGAACCCATGAGGGGCAGATCAAACTCTTCGCGGGGCAGGTGTTTGTGGCGGACAATATCAAGGAGGTTATCCCGGAGTTCCTGATGCTGCTCAAGGGCGTGATCGACTGTCCTGATCTTCCGCTGAACGTGAGCCGGTCCTTCCTGCAAAACGATGGATATGTAAAAAAGATCAGCGCGCACATCACCAAGAAGGTGGCGGATAAGCTGAACAGCCTCATGAACACGGAGCGGGAAACCTATGAAGGATACTGGGATGACATCGCGCCGTTCGTGAAATACGGATGCGTGAAGGACAACAAGTTCTACGACATGGTAAAGGGCGCGATCCTGCTGAAGAAGACGGACGGGAAATACGCCACACTGGAGGAATACGGCAAGGCCAACTATGAAAAGACCGGAAAGAAAGTATATTACACGAACGATGAGAAACGGCAGGCCGCGTCCGTAAAACTGTATACAGATCGGGGCATTGAGGTCGCGATCATGAATACCCTGATCGACGGGAATTTTATGTCCTTCATGGAATACCAGGGCAAGGAGGAGGATCGGGTTACCTTCGCCCGGGTGGACGCTGATATCGACGGGCTGAAGGAAGAATCCGAGGAAGGAAAGGATCTGGATCAGGAGAAGCTGCAGACCCTGTTCCGCGGCGCGCTGGGGAAGGATGATCTGGAGGTGAAGCTGGAGGCGCTGGGGGATCCGGAAATGACCGCCATGGTCACCGAGGACGAACAGATGCGCCGGTTCAAGGATATGAGCCGTCTCTATGGGCAGGATTATCCGATGCCGGATCGGTACACCCTGGTGCTGAATCGGCGGAACGAAACAGTGCAGGCGCTGGCGGAGAAGGATCCGGAAGCGGAACAGACGAAAATGATCTGCAACCAGATCTATGACCTGGCGCGGATGGCAGCGCAGCCCCTGGAAGCGGAAGAAATTACCGCGTTTCTGGATCGGAGCCGGAAACTGCTGAATCTGGTTGTGAAAAACTGAGAGACAGAACTTTTTGGAGGCAGAAAACCCCTTCCCATCTGACGGTGGGGAGGGGTTTTCTCTCAGCAAACAAGACGGGTCGTATTCATGAATGAAGGATTATGGAGGAGGAAGCTGGGAGCTGCTTTTGAATCTCCGGCCCAGCCGATGCTCCACAAACTCCCGGAGGAGGGAGAAGGGAGCGTAGGCGGAAGGGGAGTTGACCCAGGAAGCGGAACCCGCGGTCAGCGCCGCGCGCATCCAGGAAAGCTGTTCCCGGGCAAGAGGACGCTGGCTTTTTTGGAAGGATGCGGTCGGATTTCCATAGAACTGCGGTGAGGCGGGCCGGGCGGACAGCTTTTCATGACAGTCGGCGCAGCAGACGCCTCCTTCCTCCGCGTCAAAGAAGACGCCCCCGGCGTCAGGCAGACGATTCCCACAGTGAACGCAGTGATTAAGCCGGGGTTTGAATCCCTGGCAGGCGGAAAAATGCAGCAAAAATCCGGCCAGGAGCGGTTGCCATTCCTGGGAGGAAAAGGTAAGCCTGGACAGCGTATGCAGCAGGAGCATGAACAGCTCCTGCTGTTCCTGTTCCGGCTCGACAACGGCTTCCGTCAGATTCAGGAGGTAAACGCCGCAGGCAAGCCGGTCATAATCGTTGCGCAGGGGATAGAAAGTCTCGATGAGCCGAACAGAGGTCACGGTGATATGTCCGCCGGATTCATAGAGCATATAATCCCCCAGAGCAAAAAGCTCTCCGGCGTTCAGGTTGTGGGATTTGGGCTTCCGGCAGTTGCGGATGATCGCGTCGATGCGGCCCCGGGAGGGGGACAGCAGAGTGACCATCCGGTCGTTATCGCGATAGTTGGCATGCCGCAGGACGATGGCGGTGTTTTCGGTCTGAACCATAAGCAATATCAACCTCCAGGGAACCCGGGAACGGGTGAGAGCGTCTAACCTTTGAGGCAGGAGTCGGGAAGCGGGAGGTAAGAAGTAAGAGGTAGAAGGTAGGAAGTAGGAGGTAAGAGGTTAAAGGGAAGAGGGAGAGGAAGGAGAACGGATTCGTGGTGGAAAATTCTACCGTGCTATGCTATCATAGGAAGCAGGGAAGCGCAAGGAGAAACGTAGTTTTTCTGGGAGAAACAGAAAACGCTCTCTGCTTGGATAGCCCAGACGCGGGAGGTGAACGCATCATGGACGAGCTGCTGATCAGGCGGGCTCAGGGTGGGGATCCGGAGGCTTTTGAACAGCTGATGACGCCGATGGAAGGGCTGATCTGGCGGGTTTGCTGGCACTATACCGGGAACCGGGAGGCCAGCGAGGATTGCGGCCAGGAAGCCATGGTGAAGATCTGGCGGAACCTGAAGGGTTATCGGGGAGACTGCACCTTTGAAAGCTGGGTATACCGGATCGCCGCGAACTGCTGTCTGGACTATTTACGAAGAAAGAAACGGGATCGGAGCGAGTCAATTGAACCGTTACGGGAGCAGGGATTTGATCCGGCGGATCCAGGCGCGGGGACGGAGGATACTGTGCTGGCCGCAGAAGACCAGCGTCGGCTGCGCGAGGCGATCGGCCAACTGCCGGAAGACCAGCGGGAGGCGCTGGTTCTGACGCAACTGGAAGGGATATCCTATGAGGAAGCCGCCAGCATGATGGGAACCACCGAAGGAACCATGAAAAGCCGGGTCAATCGGGCAAAGGCGAAGCTGAAGGAATGGCTGAGCGAACCGGGAGATCAGGGCAATGATCACGGGAAACAGAAAAACGGGGAGACGAAGAAAACAACGGAGAGGAGGAGGCGGTCATGAAGGAAACGTTCGATCTGGATCAGGCGTTGGAACAGATAAAGCGGGAAACCCCGGAGGTTCCGACTGGGTTTCATGACCGCTGGATGGAGGCTGTCCGGAAGGAAGCAGCCGGGGAAAAGAAGGAAGAAAAGCAATCACGGCAGGAGCCAACAGGAGCCGGCGTGGAGGGGATACAACAGAGCCGGGAACCGGCGCGCGCCCAAAAGGCAGGCATGCCGCAATGGCAGAGGATGCTCAGTGTGGCGGCAGTCGTCCTGTTTCTGGTGGGCGGAACGTTGCTCACCCGGGGAAAGCTGAACCCTGTGATTCGACAGAAAGAAACGGAACAAATCATCGCGCCGGAGGTGTCCGTCACGAATGTATCGATGGACGCGATGAACAGCGCACAGGCGCCGGCTATGGGGTACCGGGCGGAAACAGTTGATTCAGAGGCTGCGGCAGGCACCCTGAGCGGAATGGAAACAGCGGAAGAGAGAGCAGCGGATCGGGATACCGGTTCAGCGGCTTTCTATGTCAGGGACGAGAGCGCAGAAGCGGAGGAAGAAGCCCCGGCAATGGAAGCGGACGGTTCGTATGATCGGGCAGGCTCAGCCCAGTTCTATGCCGACTGTTATGAGGAAGCCGCCGGAACGATGACTTCAGGCATGGACAGAGCGACGGTCAGGAAGGCATCAGGACAACACGAATCTTTGACGGGAAACAGCGAAGGATCCGCTGACAGCATCGAAGCCGCGGAGACCGGGGGAGAAGACACGAAAGCCGAGGCAGAAATCGCGGAGACAAAGGAACAGCCGGAAACCTTCCTGGAACAGGTCGGCGCATTTTTCGCGGACATGGGGCGATTCATCCTGTATGCGCTTCCGGTGATTCTCGGGGCGGCGGCCCTGGCTGTCGTTGTGGCGCTGATGGATCGGCGGAGGAAGAATCAGCGCGATAAAGAAAGCTCCGGAGGAATGGGAACGTGACGGAAAAACGAATGAAGGAAGGAAAGCGAACGTACTATTTTCGCAGCGGCGTTTTTAAGCGCATGTTTTTTTCCTACACGATGATCATTGTGCTGGCCTTTAGCGCTTTCATCGGATGGTCTGTGCTGACTTACCGGCGGCAGAATGAAGAACTGCTGGAGCGGGAGTGGGAGCAGCGGGCGACCGCCTGGGGCACCTGGATGGATCAGCAGCTGATGCAGGCACAGATGATCTGCGCCTCCGTCAACGCGTCGGAAAGCGCCCGATCCGCATTGCAGACGGTCTACGTGGAGAAAACAACCATGACATCCCTGCAGATGTACAACCTGCTGAACGAATTGAATCGGATTAAGGGATCCGCGCGCAGTACAAGCCTTTACAGCCTGATCCTGGCGTTCCAGGGGGAGAAAAAGGTATTTCTGCCCGGCGCGGTGTACTCCCTGGAAGGCGAATGTCAGGCGCTGCAGACGTCTCCCTGGTTCGGCGTGAGCACGGCCGCGAAGCTGCTGGGCGTCAGCGGCCGCCAGATGATGATGAACAAGGAATACCTGATTTACGGGGAGGACTATACAGGCTTTGGCGTCCAGAGCTCCATCAAGGGACAGGTGCTGACGCTGATCGAGCAGGATCAGGTGAGGACCGCGATTCGGGACCGACTGGGGGAAGAAGCCGGGGTACAGGTCCTGCGCAGAGGGCAGACCGCTTTTGAAACGGGAACGATCTCCGGGCATGCCTTCCGGACGCCCAGCCTGGCGGACAATATGCTGGAATATATCGTTTATATCCCTGATTCGGCGCTGACCGGGCCGCTGCCGTTATCTGCGCTGCTGCCCATGCTGGTGATGGCGCTGGCGAGCGTGCTGTTTATCCTGGTGACCTATCGAATCTCCCTGCGATACTACAAGCCCATCGACGATATTCATCAGCTGGTGAAGAAGCCATCCGCCACTGTGACGGAGCAGGAGAAGGGCAATGAGTTTGATAACATCCTGCATGGCATCTCCAGCCTGATCGGCGAGCGAAACGGATACCGGGAGAAAATGGTGACGATCAC
>Ga0310690_10012858_pt1 | contig 10233 bp, 10 predicted proteins | sample AusTroGonzalo_MG_2_FD_207661 | JGI IMG/M metagenome (GOLD analysis project Ga0310690, IMG submission 207661) | Bovine rumen microbial communities from tropical cattle in Woodstock, Queensland, Australia - Gonzalo_04 (v2) (version 2) | ecosystem: Host-associated > Mammals > Digestive system >...
TAAGATCGCGAAGATGAATCTCGGCGGCGGCTCGGCACCTGCACCTGCGCAGCCTTCGTTCCGTCCGGTGAACACGGCCGGACGCAACGCCACGCCGCCTCCACCGGTACCTTCGACGCCCGCTCCTGCCACGTCCGGATACAACCACATCGTCGAGGCCGGGCAGACGCTCAGCGAAATCGCTCGCGGATATGGCGTGACAGTTTCGGCCATCAAGCAGGCGAACGGGCTCAAGAGCGACAACCTCCGCATCGGGCAGAAGCTTTTCATCCCCGATCCGCCCAAGAAGTGATGCTTGCATGGAAGGGGGAATGCAGATGGGATACCCTGACGTAAGGCTCAGGCGTCTCAGGCGCACGGCCGCCATCCGCGACATGTTCGCGATGCCGGTGCCAGGGCCCGAGAAGTTCGTGTGGCCTGTCTTTGTCGTCGAAGGCGCCGGGCGCAAGGAGCCCATCGCGTCGATGCCCGGGCAGTTCCGCTATTCTGCCGACGAGCTTGTGAAGGTTCTGGAGGGTGTGGTTGCGCAGGGCGTTAAAAGCGTCCTGCTTTTCGGACAGCTCGAACACGGCGAGAAGGACGAGTGCGGAACGGCTGCGGCCGATCCGGCGGGCGCGGTGCAGCGTGCAATCCCCGTTCTGCGCGACGCGTATCCTGACCTGGTGATCCTCACTGACGTGTGCCTCTGCGCATACACGAGCCATGGGCACTGCGGACCAAGGGACGCTTCAGGCGGAGTTGACAACGACGCCGCGTGCGAGATGCTTGCCCGCGTTGCGGTGAGCCACGCGAGGGCTGGAGCCGATGGCGTTGCGCCGTCCGCCATGATGGACGGGCAGATCGCGGCGATACGCGCCGCGCTCGACGAAGAGGGGTTCAAGGACACGCTGCTCGTATCCTATTCGACGAAGTTTGCGTCGTCGATGTACGGGCCTTTCCGCGACGCCGAGAATTCCGCTCCGGGGCAGGGCGACAGAAAGGGGTACCAGGCCGACTTCCGCGACGCGCGCACGGCGCTGCGCGAATCGGCTCTGGACGAGGCCGAAGGGGCGGACGCGCTCATGGTCAAGCCTGCGCTGTACTACCTTGACCTTCTCTCGAAGCTCTCGGAGCGCACGGACCTTCCCGTGTTCGCGTACAACACCTCGGGCGAGTATTCGATGATCCACGCGGCGGCGGAACGCGGCTGGTGCGACCTGCACGATGCCGCGAGGGAGTCGCTTTACGCGATCTTCCGCGCAGGTGCTACGTGCGTCATCTCCTACTGGGCGCCTTTCTACCGCGAGATATTCCGTTAGCCGTTGTACCGACCGACTTCCGAAATTATACGTACTCACATTTTCGTCCGAAATGTGATATAATACCGCACCATGAAATATAAACTCTGCCTATGTGTTCTTGCCGTGGCGGCGATTGCCGCGGGGTGCTCGACTACATTGCCGCCGTACCACTATCTGGAGAACTGGCTGATCCGCGAGGATCCGGTGCGGCCTTTCACGACGCATGCAGACCTGATCTACCTGCAGAACGACCTGTATGTCGACATGCAGAATCTGACCTTGATGAACCATCACGCAAAAGAGGCGGTAGGCAATGGCAAGTTCACGGGTCTAGCCCGCGTCTTCTCGCCGCTTGTGGCCACGCAAGAGGATATTGAAGATGCGCTTGACTGGTATTTCAGCCATTACCACGGCAAGGAATGTCCAGTAGTCTTCATAGGGGAGGGCGAAGGGGGGAGACTCCTCAAGGCCTACGAGAACGCCCATGCGAAGTTGCTCGCAAAGCAAGGCCTTGTGGCCAGTTTCTATACTGATTCCGCCGAGGAAGGATTCGTCACAGACGCGATGGTTCGCGACATCAAAAATTCCGTACTGCGGTACAGATATCTGAAGCAGTGGGGCAGGGAGATGCCTGACGGAATGCTAGAGGAATGAACATTCGTCCATAACCTAAGTGCGGAAAATGCAGATTAGAAAATCGCTAGTAAAACAGGCACCAGAGTGGACGACAGCGGGTAAGGTGTAAGTATGTACTACGTAAACAAGTTTGTAGGATGGGTGACGAGTCCGCTGGGCGTTGCGTTCATCGGGCTTGGCGTCGGATGGGCGCTGCATAGGCGTGGCGGACGCTTGGCATGCATCGGCAAATGGCTAGCCGGATTCGCCGTAGCCCTCCTGTGGCTTCTGAGCTGCAATGTCACGACTCGCTTTGTCGGCGTTGGACTTGAGCGCGGATGGGAGCGAAAGGGCGTCATGCACGGCTCGATAGAAGGTCTGCCGGATGTCGAGTCGATTGTCCTCCTTGGCGGAGGCGTGGCCTCGCACGAAGAGTGCCACGCGCCCGATCTGGGCCCGGGCGCGGACCGCGTCTGGCAGGCGGCGCGCCTGTATAACGCAATGAAGTCTCGTGTTCCCGGACTGAAGGTCTATTGCACGGGCGGTGGCTGCGAGTATGCGACGATTCCGCTTTTGACAGAACTTGGCGTTCCAAGAGAGGCCATCTGGTTCAGCGAGGATCCTCGGAACACGGAAGAGGAGGCGAAGCTGATCAAGTCGGTAATATGCGGTGGACAGGAAATGAACGCCCAGGCAATGAAGGATGCGGACATCACTGCCGATGGACAAAAGACGAAGGTGCTGCTTGTTACCAGTGCGTGGCACATGTCGCGGGCAAAGATGCTTTTCGACCGCGCGGGATTCGAGGTGGTTCCCGCACCGACCGACTTCGAGATGAGCTGCTCGGCGGAGAGACCATTGGATTTCGGCGACTTCATCCCGGCGGCAGATCCTCTTCTCCGCAATTCATGCGCCGTAAAGGAATGGGTCGGACGCTTCGGCTACTGGGTGCTTCGCAGATGAAATAGAGCGGCCGCCGTTTCCCGAGTTGCCGGTTGATACGCACACAATCACCGATTTTTTGGTATAATAAAATGCGTGGCGGGCTAATGCGGCTTGCCGAAAAACAACAGGAGGTTCATGATGGAACTCAAAGGCAGCAAGACAGAGCAGAACCTGATGACGGCTTTCGCGGGCGAGTCTCAGGCGCGCAACAAGTACGACTACTTCGCCTCGCGAGCGAAGAAGGACGGCTACGAGCAGATCGCGGCGATATTCCAGGAGACCGCTCTCAACGAGAAGGAACACGCGAAGATGTGGTTCAAGGAGCTCGGCGGAATAGGCGACACGCCGGCCAATCTCCTTGCCGCTGCCGCAGGCGAGCACGAGGAGTGGACCGACATGTACAAGCGCTTCTCCGAAGAGGCGAAGGCCGAGGGATTCGACCGCCTTGCGTTCCTCTTCGCCAAGGTCGCGGAGATCGAGAAGCACCACGAGGAGCGCTATCGCAAGCTGGCCGCGAACATCGAGTCCGGCGAAGTGTGGGTGCGCGTCGGGCCGAACCGCTGGCAGTGCCGCAACTGCGGTGCGATCGTCGAAGGCGAGAAGGCGCCGGAGATTTGCCCGGTCTGCGCGCATCCCAAGGCGTACTTCCAGATCGAGCCTGAGAACTACTGACAAGACTGGAAAGTGAAGGTTCTCGTCTATCTTGAGCACTCAGACGTACGCGGCGGGATCGAGGTCTTCGCCGATAGCCATGTCGCGCGACTTCGCGCCGAAGGGCACGAGGTGGAGGTGTTGGGTGAATGGGGAACGGGGGTGCTTGACGCCTTCGACGAGATAATCGTCCACAAGTGCTCCGACGTTGCGACTCTCGAGCTGTTTCCCCCGGAGAAGACGGTATACTACGTCCATGACCACGAACCGATCTGTCCGAGGTCTTACGCGTATACGCCTCTCGGGAACAACTGCACCAGGTCGGGAGGTTTCTTCCCGTGCATCTTCTGCGCGCCGCTAAGTCGCGCGTGGAAGGCCGCGCTTGTGCGCGTCCTCTCGCAGGGACGCCGCAAGCGCGCGATGGCGCGGTTCAGGAAGATCGTCGTAATATCGGAGTTCATGAAATCGCGTCTTCTAGCAAACGGCCTGCCGCCAGAGAAGGTCGAGGTAGAACCTCCGGTAATCGGGAAATACGAGAGAGGCGATTGTTGCGCTTCGGTAGCAGATGGGGACGTCGGCACTGAGAGTCATTGTGCCATCGACCTTCTCTATGTCGGACAGCTTGTGCGCGGGAAGGGCGTGCAGTTGCTTCTCGCGGCTATGGCGGAGATGAAGACGCGCCGCACGCTCGACATAGTTGGCGCAGGAAACATGGAGCCGAAGCTCAGGGCGCTTGCTGAGAGCCTTGGGATTGCCGATCGAGTCCGGTTCAACGGCTTCCAGCGGAATCCGCAGGACTGGATGCGCCGCGCGGCGTGCGTAGTAGTGCCGAGCTTCTGGCAGGAACCGTACGGCCTTGTAGCAACGGAGGCGGTCATGCTGGGGCGGCCTGTCGTTGCGTTTGCGGTTGGAGGTCTTCCCGAGGCGTGCATGGGAAAGGCGACGCTTGTCCCGCCAGGCGACGTTGCCGCGCTTGCCACGGCATTGGACAACCAGTTCCACGAATCGCGTCGATTGCCTGTCGAGGATTAGGCCATGTCAGATGCAAAGGTGAAAGTTTTCGTTTTCGTGGACGCGCTTGGCTGGGAGCAGGTGGAGCGCTACGGCTTTCTTCGCGACCTTCTTCCGTACCGGCGCAAGATAGAGATGCAGTTCGGCTATAGCTGCACCGCGATCCCGACGATTCTCACGGGAGAGCGTCCTGCGGTTCACGGCCATCTTGCGTTCTACGACTGGGCTCCGGCAAAGAGTCCGTTCCGCAAGATGCGCTTCCTTGCGCCGTTCCTCCGTCCGCGTTCTTTCTGGCGCCGCGGACGTGTGCGCAACGTGCTTTCGCGCCTCGTGAAGAAGCTATACGGATTCACAGGGTATTTCCAGCTCTATGGCGTGCCGGTCGAACGTCTGCCCAAGCTGGACTACTGCGAGAAGACGGACCTTTTCGTTCCTGGCGGGCTTGCGCCCGTCAAGAACCTTGCGGACGTGTGGGGCGAGCAGGGGCTCAAGTACCACATCTCGAACTGGCGGCTTTCGGAGGACGAGAACTTCCGCGCGGCGAGGGAGCTTTTCCGCAAGGGCGCGGTAGATCGCGCGTTTGTGTACTCAGCCGCATTTGACGCCCTGCAGCACGACAATGTGGGGCGCGACGAAGTGCTGCGCCCGAAAGTCGAGAAGTACGCCGACACGATCCGCACTCTCCATGCGGCGCTGGTCGAAGGAGGGCGTCCGTTTGAGCTCACCGTGTTTTCCGACCACGGCATGACGCCTCTGCGCGGTACGGTGGACGCACCTTCGGCGCTTGCTAAGACGGGGCTTGCGTGGGGCGAGGATTACGCGAGCGCGATCGACTCCACTATGGCGCGCTTCTGGTGGCTGAAGCCCGAATCGAAGGAAAAGGTCCGCGAGGCTTTCGCGGGATTTCCGGGACATTGGCTCGACGAGGAGGAGATGCGTCGTCACGGGATCTTCCGCGAGGACCGCAAGTTCGGCGACGACATATTCCTTGCGGAGGCGGGGGTGCAGTTCTGTCCGAGCGACATGGGCGTAAAGCCGCTCAACGGAATGCATGGATTTGATCCGTCGGACAAGGATTCCTGCGCCGCATGGCTTTCCACGGTTCCGGTGCCGGATTCAGTGTCGCGCGTGTGCGACTATTTCGCGGTGATGGCGCGCGCATAGTGCGCATCCGCGTTTTCCCCAATATTTGCCGTTCCTGTCCGTTGATATGCACATAAGCCCTAGTTGCTGGGGATGACAACGAAAGGAACATCACAATGAAAATCACTCTGATCAAGGCGGGAATAACCGCAACAGTAGCTGCGCTGATTGCCAGTGCAACATTCGCAGCGCCTAGCGATGCCGGCCAAAAGCCAAAGGCGCCGCAGCAGCCAAGTCCTATTGCGATAGCTCCGCAGGTCGCAAACAAGCTCTCGAACGAGTCGGTACTTGCCAAGCTTGGCGTCAAGGAAGGGCGAAGGGCAAAGATCGCCGCCCGCGCATCGACGCTCAAGGAGAAGTTCGCCGAAAACTCCAAGGCCATGCACGAGTTGAATGCCGGAGACGCGATAAAGAAGGCTTTTGCGGCCGATGGTGACGTTGTGTCGGCAGAGGCTGTCATAAAGAAGGTCGGGCAGCTTCGTACCCAGCGCGAAGTCCTCTCCCTTCGCACTTTGGACATGGCCAAGAAATCGCTCAACGAGAAACAGCGTGGTGCTATGCGCGAGATGCTTGCGGCGGAATTCCGTCAGCGCACCGAGGCCAAGCAGGCCAAGGTGGAACGCAAGGGTCCTCCGAAGGGAGACAAGCCTCAGGCAATGAAGGACCGCAAGGGTCAGCAGAAGGGAGACAAGCCCCAGGCAATGAAGGACCGCAAGGGTCAGCAGAAGGGCGGCAAGCCTCAGGCGATGAAGGACCGTAAGGGTCCGCAGAAAGGTGGAAAACCTCAGGCGATGAAGGGATGCAAAGGTCCGCAGAAGGGCGGCAAGCATCAGGCGATGAAGGACCGTAAGGGTCCGCAGAAAGGTGGAAAACCTCAGGCGATGAAGGGACGCAAAGGTCCGCAGATGGGTGGCAGGCGCCCGATGATGCAGGAACGCAAAGGACCTCCGATGGGCGGCAGGCGCCCGATGATGCAGGGCCGCAAGGGTCCGCAGATGGGCGGCAGGCGTCCGATGATGCAGGGACGCAAGGGTCCGCAGATGGGCGGCAGGCGCCCGATGATGCAGGGACGCAAGGGTCCGCAGAAGGGCGGCAAGCCCCAGGCGATGAAAGGCCGCAAGGGTCCGCAGATGGGCGGCAGGCGTCCGATGATGCAGGGACGTAAAGGACCGCCGATGGGCGGCGGGCGTCCGATGATGCAGGGACGTCCTGGTCCTCGTGGTGAAGGTCAGAGGCGTGGCCCGCGTGGCGAGGGATTGAAGCGTGGCCGTGGCGAAGGCCCCGACAGGGAGCGTCGTGGTGATAGGCCGAACAGGCGCAGGGATTTTCCCCGTGATTAAGCCTAAATGCCGTTGATGTGATACGACATGCACTGACAGAGCCCGGTAATTCCGGGCTCTGTTTGTTTTGCCAAAGGAATCAGGACTTGTTTGACTTGTTTGATTGTTTGAATTGTTTGATTGTTTGATTTGATGTGTACCGGTGAAGCGCGCCATTTGTCAAACACCCCAAAACTCAAACACTCAAACCCTTGCAACCATGGCTCGTGATTCGTGGTTCGTAATTGACTTCTGACTTCAGACTCGGACTCGGGAATCTGGGAATCAAACAATACAAATAATCAAACAATGCTCCATCTCCATACCTCTGGCCACTCTTTCATCGCCGCAGAGGGTAGTATCCAATTCCATCGCATCGAAATTGACGGTTGCGAATCTCAAATGGTATAATGTCAGGTAGTGCGCTTGAAAAGGCGATGGGTAAATTCGGCTTGAGCTGTCAGTTTTTGCATGGAGGCGGTATGAAGGACTTTGGTTTCTATCTTGTTGTCACGAATCCTGTTGTCGGATACGAACGCTGCTGCGCTGCGGCGGTCGAGGCTGGCGTTAAGATGGTACAGCTCAGGATGAAGGAAGCTCCGCGGGAGGAAATCCTTTCCGTGGCGCGCGCAATGCGCAGGATCACACTAGGGACAGAGACGAACTTCATAGTGAACGACGATCCCTCCATCGCCGCCGAAGCGGAGGCGGACGGCGTGCATGTGGGGCAGACGGACATGTCCGTGGCGGAAGTAAGGAGTCTCTATCCTTCGCTCCGCATAGTGGGGCTTTCCACTCACAACCTCGACCAGGTTGCGGCCGCGCATGCACAGAAGCCGGACTACATCGGCGTGGGGCCCGTATATGCTACGCCCACCAAGAAGATACCCGATCCCACGCTAGGACCTGAAATGGCCGGGCGGATGATTGCGGCGGCACCATGTCCGGCAGTTGCTATAGGCGGCATAAACGGCGACAACCTCGCCACGGTCCTTGCGGCCGGTGCGCGAAATTTCGCCGTAGTGCGAGCTGTGTGCGGATCGTCCGACCCGTTTTCCGCTATCCGCTCGCTCCTTGCAAAGGGACGGATTGCGGAAGTCAAGTAGACATGGGCGCTAAAACGCTTTGACGGAGAACTGGATATGACATTTGGCGTAATGGCTGCAATGGCACTTGCTGCGGTTTCGGCGCCCGCGTCCGACGAAGACTATGCGTTTCTCGTCAGGCACATGCCGGCGAAGGACCGCGGCGCCGTTTCGGAGGACTATCTCCGCCGGAACGTCGCGCTTGCGCAGGAGGCGCGGCGGACGGCGCCGTGGCGCGACACGATAAGCGACGAAGTCTTCCGTGAATACGTGCTTCCGTATTCGTCCATCGGCGAGGAGGTCGACGACTGGCGTCCTCTCTTCCGCGAGAAGTTCTGGCCGCTCGTGAAGGACTGTAAGACGACTGGCGAGGCGGTGCAGATAATCAACTCGAAGATATGGAAGATCCTTGGCGTAAGGTACAACACCAAGCGCGACAAGCCCGACCAGTCGCCGTTCCACTCGATGCGCATCCACATGGCCTCGTGCACGGGGCTCGCGATACTGGAGATCGACGTGTACCGCGCCTGCGGAATACCGGCCCGTTTCGTAGGGTGCAACTGGACTCCGATACCTGGCAACCACTCCTGGGTGGAGTACTACGACAACGGCAAGTGGCACTTTTTCAACGACGCAGAGGACGACAAGCTCGCGCCGCCCGACAAGTCCTGGTTCGCACCATACGCCGCGCAGGCCGACGGCACAAGTCCGCGTACGCGCATCTACGCCGCCAGGTGGAGCCGCGGGCCTGCCGGAACGATGTTCTGGCCGACTTGGCGCAGCAGCGCCGATCAGACCGACGTTCCCGCGGACGACGTAACGGCGTCGTACGCGCGCTTTCGCGCAGACCTTCCGCAGTCGCGCATCGCGTTCGTGGCGCGCGACTCGAAGGGTACGAGGGTTCCCGTGGCGTTTCGCCTTGTCGCTCCGGGCTCGGGGAAGGTCATGGCCGAGGGCACGACATACGGCGAGTCACACGACATGAACGACCATTTCGTAGTCACGCTTCCGGAGCGCACGATGGCCATCATCGAGGTAAAGGAGGCTGGCGGAGGATACCGGGCAGTGGGACGCACGGACTTCGACCAAGGGCAGAAGACAGTGGAACTTAAAACCGAAAGGTAGCGACATGCTTGAAGTATGCATTGATTCCGTTGAATCGGCGATTGCCGCCCGCGACGGCGGAGCGGATCGCCTTGAGCTCTGCGCCGCGCTCGTAATCGGCGGCATCTCCCCCACGCCAGCTCTCTACGAGTCGGTTCGCCGCCGCGTGGACCTTCCTGTAAGGGCGATGGTGCGTCCTCGCTTCGGCGACTTCCTCTACACCGACGCGGAGAAGGAAATCATGCTCGCCGAGACTCGCACGTGGCGCAGCCTCGGAACGGAAGGCGTGGTGACTGGTGCGCTTCTGCCGGACGGCAGCCTCGACAAGCCGTTCCTCCGCGAGTTCATGGCTGAGTCTACGGGGATGCGTCGAACGCTGCACCGCGCCTTTGACCTTTGCGCGGATCCGTTTGCTGCGCTTGAGGACGCCGTTGAACTCGGGTTCGACACGATACTCACTTCGGGGCAGCAGTCTTCGTGCCGAAAGGGCGCGGAGCTCATAGCGGAGCTTTACCGCCGTGCTGCAGGCCGCATTGAAATTCTCGTTGGCGCTGGCGTTGATGCGGCGGCGGTGAGGGACATTGCGCCTGTGACAGGATGCACAAGCTTCCACATGTCCGGCAAGGTCACGCTTGAAAGCGGCATGGCCTTCAGGCGCGAGGGAGTGCCGATGGGACTGCCTGGTCTTGACGAATATTCTATATGGCGGACTGATGCAGGGCGTGTGCGCGATGCGCGCGAGGTGCTGTCAAACGACAAGGAGATAAAGTGATGAAGGGCGCTGGAATGATTGTCGCGGCCGTTGCCGCAATGTCGCTTACTGTACTTGGTGCGTCTGTGGCGAAGCCGTCGTACGACGGATACGTTGTCGCTGCTGACGCCTCTACTGGCGAAGACGGCTGGAGCAAGGTAGTGGACGCGCTGAAGCGGAAGCACAGTGCAAAGGTCGTCCGATACAGCGGCATCGAAGGACTTCCCGGTCTTGTCGCGGAATTGAGGAAGACTCGTCCGAAATACGTCTGCTTCGTGGCGAAGCCAGAGGCGGTCGGGCGCGATTTCGTTGCCGTCGCCACCCAGGCT
>Ga0310690_10012860_pt1 | contig 10233 bp, 8 predicted proteins | sample AusTroGonzalo_MG_2_FD_207661 | JGI IMG/M metagenome (GOLD analysis project Ga0310690, IMG submission 207661) | Bovine rumen microbial communities from tropical cattle in Woodstock, Queensland, Australia - Gonzalo_04 (v2) (version 2) | ecosystem: Host-associated > Mammals > Digestive system >...
TGTCACCACCAGAGACAGGCCCGACGCAACCAGCGCGACAAGCGTATTCCCACTCCGCCTCCGTCGGGAATCGGGCTACGCCTCCTAGCGAGGAATTCACACGGCGTATGAACGCCTCACAGTCATGCCACGACACGTTCTCCATCGGTTTATCCAAGCCTCGGAAGCGCGAATGGTTGCTGCGCATCACGCTTTCCCACTGACGTTGCGTGACCTCGTACTTCCCGAGCCAGAAGCCCTTTGTTATTGTAACGACATGCCGTGCTTCGTTCTCGAAGCGCCCCGTCTCGTCAACGGGACTGCCCATCTCGAACTTCCCGGGAGCGCACCAGATCATCTCCATCGTTACGCCGCCGGGCAGCGTGATGACCTTCGCTTCTCCACTCTTGCGCGCACGTTCCGCAGACGAAGACAATCCCGGACCTTCGGCGGCGAACGCTGCGGACATTGTCGCCAACACAAGGCACAGTGTATGCATTTTTTCTTTCATATACATAGATTATAGCACATCTCGGGCGAAAATGGTATAATGTATTGCACAAATCAACAACAACGGCATAATGAAGGTCATCATCACTGGTTTTGCCGGATTCATCGGCTTCCACGTTGCACAGGAATCTCTGCGCCGCGGGTGGAGCGTCGTCGGCATCGACAATTTCTGCGACTACTACGACGTGAAACTCAAGCGCGACCGAGCCGCCATGCTCGACAAGATGCCTGACTTTGCTGCGCACGAACTAGACATCTGCAACTTGGAGGGACTCCGCAAGGTGTTCGCCGACGAATCTCCGGATGTCGTCCTCAACCTCGCCGCACAGCCAGGCGTCAGGTATTCCATCGACCACCCCTTCGTCTACGAGAAGACGAACTTAGAGGGATTTCTCAACGTCCTCGAGTGCTGCCGCCATGCGGCGAAAGTGCCGAAGCTCGTCTTCGCGTCGTCATCTTCCGTCTACGGCGGGAACAAAAAGATGCCGTTCGAGGAGTCCGACCAGGTGGACACGCCGGTGAGTCTCTACGCCGCGACCAAAAAGGCGAACGAACTGATGGCGCACACCTACTCGCACCTCTACGGGATGCAGACGATCGGACTCCGATTCTTCACCGTATACGGCGCATGGTATCGTCCGGACATGGCGCTCTCGCTTTTCGCGGACGCGATGCTGCACGACAGGCCCATCAAGGTGTTCAACAACGGCGACATGCTGCGCGACTTCACGTTCGTGGACGACATAGTCGACGGGATAATCCGTGTCGTCGAGGCAAAGGACCTCCCTCTCTACGACGTCTTCAACATCGGCAACCACCGGAGCGAAAAGCTGCTCGACGTCATCAACGTCCTCGCGGACTCGCTTGGCGTCGAGCCAAAAATGGAGCTGCTCCCAATGCAGCCCGGCGACGTCTATGCGACATACGCAAGCATAGAAAAACTGAACAAGGCCGTCGGATATGAGCCAAAGACCACGATCCGCGAAGGCATCCCGGTCTTCGCGAGATGGTACAGGGAGTACCACGGCCTGTGACTGCGCTGGCACGTCAGCCGTGATTCTGGCAATCTACTGAAATAAAAATGCTATTCAATTCACTCGATTTTCTGCTGTTCTTCCCTGCGGTATGCCTGATCTTCCATGCATTGCGCAGTCTTCGGGCGAGAAACCTGTTCCTGCTTGCGGCGAGCTACTGGTTCTACATGAACTGGCGCGCCGAATACGCGCTGCTGATTTTGTGGGGAACCGTGCTCACCTGGGCGCTGTCGAACCTGTTCGCCAAGTCCTCGGGCAAGCCGCGTCTCCGCAAGGCACTCTTGATCACAGGCCTTGTCGGCGTGCTTGCGCCGCTTTTCATCTTCAAATACCTTACTTTCGCCGCGACATCGATAGAGGCACTGCTGCGAATGTCCGGCCTCAAGATGAAGATTCCCGCGTTCGAACTGATTCTGCCCGTCGGTATATCGTTCTTTTCGTTTCAGATGATCGGGTATCTTGTAGACGTATACAAGGGGAATCTCCAGGCAGAGAAGAGCTTCAGCAGATATGCGCTTTTCGTCTCCTTCTTCCCCCAGCTCGTGGCAGGGCCCATCGAGCGCGCGCGAAACCTGCTGCCGCAGTTCGCATCGCTGCGCAAATTCGATCCGGCGCTCGCGACGGACGGCGTCAGGATGATGTTGTGGGGCTACTTCATGAAGCTTTGCGTGGCCGAAAGGGTGGCGCCCTACGTAAATGCGGCCTACAACAACTGGGAACGCCACAACGGCACCAGTCTCCTGCTCGCGACCTTCTTCTTCGCCTTCCAGATATATTGCGACTTCTGCGGATATTCGCTTATCGCGAGAGGCGTGGCGGCCGTGCTCGGTTTCCGCCTGATGGACAATTTCAGACGGCCGTATCTGGCATCTTCGCTGAAGGAGTTCTGGCGGCGCTGGCACATATCGCTTTCGACATGGTTCATGGACTACGTCTACATTCCGCTCGGGGGCAACAGATGCGGCAAGTTTCGCCATGCATACAACCTGTTCGTCACGTTTCTCCTCAGCGGCATCTGGCACGGCGCGAACTGGACATTCATCGCCTGGGGCGCCATCCATGGAACAATGCTATCCGCCACAGCAGTCTGGCGGCGCGGCACATCCGCCGCCAAGTCGACGGGCCCGGGCCTCGTTTCGCGCCTGCTCGGATGGCCTGTCACGTTTGCGGTCGTTCTCATCGCCTGGATATTCTTCCGCGCAAGCGACGTAACTGCGGCGTTCGGCATAATCAAGAAGATCTTCACCGAGCCAGGACCGCTTTTCCCTGGCGACGGCTTCCCCAACCAGGCCCTCGCAATTCTATGCATCGGCATACTCATGCTGCGGGAACTGAAAGAAGAGTTCTTCCCCCGCTTCAAGCTCCTGACAAGCGACAAGTTTTTCGTGTCTGCGGTTTCCGCCGCAGCGCTTGCCGTATTCATCATGCTTACCGCCGTCTGGCATGGCGGCGAATTCATCTATTTCCAGTTCTGAGCCATGACAGCAAAACGGTTTTTCCTTTATATTGCAACCGTAGCGGCCTTGGTAGCCGCGACAGACGTGCTTTCGGGACTTGCCATGTCGCGATATGTATCCACATGCGACCTGCCCGGCGACTACATGAAGATCAACCACATGCTGCGTTCTGGAAACGAGGACATCCTTATCCTCGGTTCGTCGGTCGGCATGAACAGCCTGATACCTTCGGAATTTACAAATAAATTCGGCCTCACGTGTTTCAACGCCGGCGCAAACGACCAGACCATGGAATTCCACGAGGTCATGCTCTCCGAATTCCTGAAGCGACATACCCCGAAGATCGTCGTGCTCGCACTGCGCCCTCACGACATCCTGAACAAGTCGATAGGGCGTTTTGGGATGCTTCGCATCTTCTATAGATGCGGCTATCCGCTGATCGACCGCTTTCTCGAGAAAGACGGCGCATGGGAGAGGCTCTTCCTGAACTCCGCGCTGTATCGATTCAACACCTTCGGCTGGCGGCTGCTACTTTACAATTTCAAGTCCAAAAACGAGCTCGCGGATGGCGGCTTCGTTGCAAAGCCCGTAGTCGCCCCGCCCAAATACACGAAGATGACGGGGCTTAGACAAGGCGATCCGCTGCCAAAACCCGATGCCGAGAAGCTTGCGTCGTTCGACTCCATCGCGTCGATGTGCCGCTCCGCGGGTGCAAGATTCGCCGTCGTCCTCACGCCCTACCATTACGACTATGGCGATACTCATCCGGCAGGTGTAGCACTCTTTGAGCAGATATGCCGTGAGCGCGGAATAGAATTCTACGGAGATACATGCAATCCGGAGTTCTCCCCCCGTGGCGAACTGTTTTTCGACAACTTCCATTTGAACAAGAACGGCGCGGCACTCTATACGAAATACTTCCTTGAGCGACTGTCGTCTCGCGCACAAGACAAATCGGACGCGTCCGTCGGCGCTGTCGGCGAACCAGCTACGCGCGAAGACGTAAGCAAAACCATCGTGTCGATCATCGACGACGACACCGTATCCATCTCCGCCGTTAAAAGAGTCCGGGAAATGGCCGAGCGCAACGGCGCGAAGGCAACTTTCGCCGCAATAGCGAAAAACGTCGAAAAGAATCCAGAGCTTGCGGAGTATCTGCGCGACTGCGCTGCCGCGGGTCACGAAATCGCATCGCACTCCTATTCGCACTGGAACTCCGTATGGAACCGCTCGGGGCCGCGCACCGGATTTGCGGACGCGATGGAAAAGGAGATGGACTTGGCGGACGCCGTCTTCGCCGCTTCCGGACTTAAGCCGACCGCCTTCGTATACCCCTTCGGCAATTTCAAGGGAGAGGACTATCGCAGGCAGATATTCGAAATTGTCGGCAGGAGATTCCCGATCGCCTTCGATTCGCGCGGCGGGGTGACGACTCCAGACGACTACCATCCCCTCTGCATCGGCAGATTCCCCATGCGCTCGCATAACCACCGCTTCATGGTGGAACGATGGCTTCGCGAGGCGGCGGGAAGAGACGGGGACAAATGGATCGTATTGATGACCCACAGCGGGAAAGACGACTTCTCCATCGCCGATCTCGAATCGTTTGTCAAATGCGCAAGATCGCTTGGCTGCGAGTTCATGGCGGCCAGCGCGGCCGCTGAAATGTGGCAGAAGCGCGGCTGGGAGCCGAGCACGCGCCCCGCTGCCGAATATTCGCGCGCCGCCGAAGTCGCCGATCTCGTCCGTTTTCATTGGCTATACATCCTCGGCCTGGCGATCTGCGGCACTCTCGTGCTTGCCACGGTGATTCTTATTTTACGACGGAGAAAACGATATAATACATGACATTGGAATTCAATATGAAAAACCCACAGGAGACTTTCGAGCTATGAATCCATTCTTTTCAATAGTAGTCCCCTGCTGCGACGTCGCGCAGTATCTGCACAAATGCCTCGATTCCGTACTGGCCCAGCCGTTCGCGGACTGGGAATGTCTTCTTGGCGTAGAGACGTCGAACGACGACACCGAGGAGATCGCCCGTCAATACGCGACGAAGGACCCACGCTTCAAGGTGTTCACCGGTCCGCGAAGCGGCTCGTGCTCCGCCACACGCAACACCGGAATAGACATGGCTTCTGGCGAATACATCATCTTCCTTGATGGCGACGACACCATTGCAAAAGGCTCGCTCCAGCGCCTCCACGACAAGATTGCTGAGCGTCCTGGCGCAGATCTCTACCCCTGCGCGATTCAGGTCCTGGACGCAAAAACAGGAAAAATAACGGAGATACGCGACAACTATCCCAGCGACGCGCAACCCGAATTTACCGGACCTAGCGCAACACTTTTCATCGCCGGCGTACGCAAACATCCCTCGCCGATGATGCAGCTGACAATCTGCCGAAGGGCCTTCCTTGTCGAAAACAAGCTCAAGTGCATATACGGGCTTCGCGGCCAGGACAGGAACTTTTCGCCTCGGGCACTCTATTTCGCCAAGCGTGTCTGCCCGCTGCACGAGCCCTTTTACATATACCTGTACAACAGGTCTGGGTCTGTGGTGACCTCCATCAAGAAAAGCATCCTCCTAAAAGACGAAGCCGTGATACACCAGTCACTTTTCGAGTTCCACACCGCCGTCAGCTCCAAGCCGGACTTCGACAGGCGCCTGACGGCCTGCTGGGGACGGAGCTGGATCAGCTGGATTGCCTACACATGGTTTAGTCCCATGCGCATAAAGCGCATTCCGCGCGCAAGGCGCGTTGAAACGCTTGACATTCTCTTCAAGAACGGCTACGACGATTTCGGCCCACTGCTTGGCGGCGTGTCAACGTCTCTGCGGCTTGCCGGAAAGGCCATGTACCTGTTTACCAAACATCCGCTCCTGCGCTTACCTATCGAGATGTTCTTCAGGTTGTACTTCCTTCTTTCAAAAATCAAATCGTCGGCATCGTGAAAAAAGTTCTTCTATACTACAATTTCAGCTATCCGCTTGGAGGCGGAGATTTCCTGCCATTGACCTTCGCGTCATGGTTGCAATCCAGATGCGACCTGACGCTCGCCGTTGACTCTGAAGCGGGCTTTCGCAAGGCGATTGAGTCCTTCGACGTGCCACTCGATCCTGGGTTAATAAAGACTGCACCGCTCCTCCCCGCCGGAACAGACTTCCGCTCTCGCAGTTTCTCGCTGTCGTTCAAAAGATCAGTTCGGCTAAAGCGCCTTGCGGCGCAGGCCGACATCTGCATATCCGCCGCAAACGTCATCGACTTCGGGCGTCCCGCGCACCATTTCATCAACATGCTATCCGGCGTGGACCATGCCTTTACCGCGCACAGCGGCATCGTCAAGCCCCAAGCCAGCCTTAAGCGATTTATTCGCGACGAAGTGATCCGTCCGATTGTGGGAATGCGGTCCAAGAAGCGCATTTTCGCCGACGGACGCGAGCGGTTCTACTCAAACTCAGAATATGTCCACGAGCGGCTGATAGCGTTCTACGGCAGCTTTAACGACACGATCTTCTATCCGCCGACGACATACGAACCGGATTCCGTCGAAACCCTGCCTCGCGACCCAATGCGCGTCATCTGCCTTGGCCGCATCAGCCCGCAGAAGCGCGTAACGGACATCATAGACATAGTAGAGCGAGCACGAACTCTCTCCGGACAGGACATAAAACTGACGGTGGCCGGTCCGTGCGGGAAAGGCAGCTATGCGGTGATGGTAAAGCACACCGTCGAAGAAAGGCCGTGGATCACGCTCGTAGACGGCGTCTTCGGCAAGGCGAAGGACGATCTTCTTCGCTCGGGGAGTTTCGCCGTGCATTCCAGACGTGACGAAGAGTTCGGCATCGCCGTTACTGAATATCTCAAAGCAGGCCTCGTCCCGGTGGTTCCAGACGAAGGCGGTTCCCGCGAGGTCGTGTCCGACGGCGAGCTTTCCTTCAGAGACAACGAAGAGGCCGCAAAGATACTGTCACGGCTCGCAACCGACGCCAAGTTCCGCGAATCTAAACACGCATCCTGCCTGAAACGCGCGGAGGCTTTCTCACGGGAGGCCTACGCCAGGCGCGAAGGCGAGCTTCTCGACAGAATCATAAGCGGTTGACACGAACAGGAACGCCACTGTCCGTCACCCTGTCAAAAGAGACGCTTTAGCCGCCTAGTGAGCTTGGGCTTGAGCGTCATCCACGGGACAAGCGCCCGCATGAGACTTTTGCGCGAACGAATAAGGCATCCCGGTATAGGACCGGGAAGCGATAGCCCCTGCGAAGCCGCCCATTCAACTAGGGAGACGTACTCGTCGAAAAATCTGAACGCACGCTTCGTCCACCCCTCCCACGGCTTTGGTCGAGCTATGAAATGGACGAACAGCCTGTCGCGATCCTTGTCCATTCTGTATACGTCCTGCACGCGCGGCGCATCGGGAACAAAATTGAGGCAGGCGTTCAGCGTGCTTTCGTCAAGCTGGTGGTAGTAGAGCAGGGACCTGTCCACGACACCGACATCCCGTTCCGGCAAGACCTTCATCTGCAGTTCGTGCCATATCTCGGCGAACTTCCTGAACCGCGCCATCGAGAAGGAACAGAACGAAGCGGAGCCGGAAGTAGAATACCTCGGCTCGCCTCGGGCCTCGCCCGCCACGTCTTCAATGTCCTTTCTCCACACTTCAAGGACTGGTTTCGGTATGGACTTGCCGTCTTCGCCGAAGGTATGCCCCCTGAAGGCCCCGGGCATTTCAAACGGCGCGCGAAGGCGAAAGTGTATTTCCTCGGGGGAATCAGGAGTCAGTATCTCAGAGACGTTTCCGGTGAAGAATGCGTCGGAATCCGCCCAGGTCGCGTATTCAGTGTCGACGTTCAGCATGACATGCGCCTTGAGGCACGTCAAAGAACGCTTGATGCCGTCAAGCTGCAGCACGCGAACGCCACCGAACTGAGTCAGAACGCCTTCTGCCTCTGGCGTGAACTTCTTGACGCCGACGAGGAAAGGCTCGGTCATGCCGACTTTCCTGGCGGAGGCGATCAGGAGGAATATCCCCCAGATATAGTTTATATCGCCAATCGTCACAATGGTATTGTCCCGTTTCATCAGCCCCCCCTTCCACCTGTAAATGCCGCCTTGCGGTTGCGCAGCAACGCGGAGACATCGCGCCTAAACAGGGCGAAAAGCAGAACAGCCACCGCAGCGGAGGATGCGGCGCCTTTCAAGGCCAGGCCGGCAAAGCCGTCGACAGGGACGATCCGAGCCGTCCAATAGGCAACGGCGCATAGCGCGAGCGCGCATGCCGCAAAGCCGAAATACGCACGCCAGTATGCGCGGGACTCCTTCTTGCCGAAGAACGACGAGAAAACGACGTGGGACTCCCATGGTATCTGAATGAAGGCAAAGCCGATAATGGTAGAGAAGATGACGCCGTCAAGCTTGTAGTCGTCCGGAAGGAACAACACAAACAGAATATTCGACCCGAGATTCACGACGCCCGCCACGATCGGTTTCCAGCGGTCCTGTTTCCACAGCGACGCGGCGGACTTGAACGCGAGCAGCACCTGGCGCGACTGCATTATGTAGAAATAAAACACCATCAGCGCCGGAGTAAGCGCATGGCGCATGAGCGCGGGGTCGCCCTTCACCCATACTTTCATAAATGGCTGGTAGAGCCCCGCCATCATGGCGGCACAGAACACGACTACGACCATGGAGAGCCGGTTCATCTGCATGAAGATGCGGAAGTTCTCCTCTTTCGACTCCGTATATATCTTGTTGCCGAAGCCGCCAGTCATTGAAGAATACACGACGGCAACGAGTCCGGCTACGGACGTCACGACATAGTAGTAGTTGCCGTAGGCGGCAACGGCGACAAGTCCGAGGAACGCGGAGATCACAAGGTTGTCCGTCGAGCACGTGATGACGCCGCCCATCTTGTGCATGACGATCGACTTCACGTCCGAGACAACCTTGCGCCGCAACTCCGGCGGCAGCGTTCCGCGCGGCTCGATGCCTGGGAAAAGCCTGCGGGACGCCTTGACCAGCAGTATGTTCTGCGCGACCGTGAACACTACTGTCGAGATCACATAAAGGTAGTAGTTGCGCGTGACGAGCAGTATGAGGAACACGGCGACATACTGCGCCACCGAAACCCCGGTGCGGATGTTCGTGATCACGTCGTTGCGGTGATGCGCACCAAGGACGACGCCGCGATATGCGAAGAGGAAGTAGCTCGCCGACGTGTTCACGAGGTGGATCACGTACAGTATGTGCAGATTGACATCGGGCGGCACCGAACCGTGGACGAGCCGGCCGAGAAACGGCAGGAGCGCAAGTCCGACAAAGAACATCACGGAACCCACGCAGCGGTAGACCGACCGGAAGAACCCGAGATACGCGCACAGCATTTCATGGTCGTCGTCCGCGACGGATTTGTACATCGAGCAGACGACGGCCGTCCCAAAGCCGAGCTCCGCAAGCATAAGGACGCCGAGAATCGAGCTGAAGAGTCCGTTCAGGCCGAGGTACGCCGGACTGAGAAGCCACAGGAACAGCGTGCGGTTCAGAAACGGGAACAGCAGTCGGATCCCGCTTGAAACCGCATTGGCCAGCATGTTGCGCTTTACGTTCTTCTTGAAGTCGAGTTTCATGTTCTTTCGGTGAAACAGCTTTCGCTCTCGGTTGCCGCCATCATTCTGCCGCAGCCTTGTGGCGCTTAATGATACGTCTGGCGACAACGTCAATCCTCTCATCCTCAGTAAGATTGAGATACTCGCTGTCTTCAAGGTCAATAAGAATATATTTGGGGCGGCTGTTCTTGAATATCACATACTCACCGTCCCTTTCGCTTTGCCGCGCTACGGCGGAGAAGTTTTGATTTGCCGCCGTCATAGTGACGATCTTGTTAGTATCAATATACATCAGAAATACCCAATCTGCATGCTTTGAAAGACATTATAAGATATTTTAATCCTACTTGTCAACGCCGATATGGTCTTGGATTGAGCTGATTCCGGCATATTCCCCGACCTCTCAAATGGTCACCGCATACCACGCGCCGTGGCGCGTAGAGGCTATCACCTCGCACCATCGCTAGACTTAGCCACCTTGAAATCAAACCAGTCCGCATAAACATCAGCGGTGCTCGCGCGGCTCTCGATCTTCAGACGGTAGTCGTAATGGTTCTTGCGAATGTCCTCGTTGTCCGTATAGGCATAGTCGAGGTTGCAGACAACCGCGAACACGATTCCTCTGTGCGGCATGCCGTGA
>Ga0310690_10012862_pt1 | contig 10231 bp, 9 predicted proteins | sample AusTroGonzalo_MG_2_FD_207661 | JGI IMG/M metagenome (GOLD analysis project Ga0310690, IMG submission 207661) | Bovine rumen microbial communities from tropical cattle in Woodstock, Queensland, Australia - Gonzalo_04 (v2) (version 2) | ecosystem: Host-associated > Mammals > Digestive system >...
ACTGACGCGACGGGTCTTGGCATTGCAGACAATCGCCTTACCCATCTCTAAATCACCTTCTATATCGAAATATGTGTTTACCACACCAGCACCTGTCTCGATGACAGGAATACGGGCAGTGTCGCGGACGAAATCGATGAGACGACGACCACCACGTGGGATGCAGAGGTCGATATAACCGACGGCATTCAGCATCTCACCTGTTGCCTCGTGGGTGGCAGGCAGTAGGGTGACGACATCGGGATTCACCCCAAAGCGTTCCAATACCTCGTGGATGAGTTCGACGGAAGCCTGATTCGACAGGTCGGCATCGCTGCCACCTTTCAGGACACAGGCATTACCACTCTTGAAACAGAGTGAGAAGACATCGTAGGTCACATTAGGACGTGCCTCGTAGATCATGCCGATGACACCGAAGGGAACAGACACCCGACAGAGTCGTAAGCCGTTAGGCAGTGTCTTTTCCTTTGTGATATGTCCTAACGGGGTAGGCAGTGAGGCGACATTACGCATATCTGCGGCAATATCGTCCAGTCGCTTCTCCGTCAGTTGCAAACGGTCGTAAAGCGGGTTCTTGACGTCCATCTTGGCAAGGTCCTTTTCGTTGGCAGCAAGGATACGCTCCTTGTAGTCGATGATGGCGTCTGCTACGGCTTGTAAAATCTCGTTTCGTTGTGCGTCAGAGAGTAGGACAAGGCTCTTGCTGGCTATCTTGACGCTCTTAAATGTGTTGGTCAAACTCATAGTTGTTTGGGTAAAAATTCGGTATGAGGTATTGTTTGCGGCTCTTGTACTAAGTCAACGAGGATGTTGTCACGTTCTCCGTTGGCAATGATGACACGGATGCCTTCCTGTGATATCTTGCTGGCAGTGGTATATTTCGAATGCATGCCACCACGACCGAAGGCACTCTTCTCCGTCTGGATATACTGGCTGAGGTCTTCCCCAGGATTCACATTACGGATGAGTTGAGAAGCAGGATCATCAGGATTCCCACTATAGATACCATCGATATTCGAGAGCAGGATGAGGGTGTCGGCATGCATCATACGGGCAATGAGTCCCGACAACTCATCGTTATCGGTAAACATCAACTCAGTAACACTGACGGTATCGTTCTCGTTGACGATAGGCAGTACGTCGTTTTCCAACATCACCGTCATACAGGCACGCTGGTTGCGGTATTGCTCACCAGGCTCGAAGTTCTCCTTCATCGTCAACACTTGTCCGACATGCATGTGGTATTCACGGAACAGGTCGTAATAGAGTCCGATGAGTTTTGCCTGACCAAGGGCAGAGAACAACTGACGCTGCTCTACAGAATCCATGTCATGGTCAACCTTCAGTTCTCCACGACCACTTGCCATCGCACCAGAAGAGACGAGAATCACCTCGTAGTCGTGCTGGCGCAACCATGCAATCTGATCGACCAGTGCCGACATCCGCGTGACATCCAGTTTTCCGTCTGGACGTGTCAGTACGTTGGAACCTACCTTTACTACTATACGTTGTTTCATTTCTGCTTGTCTTTCTCTCTGATCTCTACGCGACGAATCTTGCCACTGATGGTCTTGGGCAGTTCATCTACGAACTCCACGATACGTGGATACTTATAGGGTGCCGTCTCTTTCTTGACATGCTGTTGTAACTCCTTGATGAGCTCATCGCCGGCTTTGTCTTTCCACTCCTTGCCGAGGACAACGGTAGCCTTCACCACCATACCACGGATGTCATCGGGTACACCTGTAATGGCGCACTCTACGACAGCAGGATGGGTCATCAGCGCACTCTCTACCTCGAACGGACCGATGCGGTAGCCAGAGGACTTGATGACGTCGTCGATACGACCTTCAAACCAATAATAACCATCCTCATCACGCCATGCCATATCACCAGTGTGATAGATGCCGTCGTGCCAAGCCTCCTTCGTCAGTTCCTCGTCACGGTAGTAGTATTTGAACAGACCAATCGGTTTCTTGTCACCGATGCGAATCACTATCTCGCCTTTCTCACCGTCCTCACAAGAGGTACCGTCAGCTCGAAGTAGGTCAATATCATACTGCGCATTGGGGATTCCCATGGAACCAGGTTTCGGTGTCATCCAAGGCATCGTACCCAGTGTCATTGTGGTCTCTGTCTGTCCGAAACCTTCCATGATATTGAGCCCAGTCTTCTCCTTGAGTTTGTCGAAGACGGCAGGATTCAGTGCCTCACCAGCCGTACAGCAGTATTCGAGACTTGAGAGGTCGTACTTGCTGAGGTCTTCACGAATCATAAAGCGATAGATGGTGGGGGGAGCACAGAATGAGGTCACCTTGTATTTCTCTATCTGGCGCAACAGCGTATCGGCATTGAATTTCTCATGGTCGAAGACGAAGACGGTTGCTCCGGCAAACCACTGTCCGTAGAACTTACCCCATACAGCCTTGCCCCATCCAGTGTCGGCAACGGTGAGATGCAATGACCCCTCATGCAGGTTATGCCAGAAGACACCCGTTGTCAGATGGCCCATGGCATAGAGATAGTCGTGTGCCACCATCTTAGGCTCACCACTGGTTCCTGAAGTAAAGTACATCATCATCGTATCGTCGTTGTCGTTGACGAATGCAGGGCGCTTGAACTGAGGTGCCTTGCCGACTTCATTGAGATAATCGTGGAAACCCTCAGGGATATGCTGACCAACAGCAAGATACTGAGTCACCGTGGGACTCTCTGCCTTTGCCAACTGTATCTGTTCTGTTACGTAGGGATCGTCTACACAGACAATCGCCTTGACACTGGCTCTTGTGTTACGATAAACGATATCGTGCTTCGTCAGCATGTGGGTAGCAGGAATCACTACGGCACCAATCTTATGCAGGGCAAGCATCAGTACCCACCATTCATAACGACGCTTCAGGATAAGCATCACGGGGTCGTTCTTTCCAATACCTAAAGTCTGTAGATAGGATGCCGCCTGATCGGTCTGCTCCTTCAACTCGGCAAACGTGGTACGTATCTCTTCGCCTTGGTCGTTTGTCCAAAGCAAGGCAAGTCCATCGGGTCTTTCTGTTGCCCATACGTCCATCACGTCATAGGCGAAATTGAAGTTCTCAGGGATGATGAACTTCAAGTTTTTATTATAGTCTTCGACCGACGTAAACGTGGTCTGCTTCAAAAATCTCTCTATCATATTATTCTACTGTAAATGCTAAGAACTTCACGGGTTTGTCACCAATGGCTAACATACCATGGGGTTTGGTGGAATCGAAATAGATACTGTCACCTTCTTCGAGGATCATAGTCTTACCACCGATATAGAGTTCCATCTTGCCTTCAAGAACAAGGTTGAACTCCTGTCCTGGATGGGTATTCTTGTAGATAGTACGAACACCAGGTTTAGGCTCTACTGTAACGATGAAGACATCAGCCTTATGGTTGACAAAACCACCAACCAGCGACTGATACTTATATGCCTTTGTACGCTCAATAGACATGCCCTGTCCCTTGCGTGTTACATAGTATGACTTCATGTGTGGTGCCTCGGCAAAGATCAGTTCCTCTGTTGACACACCATACTTGCGTGCTATCTTCATCAGGTTGGAGATGGTGATATCCATCTCGCCTGCCTCTATCTTCTCATACTTCTCTGCAGAGATACCAATGGTCTCAGCCATCTCGCTCACAGGGATGTCAAGCACGTCGCGCAATCCACGCAACCTTTCGCCTATCTGTTTTAGTTGTTCGTCCATATCTTTATAATGTTAAATTTTGAATGTTGAGTGTTGAATTATTCTTGCTTCGCATTCCACATTTCACAATCCTCATTCGTCATTCACTTCGCTCCTGCTTTCAGGCCACGAATCACTGCCGATGTGAAACCTGCATGCTCCATCTCGTTGAGTCCCTTGATGGTAACACCACCAGGAGTCGTTACCAAGTCGATGGCTGCCTCAGGATGCAGACCACTTGCCTCCAACAGTTTAACGGCACCCTTGACCGTCTGCATCACAATCTGTTTGGCATCATCTGCCTTGAAACCGAGTTCCACACCACCTTCTGATGCAGCACGGATATAACGCATCGCATAGGCAATACCACAAGAAGCAAGGGTAGTACCTGCGGCAAGATGTTGCTCGTCGGTAAAGAGAATCGTTCCCATCTTTCCGAAGATAGTCTTGATGGTCTGGATATTCTCTTCTGAAGCACCAACAGGAACAGCAAAGGTCATGGATGCCATCTGTGCAATGGCGATGTTGGGAATCATTAGGAAGAGGGGAGGACACTCAGGTACCCATCCCTTGATTTTCTCAGATGAGATACCTGCGGCTATCACGATGAGAATCTGCTTCTTGGCATCCAAGGAATCTTTGATATCTGTCAGCACGCTCTCTACCAGCCAGGGCTTTACACAGACGCAGACGATGTCAGCATCCTGTGCTGCCATCTGGTTGTCGGTAGTCACCGATACACCAAGTTTGGCAAACTTCTCCACCACTTGCAGTGATGGGTCTGCTACTGTAATATCCTCATTCTTGAAGAATCCGCTCTTGACGAGTCCTTCAACGGTGGCACCACCCATGGCGCCTGCTCCAATCATTGCTATTTTCATAACGATGCTAATACTTTTTTCAGTTTGTCAATAAATTGGTCTGCCTCTTCTTTTGTCAGACAGAGTGGTGGCAGGAGTCGCAGGATATTCGTTCCTGCACAGCCTGTGAAACAGTGTTCCTGCTCAATAAGTGGTACACGGACATCCTTGTGTGGAATATCGAGATCGATACCAATCATCAAGCCACGTCCTCGAATATCTTGAATATGACTGCTGCCCTTTTCCTTTAATTCTTCAATTCTTAAATCCTTCAATTTTTCAATCAGGTATTCACCTACCTCACGTGCATTCTCTACCAGACCTTCCTCTTCGAAGACGTCCAGTACAGCCAATGCAGCAGCACATGCCAGATGGTTGCCTCCAAAGGTTGTTCCTAACTGTCCATAGACAGGCTGGAACTCAGGAGAGATAAGTACGGCACCCATTGGGAAACCGTTGGCAATACCCTTTGCAACGGTGATGATGTCGGGCTGAATGTCCAACCACTGGTGGGCGAAGAACTTTCCACTTCGTCCATAGCCGCATTGTATCTCATCACAAATCAGGATGGTGTTATGTTGCTTACATAGTTTCTGTAGTCCTTGTGCAAACTCCTTGGTGGCCAGTTTGATGCCGCCCACGCCTTGGATGCACTCTAAGATAACGGCACAGACATCTCCTTTCTGCAACTCAGCTTCCCATGAAGGCAGATCATTGAGCGGCAGATAGGTGACGTGACCGTTGGCGTTGATAGGTGCGATAATCTTAGGATTGTTCGTCACCTCTACAGCCAGACTCGTTCTTCCATGGAAAGCCTTCTCGGCACTGAGCACGCGAGTTCTTCCGTTAGTAAACGAAGCAAGTTTCAAAGCATTCTCGTTGGCTTCGGCTCCGCTGTTGATGAGAAACAACTGGTAGTCGTCATAGCCGCAGATCTTCCCCAAGCGTTCAGCAAGTTCTACTTGCAACTTGTTAATAACAGAATTGGAATAGAATCCGATTTTATGGAGTTGTTCTGTAACCTTTTCCATATAATGAGGATGGGAGTGACCAATGCTGATAACGGCATGACCACCATAGAGGTCAAGATACTCCTGACCCTTGTCGTCCCAAACCTTACAACCCTCTCCTTTCACGATGTTCACATCGAAGAGGGGATAAACATCAAATAGTTTCATGTACTGATTCTTGTTAGTGGTTGCAAAATTACTGCAAATATCCGACAAATCGAAACTTTCTTTGTTATATTTTGTTGTTAGAATGCGGATGCCTTCAGGCGCAGTCCTGCTGTCTCGTCGATGCCGAACATGATGTTCATGTTTTGAACCGCCTGACCTACAGCACCTTTCAACAAGTTGTCGATAGCAGAAGTGACGAGCAGTTTATTGCCGTATTTCTCTACATGTACCAATGCCTTATTGGTATTCACTACTTGTTTCAGGTCAATGGACTTGTCGCTATAGTGCGTAAAGGCAGCGTCAGCATAGAATTCCTGATAGGCCTCAATCACATCCTCAACAGGAGCAGGAGTCTTGATGACGGCTGTACAGAAGATGCCTCGTGCAAAATCACCACGATAGGGGATGAAATCGATATCTGCATCCAGATAACCCTGTACTTGTTTCAATGACTGTTTGATTTCGGCAATGTGCTGATGCTGGAAGGGTTTGTAGATACTGAGGTTGTTGTTACGCCATGAGAAATGGGTAGTAGCACCTGGCTTCTGACCTGCACCTGTAGAACCTGTAATGGCATTGACAGCGACGTCTTCTTTCAACAGGTTCAGATTGGCGGCAGGTAACAATGCTACCTGAATACAGGTAGCAAAGCAACCAGGATTGGCGACATGTTGTGCCTTGGCAATTTCCTCTTTGTTAATCTCAGGCAAACCATACACATAGTCGTGCTCTCCCTTAATTCTAAAGTCCTGTGCCAAGTCGATAATCTTCACGTTGGCAGGAATCTCATGCTCCTTCAGGAACGCCTCGCTCTTACCATGACCAAAGCAGAAGAAGATGACATCCACTTGGTCGAAAGGCATTGCGTCAGTAAACTTTAGGTCAGTCTCGCCAATCAATCCTTCGTGGACATCTGATACCAGATTGCCAGCATTGCTCTCTGAGTTGGCAAACACAATCTCTGCCTCAGGATGATTCAGCAACAGGCGAATCAGTTCTCCGCCTGTATAGCCTGCCGCACCCAATATTCCAACTTTGATCATCTCTTCTCGTCTTTATGGATACCATAGTAAACACGCAGCGGAGTGGAACTAACCTTGATGAAGCCTTTTGCTTCGTCAGCGGTCCATCCTGTCTGTGTCTCACCATATTCACCGAGTTTCGACTTCGTGAGGTCATTGTCAGAATCGATACCTACCGTCTCGAAACCGTATGGGCGCAGTTTCAGGATAGCCGTTCCTGTAACATTGCGCTGGCTGGAGGTCAGCATGGCTTCGATATCAGGCATCACGGGCTCTAAGTACTGGCTCTCATGCAAGAACATACCATACCAGTTGGCAACCTGGTCCTTCCAGTACTGTTGCCACTTCGACAGTGTTGACTTCTCCAACAGGCGGTGTGCCTCGATAATCAGTTTGGGAGCAGCAGCCTCGAAACCTACACGTCCCTTGATACCGATAATCGTATCACCTACATTGGCATCACGACCAATAGCGTATGAAGCACCAATCTCCTCAATCTTCTGGATGGCCTTTACCTTATCGTCGAACTTCTCTCCGTTGACACCTACAATCTCACCTTTCTCAAACTGTATCTTCAACAGCGACTCCTTCTCAGGATTGGTGACATGTTTCAGATAGGCATCCTCAGGAAGTCCCTGTGTGGGGTCGAGCAGTTCACCACCACAGATACTGGTGCCCCAGATACCTACGTTATAACTATACTTCAGTTTAGTGAAATCTGCAAAGAATCCGTGTTCGTTTAGATAGTCCACTTCCTCCTTACGTGTCAGTTTCTTGTCGCGTGTCAGCGTGATAATCTCCACACCAGGAGCCATCACGAGGAAGGTCATATCGAAACGAATCTGGTCGTTACCTGCTCCTGTACTTCCGTGAGCGATAGCATCAGCACCAATCTCTTTTGCATAACGGGCAATAGCGATGGCCTGGAAGATACGCTCTGAAGAGACAGAGATAGGATAACAGTTATTACGCAGCACATTGCCGAAGATCATGTACTTCAGCGATTTCTCGTAATACTCCTGTGTCACGTCGAGTGTTGCGTATGCCTTGGCGCCCAACTTATAGGCGTTCTCTTCATTGGTCTTCAACTGCTCAGCAGAGAATCCTCCTGTATTGGCACAGGCGGCATAGACATCCCATCCGTCCTGAGTCAGTTTCATCACTGTGTAGGAGGTATCCAGACCTCCTGAAAATGCTACTACTACTTTCTTGTTTGCCATATCTTTATATCTTAATTTTTCATTCTTCATTTCTCATTTCTCATTTCTCCTGCATCAAGTTTTTTGATGCGGGAGATGACTTCTTCTGGAATCTTTGCAGGAAGATGCTCTTCTGGGTCGTAAAGCATTGCCGTGCAGATACAGTATTTCCTACCTGTACGATGCAGCACATCTACATTCACGCATCCTTCACATCCTCGCCAGAACGCCTCGTCGTCAGTGAGATCGGCAAAGGTCACTGGCTGATACCCCAGTTCTGTATTCATCTTCATCACGGCGGCTCCACTGGTCAACGAGAAAATCTTCGCATGTGGCCAACGGGTACGCGCCAGTGAGAATGTCATATCCTTGATTTTCTTGGCAACGCCCAATCCTCGAAAGTCCGGATGGACAATCAGTCCGCTGGTCGTCACATATTGCTTGTTGCCCCATGTCTCGATATAACTGAATCCTGCAAAGCGGTCGCCACTAAGTGCAATCACAGCCTTTGCCTCCTTCATCTTTGTGGCGAGGTAGTCGTGGGTACGCTTGGCGATACCCGTTCCTCTCACCTTGGCGGCATCGGCTATCGTCTGCAGAATCGTGTCCACATATACCTCATGTTCAGGACCAGCAACAAATACTTTTATATTATCTTGCTCCATTAAATTGTCAATTATCAATTGTCAATTATCAATTACTTCATATTCGGCACCACTTCGCTGAGGGCATCAATCACTTCTTCTTTGCTGACGCCCTGTTTGATGACGATGAATATCGTGTCGTCACCTGCTATCGTACCGATAATCTCATCAATATGATTATTGTCTATATTGTATGCAATACTGCTTGCATATCCCGGACGCGTCTTGATCACTCCCATATTACCAGAGAAATTGATGCTGATAAATCCAGGAACCTGCATCATCTCGCGAACACTATGTGGCGTACTGATACGCTTATACATCGTGTCGTTGGGCAATACATAGACATAGTTTCCTCGCATCGAGGCAGCCTTTGCAACTTTCAGTTGCTTCAGGTCGCGACTTAATGTGGCCTGTGTCAACTGAAAACCTTCTTTTTTCAGGGCTGTCAACAACTCGTCCTGACTGCCTAACTCCTGGCTGCTGATAATCATTCTCAGCGCTTCTAATCGGTCATTCTTTACTTTCATACTTGGTATATTTATTCAAATGGCGGTGCAAAATTATACAAAATCTTGCATATTCCCAAACTTTTTACGAATATTTTTTCGCCTAATCCCTCAGATAGGTGCCGCCTATCCACCCGATACCCCCAAGCAATCGCCTCGATAGGTACGGGCTATCCATGCGAAAGGTGCCGCCTATCTCTATGAAAAGTGGTGGGTTTCTCACAAAAAGTGCAATTTTAGCCCAATTTTTGCCACTTTTTTACTTGTTTTTTGTATAATTTTGTTGTAAAAACGCCATTTAATGTCACTAATGTCACTTTAATGTCACTCATAATTGTCTAATTATCAAGTAGTTTTGCAAAGTGACATTGGTGACATTGATTTTTAAATTTTTAGTGCGCGCGCACGCGCGCGAAAGAATTCAAAACTGAATAAAGCCTCTTTTCGACATGAATAAAGCCTTCAAACGGGTCGAATAAAGGCTACTTTCGTTGTGAATTCAATATACTTTCTTGATTATATGAATTCCAGGGTGGCTGCGGCATGAAAAAACAGGAAGATTAAATCCGACAGGGTATAGTTGAGAGTCAGATACCTTTGAGGTAAGGAGAGCTTTCCTTATATATAAGTATAATAATGTGTATAGTGTTTTGTGTCTTGACCTATGTCAACTGGTATAACTTTTTTTCTTTTTTAATGAAAATTTCCAGTGAAAAAGTTTGGCGGTTCGGAAATTTGTTGTACCTTTGCATCCGCTTTCGCGCATTTTTTGCGTGTGAGGTAATAAGAATAGAGTTCTTTGAAAGGATTACATAAAAGACAGAAGTAGTACAAGAAGCGAGTACCCTTGATGGGTACTTGGGTAATAAGAAACGAACCGTCAATCCCTGTAAGGTCGCGCAAGCAACCTTATAGAAACATAGGGTCGCGCAAGCAACCTTATAGAAACATAGGGTCGCGCAAGCAACCTTATGGGATATATGACAAAGGTGCTTTTAACTTGATACTGGAAGAGTCGTTCTGAGACAGATACAAAAAAGACATGGATTTTACAATTCCCCGAGCAGCGAGTGCAGAGCCGAGCTTGCTTGGCCTATGCCGAGTCGCGA
>Ga0310690_10012863_pt1 | contig 10231 bp, 4 predicted proteins | sample AusTroGonzalo_MG_2_FD_207661 | JGI IMG/M metagenome (GOLD analysis project Ga0310690, IMG submission 207661) | Bovine rumen microbial communities from tropical cattle in Woodstock, Queensland, Australia - Gonzalo_04 (v2) (version 2) | ecosystem: Host-associated > Mammals > Digestive system >...
AAGAGCCATATATGGGGCGCGGCACATCCAACTGGATAGTTTGGCCCGCCATCGAGGGGGTGATCTTCAGAGATCTCATACTGGTTTCATGGCTGGTCTGCTTGCACTCCACCTTATAGACACCGCTGCCCAAAATGCCTGTCCATGTACGGATGCCTTTCTTCTCGTCATTCACCCATATCTCGGCTTCGGCGTCCACCTTCAATGTGACTTGAGCAAAATTGGGCTCTAACGTCACGGACACTATCTTCTTGTTGTCAGGATCGTTCACCTCCACAGTGCCTTCCTTCGTAAAATAGAGCGGAGCCCCAATACGATAAGTATGGATTCCGAAACCAACATAAGCCGATGCCTTGCCTTCGGCATCCACCTCACATGTGATTCCGTCCACTTCTAGAAAGGCATTTGGGGGCGTCAATTCGAAAACAAGATATTGTTGTTTCACCTGTTTTTCTGGCGGTGGAGGCGGTGGAGACATTTGTGTGCCACGAAGGACTATCTCGTAGGTGTTCAACGACTTCACAGGAATACGGTTTTCATCGAAGTCATATTTTACCGTTCTGAACTGATCATGGGCAATGATTAGCCAACGAACATTTGGTGACACCCACAGCCATATTTCACCGTTGCGAACAGCTTTTTCCACGATATATGATGCACAATCAAGTTCAAACTTAAAGCCCTTGCGTTGGTCGGACGTAATGTCTTTTGTAGAGATACGAAACAAGGCGCATTGACGGTACGGTGGCACAGCCTCTGTCTTTATCGGATCACGAGCCGAAAGATCGGCTGGCATCCATTCCACGCTGACCTTGAAGTCTTGCGCCATCATGGGAATAGTAAAAAAAAGTAGCGCTAGGGCCAAAAGAAATCTGTTTTTCATGCTATTGAGGTATTTTGTAAAAATCTCTTAATCCTATCAAATATTCAAGAGGCAACTTGTCATTTTGCCAAGCCCTAATATGAATAATGGGCAAATCATAACTAAAGTCAACCAAAAGGAAAAGAAATCCCACGTCGCCATAGTCACTTGAATAATACTCCTGCCTGATACGAATGCCATACATATTCGGATTCTTGGAAGATCGATTGAAATAGATTTCCGTAAAGTTGAGATGGATGTATTCCTTTTTGTCATATAGTTTCTTAAAACGTTCTATGAAATTCTTTTTGGAAAGAGTGTCATACTTCACACGCTCCGGCATTCTCACGCCGTCAGCCAGCACCGTTTCTTCCACCTTATAACCCACTATAATCAAAGCATTGTCGGAAAATATGCTTTCAAGATATTTGTATCGACCTAAAGCATAAGCAGTTTGATAATCTTCGAGGAAAGTCATCAATGTTAGCCTTGCATCACGATCCCAATCGCTAACATTGAGGACATTGTTTTCCGCCTCTTCCGAAAGGGTGAATGCCAAAGACTCAACGAGGTTGTCGGAATTGAATCGGAATGAAACATTTTTGATAAACTCCTTGTTGTTCCTAAAACGGAACTGCATGGTAATGCTCCGACAAATCGTCAGCTTTCCAAAATCAATGAAACCATATTGAGGTTTGCCTATAATGCTTGCTTTTCCGGTCTTAACAAGTTTTTCAAAGCAAACGTATCCACTGTCGGTAAAGAGCTGTTGCACAGATGCGTAGTTCTTTTCTCGGATAGCCTTTTCAATCCTCGCCATACGAGCCAATAATTCATCGTGGTTCAGCTCCTTCTTTGCATCAGTTATAGTTTCTTTATCCAAAAGAAACTCAAAACCCTTATGGTCAAAGACTACCTCCTCTGTACTCTTGGCTTCTTTCGTAATCTTTACTTCCTTGATAGCCGAAGCAAATCCAACCGTTTTCTTCTGATTCACAATCTCATAGACTTCATCAGGGGTTTCGCTCTTACCATAATCGTAAGTGCAATAGAACCGCACTTTGTCCAGTTCACTACGAAGCCTAAGGCTAGTAACGCCATCAGTCACGCCAGACCCCTTGATGCCGTCAAAAATACCATCATTATACGTATAACCAAGATTGGCGACCTTCCAAGACGACTCCGATGCTTTATCATTATACTCAACCAAAAGGCCAACATTGATTATTTCATCAGATTCGTTGAAATGCTCTATTTTGACGGATGTAGCAGTAACTTGGATGTTGCTTAAAAGATTGTCAATTTCTGCTCTAATGAACGTTGTAGCAAGCTCTGTCCTTTCGACATCCTGTTCAACAACCCTTATGGTGGCATCTGTACCAATACTCATGGCATACGCCCAATACCAATGCTTCAACGCATTACCAACTCCATGTTGCTTTAGGCACCTACAACCTATATCATAATAAGACTGTATGGCATCATAGACCCATTGCCTCTTTTTTAAAACATCTGCCTTTATCTCAGCCTCTATTTCATCAGCTGTTGTCTTGTCAATAAAAACAAACACCGAATATTCACTATTTTTTTTGTCAGGTACAGCCGTAATAAGAACTTTACAGTCATGCAGTATGACATTCGTTGAAACATTAGCTGTTTGCACAAATACATCCTCCTCATTAATTGTACCATTCTTCGTTGTTACAGAGATGTCATGAATAATCTTCACTTTCACTTCTGTACTGATTTGACCAGCCAATTGTGCCAAAGCGTTGTTTATAGCAACGTCTTTATCGACATTTGACGAGGAAGCATATAAATAGTTGGTACTGTTCGCCAACACGCGCTCCATATCTCGTTTGTTTTTTTCGACCTCTTGGGGTGTTTGGGCCGCAATTGAAAGAAACACAGAAGAAAAAATCAGAAAAAAGAACAGTCTTTTCATAGAATTCAAATATTTAATTTTAGATTGTTATCATATAGAGTCACCAAGCATGAAAAAATAGTCCAAAAATGGCCTAATTATGGTGCAAACTTACAAAAAAAATGATTCTCGACACTCAAAGCCATGTCTCACCATTGCGAAAAGTGTACTCCTGCTCATAAAAACTCTCATCACACCGAAAAAAAGGAACCGTTGCGCTGTTCAAATAAGACATTTTGCGTGGCAGTATGGTTTAGAATATTAGTCCGAATTATCCGAGGCTTTAACGACAAAAAAAGACATTATTTCGTACATTGGCTGAGTTGTTTCAACATCCTTCAGCCGCCTGTACATAGAGACTACATAACCAGAAGCAACCTTCTTCTTGGCTATTTCTACGGTTTCAAAATCCCATGACAGGGAGTAGCTTAGATTTGCCAATGTTATGCCTTTTGTGGAATCAACTGGTTCCAAACCAATAGATTTGTAACTAAAACCCTCCAAATTGTACTTATACGCAAGAATACCCCACTCAGCACTATCTATGACCATATAATCGTCACTCAATGCATTGATTATCGAGTCATTCTCTTCATTTTCCCTTTCTATTACCGGATCTACAAATTGACCGAGACAATTTAAGACCGCCTTGCTAAATGTCCAATGCCAGCCATCTTCAAAATTCGATGCTGTAGAGTGTTCTTCCAACACGACAACATTATCGTCGCCATGTGCATAAAACAGCCATTCCAGGACCTCTTTTATACTCTTGTCGGAATTATATAGTTTCCATCCTTTTTTACTCATTTGCCTAACCTCTTTCTTTATTAATCGATTCAACTCTTTATCTTCTGGTCGAGACAAAGCGGCAATATTTGGTTTGATAACTTCAACTCGGTATCCGCATTTCTCTATATCTATCCTGTTTTGAGCTAATGTTTCAGACCTTGATCCCAATATAAGAGCCATGCATATGAAGGTTAGTAACAAATTTGTGTGTTTCATTTTGTTGTCCTTTCCAAAATCTGAGGTTTTAATAATTGTTTTAATTTTATTCATATTATAGAACCACAAAAACAAAGATTTTAGTCCAAGATCCTATCTTCCTCTATTTATCTTATCATTCCGTCACAATCACTTGACAATCAGTTTTTCAACACCAACATTACCATAGGCATCCGTGATTTTTACAAGATAAAGACCCACATTCAGGCCAGAGACATTGAGAAGCACGGTCTCTTTATTGACCTCCTCTGAAAAGGCCTTTTGTCCCAACACATTGAAAATCTCCACCAACTTCATGTCGCTGCCCGTTATGGTGAGCGTTTCATGTGCAGGGTTGGGACACATGCCAAAAACGATACCGTTTTCATTGATGCCATGTCCCGAAGTAGTGAACGGCTGGCCTTCGACATAGTCTGTCTCCAATTCCCCACAAAGGCTTTTGATTTTCCACACATAATTCGCTTGGCTCAGCAAGCCTTCTATTGTGATGCTGTTTTCCATAGTAACCGCAGTATGGTTGTAATTGCCATTCACTCCATAGGCTATGGCATAAGCATCCGCACCACCCTGCCAGCTCATCCTTACCGATGTAGCATCTATCACATTGACAATCAAATTCAAGGGAGGAAGACATGGGCCAGTCATTTCAGTGAATGATGCCTTAATAGTATGATTGCTGGTGACATTGCTAAAAATGTATGTTGAAACAGGTTCGATGGTATCATTATCCACGATGAGCGCTGCTATCTCGAAACCTGGGTCAGGAGTGATGGTAAAAGTTTTGTTGTGGCCTTCTACAACCTGAATAGTACCACTTGGACTGATAGTGCCATTACCCACGACCGTTGCTGTAATAGTGTACAAAACAGCCTCGGGAGTAGTGAATTCGACTAATTGGCCGTAGGAAGTTCCTTCCATTGCTGTCGCAAAAGCACGGTATTGATAAGTAGTCTGTCCCTCAAGGTTGCGCAAATTATACGAAAAGGGTGTTTGACCCGCCGCGATATTCACACGAACATAATCCGTTTCAGAAGACTTTTTATACTCAAACCCTTGGATTGTAATATCAAAAACGCCTTCAGCATAACTTCCTTTAAGGATTGCTGAAGAACAAGTTACAGAAGATGGCATCAAAGTTTCAAGGTTAAGTCCACTAAACACAGGGTATCCTTGGTTAGCAAACGGAGAAACATCCTGTTTGTATGTTAAAGAGCCATTATTGAGCAGAATAACAAACTCCATATCTTTCATAAAAGCCTCTGTCTTGGGATCTCCACCATTAGAATTGTTTCCTCCACTGGTATTGATATAATAGGAGTTGGTAACAATAATGGTACTATAACCATACCGTGCACCAATAATTCCTCCTGTGATTGGTTGCGCAACCGAGCCACCCGTGTTATAGCAATTTGTAATAGTTGCTACATTTCCGCTTAAATAACCCAAAATGCCTCCTGAGACATTCCCAGCGAGGTTTCCCGTATTATAACAATCTGAAACAGTGTTTTCATTACCTGCGCCCCCAATTCCTCCTACATGAGTGTATGCCATAACACTACCTGTATTTCTACAATTCATCAAAGAAGCTTGAAACAAATTCCCATAAATGCCTCCAGCACGAGAATTGGTTTCAGTTGCAGCAATTACACCACTATTGTGACAATTATTAATCGAAATCCGAGTTGACCAATCAAATTTATTACTTCCTGTTATTCCTCCAGCGTTGCCGCCAACAATGTTAGCAGAAACATTTCCGAAATTATTGCAATCAGCAATACTCATGGCATCCTCCGAGTAACCAATGATACCACCACTCGTGATTCCCACAATATCGACATGGTTTTGAAGATTATACAAGACCGTGGTTCCCGTTGATATTCCAACTATTCCTCCTGCGGTTTGAGTTGTTTTGATTTTTGTGCCTTTCAACACAAAGTTTTCTATGGTTGCACCACAAACAAATCCGAAGAAACCCACTCTGTTTGATTCATTTTCAATAAAAACACCCGAGATTATATGGTTATTTCCATCAAAATGACCGCCAAATGCGTAATAGTCCGCATCGCTATTCCAATAGCCGATAGGAGTCCATTGAAGGGTGGTATTCCCGTTCAGATTGACATCAACAGTCAAGTTATAGTACCTACCAGCACCAACAATGTGTCCACTACCCGCGCCAAATCCATTATTGACTTGATATGCCAAATACGCCAACTGCTGTGCATTTTCAATCAAGAACGGGTCGGATTCCGTTCCTGTTCCATGAGTCCAGGGCTCCCATGTGCCATCCCATGTGGAGACTTGGGAGAAAGCCATGCCGCTCATCAGCAGCATCAATAACAAGGTAAAGGTCTTTTTCATTTTTTGTTCAGTTTTAGTGTATTATAGTTTCTGGAAAATCCAACGCCACAAAAATAAAAAAATAAAGACGGATTGACAAAAAGAAAAATTTATTTGACCATCAATTTGCCAAAACCCACGTTGCCTGTACTGTCAGTAACTCTTATAAGATAAAGCCCAGCATTCAAGTCTGACACATCTAAAATTGTTGTCGTTTCATGTTCGCATACAGTCAAAACTTTCTGACCCAACACGTTGAAAACTTCTATCTTTTCGATGCTATCGCCCGTAATTGTGACCGTTTCGCAAGCGGGATTGGGCCACATGCCAAAGACAATGTTGCCACTTTCGTTGACCCCATGTCCCGAAGTGGTGAAAGGCTGTCCTTCCACATAATCTGTCTCCAAATCACCGCAAATACTCTTGATTTTCCATACATAGCTTGATTGAGGCAGCAGGTCTGAGATGACGATGCTGTTGTCAGAAGTGGAAGCAGCATGGTTGTAGGTGTCGTTGGTTCCATATGCAATAACGTAAACATCAGCACCGCCCTGCCAAATCATCTGTACCGACGTAGCATCTATCACATTGACAATCAAATTCAAAGGAGGAAGACATGGGCCTGTCATTTCAGTGAATGATGCCTTAATAGTATGATTGCTGGTGACATTGCTAAAAATGTATGTTGAAACAGGTTCGATGGTATCATTATCCACGATGAGCGCTGCTATCTCGAAACCTGGGTCAGGAGTAATGGTAAATGTTTTATTTTGTCCTTCTTGGACTATTATATCTCCATTGGGACTAATAGTTCCATGGTCGGAAACAGTAGCAGTAATATGATGTATCAGGCTTCTGAATGACACTGATATGGTATGGTTTTCATTTACATTCTCAAACGTATAGCTTGACGGCGTTCCAACTGATTCACCATCAACTAACACGGATTGAATAACATAGTCTGAAGCTGGTGTAATAGTGAAGGTTTTGCTCTCACCTTCATAAACTGTGACGTTTCCTATAGGATTAATGTTGCCACCATTGGATGAAGAGGCAGTAATTGTGTATGAGGGCAGTGTAGAAGTTGTAAACTGCACCAACTCCCCGTATGCTGAGCCTTCATCTGCAGTTACAAAAGCCCTATAATGATATGTTGTACCATGGGTCAGGCCTCTTAAGTCATATGCATAACGAGATTGTCCCGCCGTGCAATTTACAACCGTAAAGTGCTGTTCTGTCGTCTTTTTGTATTCAAAACCTTGGGAAATGATATTGTAACAGTCAGAAGTGTAACTGCCATTCAAAATAGCCGAAGTGTAAGAGACTGATGTAGCTGGTTGTGTATCTATACTGAACCCACTGAAAATCGGATAGCCTTCATTTACATAGGGTTGTGTGTCTTGTTTATAGGTTAGCGAACCAGCATTGAGTATTGAAACAAACTCCGCTGATTGCATGGCATCAGATGACATGGGTTGACCTCCATAAGTGTTATTGCCACCACAAGTGTTGAGATAATAGCTATTCACTACCGACCCACTACTACAATATCCAACAAGTCCACCAGTATCAACAGATGAATTATTTCCTGTTGTAGCCGATAAAAGGCATATACTATAACAATTTGTAATCTCAATTGTATTATTGGCACAACCAATTATACCTCCCAAATAAGAACAACTATATGAGTATTGGCTAAATGGACTAAGGCTATAAACAATCGCCTCCCCCCCTGAATAATAACTATTGGTTATTGTCACCGTATTATTTGCACAACCAATGATGCCGCCACCAATGGCTCGACGTGAAATAACATGCAAATCGTCCCAGCCAGACGCGGAAGACATCACATCTCCTGCTTTATAGCAATTATTTATTGAACAATCACCTTCGGCATGTCCAATTATCCCGCCAGAATGACTATTGCTATAAGTATCAGCATAAGTTGAAGCTGTAACACATCCACTATCATGATAGCAGTTGGTTATCGTAGATGTACCTTTAACGTATCCCACAATACCGCCAGAAAAAGAATAATTAACACCAGAACCATAAGAACCAGTATAGTTTTCAACAGCAGAAGAAACAGATCCTGTCATGTGACAGTTAGTTATCACTGCCGAACCATTTACATATCCAACTAGACCACCTGAATAAGCATTATTTGTAGCACCTGATACAGATGTAGTATTTGATACCGAAACAGTTCCAATACTTGAGCAGTTGGTAATTATGGCGGTTCCATCAACATACCCCACAATGCCTCCAACGTTCTGAAATCCAGAGATACAATCCGAAATATTACTACAACAATCGATGACAACAGGATTCTCGGCCCAACCAATGATACCACCTGCATTAGCTCCTGATGTAGAAACTTTAGTCCCACTCACTGCCAAGTTTTTAACAGTCGCTCCTGAAATGTAACTAAAAAGCCCAATGCCTTGAGCTGTTTTATTTATATACAAACCAAAAATATTATGGTTGTTCCCATCAAAATGACCTCCAAAACACTGATAATCCGTATCAGAGCTCCAATATCCAATCGGTGCCCATTGGAAATCGTCACTCCCATTCAAATCAATATCTTTCATTAATTTGTAATGATAATCATGGTTGGAAACATGACCCCCAGCAGCATCTAAACCGTTATTTACTCTATATGTGAGATATGCCAACTGCTGTGCATTTTCAATCAAGAACGGGTCGGATTCCGTTCCTGTTCCATGAGTCCATGGTTCCCATGTGCCGTCCCATGTTGAGACTTGGGCAAAGGTCATGCTGCTCAACAGCAGCATCAATAACAAGATAAATGTCTTTTTCATTTTTTGTTCAGTTTTAATGTTTATGGAACACGTACCAAGCGCACCGAGATTCCGTATTCTCGGTTGCCGTAATTATATGTCGGATACAAATAATTTTGATGGAAGGAAACACAATAGGCATAACGATTGCCATTATTGGTGGCCGACCAATAAGAGCCATTGACACCGACATTGCCCGTTGAAGTGCCAGTACGGCTACCAGCCGTAGGCAAGAACACCGCTCCGCGCGACTCCATCTTTGCCCAATCGTCAATTGTGTAGCAATTACTCTCAAAAAATGAATCTTGACCATTGATGTCAAAGGGTTGAGCAACATCCAAAGGATGGGTATATTGGTCGGGGAAAAGGATAACACCCCTCACCTCAGCAATGATAGCCTTGGCAAAACGCGCATTGGCTGTGCCGTTTACATTGGAGGCTTCGCGCTTGATGAACACATATTCCCATTCATCCTTGCTCAAAGTCCACCAATCCAACTCGCCTCCGTTTGAGATACGGTTATATATGCCCCAGTCATAGCTGGTTCCTGTTAGATTGGGATTACTCATGTTGGTTGATGGACCATAACCACAATAGTTATAGACTGTATTCACCACGGAATTGCTTGTGGAAAAAGGAAGATAGTTGGTGTTGTAGGTATCGGATGGATCACGGAAACCGCTAGTGCCCCACCCAAACAAGTCGATCCACCCACCGTAAGTCTCAGAGATGTTGGAATTGGCTTCACCGATGCAATCATACTGACGTTCGGCAAATTTCCAATTGCCATCGGAAGCGCGATATTGCAGATTGCCCTGCGAGAAATAGACCTGCTTTTCGGCATCTACGCTGAAAAGGCCGCTGATGGTACCAATAGGATGCAATGTGACAATGATTTCGTCGCCGTAATTTGTGCCAAGTCCATTGGTCGCATAAGCGCAGAAGTAATATACCGTATTCCCATCATTCGTGGCAAATGGATAAGAAAAACCGCCTTCTTGCACCAGATTAGCCTTAACTTTACGCCCAGTTACCACAGGATCAGGCGAAGTCCCATAATAGAAACCGCATTCCAAGACCATGGAACCACCATCACTCTCGATCACACCATTGAGAACAGCGGCATTCTCGGTAATATCGCTTGCCGCTTCAGTTTGAATCACTGGAGCTTGCATTTTCGTGGTGGAAAAATGCCGCACCTCCGTCTCGAAACTGCTGTATGAATTTCTAACCACATACCGATAATAATAAACGGTCTCATCATGAAGGTTGTCGGCCTTAACAGAGAAAGATTTG
>Ga0310690_10012864_pt1 | contig 10230 bp, 7 predicted proteins | sample AusTroGonzalo_MG_2_FD_207661 | JGI IMG/M metagenome (GOLD analysis project Ga0310690, IMG submission 207661) | Bovine rumen microbial communities from tropical cattle in Woodstock, Queensland, Australia - Gonzalo_04 (v2) (version 2) | ecosystem: Host-associated > Mammals > Digestive system >...
GGCCGCAGATGAAGTTCAAAATGAAGATGTTTCTCAAAGTGAAAACATTGAAACAAATGTTCCTCAAACTTTGGCGACCGAGCCTCAAATAAAGGAGGAAAACGCACCTTTGCCGGAAGCTTTTGTTGAAAGCGAAGTTCAAGAAACAAGTGAAGAAGCGTTGCAAAACAATTCCGAAGAAACTTCAGCCGTTGAAACAAAAGAAAAGAGACACCACGGCAGACGCCCCTATGGGAGACGCCCCAAAAAGAGCGAAAATTCTTCCGAACAAGAAAATGCGGAATTTAAAGTTTTATCAGCCGAATCGGAAAATGATGATGACTATTTACAAGAAGATGCTCCCTCAAATTCAATGATGGATGCGGATGATGAAATTGATATTCCGGAAAATGTGACTGATGAGGAATTTGAATACAGTTTTGAAGTTCAGCGCAAATTGATACGTGCTCGCAGGCTTTATCACAGCTCTACCATTCAAGACGTTATCAAAGAAGGGCAGATTTTGCTTGTTCAGGTTGTTAAAGAGGAACGTGGCAATAAGGGCGCTTCTTTTACAACGTATCTTTCTCTTGCCGGCCGCTATGGCGTGTTGATGCCGAATCGCATTAAAAGCGGTGGTGTTTCACGCAAAATTACGGATGCGGCAAACAGAAAACGCCTTAAAGATATTATTAAAGACCTGCCTCTTTCAATTGATATGTCTTTGATTATTCGCACGGCGGGTGAAGACAAAACAGAAGATGAAATTGTGCGTGACTACAATTATCTCATTCGCACATGGAATTTAATTCGCTCTAATGCGTTGAAGAACAAAGCTCCGGCGCTTATTTACGAAGAGGGAGATCTGATTAAACGCGCGCTTCGCGATATGTTTTCAAATGATATTTCAGAGATTATTGTTGACGGTGATGAGGCCTATAAAGCGGCGCGTGATTTTGTGAAAATTTTATCTCCGCAAGATTTGAAGAAAATCAAGTCTCGGAAACCGCTTGATCCGCCTGTTTTTCAGCGTTATCAGGTTGAATCTCAACTTGATCAGCTTCACAGCCCGACCGTTCAGCTTGAATCCGGCGGTTATTTGGTGATTAATCCGACAGAAGCTTTAGTTGCCATTGACGTCAACTCGGGCAGAGCCACCAAAGAATTGGATATTGAAGAAACCGCTCTTAAAACCAACTTAGAAGCCGCCGATGAAATTGCGCGCCAGCTGAAAATGCGCGATTTGGCAGGTTTGATTGTTGTTGATTTTATTGATATGGACGAGGCGAAGAATAATATTGCCGTTGAAAAACGTATGAAAGACGCCTTAAAAACAGATCGTGCGCGTGTTCAGGTGGCAAGAATGAGCTGTTTCGGGCTCTTGGAAATTTCACGCCAAAGAATGCACTCTTCTTTTGTTGAAAGCAACTATGAAACATGTCCGTATTGTCGTGGACATGGCGTTATGCGCACAACCGAATCCGGCGCCGCACTCATTTTGCGTGAAATTGAAGAAGAAGGCGTTAAGAACAAATTTTCAAGCCTTAACGTTTTTGTGCCGACAGACACGGCTGTTTATCTCTTAAATCAAAAACGTAAAAATTTGGCAGAGCTCGAAGAGCGTTACAACATGTCTGTTGTGATTTCCGCAGATGCAAGCATTAAAAATGTTTCCGATTATAAAATTGAACGCCAACGTTTGAGCAAAGCTCAAGAAACGCCGGCTGAAAACATGCCGACAACAACGTATGCGGATGCCGCTCAAGATGCGCAAACAGATGAAGAGTATGAAACAGAGTTTGATTCAAACGAAGATCAGGAAAGGCGTTATAACAGAAGATATAATCGCCGCAGAGGTCGCTTTGACAGACGTCGCCAGCAAAATGAGAAAAAAGAAGCTCCGATGATTTTATACAGTTCCGACGAGCTTAATCTTAACCAAAATGAAGATAAAAAGAAAACGGCATGGTGGCGAAAATTAATCGGTTAAAAAACATCTTATTGATGAGACTGCTGTTCGGATTTTTCCTTTCAGCAGTTTTTACTTTTGAAGCAAAGGCAACCCCTTCTCTTTTAACGGATGATGAAACCGAAACGCTTTTACATCAAATTGTTAAACCGATTTTTCAGGTTGCCGGCATTTCGTATGATCCAAACAAAATACACCTTTTAAATGATATGAGCCTCAATGCTTTTGTCAGCGACGGAAATCATCTTTTTGTGCATACGGGCACACTTTTAAAAGCGCACAACGTTAATGAAATTTCAGGCATTTTAGCGCACGAATCGGGGCATATTGCAGGCGGACACGTTATGCGCCAAAAGCTTAAAATTCAGGACCTGCAAACGCTTTCCGTCCTTTCGCTTTTGGCTGCCGGCGCCACAGCGGTTGCTTCAGGGCGCGGTGATGCCGCCATGGCGATTGCCCTCGGCTCACACGGTTCGCTTTTAAATTCAATGATGGTATATCAAATGACAGAGGAGCGAAGTGCCGATGAAAGTGCGGTTAAATATTTGAAAGCATTGCACCAGTCCCCCGCGGGTTTAAAAAACTTTATGAAAACGATTCAACAAACGAATCGTCTTTCAGGCCGTGAAGAAACGCCTTATTTCAGAACACACCCGATGAGCCAGGAGCGTATGTCTTTTTTTGACAAGGCCTTAAAAGAAAACGGCGGAACAACAACATCGCCTTATGATAAAGATTTTCGTTTTGTTCAAGCCAAGCTGACAGCCTTTTTATTACCCCCTGATCAGGCTTTGAAAAAATATCCTCTTTCAAACCAAACAGATGAAGCACGTTACGCACACGCCATTGTTTATTTTAAGCAAAAGCATTTTGCCGAGGCTGTTGATTTGATGGACAGCTTAATTCAAAAGCATCCGACAAACCCTTATTTTTATGAATTAAAGGGGCAGTTTTTGTTTGAAAGCGGAAATACCAAAGAAGCTGTTAAAGCTTATCAAAAAGCGCTTGAATTAAAACCGGACTCAAATGAGACCATGCTTTTATATGCTGAAGCCGCTTTAGAAACAAAACAAAACAAAGAACAGTTACAGGAAGTAATTAACGTCTTAAATAAGCTTCAGCTCAAGCACGAATCGGCACGCGGGTGGGAACTTCTTTCAAAAGCTTATTACCAAAGAGGAAGCAAGGCAGAAAGTTTGTATGCTTTGGCAAAATACAGCTTTTTTATCGGCAACATCGACACCGCCAAGAAGCAAATTCAAAAAGCTTTAGCGTTAAAACCAAGCAACACTTTAGAGCTCAAACTTAAAGATTTACAAAATGAAATAAGCCAAGATTTTTAAAAGTTTTTTCTTGCTTTTCTTTTGTGTTGTTTTTAGTATGAAAGCAAATTAAATCGCATAAAAGGCATATCATGAAAAAGATATTTTTAAGTTTATGTGTGGTTTTAGCGCTTTTGGCGTGCAAAGAAGAAAACAAAGACATCAAAACAGATGCGCGACCTGTGATAAAAGTTGGTGCGACTTTACCTTTAAGCGGCAATTTGGCATATATGGGAAAATCTGCACAAAGAGCTTTACAGCTTGCTTTAGAGAAATGGCAGCAAAAAGATACGAAATACAGATACGAACTTATTGTTGAAGATAATGGTTTTGATACAAAAAGAACATTAATGAACACAAACAAACTGGTTTATCAAGACAAAGTCAAAGCTCTCTTTACCATACTTTCAACAACGGCAAACGTTGCCGACACCATTACAAAAAAAGAAAAAATTATTCATATGACTTCTTCTTATGGTTCGGAACCGGCAGAAGGTTTTTATAATTTTAATAACATGACACAATATGACAGCCCCACAGATTTAATGCTTCAAGAATTAAAAAAGAGAGGTGTTAAATCAATTGGGCTTTTGGTTTCAAACAATATCGGGTCTTTCGAGCAATCAGAACTTTTGGAAAAGAAGATAAAGAAAGACGGGACAATTAAAGTTATCGGAAAGCATGTTTACAACCCCGGCACAATCGAATTTAAGATGATTATTCAAAAAATGTTTAAAGACGGTGCACCGGATATTGTTTATATTGACGGCTTAACGCCTGATGCCACAATCGTTGCAAAAACATTAAAAGAATTAACGGGGCAAATTAATCTCACCACAATCAATGATTTTATTGAAACACCGATAAGAGATTATTTTGAGGGTTTATGGTATGTTGAATCCGCTTGCGGAACAGATGAGTTTAATCAAGAATTTGAAAACAGATTTGGCGAACCTGTCTTTTTGTGCGGTGCAAACACGTATGACAATTTAGATTTATTTATTGAGGCGTGCGAAAAATCTGAGCATTGTGATAATGATGAAGTGGTTCGGATTATGCTTTCGGTTAAAGAAAGAGAGGGCGCCATCGGAAAGTATTTCATGGACTCTGAAGGTATTGCGCAATCTCAAGCAAGCGTCAAAGAAATTAAAAATGGTAAAGCTGTCAAAGTTGAGGAGTAAAAATATGAAAAAAATATTTTTAAGCTTATGTGTGGTTTTAGCTTTAACGGCTTGTGATAATGCAAAAAAGGAAGAAACAAGTTCAAAGCCCATCATTAAACTTGGTATTTTGTATCCGATGAGCGGCGATTCTGCTTTTTTTGGAGACAGTGCCAAAAAAGCGGCTGATTTATTTTTCAAAGAATTTGATGAAGCAAAAGCCAAATATAAATATGAGCTTGTTTTTGAAGATTCTCAAAGCAGTCCGGCCAAAGCTGCCATGGCGGCACGTAAACTCATAGATTATGATCATGTTGATGTGATTTATGATATGCATTCCGGCGTTTCTATTGCAGTTTCTCCCATTGCAAACGAGAAAAAAACTCTTCATTTGGCATTCGCGCAGGATAGAGCTATTTCAACCGGTTTTTACAATTGGCGCGTTGTGACTTCTACGCAAAAAACCGGTGAAAAAATGTTATCTGCTCTAAAAAAACGAAAACTGTTTAATGTTATCGGTGTTGTCGAAAACATTGCAGGAACAATGTCTTTATACGGCGGGTTTGAAGAAGCCGCAAAAAATGACAAAGAAATGCATCTTAAAACGATGAGCATTAATCCGGGAGAACGCGATTTTAATCTGCTGCTTAAAAAAATAGAGTATGAAAAGCCTGATGCCATTGTTGTCTCAATGCATGCCCCTGAAATTGATATTTTTATGCGTCAGGCGAAAAACAATGAAATTACCATTCCGATTGTCGGTGTGCAGTCTTTTACCTTCTTAAAAGACAAATCTTTGGCTGAGGGTTCTTGGTATGTTGATGTGGCTATGGCTGACAAAGATTTTTTAGCGCGCTATAAAGCTTCAAGCGGTGATGATGTTACAAATTTTGCCGAAAACTTTTACACACTTCTGCAAGTCACAACAACGATTTATGAATCTTTTAACAAAAATACAAAACCGACGGCTGAGGAGTTTATTGCTCAGATACCGGTTGTTAATGGTGTGCTTTCCCCCATCGGCAAATTGGTCGTTGACAAAGAAAATCAAAACGTTGACAGCGAAGCCAGTATCAGATCTGTTCAAAACGGTATTGTTACCGTTCTTGAAGAATAAAAAGTCTGATTGAAAGAAAAGTCAGAAAAAATACTTGATTTTTAATTTAAATCGTGTATAAGTCTTTTTTGCTAACCGGCGCTAAAGGCTAAATGGCATGCCTCAAGCGCTTGAATATCAATCCATTTAATATAAAAGGAATAGATAAAATGCCGAAATTAAAAACAAAAAGTTCCGCGAAGAAACGCTTCAGCGTTACCAGTACCGGAAAAATTAAAAAGAATGCCGCGTTCAAAAGACACCTCCTCTTTAACAAAGGCACAAAAATGAAAAGACACGCCAGAGGCACTTCGCTTTTAGCCGAGTCTGATGTTCAAATTGTTAAAAAGTTTTTACCGTATTTATAAGGAGGATTTGTTATGTCACGTATTAAAAGAGGTATGACCGCTCATGCTCGCCATAAAAAGATTTTGGATATGGCGAAAGGTTACAGAGGTCGCAATAAAAACGTATTCAGAGTTGCAGTTGAAAAAGTTGAAAAAGGTTTGCAATATGCATACCGTGATCGTCGCGTTAAAAAGAGAAGTTTTCGCGCTTTGTGGATTCAACGCATCAATGCTGCCACACGTTTACATGATATGACTTATTCTCGATTTATCAGCGGGCTTATCAAAGCCGGTATTGAACTTGATCGTAAAGTTCTCGCTGATATCGCTTTGAAAGAGCCCAAAGCTTTTGCTAAGCTTGTCGATTCTGCCAAAGCAGCTCTTAATAAATAAGTAAAAAGTCATTAAGAAATAAAAAAGAGTTATCTTGGCAAATCAAGATGGCTCTTTTTTAAGTTTATGGGATAATTTATGATGGAAGATATGGAAGATTTAGAAAGTCAGATTTTAGAACAAATTAAACAGGCTCAAGACCTGAAAGCCTTAGATGAAATCAGAGTTTCGGTGATGGGTAAAAAAGGAACTTTAACCGAAGCCATGAAAACTTTAGGGCAAATGGATCCGAGTGAGCGTATTGAAACAGCCAAAAAACTGAATACCCTTAAAGCCTCGTTTGAAGAAGCCTTAAGTGCGCGCAAAACAGTTTTGGAAGATTTGGCCTTAAACGAAAAACTCGCTGAAGAAAAAATTGATGTCACACTTCCCTGCAGACCGGAAACACAAGGAAGAATCCACCCCGTTTCAAAAATTTATGAAGAGGTTGTGGCTATTTTCGGTCAGCTCGGGTTTGAAGTTGTTGAAGGACCTTCCATTGAAGACCAATTTCATAACTTTAACGCACTTAACATGCCTTTAAATCACCCTGCCCGTCAAATGCAAGATACGTTTTATGTTGCTCACGACAAAGACAAGCCTTTTAGAGCGGATGATGCTTATGTTGTGCGTACCCACACATCAGGCATGCAGATCCGCACGATGGAAAACAAAAAGCCCCCTATTCGCATTGTTGCACCGGGCAGAACGTATCGTTCTGATATGGATGCCACACATACGCCGATGTTCCATCAGGTTGAAGGTTTGGTGATTGATAAAACAACAACGCTTGCAAACTTGAAAGGTTGTTTGTATGACTTTGTGAAAGCGTTTTTTGAGCTTGACGATATTCCGGTGCGTTATCGTCCGTCATACTTCCCGTTTACCGAACCGTCCGCTGAAATGGATATCGGATGTTTAAAAACAAAAACCGAGCTCAAAGTCGGTGTCGGCAATGATTGGCTTGAAATTTTAGGTTGCGGTATGGTTCATCCCAATGTTTTAAAAGCCGGCGGCATTGATCCAAACGAATATCAAGGCTTTGCTTTCGGTGTTGGTATTGACAGACTTGCCATGCTCAAATACGGCATTCCTGATTTGAGAACGTTTTTCGAATCGGATGTCAGATGGCTCAAAAATTACGGCTTTGCACCGCTTGATTTTTCATCATTAACAGGCGGCTTAAGCAACAATGGAGGACAACTTAGATGAAACTCACACTTTCTTGGTTAAAAGAACATTTAGACACAACAGCTGATTTAAAAACAATTGTTGATACTTTAACGCGTATCGGTTTGGAAGTTGAAGAAGTTTATAATCCCTCTGAAGCACTTGACGGTTTTATCACCGCCAAAGCCGAAAATGTTCAAATGCATCCTGATTCAGACCATTTGCACGTTTTAACCGTTAACACCGGTAAAGAAAAATTGCAGGTGGTTTGTGGCGCACCGAATGTAAAAGAAGGTCTTGTCGGTATTTTTGCCCCTGTCGGCACAAATATTCCCTGCTATAATGAGGTTTTAAAAGTCGGTAAAATCCGCGGTGTTGAAAGTTTCGGCATGATGTGTTCCGAAAAAGAACTTTGTGTCGGTCAAGACCATACGGGCATTATTGAATTGCCTTCCGATACACCAATCGGGTTGCCGGCCAAAGAGGTTTTAAATATTGATCCGGTCATTGAAATTGCCCTCACACCGAACAGAGCCGAATGTTTAGGTGTTCGCGGTGTTGCGCGCGATTTGGCCGCAGCCGGTCTCGGCACATTAAAGCCTTTGAACATCAAAAAAATCCCCGGCACATTTGAAAGCCCGATTAAAGTTAAAGTTGAATGTGAAGACGCTTGCCCGACTTATGTCGGTCGCTATATCAAAGGGGTGGACAACACACGCCAAAGCCCGAAATGGATGGTTGACAGATTAACGGCCATCGGGCTTCGCTCCATTTCACCGCTTGTTGATGTTACAAACTACATCAACTATGACCTGGCGCGTCCGTTGCACGTTTTTGATGCAGATAAAATCAAAGGTGATATTGTGGTCAGAATGTGCAAAGAAAATGAGCATTTTGTTGCCTTAGATGAGAAAGAATATGATTTAGATAATCTTTCTCTCGGCATTTGTGATGATGAGGGAATTGAATGTTTGGGCGGCATTATGGGAGGTTTAGAAAAAGGCTGCACGGCTGATACAAAAAATGTTTTCTTAGAGTGCGCCTTATTTAAACCGGAATGTATTGCCAGAACAGGTCGCAAATTCGGTATCGAATCGGATTCACGCTATCGTTATGAACGCTGGGTTGACCCGAAATCAAACGTGTTGGGTTCAGATTATGCAACTTCACTTATTTTAGATATTTGCGGCGGTGAAGTTTCAAACGTGATGGTAGAAGGAAACGAAAACATTAAACCTCAAGAGGCTTATATTCGTCCATCGCGCATGAAAACTTTTGTCGGCATGGATGTCAGCCAAGAAAAAATTATTGAAATTTTGAACAACCTCGGTTTTGAAACTTCCGTTGAGGGCGATAAAATTAAGGCTGTTTCTCCGTCTTGGCGCGGTGATATTGAATGCGAGCAAGATTTAATTGAAGAAGTCGTTCGCATGGTCGGCCTTGATGAAATTGAGCCTCAATCTTTGCCTCATGATAAGTTTGTCAAACAAACTTTAATGCCGGCTCAGCAGCGTGTTCTTACCGTTAAGCATGAACTTGCCTTGCGCGGTATGTATGAAACGGTGACATGGAGTTTTACATCATCAAAACTTGCTGATGTTTTCCATAAAACGAACCAAACAGATATCGTTTTGATTGCAAACCCGATCTCTGCTGATTTGGATGAAATGCGCCCTTCGTTATTGCCTAACTTGTTGATTGGTGCTAAAAACAACATTTCAAGAGGATACAACAATTTATCCATTTTTGAAGTCGGACCTGAATTTTACGGACGTGAACCGAAACAAGAAACAAATGTTGCCGCAGGTATCAGAGTTGGTTTAACATCAGATAAAGATTGGAGCAAAACAAGTCGTGCATTTGATTTGTTTGATGTGAAAGCGGATGCTTTGGCTGTCATTGCCGCGGCAAACGGTCCTTTTGAAAACCCGCAAATCACAACCGACGCGCCGGCTTATTATCATCCGGGCAGAAGCGGCACGATCCGCTTGGGCAAAAATGTTTTGGCTTATTTTGGTGAGCTTCATCCGAATGTTATTAAAAAATTCGGCTTAAAAACGCGCGTGGTTGGAATGGAAGTTTATTTGGACAACATTCCGTTGCCTCGCTTGAGCCACGATAAATCAAAGAAAAAACTTGAATTGTCTGCCTTCCAGCCTGTTGCAAAAGACTTGGCTTTTGTTGTTGATGCCAATGTCAGTGCCGCGAGCATTATTGCTGCAGCCAAAAATGCTGACAGAACTTTTATCACGGATGTTCGTTTGTTTGATTTATATGAAGGCGAAAATTTGCCGCAAGGTAAAAAATCGGTCGCTATTTCCGTTGTGTTCCAACCGACCGATCAAACTTTTACGGATAAAGATATTGAAAACTTAATGAACAAGGTAATTGTCAATGTCGGCAAAAATACCGGTGCCGAACTCAGAGCTTAAGAAAAGGAAAAAAAGATGACGCTTAAAACAAAAAGATCAGAAAATTATCCTGCATGGTATCAATGCGTTGTGGCAGATGGTCAGATGGCTGAAAACGCCGCTTCACCGGGATGTATGGTCATTAAACCTTGGGGATACGGCATTTGGGAAAGAATTCGCGATTTGATGGATGAAGAATTTAGAGAAACGGATCATGAAAATGCTTATTTTCCGATGTTTATTCCTATCTCCTTTTTCAGAAAAGAAGCAGAGCATGTTGAAGGTTTTGCCAAAGAAATGGCCGTCGTCACACATTCGAGATTAGCACAAAAAGACGGCACGTTGCAACCGGATGGCGAATTGGACGAGCCTTTAATTGTTCGCCCGACAAGTGAAACAATTAT
>Ga0310690_10012865_pt1 | contig 10230 bp, 4 predicted proteins | sample AusTroGonzalo_MG_2_FD_207661 | JGI IMG/M metagenome (GOLD analysis project Ga0310690, IMG submission 207661) | Bovine rumen microbial communities from tropical cattle in Woodstock, Queensland, Australia - Gonzalo_04 (v2) (version 2) | ecosystem: Host-associated > Mammals > Digestive system >...
GATGTAGACGATCCATTGCGTATGGACAAAACACATGTCCTCCTTCAGCTCGAAAAACAGTGCATCCGGGTTGAATTCAGGACAGCTCGGCGACAGCCGGAACAGCGCCTCCAGCACAGATCCCACCGAAGCGCAGGCGGACGGATAGACGGCATGGTCGCCGTTGTATTCCAGTTCAAACGAGGAAGTCGCTTTGCGGAAAATGGCATGGAACGCGGAAATGATCGGATCGACAAATCCATCCTCTTTCAATCGAGCATAATTATCTTCGATCCAGATGGAAAAGTGTTCGAAGAAATTGCAGGCGTCTTGTTGGTTTTCGATATAGGCGCAAATCAGGGGAATGTAATAGCGCACTTCCTCGTAGGTCCCGGCGGGCATCTTCCCGAAAAATAGACAATCGAAATCCATCCAGTCGAGTTCCGCATCTTTTCTGGACAGGATCCTGTTCAATTCCTCCGGCGAAAAATCGCTGTCGGGATTGCTCAAACGTATCGGTTTTTGGTCTTTCATGTTTTTCTATTTTGAGGCAGTGAAAATCAGGATGATTTGCAGACGGATTTAGACATTTTCAAACAACTGGGGTAAGACTCCTGAACAAGAGGAACGATCAGAGCTAGCACCAGATACGCGGTCACGCAGGCGGAAGAGGAGCAACGGACGTTTTATTTCTTTTTTTGGTAAACGCGGACGTAGTCGACGTACATGTGAATAGGGAACGTGATCGAGGTCACGTCGCCGCCGCACTCCCCGCCGAGCGCGAGGTTCATCAGCAGATAATGCGGCTGATGGAACGGGTTTTCGACGGACATGTAGCGGGCGTTTTTGAGGTCCTTGATCGGGAAGTCGGTCATGACGCGGCCGTCGACGGAGAACGCGATGTGGTTTTCGTCCCAGTCCATCGCATAGACATGGAACTTATCCGCCCATTCCGGGTCGTCTTTCCGGAAGTCCTTGAGCTCGGTCTTGACCGAATGCCCTTCCGCCGTCCACTGGCCTTTCGACGAGGACCAGTAGCAGTTCGCAAGGACAAGCTCCTTGTAATACTCGAAAATATCGGTCTCGCCGCACGACGGCCAGTTCTCGGACATGCCCATCGTCCAGAACGCGGGCCAGGCCCCCTCCGTCAGGGGCGCTTTGATGCGGGCTTCGATGCGCCCGTAGCAGAACGAATGAAGCCCCTTCGTGATGAGGCAGGCGGAGGTGTATTCGATGGGGCCGTCGTTCCCGCCGAACATGCGTGCAAACGGATTCGGGTTCGGGTTCGGCAGGGGCTCTTTGTGATGTTCGGCCGTGATGACAAGGCAGCCGTCCTTGACTTCCGCGCTTTCGGGACGGTACCACTGCGCCTCATGGTTCCTCACGTAACCGGTCTCGTAGGTCCAGTTTTTCGGATCAGGACGCCCGTTCACATTGAACTCGTCGCTCCAGACCAGCTCCATGCCCTCCGGCGGCTTGGGCGCGAACGGATCGTCGGCAGCTTTTTCGCTGGCTCCGGCTTTCTTGTCCGCCGAGGCCGTTTCCCCCGACGCGGCTTTTGCGGACGCCTGGTTCTGTGCGGCATTCTGAGCGGGCAAGGCTGCCCCGAGCATGCAGGCGAGAAGGATCGGGATTGCCAGACGGGACATGGTTTTCATCATCAAATCTCCTGAATTGTGTAGAGGACGGGGATTGAAAAGGAACGGATTTATCTTGAAACGGGCTCGGAATAATTCTCATCCTTGCGCTTGCCGGCTCTGTCGTCAACAAAACGGCATATCGCATATCCGCCCCACATCAGCCAGGTCCACGCCCAGACAGATGTGTGTGAGCTGTCAGCAAGATAGAGAAGAGCAACAGATACGGCTATCATCAGTTGTTTCGTGCAAAACCACCCATTAAAATATCCTGATAAGATGGAAGATGGAATCGTCGCCAATAATATACAATGCCTCGAACGAAAAAGCAAGCTCCCAATACGATAAAAAGGGTTCTTCGACGGTTTCTGACAAGAAAAAGGGGAGATAATCGAGATGAACCAATGAGATAGGGTTGAAAAAGCCGACATCGGTACTATTTTTGAATTTGCACAACAAAAATAGGAGTACCAATGTCGACCTTTGCCTTGGCATCGTCGACGTTGCGCTGAAGGTCTGCAAGACGCCCTTCGCTGAGAATGTTCGCCATTGCGGCTTTCGGATTGAACGCCTCCGGGTCCTGGATGAACTCGAAGGAGATTCCTTCCACCATTGCGTCGACGCGCTTGAGTCCTTCCTCGTTCTTCGCGTTCGTGCCGAGGTAGTTCACGAGGATCCCTTCTCCACGTCTTTCATGGCATCCTTCGGCAGAGCAATCGCACCGGCATCCACCACGCGCAGGATGGCATCGAGGATCGAGGTGTCCTCCACCGTCTGGTCTACGGCGAACAGTCCGTCGAAGAACGCGCGTACGGAATCGTCAATCGGAGCGTTCAGCGCGAGTGCATTCCGGTAGATTGTCTTCAGTGCATTCGCGAGTCTGTGAAGGGCGGCACGCAGTTTGTTGTTCGAGGTCTCCGGGAACTTCCCTTCGCGCAGATACATCTCGAACGCGCGGGCGAAATACTCGTCGCGGGCAATGGCTTTCTGGTTCTCGTCCATCCCCGTGTAGTCCTGCTTGTCCAGCCACGTATTGATGGTGTTCATGTCCTCCACCATCTTGTCGTTCGCGAGACCGGCTCCGATCAGATCTTCCATCGCCGCCTTCAGCCAGTGTGCGGATTCGTGCGGAAGAGTCGACGCATCAGCTCCGTTGAACAGACCGATGAGCGACTGATGGCATCTCTCGAAGTCCGCCAGGAACACGCCCTTGTAGAGGGTATTGCCTTGCGGCTGGATTTTTCCAGAAAATCCGAGATCGACACTTGCAATATCAGATTTGTCGATTATAGTATATTCAGAAGTCTTGAGTGCGCCAGCACTGGGGGTTGATGCTCCAGTCGCACGCACCCAGGCTTCGAGTCTTTTTAAATGGACATACCGCCCGTATCCCTGGTCTATCTTGTTGATTGGCGTATTTACATTGTCTTTTCCATAAATGCTTCTTATGGAGTTTACAACGTAAGGCTCTCCATTCCTGCCAGAAATAGACGATTCCACATCCAGCCGAAGCACAACGAGTATCGGCTTGTTGTTTTGATCGTAGAGGTCGACATAGATTTCAAGTGCGTCACCGGAATTACTCTCAAGAACCATGACAGGCTTGTACAACCTCTCAGGAAGCTTCTTTAACGCATCTATACTAACGTTGTGAAGGCTGTTGTTCGAAGTCGATGAGACTTTTCCAACTGCCTTTTGTAGCACATCTTGGGAAATAGTAATAGCTCTATCATGAACTCGCTCTGCCCTTCCGCGGATTCGCCTTCGCGTCATTGAGCGCCTTGACGGCGTTCTGGTAGTCCTCGGTAGCCTTAAGGTACTCCTGATCCTCCGGCTTGATACCCCTATCTCATTGGTTCATCTCGATTATCTCCCCTTTTTCTTGTCAGAAACCGTCGAAGAACCTTTCTTGTTTGGGGTTTGTCATACTAAACGCACTCCTCCCCCGGGGGAGGGGCATTCCCAAAGACGTATCTCAACAAATCTTCGCCTGATCAGGAACTCTCGTGTCAGACTAAAACGCTCTCCCCTTTCCTGTCAGACTAAATGCACACCATCCCTTTGTCAGACTAAACGCACCTTCCCGTTTTCCTCCCCGTGCGTTAACTTTTTCAAACTACACATTTACTTTTACAATCGTCAATAAGAACCTTTTTTTGTTTTTTCTTCCAAAATGCACTTGATTTTTATGAATGGGCGGGCTATATTATATCTCGTTGTACTTGCTCCGGCATAGCTCAGTCGGTAGAGTAGGTGGCTGTTAACCACCCTGTCGCAGGTTCGAGTCCTGCTGCCGGAGCCATTTTATTTTGACAACTTTTGGTTGGCTGCTTAGCTCAGTCGGTAGAGCGATGGAATCATAATCCACAGGTCGCTGGTTCGAACCCGGCAGCAGCCACCATTTTGTTTTTAATCAGCACCGTTGTCCTATGCACGGTGCTTTCTTATTATCTTTGCTAAACACCCCTCAGTTCGAGCTTAACGCAAAGAAATATTTTTAGATGCCATTTTTCGGAGAATTTGGCTCTGCGATGTCCGGGAGCCTTCCGGAGCCCTTACAGACCCCGATTCTCTGTTTAGGCACAGGACGACCTATGCTTTTTTTTGAGCTCACCCCAAAACCCGCGCTGATTTTCAACATCACGGTATGCTTGAAAAATCAGCGCAACCCCTTCTATTGACCTGTGCCAGATTTTCGGGACATAATTTGACCGTTTTTGAGCTCAAGCACACATGGGACGCCCGCGCTGATTTCTTGAAACGGACTCCATGAACATCTGAAAAAGAAAGATTCTCTGTTTTCGCGGCGAGTCCCAAAACGATTCGTCACGGGCTGGCAAGCACCCCCTTTCCGGATTTCTTGTTTTTCCCGGAATTTTCATTTTCTGTACTTGCTTTTTCGCGCGGGTGAACTTATATTAGAAAAACATTTCCTCAATCCCCCAATTCTGAATTCAATGTTTCATAACATATAGACCCAAACCTGAAAGGCCCCGACACATGGCTGAAACCTACAATGTGACCCCCGAAAACTCGCCCATGGCGAATGTCGCGCTCAATACCGACGATGTGATGAATATCTACAGCGGCGGCACGGCGACCGCCACCACGATCAATGACGGCGGCTATCTCTATGTCAACTCCGGCGGCGTGGCGGACCATACGAACGCCGGTGCCTGGATGGATATTCTGGAGGGCGGCGTGGCGAGCAACACCACGCTTCTGGAAAACTGCTGGGTCACCGTCTCCTCCGGCGGCATCGCGAGCACGGTTCTTGTCACCTCCGGCGGGCTCATGGAGGTCTCCTCCGGCGGCATGGTCAAGGACGCCACGGTCAACGCCTATGGCGAACTCTACATTTCCGGCAAGGTCACCGGACAGATAACGTTTGCCGACGGCGCGGTTGTTTCATCATACGAAGGCGGTATCATTGATTTCGATATTTCCGAACTCAGCCCGGGAAACGCCGCCCTCTTAAACAAGCTTTCGATTCTCAAAGGGGCACGGGACTATACTCTTACGGTCGACGGTTCGCAGGCAACCGGCAAGTACACCCTTGCCGGCAGCGTGCCCTCATTCAACAAGAGCATCTCCGTGGTGGACACGCTCGGCACGGAGCTCGGTACGCTCTCGGTCGCAGGCGGAGAAACCAAAATTGGAGGTGTGAACTATACACTCGCGCTGGACGGTTCCAACCTCACGGTCACGATTGCGAGCAGCAGCGACAACATCATCACCGGCAACATCGCCAATGAAACGAAGGACGTTCCGACTGGCTGGACGGCGGTGAACGTGAACGTCAATGAAAATGGCACCCTCCAAATCCTCGACGGTGGAAAGGCGAATAACACTTCCGTCAATGCTGACGGAAAACTCTTCATCTTCTCTGGCGCGGCAAGCGGAACCACGGTCAAAACAAATGGTTATGCCGTTGTCTCTTCCGGCGGTGTGGCGAACGATACGGTCAATGACGGCGGTTTTTTCTATGTTTACGCAGGTGCCTCGGCAAGCAACACCACGGTCAAACCCTCCCCGGTCACACTGATTCAAGGTACGGCGGAGGATGTTACCGCTGACGGCGGAATCATTCAGATTCGGGATGGCGGTGTAATCCGCAACGCCACGATTGATTCCAAAGGCGGGATCTACATCTCCTCCGGGGGAAAATTGACTGGTGCCATCCATATTGCAGACGGCGTTGTTTCCACCTATGAAGGGGCGATCGTCGACTTCGATATCTCCGCGCTCAGTCCGTCCAACGCCGTACTTGTGAACAGCATTTCGAACATCTGGGGGGAAAAGACTTTCACGCTCACGGTCAGCGACACGCAGACGTTGGGCACATACAACCTCGCCGGAGGCACACCTGGATCCAGTGAAACCATCACTGTCGTGAACACGGCCGGAACGGAACTCGGCACACTCACGGTCGCGGGTGGCAAAACGGACATCGGCGGTACGTATTACAAGCTCAAAGTGGTCGACAATGTCCTTACCGTTACGGCCAGCGCAAGCGGCGAAGAAGAAATAATCATCACTGGCGATGTGGATAATGAAACAGACATCACCTCCACCATGTCCGCCGTGGACGTCAACGTCAATTCCGATGGCATTCTCAACATCCTTAACGGTGGCGTGGCCAGTAATACTACAGTCAATCCCGACGGAAGGATGAACGTTTCCAACGGCGGCATCGCCAGCAACACCAATAACTTCTTCGATGGCTTTCTCTACGTTTTCTCGGGCGGCGTGGTGAGCAAAACCAACAATGCCGGCGAATTCTATGTTTCCTCCGGCGGCACGGCGAACGACATCACCGTCAATGACGGCTCGCTTGTGATTCGCTCCGGCGGCACGGCCACAGGCATCAACTGGACGCCTGGTGAGGGTAATGTTTATGTTAATGACGGCGGATATGCGACATTCGTCAACGAGTATTCCGGCGTCTATCTCGGCTCAGACAGCATCCTGCTTGCCAGCGCGGCCGCGATGGACGGCAAAACACTCGACAGCAACTGCGTCATGTATGTGATGGATGGTGGCCTGGCCACGAACACCACGGTCAAAGATGGAGGGGGAGAGATCCATGTCTGGTCCGGCGGCTCTGCGGACAGCACCAAGATCAACTTCAATGATTATCTCTACGTCTTCTCCGGCGGCGTGGCGACCAACACCGCGGTCTACATTGGTGTTGTCTATGTCTTCTCATGCGGCGTCGCGAGTAATACCACGGTCGAATACGGTTATCTCGTTGTTTCCTCCGGCGGCGTCGCGAGCAATACCATACTCAATTCCGATGCCTCTCTCCTCGTCTATTCCGGCGGCGTAGCGAGCGACACCACGGTCAACAGCGCGGGCTATTTCGACGTTTTCTCCGGTGGCGTAGCGAGCGACACCACGGTCAACGATGGCGGGTTTTTCTATGTTTCCTCCGGCGGCGTGGCCAGTAAAACCACGTTCAACGATGGATATGCCTTTGTCTATGACGGCGGCTCAGCCAATGACATCATCGTTGCCGGTGGCAGTTTCCGGGTCTCTTCTGGCGGAACGGCCAACGACATCACCATCGCTGGCGGAGATCTGACGGTCTCCTCTGGAGGCACGGCGACCAATATCAGTTGGACGCCATGTGAAGGTAATGTTACTGTCGAACCCGGCGGATATGCGACCTTCGCCGGTGAAAAATATTACGGCGTCTATTACGGGGAAAACGGCAAACTTCTGTCCAGCGCGACCGTGATGGACGGCAAAACGGTCGACGACGTCCATACGATGTATGTGATGAACGAAGGCTTGGCGACCAATACCACGGTCAATCAGGATGGCATACTGTACGTTTCCTCATGCGGCGCCGCGAGCAATACCACACTTAATTCCAAATGCTATCTCAACGTCTATGACGGCGGCGTGGCCAGCAATACCACGGTCAACACCAGTAGCTATCTCAACGTCTATGATGGCGGCGTGGCCCGTGACACCACGGTCAAGAACTTCTGGGGCCGTCTCAACGTTTTCTCCGGCGGCGTGGCCAGCAACACCACGGTCGACAACAACGCGGGGACCATAGTCTCCTCCGGTGGCGTGGCCAGCAACACCACGGTCATCAACTATGGCTTTTTCTCTGTTTCCTCCGGCGGCTCTGCCGATATCATCACTGTCTCCGGCGGAGATCTGACGGTTTACTCCGGCGGAACGGCGACAGGCATTGTCTGGAAGCCATGTGAAGGTAAAGTTACTGTCTACGACGGCGGATATGCGACATTCGTCAACGAGTATTCCGGCGTCTATTTCGGCTCGAGCTTCAACCTGCTCGAGAGCGCCGCCGTGATGGACGGCAAAAACCTCGACGACGGCTCTTACGAAATGTATGTGATGGACGGCGGTCTCGCGACCAATACTACGGTCAACGGCGGGGAGATCTTTGTATGGTCCGGAGGCGTGGCCAGCAACACCACGGTCAGTAAAGGAGGATTCTTCGGAGGCTCGGTGACTATTCTGGACGGCGGCGTGGCGAGCGAAACCACGGTCGATTATGGCGCTGTCTATGTCTGGTCCGACGGCATCGCCAGCAAGACCATACTTAATTCCAGCGGCTATCTCAATGTTTCCTCCGGCGGCTCTGCCAATGACATCACTGTCTTCGGCGGCGGACTCTATGTCTCCTCCGGCGGCACAGCAACAAACATCGTCTGGACGCCATGTGAAGGTAAAGTTACTGTCTATGACGGCGGGTATGCGACATTCGTCAACGAGTATTCCGGCGTCTATCTCGGCTCAGATAGCATCCTGCTTGCCAGCGCGGCCGCGATGGACGGCAAATCCGTCGGCAAAAAATGCGAAATGTATGTGATGGACGATGGCCTGGCTACCAATACCACGGTCGACTATGGGGATGTCTATGTCTGGTCCGGCGGCATGGCAAGCAGCACCACGCTCGTCAACTATGGAGAGCTTTATGTTTCCTCCGGCGGCGTGGCGGACAACACCACGCTCAATACCAACGGTGATCTTGATGTTTCCTCTGGCGGCGTGGCAAGTAACACCACGGTCAATGCCCACGGCGGAATGTATGTCAACTCCGGCGGCGTGGCATGCAATGTCACAGTCGACGTCGAAGGGGTCGCTTCTATCGACGGCAAGATCACCGGGCAGATGAATTTCGCGGACGGAGCAGTCGTTTCGGCGTATGAAGGCAGTATCTTCGACTTCGACATCTCCGCGCTCAGTCCGGCAAATGCCACGCTCCTGAACAATCTTTCAATCATCGACGGTACACCGACCTACACGCTTACGGTCTCTGCCACGCAGGAGGCGGGCAAGTACAATCTCGCCGGCGGCTTGACCTCATTCAAGAAGACGATCACCATCGTGAATACGCTTGGCACGGAACTCGGCACGATCTCGGTCGCGGAAGGCGCGAAGACAATCGGCAGCATGAGCTACAAGCTGAATATCTCGACTGGAGGCGTGCTTTCGGTGAGCATCGCGGTGCAGGAAGTTGCCGACACGGAAGCGCCGACCATCTCCAACATCGTGGCGGACATCACCGCGCCCACGAATCAGGACGTCACGGTTACGGCGGAGTTTTCGGACAACGTAGGCATCGCCACAAAGCTATACAAGATCGGCGATGGTTCCTGGACGAACTATGTTGACGGCGTGAGCATGACTGAGAATGGTACGGTGTTTTTCAAAGCGGTCGATACGTCGGGGAATGAATCGTCCGGGAACGATAGCCTCACCGTGTCAAACATTGACAAGGTCGCACCGACGATCACGGGCATCACGCCCAGCACGACGGCCCCGGCGACATCCGTCTCCGTGACGGCGACCTTCGCCGACAATGTCTCGCTTGCCTCGTCGCAGTACAAAGTCGGCCTGGGTGACTGGACGGACTACACGACGGGCGTGACGGTCACTGAAAACACCACGATCTACTTCAAGGCCATTGATACCGCAGGGAACGATGCCACAGCTCAGTACGAGGTGACGAACATCGAGACCACTGAGCCGGACATGATCAAGCCGGAAGTTTCCGATATCAAGGCGGACATCACCACGCCGACCAATGGCAACGTGACCGTCACGGCGGAGTTCGCGGATAATGTAGGCGTCGCTACCAAACAATACAAGATCGGCGACGGTGCCTGGACTGATTACGTGGACGGCGTGACCATGACGGACAACGGCACGGTCTACTTCAAGGCAACCGACACGTCTGGGAATGAATCGGATGTGGAGAACTTCCTTGTCAGCAACATCGACAGGACTCCTCCTGCGAAGCCGACAGCATCCGCGAGCACAGAAGCGCCCACGAACGGCAGCGTGAATGTGAGCGCGACCTTCGCCGGGGATTCTGTGAAGAACGAATACTCGATGGACGGTACGAACTGGGCGCTGTATCCGGGGCTCGTGAAGTTCGATGATAATGGTACGGTGTATTTCCGCGCGACCGATGAGGCCGGGAACGTCTCCGATGTCGAGACGTACAGTGTGACGAACATCGACAAGGTGCCGCCAGCGAAACCGACCGCTTCGGCGGACATCACCGAAAAGACCACGGGCAGTGTGACAGTGACGGCCACGTTCAGCGGCGATTCCACGAAGAAGGAAT
>Ga0310690_10012866_pt1 | contig 10230 bp, 8 predicted proteins | sample AusTroGonzalo_MG_2_FD_207661 | JGI IMG/M metagenome (GOLD analysis project Ga0310690, IMG submission 207661) | Bovine rumen microbial communities from tropical cattle in Woodstock, Queensland, Australia - Gonzalo_04 (v2) (version 2) | ecosystem: Host-associated > Mammals > Digestive system >...
GCCCACGATGTGGTCCTCCGGCACGAAACCCCAGAAACGGGAGTCGGCGGAGTTGTGGCGGTTGTCACCCATCATGAAGTAGTAATCCATCGCGAAGGTGTAGTTCGTGGCCACCTGCCCGTCAATGAGCACCTTGCCGTCCTGCACCTGCACATCATGGCCTTCATAGTTGTGGATGACTTTCTCGTAAAGGGCAATGTTCTCGGGCGTAATCTCCACCGTCATGCCCTTCTGCGGGATAGTGAGTGGACCGAAGAAGTCCTTGTTCCATTTATAGTTGCTGTCGTGCGGGAAGATGTCGGGATCGTACTCGCCATCGTCATCCTTCCACATTTGCACGTCGTAACCCTTCTTTTCGATGAGATTCTTCTGCTCGGCATTCAACCGGAACACGAAGTGGTTGATGTCGATCTGCTGCATGTCCTCTTCGTTGATATCCAAGTTTTTGCGCTCCTTCTTGGTGAGTTGCAGTCCCGAGGGATGGGAGACGATGTACATAAACTGCAGCCGGTCGGGATTCTGGGCCTTCTGCCCGTTGATATAGACCTGACAGTCCCGAACCTCAAGCTTGTCGCCGGGGGTGCCGATACAGCGTTTTACGTAGTTCTCACGCTTGTCCACCGGACGTGCAATCACGCGGTATTCCTGCCAGACCGCTTCCCTACCCTTTCCGGGCGTGTAGGCACCGGGGTATTTCATCCGGATTTGCTGGATGTATTCGGGCGGATAGCGGCGGAAAAGGTTGTTTTTCTCTACCTCGGTGGCATTCGGGTTGAGCATGGTCTCAAACTCGCGCACGATGGCGTAATAGCTCTCAGCCTGCCGTTCCACCACAACGGTATCGCCGTCAGGATAGTTGAAGACGACCACGTCATTGCGCTTCACAGGCTTGAGGGCCTTGGAACGCATGTAGGGCAGCTTGATGATCTCCGAATAGGACTTGATCTCGGTCTTCGGCAGCTTGTTGTGAACAAACGGCACAGCCACGGGTGTCTGGGGAGCCCGCACTCCGTAGGCTATCTTGCTGACGGACAGGAAGTCGCCAATCATCAGGGAGCTTTCCATGGAGGAAGTCGGAATCGTGTAGAGCTCAAACCAGCAGGCGCGGATGATGTAAGCTGCCGCCACTGCGAAAATCAGCGCATCGCCCCACGAACGGGCCGAGGTCTTCTTCGGACGCTCTAATTTCTCCGGCGTGACATAGTGCTCCTTCGGAGAGAAACCTAACCACGGCAGATAAAACGGGAAGAACATCGTGCCCAAAATCAGCGGCACATAGCTGTATTTGTTGAACTGCCGGATGGTTTCCCACACCATGTAGTAGAACATGAAAATGCCGAGATAGGGGATCAGAAACAGCAGCATCCACCACCATTTCCGCCCGATGACGACCTTGATCCACAGCCAGATGTTGTAGAACGGGATCAGCGACAGCCACGGCTTGAGACCGGCCTTCTTGAAAATACCCCACATCCCGACCTGCCAGCCGAGAAAGGAGATGATGAGGATGATGATTAATGCGGTTTTGGATATGAACATTTTTTGAATGGTTATTGGTTATGGATTATGGGTTATTGAATGGGGAAATGTAGGGGCGAATAATTATTCGCCCTTACGAACATCATTTAGCGTTTCTTCAAACGGATACACCCCTGTTGGCTGGTTAACAATCCATTCGGCGGCATGGACGGCACCGATAGCGAAGCCTTCGCGGCCGTGGGCGGTATGACGGATTTCGATGGTGTCTTCGGGGGAGTTCCAAGTCACGACATGCGTACCGGGAACCTCGTCCTCGCGGATGGCCGTGACGGGCAGCACCACGCGGGTGTGGTCGCAAGGGGTTAGCTTCCATTCCTGCAGGGCCTTCACCTCGCTGAGGATGTCCTGCGCGATATGGATAGCAGTGCCACTCGGAGCATCTTTTTTGTGGATATGGTGCGTTTCCTCCACAGCGGCTGTATAACGGGGTTGCGAATCCATCAGCTTCGCCAATAACTGGTTGACTTTGAAGAAGATGTTGACTCCGATGCTGAAGTTGGACCCATAGACGAGACGGCCTTCGTGCGCGGTACACGCCTGACGGATCTCTTCGAGGCGATCGAGCCAGCCAGTGGTACCAACCACGATCGGGACTTTCGCCTCAAAAGCGCGGAGCATGTTCGGCACCGCCGCCGACGGCTCCGAAAAGTCGATGGCCACCTCCGCCTTCCGAAAGTCCTCTGCATAGGTTTGCCAGTCATCCAGATTGTCGATGACGGCCACCACCTCATGGTTCCGCTCACGGAGCACCCGTTCCACGATGTGCCCCATTTTTCCGTATCCTAATATTGCGACGTTCATTTTATACAATATATTTCTACGTTTCTGTAGAGACGTGGCGCGCCGCGTCTCTACAAACGGTGTTTATCTTCCCAACGCCTTCTTCACCGCCTTCTCGATCTCCTCGCCGCGCAAATCGCGGGCTATGATGATGCCGTCCTTGCCGATGAGCATAATCTGCGGGATGCCGTCCACACCGTAAGTGTCGGTAGCCTTGCGCGTGAAATCGGTGATCTGCGTCCAGGTCATCCCCATATCGTTGATGGCCTTGGTCTGATTCTCGGTCTTATCCCACACATTGAGGCCGACCACGACGAAATCCTTTCCGCCGTATTTCTCGTGGATTTTCTTGATGTTGGGAATCTCGCGACGGCACGGTCCGCACCAAGAGGCCCAAAAGTCGATGAGCGCAACTTTGCCGTCAATCACCTTGCTGAGCTTGATGTTTTTTCCCGTCTTATAATCCGTCAGCGTGAGGTCAACGTAATGCTTTCCGGGGGCGGTATGGCTCAGTTTCTCCATCTTTGCCAGTTTGGTTAACAGAGGCGGATAGGTGGTAACCACCGGATCTGCTCCTTCCAACATCGCCATCACATTTTCATAGCCGGGATCATCATACGACAAATAATCTTCCATCACGATAGCACCTATGGCATTTGTCTTGTTCTGCTGGAAGGTTTCCTGAATCATGGAGAAGAAGCTTCCCAAACGTTTCTCAATCTTAGCGTTCAGCTCCTCCTGCTCATTTTTGGGCGTGTTCACACTCTCGTTGAGCTGATGGTATAACGCATTGATGACACTCACCTCGTAATGCGACTCCTTCAAAAACTGATGGAGTTGGTCATTCAACGGGGTGCCCGACAGCGAATCCGTCACCAAATCGGCGTAGATGTTGCCCGGTTCGCCGATAACACGCAGATAATAGTAACTGTTGGCATTGGAGGGATATTGGGGATCCGTCTTCAACATGGCCACGAACGGCTCTTCCACCTCGATGTCGAAAGAGAAGGTGCTGTCCACAATCGTGGTTTTCCCTATCGTTTTCCCCGTATTCACGTTCGTCACAGTGATGGCTTTCTTCTGCAACCCGGGCACGGACACTCGTCCGTTGATATGGCAGTTCTGTGCCCCACCCCACGACACCATCATCACACAAACCACCAAACTCAAAATTCTTTCTTTATATTTCATATCGTTATTATTTTTTTCTTTGTTGCGCCCCACACTGCGCTCCGCTTGTGTGGGGTTATTTGCACTCCGTGCGTGTTGCCTTACCACCCCGCCCTTCGGGTACCCCTCCAGAGGAGGGGAATGGGCTGCTCAAGGAATTATTCATCATTCATCATTTAAGAGACATCACAATCCCCACTCCATACGACGGTGCCTTGTTCACAGGGTTCGGCATAACCATCGGGCTCCATTGGAGGGAAAGGTCGTCGGAAACATCAAAATAGTAGAGGTGCGCATCGACCATGGCGTCGATGAAGTTGAGGGTGTAGATGATGGCCGTGGCCGCGATGCAGATTTCCATGTTGCGCTGGGCCTTCTGCTTCATGGCGAGGATGTTCTCGTCGGGGATGTCCGCCAAAGCGGGGATCAGCGCCTCCGTATGACCGTCGCGACGGTTGATGAACTCCGTGCGGTAGAGCATCATGTCAGAGGCATATTTGGTCAAGAAAAAGCACGAAACATCCAAAAGTCCGTAGATAATGGGCACTTTCCAGTATTTCTTATTGTAAATCTGACCACCGCCCGGAATGATGGACCAAAGCATGGCGGCTGTGGGGCTGTGCTTGGCAACCTCTACCGAGTCGGACGTCTTCACGTGCGACTGCTTCGGGGAAGAAATCTCTTGGGAATACGCAAACAGACTCATACAGAGAAAGATAACTACTGCAAGAATCTGTTTACAATGTTTCATATTCGATAAAATTATGAGCCGCTAACGTGAAAAATACCGTTTTATTGCAGCAGGCTCAAAATATTCTTCAATTCCTCGTCGGACGCGAAGGGAATCTGGATCTGGCCTTTGCCGGAGATGTCCTTCTTGATGTTCACCTTCGTGTTCAGCTTCTTGGAAATGGCGATCTGGGCGGCACGCACGTCGTCTGAAAGGGTGATTTTCACTTTCGACTTCTTGTTGCGAACCCCTTCCAATGTCTTTTTCACCAACGTTTCGGTCTGACGCACGGAGAGTTGTCCGCTCACAATCTGCTGCAACAGCTTGGCCTGCATCGCTTCGTCCTCAACGGCCACCAATGCGCGGGCATGACCCATGGAAATCTGGTTGTCACGCACGGCCACCTGCACGGGCGTGGACAACTTCAACAGACGTAAGTAGTTGGAAATCGTGGTGTTGGTCTTGCCCACCTTGGCACCGAGTTCCTCTTGGGTAAGGTGACATTCGTCGATGAGCATTTGGTAACTCATGGCGATTTCGATGGCGTTCAGGTCGGCACGCTGGATATTCTCCACGAGGGCCATCTGGATGGAGAGGGCATCATCAACGGTGCGCACGAAGGCGGGAATCTCAGTGAGACCGGCCATCTGCGCAGCACGGAAACGACGTTCGCCGGAGATCAGCTGGTATTTGCCGCTGCCCACGGGGCGCACGGTCACCGGCTGAATCAGCCCGTAGGTCTTGATAGACTGTGCCAGCTCTTCCAGCGCCGTCTCATCGAACTTCGTGCGGGGCTGGTAAGGGTTGGCCTCGATGGATTCTATGCGGATGTGCGTGTTACCGCTTGTCACTTGGGACGCTTCCCGATGGACCGGAATCTCCATCTTTCCGAGCATCGCCTCCAATCCGCGTCCTAATGGTTTGTCATTTTTGGGCATGGTTTTGTTTATCGTTTGTTATTAACATCCCAGGGCTCGCTCCGCTCACCCTGGGTTGACACGTGTCGTTTGATCTTCTATTCCCCAGGGCTCGCTCCGCTCACCCTGGGCTGACATACGACGCCCCTACAGGGCTTTCAAGGAATATGTTTTATACCGTGTACCCGTTCTTCAACAAAAACTCCTTCGCGAGGTTCATGTAGTTGACGTGGCCCACGGATTTGATGTCATACACGGCGATAGGAACACCGTAACTTGGTGCTTCACTGAGTCTTACGGTGCGGTTGATGACGGTATCGAAGACGATGTCGCGACAGTGGAACCGCACGTCCTCATAGACTGCGTTGGCCGACTTGTAGCGGTTGGTGTACATAGTCATGAGGATGCCCTCGATGGAGAGCGCGGGGTTCATGTTCGACTGCACGATGCGGACCGTGTTGAGCAGCTTGCCGAGACCTTCGAGGGCGAAATACTCGCACTGCACGGGGATGATGACCGAATCGGAAGCCACTAAGGCGTTGAGGGTCACCAGACCGAGCGACGGAGCACAGTCGATGAAGAGGAAGTCGTAGTCGTTCTTCACATCGACCAGCGCGTCCCTCATGCGGTACTCGCGACGGTCGTAATTGATCATCTCGATTTCCGCACCCACAAGGTTGATGGTGGCGGGCATCAGGAAGAGGTTCGGGGTCTTGGTCTCCACCACGGCCTCGGAAGCCATCTTGCCATTGACGATGCAGTCGTAGATGCTCACCGTGTCGTCATCGGGATAGACACCCACGCCGCTCGAAGCGTTGCCCTGCGGGTCAGCGTCAATGAGCAGCACACGAAAGTCGAGCAGGGCCAGCGACGCCGCGAGATTCACCGCGGTGGTCGTCTTCCCCACTCCACCCTTCTGGTTTACAATGGATACTATCTTCCCCATTATAATGAGAGATCTATGTCGTCGAAGGTGATACCTAAATCCAAATCGTCGTTTTTCTCGAAGTTGTCGTTCTCCATGAAGTCCTCCTCAGCGGGCACGGTGCCGTCGTTGATGAAACCAATCACACCGGAGAGGGCGTTCTGGAACTTCTCGAAATCCTCCGGATAAAGGAATATTTTATGCTTCTCGTAGAAGAAGTTGCCGTTGTCGGCGTTGAATTTGCGCTTGCTTTCCGTGATCGTGAGGTACATCTCCTCGTTCCTGCTACGCTTCACATCGAAAAAGTAGGTTCTTTTTCCAGCCTTTACCGCTCTGGAGAGCACTTCGTTTCTGTCTTGATTTTCCATAATAGCGTTAACTTTTATTGATTCAAATTCGACCGCAAAAGTACTAAATTTCATTTATGCGGACGCATTTTTTCGAAAATTATTTTCTTTTTTGTCCTTGTTGCTGTTGTTTAAGCATTTGCGCCTGCTGTTTCTGAAGTTCTTCCATCTTCATCTGCCATTTCGATTTCTTGACGGGCTTCTTCATATTCTCCTGCATTTCCGCACGAAGTTTGTCCTCATCCACCGCCATGCGGAAGATGAACATCTGCAGGAAGGTCACGAGGTTGAAGAGCAAGTAGTAGTAGGTCAGAGCGGATGCGAAGTTGTTGAACATGAAGAGGAACATAATCGGCATCATGTACATCATGATGTTCATCATGCGCTGCTGGTCCTTGTTGCCCTGCGTCGGGGCCATCAGCTTCTGGTTCAGCCAAGTATAGACAATCGTGGCGATGGTCATCAGGATAGTGAACAAACTGAGGTGGTCGCCGAGCAACGGGACGTTGTGACCGAAATCCCAAATGGAGTCGTAGGTGGAGAGGTCCTCAGCCCAGAGGAACGGCTGTTGGCGCAGCTCGTAAGCGGAGGGGAAGAAACGGTACATGGCGATGAGGATCGGCATCTGCAGCAGCATCGGCACACAACCGCCGGCCGGCTTCACACCCGCACTGCGGTAGAGCGACATCGTAGCCTGCTGTTTCTTCATCATGTCCTCCTCCTTCGGATATTTCTCGTTAATGGCCTCAATTTCCGGCTTCAGCGCACGCATCTTGGCCGACGACATGTAGGTCTTGTAACTCACCGGCAGCACCACTATCTTGATGAAGATGGTGAGAATCAGGATGATAAGGCCGTAACTCAAGCCGTAAGCCTCCAGCCAGTTGAACACCGGGATGATGATGAAGCGGTTGATCCATTGCAGCAGGAAGAAACCCCAGCCCAGCGGCACCTGACGCTCCAACTTCGTGTCATACTCTTTGAGCAGGCGGTACTGGTTCGGACCCACGTACATGTACATCCCGAAATGGCCGTCGTTCAGGTCCGCAATGTCGAAATCGAGGTCGGCATCCAAATCCTTCAGCACGCTGGTTTCGCCCTTTTCCGGAACTTTCACGGTGAGGGAGCCCGAGGTGAAGGGCTTGTCGGTGGTCACCAAGCAGGTGGTGAAGAACTGCTGCTTGAAGGAGACCCATTTCAGCGGCGAGGTGAAATCCTTGTGGTCGGGCTTGCGCTCGTCAAGGTTATCCACTTCATCGCTGTTGTCCATATAATATATAGATGTAATGTTCTTCTCGTAGTCGTAGTTCTTCTCCACATTCTTCGGTTGGGCCGTCCACTTCATGGTGAAGCTGTGGCGATTCGGGTAGAGATACGGCTCCATGTTGACCATATTGATTTGATAATCAAACTTATAGTCTTCATTGGAGAAGGTATAGAGATATTCGATGTAGGATTTCTGGTTGAGCACCTGGCATTGGGCACTGTCGGCGGAAGCATTGGGATAGAGCCTGAGTGACAGTTTGTTATGCTGTGCATCCACGACTAACTCATCCGTGTTGGCCACGAAGAAGCATTCGTCGGTGGAAATCTCCGTTTGGTCACGAAGCATGAGCTTCATGGACATGTTGTTGGAGCCACCTTCGTAGATAACTAACGGTTCCTTTTCGGCATCCTTGGGCGTGTAGCGATAGACATCCTTGAGCTGGATCTCCTTGAGGTAGCCGCCCTTCTTGCTGAAGCGGTAGTAGGCTTTGGCGGTCTCCACGGTATAGTCACCGTTCTCATCCACCTGCGCGTTCGAGAAACGCTGCGCCGGGGTGAGCTTGGTCGCGACCGGTTCTGCCGTCTTGTTCGTATCCGATTGGGCATCCAAAGAGAGCGTGTTGGCCGTCTCTTCCGCCTGTTTTGCCATCTCTTCTGTCAGCTGCGCCTCCTGCTCAGCCTGACGTTTCTTCACCTGCGAGGTCTGGTAGAAGCTGAAGCCCAAAAACAGGGCGAAAATCAGCAGCAGACCGATAACTGTATTCTTATCCATTTTCCAATTTTAAAACGGCGGCAAAAGTACAAAAAAAATGGTTATCCGTCGTGGGTTATTGAAATCATGCCGCAGGAATGCCGCCGACAACACGCACCACCTTGAAAAAAATCCCAAAAAGCAGATGTCATATCCAAAAAAATTATAGTTTTGCAGGGTCATCTTATGTATTAACAAACGTTTGCAGATTTCAATGCTATACTTTACGATGGAAAGGTTTAAGAAACCGTATATCAAAGCAATACACCGTATTTGCCTTGTTGCTTTATTGCTGGTGGCGAGCCATCAGGTGGATGCCCAGGAAAAGATAATCTTCACGCCGCAATGGACTGCGCAGGCTCAATTCGCCGGCTACTATGTGGCGCAGGAAAAAGGGTTCTACAAGGAAGCGGGACTTTCGGTGGAGATTGTCCACCCATCGCTCACGCAACCGGCCATGAAACGCATCCAGAACAATGAAAGCCATGCCACCACCCTGCAACTCTGCCAGGCAATAGAAATCGTGGATGGAGGAATCGATTTAGTGAACATCCTGCAAACCTCGATGAACAACTCAATGGTCATCGTGTCGCGCCGCGGCGTCAATCCACTGACACAGAAAGGTGAGCGCATCGGGATATGGAGCGCGGGATTCGGCCAATTAGCCATCTGTATGAGCAAGAAGGAACATCTTGACTATGAATGGATTCCCTTTGCCTCGAATGTTAATCTGTTTGTGGCGGGCGCCATTGATGCGACCCTGGCCATGAGTTACAACGAATATTACCAACTGGTACAGACTGGCCTGCCGGTGAGTGAGAAGAGCGTCTATCGTTTCTGCGACCACGGATACAACGTGCAGGAAGACGGTCTGTATGTAACCCGCGAGTATTACAACAAACATCGCGAAGAAGCAAAAAAGTTCGCCCAGGCCAGCCGTAGAGGTTGGGAATGGGCGGCGGCACATCCCGAAGAGACCCTGGATATCGTGATGAAATATGTGCAGGAGAACCATTTAATCACAAACCGCGTCCTACAGAAGTTGATGCTGGAAGAGGTGCTGCGTCTACAGGTGGACCGCGAATCGGGGAAACGGGAGTTCCGTCTTCGCCCTGACATGGTGAAACAGGCCAGCGACCTGATGCTGGAGTGCAAAATGCTGAAACGCGAAGTCACATACGATCAATTAATAGCCAAATAGCCATGAAATTCAGAATCATATCCTTCGTCAAGAGGTCTCTGGCCACGAAACTTGGTCTTTTTGTCGTCTTTTTCTCCGCCATCATCCTGATTGCCGCATTGGGATACATGTTCAGCGTGTCACGCCAGGCGGTCCGCAAGGAAGCCGTTGACCGGGCCACTGAACAGTTGGAGAACACGACCCTGCGCGTGACCGCCATCCTCGACCGGGTGGAGGTGGCCGCCAACAATACCGCGTGGCTGATCAATCGCCATCTCGACACGCCTGACATCATGTTTGAATACTCCCGTCGGATATTGGAGAACAACCCCGAGCTCAATGGCTGTTCCATCGCTTTCGAGCCCTATTATTTCCCGGGGCGCGGACGCTATTTCTCCGCCTTCTCCTACAACGACCACGGGGTGATTGAGACAACCCAGGAGGGCAATGAGCATTATGAATACTTTTATTGGGATTGGTATCAGCTCTGCAAACTGCTGGACAAACCGATTTGGACAGAGCCCTTCATGGATTACAATCCTGACGACATCTACTCCAAAGATATGATCGCCTCTTACTGCCAACCCATTAAAGACAAAGAAGGCCAATATATCGGCACGCTTTC
>Ga0310690_10012867_pt1 | contig 10229 bp, 5 predicted proteins | sample AusTroGonzalo_MG_2_FD_207661 | JGI IMG/M metagenome (GOLD analysis project Ga0310690, IMG submission 207661) | Bovine rumen microbial communities from tropical cattle in Woodstock, Queensland, Australia - Gonzalo_04 (v2) (version 2) | ecosystem: Host-associated > Mammals > Digestive system >...
CGGCCTGACTGGCGCAGCAGGAGCCAAAATGCTTCATAATGATAGTCACAAGTTCGAAAGTGAGTTTATCAGTCTGAGCATTCCTCAGAACAACAGCGTGATGTTCGGCTCACTGAGTGGCAACAAGCTCGGCTTGTGGGTAGCTCACGGAGAGGGAAAGTTCTCATTACCCGAAGCCGAGAGCGCCTACAACGTGATTGCTAAGTACAACTACGCTGGCTATCCTGCCAACCCCAACGGCTCTGACTACAATGTGGCTGGCATCTGCTCTGCTGATGGTCGACATCTCTGTATGATGCCTCACCTGGAGCGTGCCGTATTCCCCTGGCAGAACGCCTGGTATCCCGCTAATCGTCGTCAAGATGAGGTTACACCTTGGATTGAGGCATTTGTCAACGCACGCAAGTGGGTGGAGGCACAGAAGTGAAAAATGAAAGAATGAGATAATGAATATCTATTGGGATTCATTTCGAACCTTCTTTAAGATTGGCATATTCACCCTCGGAGGTGGATATGCCATGATTCCTTTGATAGAGGATGAAGTGGTCAACAAGAAACAATGGGTGTCAAAGGACGAGATGCTCGACTTGATTGCTATTGCCCAAAGTTGTCCTGGTGTCTTCGCCATTAACATCGCCACCTTCATCGGCTATCGGTTGAAAAAGACACGGGGAGCCATTGCTACGACAATTGGCACTGCTCTACCCTCTTTTCTGATTATCCTTGCCATTGCCATTTTCTTTGCTGCATTCAAAGAAAACAGAGTCATTGCCGCCATGTTCCGCGGAATACGTCCTGCAGTCGTCGCTCTTATTGCCGTGCCGACATTCCGTATGGGACAACGAGCCAAAATCGGTTGGACCAACTGTTGGATTCCCATTTTCTCAGCACTGGCCATCTGGGCACTGGGTGTCTCACCTATTTATATTATTCTGATAGCCGGTCTCTGCGGCTACCTTTACGGCATGTACATTAAACCGACAGAGTCATGATATTCCTTGATTTATTCATCACCTTCTTCAAGATTGGTGTGTTCGGATTTGGTGGTGGCTATGGCATGCTCTCCCTCATCCAGAATGAGACAGTAGAGCGCGCCCATTGGTTGTCGACGGCAGAGTTTACCGACATCGTAGCTATCTCGCAGATGACCCCCGGTCCCATCGGTATCAATTCTGCCACCTATTGCGGCTATACCGCCATCCACAATGCCGGCTATGGTCACATGATGGCCATTCTCGGCTCGGCCACTGCTACCTTTGCATTAGTACTGCCATCGCTCATCCTGATGATTCTCATAAGCCGTATGTTCATGAAATACATGAACACCCGTCCTGTACGCTCAATATTCGCTGGTCTGCGCCCTGCTGTAGTGGGATTATTGGCAGCAGCCACCCTGCTGCTCTGCAACCCAGAGAACTTTTCTACGCCTAAAGAAAATCCATGGCAATTCTGGATTAGTTGTACGCTTTTCGTTGCTACCGCCTTTGGTACAGGTTATCTGCGTATCAACCCTATCCGAATGATATGTTATGCAGCCTTTGCCGGACTACTCTTACTTTATTAAATAATAACAACAAATAGGTGAAGGTTGGCCGACATTAGACCAATAGAACGAAAAGAGGCAGGCACCCACAGATGCCTGCCTCTTTTCATGTTGGTATCAAGGAATTATTTCATACCAATCTTTCCTTTCCAGCTGAGATACCAGTTACGCTGATCAGCCAATTTAGCCATGATAGCTGACATGGAACTGCGGTTTGCTTCTCCAAGGCGAGCACCGATTATCTTGGCCATTGCTTGTCCTGGGTTAGACTGACGCATCGCATAACGCATGATATCGTAATAGCGCGTTCCCTCAAATGCGAACTCCAATGCGCTCTCGTCGAGGATAAGGCTATCAACAAATTCCTGCTGACGAGTAATCAGTTCCGGAGTATCCCTAAAGTCAGTAATGATTTCAATATCTTCAAAGGGATCTTCCTCAGAACCTTCTTCTCCAGGCTCAATGTCAATCACGATAGGATCAGCTTCAGGCAAGCTATAGAACTCGTTCAGCGGAGTCCAACCAGATCCACGCGTATGAATACCCATCATGTTATGGTTCTGGGCAGGATTGCCGCGATAGTCCTCAATGGTAATCACCTGATAACGGACAGGATTAAAGTCAAACTTGCTCAGATAGATAGAGTCTGCCTTTGATTCACTGTCATAATAGGGCATTACCTCGTTCTGGATAATCGTGTTGTTGAGACCCTCAGACAGAATCTTGAATGCCATACGCGGATAACCAGCCATATTCAGGGCCTCAGCCATACGCAGGTAAACCATGGTACGACGATAGATATGTACGTTGGCAGAGCCATCGCCACCTCTTGACGCATACTTCGTAATATACTGCGTCGGAGTCATTTCCTTCGTATAGCGGTCACGGTCATAGTCCTCAATCCAAGATTCTGCAAGACGCAGGTCACCTGTCTTGTGGTCGGGCAACTGCTGTACCACATAGACCACGCTGGTACCACGCTCAGGAGCCTGACAATAAACCTGTGCACTCGATATCTCATCGACACGTACAGAAGGTGAGATGCTCACCTTACGGTCATTCTCCTCTCTGGAGCAGAAGAGGTTGCGCAGTTCGCTATAGGTACCCTTTGAGCGTACCTCGTCGCCTGCAATCATGGTAATCAACTCGGCATCCGACGTAACAGTCTCACGTATAGGATAGAGCGTACCAGTGTAGTCGTCGTACGAGGTGTTTCTGGGAGACCAGTACAGACAATCGTTCAAAGTAGGATAAACAGAGTTCATACCGTTGCGCTCGCTGATGTACTTGAAGTAGTGGAGTGCAGCCTGCTTGTAGTCCTCTTTGTTGCCAGTTGCCGAAGCACGCCATAGATAGAGCTCGCCACGGATAATACTCAGCGGGAAGAAGAACAGCCTTGACTCATTACCACCGATAGATCCATAACCTGGATACTCAGTGTTGTAGCGCTCAGGAATCTTGGCGAGGTCATCGATGAAATAGGAACAGACAGTCTGCAGGTCAGCCTTGGTGCCCTGTTCTGCTTCCTCAGCCTCTTCCTTTGAGAGCATCGGCTCTGTGACAAAGGGGATTTGGCCATAGTTAAGCACTAACTGCAGATAGACCCATGCACGAATGGCCTTCACAGCGGCATACTCCTTCATGAAGATAATCTCATTACGGTTACTGCGGAGTGCCGTGTCAGCATGTGCAATGAAGTAATTGCAGTTATTAATAATGGCATAATAGTCACTGGGAACATTGTAACGGTTGTCATCGCCGACCTCGAAGTTGGCCATCTCGCGCAGGTCGCTGTTAGCAGCAGTGGTCAGGTCGACCAGGTCGCCGCGCACCTCACCTAAAAGGATGGTGCGGTCAGCAATAACCTGCAGCTTGTTCAGGATGCCTATCACAGAGAAGACCGTGTCGACGGCATTATCCAGATGCTCCTTGTCGGCATAGAGCACATCGTCGGACTCCTGCTTGAAGAATTCATCACACGAAGTCAGAAAGCCCGTGCCAAAAATGATGATGCTAATGAAAATATAGATACGTTTCATATTCATACGGGGAATTAGAGGTTAATTTTTACACCAGCTACGATGGAGCGGCACTGTCCGAGACTACCAAGGTCGATACCTTGTCCAATGATGCTTGAGGTCATAGAGAACTCAGGATCACTGCCTAAGTACTTGGTAAAGGTAAGCAGGTTGTTACCCTGAATCCAGAACTGGAAGCCCTGGATGAACTCAGAGTTCACCGGCAGTTCATAACTCAGCGTAGCACTCTTCAGGCGCAGATAGCTACCGTCCTCAATCCAACGGTCGCTGAAACGCGAGTTACCCATTGGATCCTGGAAAGTAATCTTCGGGATTTCCGTTTCCTGTCCCTCAGCTTGCCAGCGGTGCATCAGTGCTGTTGTCTGATTCATGAAGCGACTACCGCCCTCTAACTGTGAGCGCATGTAGTTATAAACATCATTACCCAAAGAGTAGTTGAAGCGAATGTCGAGCTTCAGGCGCTTCCAAGCCACAGAAGTAAAGATATTACCATAGATGTCGGGGTTAGGATCGCCGATGACCGTGCGGTCGGCCTCAGTAATCATACCGTCACCATTGATGTCGGCAAAATGAACGTCACCAGCCTGGAAATAGTTTCTGTCTACACCGTTTTCGTCCAAGAAGTACAGACCGTTGGTACCGGGCTTACCGGCAGCCTTAGCCTCTTCAGTTGTAGAGAACACGCCGAGTGTCTTGTAGCCGTAGAAGACATTTGCAGCCTGGCCAACCTGCGTACGGATGGTAGCTCCATATACTTCATTGTCGACAAACTCTTTGTTATCAGCCAAGTCAACAATCTTGTTCTTATAATGTCCGGCGCTGGCACCAATCTGCCACTGCCAATCTTTCAGAGAGAGCAGCTTGGCGGTGAAGCTAACGTCGAAGCCCTCGTTCTGCAACTTACCGCTGTTCGACCAGTTCTGGCTAAGTCCCGAGAGGAAGCCGAGGGTTTGGTAGGTCAGCAGGTTATCGGTAGTAGAACGGAAGTAATTGACACTGAAGTTCAAACGGTTCTTGATGACACCAGCCTCAAGTCCGATATTCAGGCGACGTGTGGTCTCCCACTGCACGCTGTTGTTTCCGATACCATCGAAAGCAAGTCCTGATACATCCTGCAAGAATTGTGCTGCGCGGAAGTAACTGCGGGAAGCATAGTAGTCGATATCGTCGTTACCCGTCATGTCGAAACCTGCAGACAGACGCAGATAGTCGAGACCCTTCACGCCAGCCATCCAAGGTTCGTTAGTAACAATCCATGCTGCCTGCACACCGGGGAAGATGGCCCACGGAGCCTTGAACAGCTTGATATCGCCCGACTCGCTACCGAAGCGTGACGAACCATCGATAGTCAGGTTTGCCTGCAGATAGTAGCGACTCTTGTAGTTATATTCAGCCTGTGCATACCAAGAAAGTGAGTTCCAGTTCTCGCTGATACCTATCACATCCTTGTCAGAAAGGCTACCGCTCATGAACGGGGTCTTATCACTACCGGTATTGTAACCCACCTGGGAATTACTTGTGAAGCCTTCCCAGTTGATACGAGCACCACCGAAGAGGTGCACGAAGTGAGCACCATAGCGCTGGTTCCAGTCAATGCGGGTGTCACTCTGCAGCGAGTTCTGCTTCGAAGCCAGTGAACGGACCTCGTTGGTGCGGAAGCCGCCCAATGCAGTCACATAGTAATCAGGTGTACCGTTAATAGGAATGTAGAACATCTCGTTGGTATTGACGAGGTTGTAGCTGAAGTGCTCGCTGATGAAGAGGTTCGAATTGAACTCATACTTCGGCGTAATCGTCAGGTTCAGCATTGAGTTCTCAAAACGGTTCTTCACCTCAGCTTCTCCATACTCATTGATAGCAGCAGGGTTACCCAACTTCCAGTTGTAGTTGTTGTAGTTCACCAGTGCCTCGTCCAAATAGGTCTCCTGCTCAATGTCGAAGTGACTGTCCGAGAAACGGCCCTTACCGTTTTCATCGTGACCATAGCTGTAAGGACTCATGAAGGGGCTCTTCACGTAGGCCAGGAATGCCGGCGACGTCGGGGTTCCCTCATCATAGCCAGCAGGAGCACCGTCGTTGCGGACGTCGCGGGTCTGGTTGGCAAACGACACGTCGAAGCGAACCGTCAGGTCTCTCGTAAGACCGATATCCGTATTAAAGCGAATATTCAGACGATCCATGTCGTTGTACTTCAGCGTGCTCTGAGCCGACGTATAACCTACTGACAGGTTGTAGTTGGCAACGGCGTCACCACCTTCTACGTTGATACCGTAGTTCTGGGTCATGGCAGTATGATAGACCAAGTCCTTCCAGTCCGTGTTCTGATGATACTGGTCGTAATAGTAATAGTCCTGATCCTCTATCAAGAACTTGAACTTGCGGTTCTTGGTATTGGTCGACTTCAGCATTTCCGAAGCATAGCTACGATACTGGTCGGCATCCATCATCGAGATGAACTTAGGCTCCAGCACGACACCTGCCGAAACGTTGGCTGTGATTCGGGTAGCCATCGACTTGTTACGACGCGTCTGAATCAGCACGACACCATTTGAGCCCTTGGAGCCATAGAGTGCTGTACCATTGCGCATCACCGTCACCTTCTCAATATCGGCGGGATTCAGGTTCGAGACGATGTCATTGAACAGACCGTCGTGCAGCAAGGTACGTCCGTACTGCTGATCGATGACAACGCCATCAATCACCACCAACGGCTGAGCATTCACGTTGAGCGAATTAAGACCTTGGATATACATCACACTACCGATGCCAGGCTGACCGTTGTAGTTAATCACATGAGCCTGTCCACCAAGTTGTTTCTGGATTTCGTCCTTGATATTGATGGCATTGGTATACTTAAAGTCAGTGGCGGAATACTCACCGCGCACATTGGTCTGCGGACCAAAATCGGCAGTGAATGACAACGGATAGAGCACCACGTCTTCTTGTTTCTCTCCCTTGACCAGACCCATGCGAACAGGGTTATGGTCGGGCGAAGACACGTAGATGGCACTGGCAAACAACGGAAGCTTCAGTTCGAAAGAACCGTCGTCGTCGGAAAGCACGCTATAGCCGTCAATTTCTGCTGCACGCACAATAGCACCGCTCAGAGGTTGCTTGGTAGCACCATCCAGAACAATACCCTTGATAGTGCGGGTTTCATATTGCTTTTTAGCAGTCAAAGTACGCTTAGGCTTCAAGAAGTCGAAATCCTCGTCTTCGGTTTCGTCGTCCTGAGCAAATACGCCCAAGGGGAAAGCCATCAGCAATGAAAATGCGAATAAGATATATCGTTTCATAAATCTATCTATATTAAGTGTGAAACATTAGCGTAGCATATACCACCACTTAAAGGGTCTGTCTGAATACATTCCATGCGGGAACATGGCAATACCCGGCATTCCTGCGTATGGTGTCGTCGCAGGCAACTCATCAAGGACAAAGAACGTCCCGTGAGGCACAAGCAGGATGCAGTCCACATTCAGCGTACGAGTGTACTGCTTATTGCGAACCTGTGCGTTACTGACATTGGTCTTCAAATTCAACGTCACCTGCATTTCCTCATCATTGACACCCTCAGTACAGAAGTCGAACTTATAGTCCTCTGCCAGCAGAATATAGTCAACAGAGTCAACCGCAGTCACGAAATCCGTATTCTTCTTGAGCTTCGGATTAGCAGTGGTCAGCGATTCGCTACCCTTACCAGGCACATCCAACGTACAGTTGAAGATAACCGGCAGACGACGTTCAGGAGAAGCATTACTGTCAGCAGCCAGTGTCGGTGCAGTGACCAAATAGATATCATAACCGATATTCGATAGTACGTTCCTAATATAATAGGTGACAGAATAGTTCACATTCGACGTTGCTGGTGAATACTCAGCAAACGAATGATTCCACACTTTACTATAGAACTTATTCTGCGCATCCACATATTGCATGGCCCTCTGGCCAGTGTTCACTTCCTCACCCTGAGAGTTCACCTGCTTACTGATTTCCTTGACATTGCTGCTGTTCTCACCCTCAATGATGATGTACTGATGGAAAGTCATCAGCTTGTCAATGTTCCACTGTGAAGGCTTGTACACCTTACCGTTACTGCACTGGACAATCTCAGCATTGCCCTCATTAAGCACACCGAAGGGAGCCTCAAGAGGCTTTAAATACTCATAATACTGGAAAGGAGCGCCCCAGTAAGCCTGACGCATAGAGTAATCCTTCACGCAGCTCACTGACATGGCCGAGTCCTGCAGCACCTTATCATAATTGAAAGTACGGCTGAACGTCGTACCATTCACAATAGCCAGACGGCTCTTGGTATAAACCATTGAGTCGCGCTTGGTCACTTCAGCAGGATAGTTGTAATAGGATTCATACTCCTCAACCAATTGTCTCCACACCTCGTTTGTGGGAGCAACCATGTAATAGGTACTATCCTCAATATCCAACTGTCCTAAGTAGCTGAACAGGTCATTACGCTGCATGAACACCGAATCCAGGTACTGGGTCTTACCGTCGACGATACTACCTGGTACACTGCGCTCGGGCACAAACTCCTTGTAATAGTACTTAGAGTTATACAAGAAACTGCGCAGGCTGTCAAGATCCGGGTCTTTGGACACATACTCAAACACGCTGGAGAGGTATCCAACCTTGTCTTTCAACGTGTACAGCACACCGTTACCGTAAAGCTGGTTCTTTGTAATCATCCCTACACCAGCAATGTCGTTGCCACTCAACACAGCATATTTGCCGTTCATCAGCAAGATGGAGTCCCTACTCTCGCTTGAGACGGAGTAGTTATACAGAGCAACATGGTTCTGGACAAACTCCTTCAGCACCGTATTGTCGTCCTCAATCACACCAGCGTTCTTCTGGGCCTTGTAGTCACTAATCAGTGCATTGGCCTCTGCACTACTGAAGCTGGCATTGGTGGGTGCAAACACTGTGAACACCTGACTACTATTGAGTGATTTGGCGAAGTCGCAAGCTTCGACCACACTGGCAAAGTTGCTCAACTCCGGATTACTCTTGATGGCCTCCCACAAAGAACCTTCATGGATACCACCACTGCCCATGCTGTCGTAGTGCTCGTCCCACGTGTCATTGCAGGCGGAGAACGCTACGGCAACACCGCAGCAGAGCAGGCCTCTACATAATCTATTATATATCTTGTTAATCATAACTTTCAATAATTCATTATTCATTATACATTAGCAAAGCGACTTAGAGGTCGTCTTCCATTTCGCCGTCACCGTCAACGCCATAGACGCTCTTCGGTACCATCTCAAAGAAGTCGAGCATGAACTCGTTATTATTACCCTGCTTACCGTCGGAAGCCACACGGAATCTCAAATAGTGATCCTTGGTAGCGTCGATATAGGTCTGACAGAGGATACGTCGCATCATGTGAGAAATACCCCATGAGTAGTTCTTCTGCGATCCATTGTTACTGATATTATAGCAAGCACGCGGACCACGGTAGCCACCCAGGTTCTTCAGTAGTTTCTGCTCTTCGGCCAGGTCCTCCTTGGCTGTCTTCTTATAGTTCGTCAACTGCGCGTCATCTTCCATACGGTCACCGAGATACATCTCACTGGTCAGAATCTGTGTCATGTCAAGAGGAATACCCTGCGGCACACCGTCGAAGTACACTTGCATCACACCACGGGTCTCCAGTGGGGCAAAGCCCAAACGCAACTGCCACTCACCGCTGTAAGGCACGGGAGGAATACGGAAGGTGAAGTCGTAGTCACCAAAGAGGTTCCACTCGTCACCCTGCCAAGACCAGAACTCCCAGTGCGGACGACGGTAGACGAACGTACAGTTCGAGTTGAAGGTCACACCGTCCAAATAGCCGAGCGGGAAATAGTAGTTCTTACCGTTCTTAGGCTCGGGAGAGTCATCGGCAGGAGCATTGTAACCATCATCAGCGCGATAGTTACCCTTCAGACGCATGTCGTTGGTCATCAGCTCCGGGAACACCGTCGAGAAGTCCATGCGGATACGCATGTTCTGCACCTTGTCGCGTACGTCCTTGCTGAACACCACCAGGTCGTCCACATAGAAATAGTGTCCGTTCACACCGTCGTGCTCATACTTCGTGTCCACTCTCTTGTCCACACAGGCACCACGGAAATTATATTCCGGAGCCTCATAGCGACGGTTGACGAAGTGCCATTCCTTCTTGTCCTCATCAATACCAATACAGTCGTTCTTTGTGTCCTCACGCTTGTCACGGCTCAGCAATTCAATCTTCAGCATGGTGTGAGGCAGCAGTGTCTGATACCAGTCAACAGCGTTCATCCACTTCGTCTCAAATCCGAACGGCTGTTTTGTCTCAGGAACGATCAGGGCAGTTAAGTCATCGTCACCCGGCACATAGCGGGTCATGATGTGATACTCTACGAAGCGGCGCAGCGGGTTGATGCTGTCCGTCAGGTGGTCGAATCCCCAACCTTCCTTGGCTGCATCGTTGAAGGTTTCCGGCGAGCCATAGACATCATAGTAGATCTTTGCAGCCAGGTCATAGAGTGCACGCAGGGTTCCCTGCTCAGTAGAAATACCATACTCCTGGAACTTAGCCTGATACACGGAGTCGGGTTCTACGAAAATCGTATATCCGAATTTCTTTTTGTCGGGTACCCACG
>Ga0310690_10012868_pt1 | contig 10228 bp, 3 predicted proteins | sample AusTroGonzalo_MG_2_FD_207661 | JGI IMG/M metagenome (GOLD analysis project Ga0310690, IMG submission 207661) | Bovine rumen microbial communities from tropical cattle in Woodstock, Queensland, Australia - Gonzalo_04 (v2) (version 2) | ecosystem: Host-associated > Mammals > Digestive system >...
GAACCCGATTCTTGGCAGCCTTGACCTGGGCAGAGGTAGGAGCGAAACCGTTATCGTCAACGGCAGGATCTACCAGTAACGGATCGATGAAGGCATCCCACACATAATCCTTGACGATACGGAGACCACGGAAGTCTGTTCCCTGTCCGGAGACATCCACAAAGGCATAATACCCTTCGGCTACAGGAATAAAGGCGCTGTAGTAGGTAGCATTGTACCAGCCACCATAAACAGAGGAGTAGTGGTGGATTTGGGCCTTTCCATCATAGGTGAACTTGGAGCAGCTGTAGATAATGCCGCCATAGACATCAAATTCCACAATGCCATCACCTACATCGTATCCATATTGAGGACCGTCTACAATGGCATTCGGGAACAGGCCGTCCAGCAGCACATACTCATCATAGAGACCAGAACCGTCCGGACCTTCCGTCGGGGTATCGCTGGCAGTGATCTTCACTTTGCCCAGATACTCGCGGAGACCGAGGGTACCATAATAGTCTACGGCATAGTAATTCCATGTGGTGCCCACAATGGCGTCACGGTTAGGAATAACATAGTCCGAATCGTAATCGTCTACGGTATAGTCCTGATAGATAGGCAGCGGATCACCGGTGGTGAAGAAGCTCTCGGGAGAGCAGAAGACTTTTTCTTCATAGCCGTTGCTGGCCAGTACCACCAGATAGTATTCGGTGCCGGGCAGCAGCTTTTCTGCCAGACCAACGTAACCATCGGTGTTTACCTGCTCCAGAATCTCGGCAGATACAGACGGGCTGTCCATCAGAGCTTCTACAACGTCCATGGGTTTGCTTGCCAGGTCGATATACTTGACAGCAGCCATCTTGAGGTCTACGATATCGGAACCATAAACCCACACTTCCAGGGTGTTGTCGGTATTGACACCGGGATACTTGGCAGCAGAACCAATACCGCAAGCGAGTTCAACGGCCATTTCTTCCTCGTCACCGGCAGCAACATAGTTCACAACCAGGGAACCGTAGTCGGCCACTTCACCCTTGTCATCATAAGTAACGGCAACGACAGTGTAGACACCGGTTTCCTCCAGCGTTACGCCGGTAATGGCTACAAGAACAGGTTCATCCATGTAGGTGGTTTCCTCGAGCTCGTCGTCCAGAACATAGACATTCTCGGCGGTACCGGTAGCGATGGCGGTAACCTGATTACCAACCTGGGTGGCGGTAATCTCACCGGCAGCAAGCACAAACGCAACCTTGGTAACGTCAACACCAGTTACGAAAGCCAGAGGCAGTACACCTTCCTCGGTAAAGTCGTTCTGGATGTCTTTCAGGCTGAAGTCGGTGCGGGTAAAGCCAGAGGCAATACCGATGGTTTCGTAACCACTCTGGCCCCAACCGGAACCACTCATACCCAGATAGTACCAAGGAGCGAAATAGAAGCCACCATTGCCGTCATAGTAACTCACGGTGAAATTACCGGCACGGGCATTGGCCATCCAGTCGTAGCTGGTACCCAGAATGGCGTTACGGATGGCAATCTCATCACCGGTATAGATCATACCCAGCTCGCTGTGCACATAGCCGGTAGCCTGGAAGGGGAAGGAAATCATCTGAGCGCCCTCAACCTCGGGGTGTGCCTCTTTGGGGTACCAGGTAAAGGTCCACTCATACTCGGAACCATAACCCCAGAAACCGGGATCGTCGTACTGGTCTCCCTTATATTCGTGAAGGAAGGTTTCGGTGAAGCAGGTGCGGACACCGTCTACCTCGTAGTACTTCACATAACCCCAGGCGGTTTCACCCCAGAAATCCTGGGTAAAGGTCACGACGGCCTTTTCACCGGTCTTGGGATCCAGCAGATACTTCATTTCCACGCGCATGACGCTGAAGTCGATGCTCACGGGGTTGCTGTTGTACAGGGAAGCGTACTGACCGTCCTCAATGAGGAAGCTGGCCTTGTAGTTCACGCCTTCCTTGGCATTGTCGAAGCGCACCTTGATGGTGGTCTCCTTCTGGCCGTCGGCGAACTTGATCTCCTGGGGAACGAAGATACCGTCCTCGGAGTAAGAAGCCTTCACGGGAACAGTGATGGCACCGCTGTCGTTAGTACGGGCAACGGTAATCTCAAGCTCGGGATCCTGAGTGGGATTGAACACGTGATCACCACTGGCCTCCTGAACGGGGAAGTAAACGCCGTAGCAGCCTGCTACCTCAGCGGGGCTGGGGGTGCGAGGGTTCACTTCCTGTTCCTTCTGGCAGGAAAGAACAGTAAGGGAAGCCACAGCGGCTAATGAAAGAATATAGATTAACTTTTTCATGTCTCGTACTGTTTAAATTAGTCAGTAACACCGTCAAGGAGACCGGGATTCATGTCAATGGTAGGCTGCTGACCGCCCTGGTTGTCCACAATACCGAAGTTGGTGTTCATTTCACCCTGAGGGAAACGCATGCGGAGCCAAGGATCCTGGGAATCCAGGTTGAAGCGGAAAGCATCGGCGATGTTGGAAGTGCCGGCACCGTGGGAACGGACGATAGGTTTGTCCAGACGGAGGTTGTCGAACACACCAAAGCCTTCACCCCAGAGCTCTACACGACGCTGGAACCAAATCTCATCGAGGAGGGTACGGCCAGCGGCATCGGCGCTGTAAGCGGGATCACGATAGGTCTGCACAAAGCTCTCCAGGATGTTCTTGGCAGTACCGGCATCGGTGTGAGCCTTAGCCTCGGCCTGGATGAGGATCATTTCTTCCACACGCATCAGAGGCATATCTTCCTCGTTCACAGTGGTAGCCATGGAGAACACACCGAACTTCACGTTGGTGTAGGGCAGGAAAGGAAGCTTGTTGTCACCGTCGTCGGCGTTGGCAACGTCGTCGAAGCCGGGCCACTTGAGGCCGTCCAGCAGCGGGGACTCCAGGTTCTCGTCCACCCACCAGCCCTTACGGACGTCGGTGTCGGGAATCAGGTTCCACAGCAGGCTGTTGATGCAGGTGTATACCTGGCAGGCAGGAGCATAACCCTGACCGGAGAAGGAACGCAGCCAGGAAGTGGTGGTAGCATACAGACCATTGCTCTGCACGTTGGAAGGCAGACCGGTGGCCATATCATAACCCCAGATCCAGTTGTGGTCTTCGATGTTGTAGAAGGCGGGAACGGAAACCTCGGCGATGGAGGCGGGTTCGTAACCTTCGGCAGCCTTTACAGCGTCATTGTAAGCAGCCTCCCAGTTACCCAGGATGAGGTTGGCACGGGCGCGGAGACCGTAGGCAACGTTAGCGTCAATGAACATCTTGGAGGAACGTTCCTGGGCACCTTCCAGTTTTGCCACAGCGTCGTTGAGATCTTCCATCACGAAGTTGTAGATCTCGGCCACGGTAGCACGGGGGTTGTGGGTGAAGTCTACGGGCTCGCCGTTTACCAGCGGAACGCAGGGGAGGTCGGCGCCTTTCTTACCTTCGGCCTTCACATAGGTGAGGGGGGCGAACTGGTACTGAGGGGCCAGGAGCATGTAGGAGTAAGCGCGCAGGACCTTGGCCTGGGCAATCATGTTGATGGCGTTCTCATCCGTTACATCCTCCGGGAAACCGGCGATGAAGGTGTTCACATCACCAATCATGTTGAAAGGAGCCTGGTAACGCAGGCGGGGGTTACGGTAGGTGTTGTTACGGGAAGAATATTCACCGCAGACGGAGAACCAGTTGTAACCGCTGTCGGCGATCACGGCATCGGCACCTTCGAGGTCGTTGCAGAACAGGATCATCAGATATCCCCAGTCGTCCGGGGTATTGGCCAACTTGGTGGGTTTACCAATGTTGGTGAACATACCGTTGAAGGATGCGGACGCACGCGAAGGGGCGATGATATTGGTCTCCTGAACCTGCTTGGTAAGCATGGTACCGCTCTGAGGAAGGATTTCATCCATCTTGTTGCAGGCGGCAAAGGCAAGACCAACAGCTAAAACGAAGAATAATTTATTCAGTTTCATGTCTTTATCCTTTAAGAATTAGAAAGTGAGCGTGATACCTCCGGTGATGGAGCGCATGGCACCATAAGAGGAGGAACCCTGAGCCATAGTGTAGGAACCCAGACCGAAAGCGTTGCGAGGGTCGAGACCCTTGCGGGCAGAGAACACTGCCAGGTTTTCACCGGCTACATAGAGACGGAGAGAGGCAATCTTGATCTTCTGGGTCCACTTGGTAGGAAGCGTGTAACCGAGGGTTACGTTGTTGATGCTCAGATAGTTGGAGCTTACGAAGAAGCGATCCAGGGGGCTCTGGGCCACAGAGGTGTCACCATCCATGCGAGGGATGTTGCTGTTGGGATTCTCAGGAGTCCAGGCATTCAGGACATCCTTGTGCCAAGCCTGACCGGCAGAAGCCTGGGTCCACATGAGCTGCTGGTAGTTACCGTCATAGTACTTACCGCCCAGCTGGAAGGAGCACTGGATGGAGAAGTCAATGCCAAAGGCGTTGAGGCTGGTACCGAAACCGCCATAGAGTTTAGGCAGCACGGAGCCCAGTTCATACTTGGTAGCGTCGGAGAAGACGGTGGTCTTTTCGTCGGTAGCGCTGATCACGTTGCCGCTTGCATCGGTCTCTTCCACGTGCTTCCAGTACAGAGCTTCACCGGTTTCGGGATTTACACCGGCATACTTGTACATATAAGCGTCGTACAGGGAACCGCCCACCTTATAGATGAAGTTACCGCCACGGATACCCTTTTCAGGATCCACGTCAGCATCCAGGGAAAGGATGGTGTTCTTGTAGTGGCTCAGGTTCACGTTCCAATCCCACTGAACGTTCTTGGTGCGGATAATACCGCCATCCAGGGAGAGTTCGACACCGCGGTTGCGGATGGAACCCACGTTCACGGGCATGGCACCGGTGGGGTTACCGGAAGACAGCGGAACGCTCTTGGAATAGAGCAGGTCCTTGGTATCACGGTTGAAGTACTCGAGGGTACCGTTCAGGTAGTTGTTGAACAGTTCGAAGTCTACACCCACGTTGAAGGAGTGAGAGGTTTCCCAGGTGAGGTCCTCATTACCCTTGTAAGACATGGCGATGGAATAGTTGGTACCGTCGTAGGAGTGCTGGTACTGATCGGACCAGGGGAAGTAGCCGTCCAGACCGTCGTTACCCTGAACACCATAGCTGATCTTCAGTTTGAGGAGGTTCACAGCTGCGGCGTTGAACCAGTTCTCACGGCTGATCACCCAGGCGGCACCTACGGAGCCGAAGTTACCCCAGCGGTGACCGGGAGCGAACTTGGAGGAAGCGTCGCGGCGGAAGGAAGCACTCAGGAAGATGGTGTTATTGTCGTCGTACTGTACACGGGCCAGGAAACCCTGGGTCATGTACTCGGTGGAATAGGACTCGACGGTCTTGTTGTCGGTACCGTCAGCGTTGTTCAGTTCGCCCACCAGCGGGTTGAAGAGGTGGTCGTTATAACCGTCCAGGGACTGGTACTTGCGGGAGTACTGCTCGTAACCGGCCAGGATGTCGAAGTGATGGATCTCGGCGATGTTGAACTTGTACTCGGCCAGGTACTGCTGGTTAACGGTGAACATACGGCTGTGACCCACAGAGGTAGCACCGTCCACGTTGGAAGCGGAACCGAACTGGCTGTACAGATAGTTGTAACGGGTATTGTCATCGGTGAGACCGACGTTGGCGTTCAGGGTAAGGCCCTTGACGGGAGTGAGGACGAGGCCCCACTTGCCCACCAGAACGTCGGCATAGGACTTCTTCACGTCGTTGTAGAGGTCACGGATAGCGTTACCTACGAAGTTCGGGCGCTTGAAGTTGGTGTTGTTGGAGTCGTAGATCTGACGGCCGCTCTCGGTGTAGAGATAGGGATTGCCCTGCTCGTCAACTTTACGCACATACAGCGGATAGATGGGGCCGATGTTGTTGGCAATGTAGAAAGCGTTGCCGGAGGAACCCCAGGAACCGGAGGATACGTTGTTGGAGTCGGAGTAGGAATAGCTCATGTTGGTCACGAAGCGGATCCATTCCTTGATCTGGTATTCGGCATTCAGACGGGCGCTGAAACGCTGGTATCCGGAGTTGTACACGATACCGCCATCGTTCAGGTAACCCAGACCGGCGTAGTAGTTGAAACGGTCGCTGGCACCACTGGCAGAAACGTTGTATTCCTGACGGATGGAGTTGTGGAAGGTTTCCTTGTACCAGTCATCGGGAGTGTAGTAGAACTCACCGTCGCTGTAACCGAGGGTAGCGTTGGGGTTCAGCTTGAAGTTGGTACCAACCAGCTTCTGGCCGTCCGGAACGGTGTACACCTGGTAACCCAGACCGCCGTTGTTCTCGTTGAAGAGGTTGGCGTCGGCGTAGGCATAGGACTCAGCCACAGTGTGGCCGGTGTAGTAGTACTTGTTGTACATGAGCTTGTAGTAAGTCTCATAGTACTGGGCGGGATCGGAAATCACGTCGTAGTTGGGGATCAGGCGGGAGTTCACACCCACACGGGCGTCAAAACGCACAACGGCGTCGCCGGATTTACCCTTCTTGGTGGTGATGATGATCACACCGTTAGCACCGCGGTGACCGTAAATGGCAGATGCGGAAGCATCCTTCAGTACGGACATGGACTCGACGTCCTGCGGGTTAATGTCGGAAATGGCACCTTCATAGGGAACACCGTCCACCACGATGAGGGGGGCGCTGCTGGCGTTCATGGAACCGATACCGCGGATGCGGATGGTAGGAGCGCCGCCTGCAGGGTCGCCGCTGGAGGAGATGATCTGCACACCAGGGGTAGTACCTGCCAGGGCCGATGTTACCTTGGAAGACAGCTTCTTGGAAATCTGCTCGCTGTCCACCATAGCAGCGGATCCTGTGAAGGAACTCTTGGTGGCCGTACCGTAGGCCACCACAATGGTTTCGTCAATGAGCTGGTCGTCAACAGCCAGGACAACGTCGATGACGCTGCGGCCGTTCACGGCAACGGAGCTGCTCTGGTAACCCAGGCAGTTGACATCGAGGACACCATTGGAGGGAACGCTCAGTGCGAACGATCCGTTGACATCCGTCATGGTATAAACGGTGTTGCTGCCGTGGAGGAGCACGTTGGCGCCCACGATAGCCTCACCGGCCTCATCCTTCACAGTACCCTTCACAGAAATATTCTGTGCGAAGGCTGCTGCAGATGCTGCCAGTAATACCATGGCTGTGAAAAAAACGCGAATTTTTTTCATAAGCATGAAAAAATTAGTTAAACATAAATATTGATACAAAAACTTATTTTCTGCATCGAATACACTACGCGAGCCTTAAAAAAAAGAAACTCGGCTGCAAAAATGGGAAACAAATTTCACTTTTGCAAGCACGAAAATAGTGTATTTTATGCGATATATAAATGATTTGTCTAGTTTTTAAGGTCTTTTTTTAGGTTTAGACGGCAAAGTTAATTATAATTTGTGAATTATCAATAATTTTCACTTATAATTTGTTATTTAAAAAATTTTTCAAATAATTTCAAAATCAAACACTTCCTTAAAAGCACGGCCGTCAGAGGCAATTCCTTCGGCTACCAACCGGAATTTTCCGGCATAAGCAGGGGCAGAAAGTGTAAGTTTCTTACTTTCCCTGGGGTTCATCTGCATAATCGGGTGCCAGTAAAGCAGTTGGCGATAATCAGACCCGCTTACGGGTGTTCCGGAATAGGCTACCGGATAGGAAACACCTTTAAAATCTATAACGCGTACATTCTCCGGAAACTGTAAGGCTTTCACATAATTCTTCCGGGTAATGAAATTCACCACTCCGTTGAAGGAAAGACCGCCCAGCAGAATGCTCTGCCTGTACAGATCCACGTCTTCCAGCAGCATGGCGTCCATTCCCTCCAGCAGGGAAAGGTCGTTGATGACCACACCGTCCAGCATCACCAGGATATTGTCCATCAGGATTTTCTTGGAATTGACGGGATCCGGAACAAGCATCTTGATTTCCCGACGGCCGTGTCCCTGGCCTATGCGCAGTTCGGGGATGATTTCCACAATCACTTCCCGCAAGGAAGGAAAACGCGTATAGTCGTCCAGATGATAGTGGATGCGCTTGTCACTTTCCAGCAGGACATCGTGACGGCGGGTGAGGAACTGCACCAGGGTATCCACCTGCAGGGAATTCACAATCCCGGCCTTCCGCTGCACCAGCGGGCCGTACTGCAGGGAGGAAAGTGCCAGCGGCTGAATATCGGCCACTTCCGGACGGATGAAAGGATCGGTGAGGGAAATATATCCGCAGTCGCTGTTTACCTCGCAAACCAGTTCGCGGTCACCATATATATTATTGGTAAAGAAAATCAGGCGGCCTTTGCCGTTCATCCTTCCCACATACACATCGGAGGGAGAGCCGGCCGATGAAAGCGTAGCCACCGCCATATCGGACAGGGAATCCAGCTGACGCTGAACCAGCCCCTCAACGGCGGCATAAATAATTTCTCCCTCATATTCCGGCAGACGGTTGGACGAGGCCTGTTCCGGGCAGGGCTGGCCAAGAAAATCGGCCAGGGTACCGTTAGCGGGCTGTGCAATCTCGTCCAGTGCATAGACGCTCACGCTCATGTCCACGGCATCACCGGCATTCTGCAGGTTCAGGGTGAAGGGCTGTCCCACGCGGGGATTGCCGCTCAGGTAAACGCTTACTTTCCTGTCGGAAGCCTTCTCTTCCTTGGGAAGAGCCCTGTACTCACTTTCAGAAAGGAAGCTGACACCGTCTTTCACCCGGGCCAGGGAGGTGGTATTGAATACAGACAATACCTTGGAGCCGGGCAGATAACCGGCCTGGTTCTGTGCAGTATAGGCGATGAGCCGATAATTGCCTGTGGGGGCCGATACGGGGATGCGGAACTTTCCTGCCCCGCGGCCATCCATCAGGCTCACCTTGGCCGTTGTCACCGTACCGTCGGTCGATACCAGCTCCAGGTAGGATACGGCGCTGAAGGGAGACAGTTCCCCGGTCTTGGCATTTACACAGAACAGGGAGCACCAGATTTCATCTCCTGCAACGTACACGCTGCGGTCTGTGGAAACATATACCTTTTCCACCAGCTGGGCCTGTGCAAACATAGGCAGCAGTCCCAATATGAGTATCAGAATCTTTTTCATCAGTCAAAATCCGGTTTATCCAGGGTGCCCCCGGCGGCAATACAGTCAAAACAGCGGGCTTCTCCCCAGCCTACCACTTCACCTCCGGAACTGGAAATGATTAAATCTACGGGCATATAACCCTTTCCGAAATAGGAGAACCAGGCTTCTTCCGGTATTTCTATCAGACTGTATTTGACATGCCAGTCGTTGTAGGTAGGGGGAAGGACACTGGTATACGTGGTAACCTTGGCAATATTTACATAGCCATGTACCTTCACTTCGGGATTGTTCTCACAGTAGACATTGCCCTGGACGACACCCGGCTCCGGAGAAAACAGATTTCCGCCGATGGAGGCATTTTCCTCCAGCATCTTGCGATACCGATACTGCTCCGGGGTAAGGTTCCACAGTTTTACCCTCACGTCATATTCGGAGTGGTTGCGATTGTCCGAGCGCGGGAATTTCTGCACCACGAAGTTCTTCACGTTTCCGTTAAGCTCCGTGTAATTGACCAGCTGCTGCGCCTCGTTCACCTTTTTTATCCAGCACCAGTAATGGGAATTGTCCGGTTTCATCAGTTCATAGACGCTGTTGCTCTCCGGATTATACGCGTAACTGCGCAAATAATCCGTGTGGAATTTCCAAATCTCGTCAAACTGCACGGCGGCATATCCGCTACCGGTTCCGCCGTCTTCCATATCCATCTGGACATATACATAATTCTCATCGGCCGAAAAATGGATATCCTTCAGGACGGGCGGTGTCACGGGTTCAATCCAGTCGGACACATAAGTATTGCCCTCACAGACAACCGTTAGCTTATACTTTCCGCCGGTGGATTCCGGTATATCCAGGGTATAGTATCCGCTGGCACCTTCGGCGGGATAGGTGTTTCCGGCCTCATCCTGCAGATACACCGTACCGGAAGGATAACCCGTACTTGTCTGGGTCTTGCCCACTTCCAGCGACTGCAGGTAGTAAAGATTAACCACCGACTTGTTTCCCAGCAGGATGTTGGCATCAATCACCACCTCCTTATTCACGGAGGTATCGATGTCGGCCGTATACGGATAGACGCATCCGGCCAGCAGCATCAACGCTATTATATATATAAAGGTATGTTTCATCTTAGAAGTGCAGATTG
>Ga0310690_10012869_pt1 | contig 10228 bp, 2 predicted proteins | sample AusTroGonzalo_MG_2_FD_207661 | JGI IMG/M metagenome (GOLD analysis project Ga0310690, IMG submission 207661) | Bovine rumen microbial communities from tropical cattle in Woodstock, Queensland, Australia - Gonzalo_04 (v2) (version 2) | ecosystem: Host-associated > Mammals > Digestive system >...
CGCCGTCCATCGAGCAGGAGAACGACACGTCAAGGCGGAGGACATCCTCGACGACCACGGGATTGACGATCATCGGCGCGTCGGGGTCGCAGGGCTGCGCGTTGCCGGCGGTGAGGAAGGAGGCGCTCGTGACGGTGTCATGCTCGGCCTTGATCCAGTCACCGGACGCCACGCCGTTGAAAATGCGAAGCTCGTCCATGTCGCCGATGAGCGAGTCGTTGCTCCCCACGTTCGCGTAGGAGCCGAACGTCCAGTAGTTGTTGGCGTCGCTCACGAGGTTGCCCGGGGAGGCCTTCGTCTGGTCCTGGGCGCCGTTGAAGTAGGAGGTGAGAGAAACGCCTTTCTCGTAGGCGAAGGCGACGTGGCCCCACTCGCCGTTCGCGAGCGTGTAGTTGCCGCTCGACCACTGGTGGCTGTTGGGGGCGGCCACGGAGATGTACTTGCCCTGCTCCTGGAGCACCAGGAAGCCGTTGCCGCCGCTGTTCCAGCCCCCACGGCTCGCGGCGAGGATGTGCGTGCCGTTGCCGTCGCTTCCGCCGTTGCCGTTGCGCTTGAACCAGCCGGAGACGGAGAACTTGCCGGTGTCCGCGAGCGCGGCCGAAGGCTTGGCGACGTTGACGCCGACCGCGTTGCCCGTGGTCTTCCTGAAGCCGCCGCCGACCTTGCCGGCCTCCGCGTTCAGCTTGACGTAGGTCGTATTTCCGATCGTGACGGTCGGACCACCCGCGACAGAGTTGGTGGCCGCATCACCGCCGTGGATGACGGCGACGTAGTTCGTCCAGACGTCGCCCTCGGCGGTGGCGGAGGAGGTCTCGCCGCTGTAGTACATGGTGAACGACGCGCCGTTCGTGACGACCGGGACGCCGACCCAGATCAGCGACTCGCCCGACGCGTTCCACGTGTCGATCTCGTGCGGGATCAGGTTGCCGTCCGAGTCGGTGAAGCGGATGTCGGCACCACCTGCAACGCAACTGGCGTAGTCGAACCCGACCGGCGAGTTCTGCGCGAGGCGCACGAGGACCGGGAAGTTCGTGAGCGGGTCCGTGCCGGCGTAGTTCGTCACGGTAAACGTGGAGAATAGATCGAACGAAGCCGGGTTGAAAACGGCGGGCGGTGTCTCAGTCGCGAGAGCCGTTGTTGCACAGCGCGGCAACACCGCGCCAAGCACGGCGAGCGCAAGCAGTGTCGATCGAACGATACTTTTCATCGTATTGTCCTCCATTTAAATCATGGGCAGACTGCAAAAGCGAAGCGGCGCAAAATCGCGGCAAATGCGCCGCGCGAAGTCCTGCCGCGCATCAGAATGGACCGCTACCTTGCCGATCATTGTACAATCCGCACAAGTCGCAAACACCACAGTGCTTGCAGTAGAAATTGCAAGAAGCTGTCGTTTCATGACACCATTATACCCTCAAACACCCAAGAATGTCAAGGCTTGAATACAATACATTCCGACAATACAATTTAACAGGCCAGCAACATTGGCCCTTGAGGCGCGCCAACAAACGGGGACGGCACGACAACTGCCTGGCCCTGCCCGCCATCGCAGGGCATGTTAGGCGATTTGCCTATTCTATAATGACTCTCGTGCGGACCGCGGCGGATTTGCCGGCGCCCGCAACCGTGCCGTAGGGGTGGCATTCGCAGATCTTGAGCGCAACGTCTGTTTCGTTCGACTTGATGCGGAGTGTTTTGAGCGTTAATCCGCGAAACTCAACAGTGAAGCGCTGGTACGCATCCGGGTTGTCGTCATTCCCGACCTTGTCAGGGATGGAAGCGTCTTTCTCCACGGCATGCTCGGCAACGAGCGTTTCCGAGCCATCTGGTTCCACGCTGTAGAACTGCAGGGTGTGGGTCCGGTTGGGCACCGAGATGTCGACGGCAGCAAGATCGATCATTGCCCCGAAAGCGTATTGGACGTATTCGGATGTGGATTTTGAGTTCGCAAACCAGTAATGATTCCATGCGGCCGTCCAGTTGTTGTCGATCAGGTAGTTTGGCGTAACGCCGTAGATTTCCTGCCCAGTGGACGAAACGGTCACGTCAGTGAAATTCACCTGCCCCGGAACCGGAACCCGCCCAATTTTCGTGCCTCCGACGATGTTTGTAACGAGGTTGACAGGTATGGAAAGGCCCAGAAGCCAATCACATCGTTTGCAAGTGATAGTCCCGGACCCGAACTGGAGACTTGTCCCGTGCGCATCCAAATGGCTTTCGAAATCGTGCCCCAACGGAAGCGCTGTGGACGATTCACGCGAGAACCATTCTCCGCAATCCGGGCACTGCCGCTGCTCAATGCCGTATTCGGTGCAACTGGCTGTCGACTGAATGGCTTCCCATTCCGGCAAGTTGGAATGCCTGCACGTGATATCAGCCGGATTCACGCCGTAAATCTGGATTTCGCTGACACTCGCCGTCCAACCGCCTACTTCGTCGAAGATGATTTTGGCTTTTGTCGCCACTTCGTTTACGTCATACACTCCCGTTCCCACCTTCGAAACGCCGGAAGCGTCCGGAACGTCCGTCCAACTGGATCCATCCGTCGAATAATAGAGCGAATAGGGATGTCCGCTCGCCGAAGAAATATTCATCGACGTGATGTACCAGCCGCCCGATGGCATGGAGGAATCCTTCGTGAAATCGAGAATGATGTAGGAGCCGTTGTCCGTCCGGCCGTTCGGGCCAATGTAAACGCCGCTCGTCAGATTGCCGTCGAAAAAGTTACCCATCCCGGTTCCCCCTCCGAACGCGTCGTTGTTTTCCGTTCCGTTGGACTTGTAGATTGTGGCGATGGATTGCTTCGAAATCAGTTGCGGCTCAGTATCGGCAGCAGCCGAACGGACGGCGAAGGCCGTAGTCGCAAGGAGAAAGAATGTGATGTAGTTTTTCATATCAAAGCGTCCATGATTGTCATTCATCGCCCAGCAGGTCCGAGAGCGGCGTGCCGGCGTCTATTTCCCCAGAAACACGAAAGAGCATGAAGAACTGCGTTGGGCGGTCTTCGGTAGAGACTGGCAAATCTACTGCGCTTCCATCGGCATGTACGCACGAGACACAGAGCCAGTCGTCGTGGTCGCTGCTCAGGGCCGTGCAGCCGAACGCGGCATACCAGCCGCCCGCCTCGGCGTCCTTTAGCCCGATGACGAAGTTCTCTATGTCCGTTCCGACATTGGAGAACGTGAGGCCAGTGCCGTCCGTCCGCACGACGACAGTGTCCGAGACGACAGTCTGCGAAGCGTTCGTCTCGATATAGTAGACGCCCTTGAAGTCGTCGATCGCGCCGCTTCCAATGTAAGTCACGCGGGAGACCTGCCGCGCCGTCCCCGCAATCGGCAGCGCGTTGGTGCCGGCAGACGCAAGCACGGAGAGCGGATCGCCCGCGCTGTAGGTCACGGTCTTTGCGTCAAAGTCGAGATCCGCCGCCCAGTCTATCCAGCCGTCGGACGGAACGCGAAATGCCGGGAACGGCACCCAGCCAGAGGCCGAATATCCATAGAGCGTCCTGACCGTTCCCTCCCTGCCAAGCGCAAGCGCGGCAAGCGGAGCGGTATCAAGCGCCGCGGGCTCGCCATATTCGACGGCGAACTGCGTGCGTCCCTCGATGCGAACCTTCTTGCCCTCATGCGACGGCGTCTTCGTCACATAGCGGACAAAGCCGTCCTCTTCCGTCGCCAGCGCAATGCGCTTGTTGCCGCCCTCTGAAGTCCATGTGGATATGTTGTTTTCGCCAGACTTTGTCCACGTGCCGCCGTCGACCGGATCTACGCCAGACGCTGCCGCAAAAGGCCACGACGCATAGTTCGACTTGTCGAGCTGGATGTCGAGCCATCCAATCGTCTTGCGGCCCATGACGCGGCCTGTCGCTTCGGTCTCGTAGCCACCGCCTGGATCGACGACGAAACGATAGCGCGTCGCCTTGCCGAGACTGATCCCAAACGATCCAGTGTAGACGATGTCGGCGGCAATGGAGTTCCAAGTCTTCACGAGGTTGTCGCCAACGAAGAGGCTCAGCGTCCCCGCGAAGTCTGCACGAGAGAGCTTGACGCTGACGGTTGCATTGGTGCCGTCGGAATCGGTGACCGCAATCGGATCCTGAAACACATATGGCCAAAGAGCTGTCTTGAACGTAAAGTCCATCGTCGCCGCCCTTCCGGCGGAGTTCGGCGCAAGAAGCGTGACGACGTATTCCGTCTCTGGCTCGAGGCCCGTCAGCCGGACGGTCTGCGTGCCATGCGTCGTGTATGTAGGAAGCGTACCGGAGGATTCGTCGGCTGCACCGCCGGAGAGCGACCAGGCGACCGCAGCGGAAGTCGCGCCATAGCCAAGCTCGGAAAGCGTGACTGTAAGCGTCGCAGCCTTTGCCTCGACATCCTCTGCAAACGCATAGCGGAAGACGGGAGAGTCTACATGCTCCGGCTCGACGTCCGTGAAGCAGACCATCTGGAACGGCTCAAGATGAAGCGTCGCCTTACCGCCCGAAAGCGCCAGGCGCTGGCCAGAGACGGTGTACCATATTTCGGTCTTATCGGTTTGGAAGTCAACCGTGCCCGACCACTCGTGGACATCGCAGTTGATGACAGCCCAGTAGGTGCCCTTGTTCGTTGCCCAGCGGCGGACCGTGAGTGTCGCGGGCCAGCTGCCGCCAACGAGGACTTCGCCTTTTAGCGCCGGCAGCGAAAGATAGTTTAAGTTGAACTCGCGCACATACGTCGAGTCGTTGCGGACAAGATTCGCGGTGAAGAGATACGCGAGCATCGTCGGGTCGTTGTAGGCCATCGCATAGAGCTCGGCGACCATAACGGCGCGACCGGCGTGATCCCAATCGCACGTGTAGTAGCCGCAGATTTCAGAGCCGGACTCGTTCTTGAAGTCGTTCTCATTGAGCGAGTAGTGCCGGACAAACGGCAAGTCCCCGCTCGCGTTGCGGTAGCGCTGGTCGCCGATGCCTGCGGCGACGGTCCAGACGCAGTTGAAAGGATAGCAAAGCGCGACGTGGCTCAAGTTCGTGTAGTTGTGCGGGTCGTCTGCCGGGGCAGAGTGGTGTACCTCGTAGTTACCCCACGTCGGGCAGTCAGCGTTGAGCGCCTGCGACCAGTAGTCGCCTGCTGTCCAACCGACGCTTGTGCGCCAGTTCTTGCCAGTGTATTCGTTGAAGTCCTTGCCCTGGTACTTCTGGTCCGCGGCGGTGCCGAGCAAGGCTGTCTTCGGGTTGCCCCAGTTGGCCCAAAACTCGCCGGGCTCCTCGATCGTGTTGGAGTAGTAGACCTTTGCATCTGAGCCGAGGTCGTTCTTTATGTAGGACTGAAGCGACCTGAAGGCGTTGCACCGCTTTCCGTACCACCATGCGCGGTAGGCCTTGTAGAGATCGGTGTTTCCATAGTTGCCGTTGTTGTAGATGTCGGCGCGAGTGACGCTGCGGCCCGTGTCCGAGTTGAAGCGATCGATCGCGCCCTGGCTAAAGCCCATCGGCATCGCGCCGCGGTTGCGAATCCACATGCCGCGGAAATTGGCCTTGCCGAGATAGGGCTTGATCGTGATATCATAGAGGTTCTCGAGGTCCCAGATCGCTTCGTCGCTCGTCATGTCCATCATGCAGTTGTAGACGTAGCTCTGGTTGGAGAAGAGATACTTCCAGCTCGCGTCCTTGGCGGAATTGAGCGTCCAGGGCTTGTTCGCCTCAACATATCCCCATCCGGCAGAACCGCGGGAGCCGTGGTATTCGTAGAACGGGAAGATGTCGACGTCCTCTGCGGCGAGGTTGTCGACAATCTCGTCCCAGTAGTTCGCTGCCTGTCCCCAGCGGGTGGTGCTACGGAAATTCTGCATATAGCCAAACTCGAGGAGGTCCTTCGAGCATGTGTTCATGCCAAGGAGTCGAATCATCTTCGCGCGGCCCTTGTAGAAGTCCTGCGGATGGGCGAAGCCGGCAAAGTCGTCGCCGTCGCCCATCTCCTCACGCGAGGTGACAATGCGGCGCGGCAGCCCTTCCGCGGGATACGGAATCGACGGACGGGCGACATCGTAGCTGTCGATTTTGTAGAGACGTATCGCGCTGATCGCAAGCCCCACCGAATCGGGCGCCTCGTCCGCCTTGATGAGGCCGAAGTTAAGGTCGAAGCCGTCGGTGTCCATCGGGATGCGGGTGTCGCTTCCATTGTACTGCTTCGACTTCTCGAACGGCACCATTACCTGAACGAGCTGCTTCATCTCGCCGGAATACGGAACCGGCCAGGACTCGAGCGACTGCGTAACATACGGAGGCGCCCACGAGTCGCCCGCCGTCCAGCCCGTGTGGTAGCCATGGCGCGTCGCGTTGCCAAAGTTGAAGACAGTGACCGAGCGCGGCGCGTCGTCTGGGTAGTCCACGACGAGGACATACGGATCGTTCGGGACGATGCCCTTCCCCTCGCCGACGCGCCACGAGACATAGCAGCACGTGTTCGCCTGATGGGACATCACGCGCGTGTCGACGTCGAGAATCGTCTGCACCGAGGACACTCCGGCGGGATATTCGCGGAATCGGTGTTCCGTGTCGTTCGCACAGTCGATCTCGTCTACGAGGGTAAGCGCGCCGTAGTCTTCAAGACCGGGGATGATCTTGTCGGTCGAACTGGACGGCGCCTTCTTTGTCCTAAACGAGACGGGGCCAGCCGTGGTCGACTCGCCCTTGTTGTTCTCCACAACAGCGCGCGCATAATAGGTCGTAGCTGGATCGAGCCCCGCGGCGGAAACGCCGCGCTCGTCCTCGCCCGTGACGCGATATGTCTCCGTCCAAGCCATCGAGGAGAAATCGGACGATGTGGACACCGTGACCGTCACGTCTGCGTATGACGCGTCTGCGCCGAGCCGCGAAACAGACACTGTCACGACGGCATTGGAGATCTGCGCCGAGCCAACGGCGATGCTCCCGGCCGGATCGGGCTTCTCGCGCCAGACTTCCGCGGCACCGATAGTCAGGAAGTCCTCGTCGCCCTGCGCAGCGCAAGTCGCCGCAATCCATTCTGCAGACTTGATTCCGACGGAGAGGCGAATTTCATCGAGCATCCCCTTGAAGTTCTGGCCCCACTGGTTCTTGCCAAGCCACATCTCGGTCGAGTTCGTCTGATCGCTGATGTCGCCAGCGTCCGTCTGGGCTGCGAGAGAACCATTCACATAAACCTTGCAACCATTGGTCGCGCCTTTCTGAAACGTCAGGGCGACATGCCACCACGTTCCCTTTGCCGGCAAAGTCGCCACGGACATATTGTGATCCTTCTTGCCCGGCGTGGTGGCCTGGAGCTGGTTGTTGCCATTCGACCGAAGCGATATGAACAGGTTCTTTCCGAAAATGCAATGGTTACCGTTCTGGTCGTCGGAATTTGCCCACGCCTCTACCGTAAAGGCGTCCTTGAGTTCGGCGTTTGACTGATGTTCGCCGCACGTCACATAGCTATTCGAATCCGGCACGGAGAGTGCGCTTCCAATCTTGCCGCCAGCGACGCTCGCGGAACCAGCAGCCGTCCCGTCGTTGCCGGAAGCTGAAGCATCCACGGGCGAGGCCGTATTCATATGCCAGACGCCCTTGTAATCCGAGAATGGGTTGGTGCCGCAAATTGTCTTGCCGCTCGTATCCGAACCCCAGCACATCACGAACTCGGTGCCGTTCGTCATTGACGGGAGACGAACCCAGATAAGCGACGTCCCGTTTGTGTTCCAGGTGTCGATCTCAAACGGCAGTCCGTTGCCTTCCATGTCAACGAAAGCAATGTCGGCACCGTCTGACTTCGAATGAAGGTCATCGTATGAGAATCCAGGCGGCGAGTTCTCGGCTATTCGGACAAGCACCGGAAAACCGGCGAGTGGCGACGAGCCAGAATAGCCCGTCACTGTCAGCTTCGCGCCATAGTCAAACTCAGCGCCTTGCGGCTGCGGCAAAGCGAGCAAAGTCAGGCTAAGCAGTGCGCATAGAAAACAGGAAATGGTTTTCAGATTATTCTTTTGCATCATATTGACCATGTCACCGCAGGCGGAGGACGAGGGGAATGACGGAGTCGTCATAACGACGATTGTATAGACCTACCGGAGAGTAATGGCCAAAAACGGCGGATAGCGAACCGAGACATAGCCCACGTAGAGGCCATCGCTACGTACGGAGACCTTCACGCGCGCAAGATCGGGATTGCGCTCAAGCCGCACCTCGAAATCCGCTCGCGTCGGCGCGGCACCTGAGGCAAAGGATGCTTCGCTCCAATCGAGAACCTTGCGGGATGCACCACGGTTGGGAGAAACACGGGGATCAGTGTCGACATCAACGTAGATGGGCGATGTGAGCTTGAGCGTGGAGCCAGAAGCAAGCTTGACGCACCCGACGCTATCGTTCGACGCGCCTACCTCGGCACGCAGCGCGGAGCCGCTCTCGAGCGTGACCTTGCCGCTCAGCGTCAGGACGCCGCCCTTGTTCCATTCGCCGCCAAAAAGCGTGCCACCGGTCTTCACCGTCGTGCCGTCCTCGGTCGAGAGGGTGCCAGTGCCGCCGAGACCGGCTCCAGATTGCACCGTGACAGACCGAGCGCCAAGGTTCGAGTTCACGAGGAGATTGCCCTTCTCGTAGACGGTGACCTTGCCGGTGAAATCCGCGTTGTCGGCCTCGAGCGCTAGATAGCCGCCGAAGTTGCGGCCGGAAAAGTTCCACGTCCTGTCACGGTGGCCGAGCTTGAGCGAGCCGCGAAGTCGCGCGGCGACGACATGGTTCGTGCTTTCGAAGTAGGTGGTCGTGTCCCAGTTCTGCCCGAGCTCATATCGAATCGGGTTCATAAACAGGATGGTTCCGTCGGCGAACTCCGAGCGGTTGCCGAATATGAACCTTGCGGGATATGCGTAGTAGTCGGCGTAGGCCTTGCCGACGGAGTTCGTGTCCGTGGCGTTCGCGAGCTTGATCTCCACTTTTTCGTTCGCGGTATTTGTAAGGTTAAGCGTCGAGTCGTTGTTCCAACAGACGGTGCGCTCGCCGCCAAAGCCCGTAAAGCCCCAACGAGTCTGGGCGCTGCCCTGGAATACCCGCGGCGTCGAGGAGCCGTCGAGCATCGGGGCGTAGTCGCCGTTCAGGCCGAGCGTCCCCATGTTGCTGTTGTTGCCTTCGGGGGCGAAGAATTCGCCGCTCGGGGGCAGTCCGGCAGCGGTTTGCGGCCAGAAGCAGCCGTTTCGGAGCCGGATGTAGTGTTTGCAGTCGTTGGCATCCCACTGCGTCTCGTTCATGACCGCCAACGTGCCGGTGCCGAGCTTGTCGAGCACGGCGTCGCCGTTCGATCCATGCTTCGAGACCTTGAGTGCATTCACTATCAGGTCGGCATCGAGGGTGGTGCTATCGAAGGCGCGAGGACGCCAGTCGAGAGTTCCGACAGGGAAGATGAACGGCGCGCCGGCGTAGCAGGTGCGGGTGCACGACCAACCTGTGGTATTGGACATCCTCGTGCAGCGCGGGAATGTCATTGGAGCCCCGGTGTTGTTTTTGAGGTAAGTATATGATCCCCATCCGCCCTCGAAGTAGATCTGGCTTATGTTCGTCATGGCGTTCGGGTGATCGAGCGACAGTGTAAAGGACGATTCGAGGGTAAGCTGCCCCATGAAATCTGGCGAAGGTCCGCTGAAGTGGACTTCGCCGCCATCCCCGTTCACGCGCATCGTGGTGTTCGTGACGCCTTCGGGCAACATCAGCTCTCCCGCAAGGTCAAGCCTACCGTTTTTGGAGACGACATAAACCGTCTGGCTGTTGGAACGATTGAACAGGATTGGGTTTCGCACGACATTGGTACCCTTGGAGGCCTGCAAAATCGGTGTCTCGGCGGTGAAGCTCAGGACGCCTGTTCCGGCAAAATCGTAGCCGCAGCTGTGGTAGCCTCCAAGATAGGTCGAATTGGCCGAATCGCCCTGGCCATCAGTGAAACGCAGCTTCGGCATGTCGGTGTACTGGTCAATGATCGGGCTCAGTCCAGCGGGCGAGGTGAAGTAGAGCGTCTTCCCAGACGCAGGGAGCCCGCCCGTGAAGACATAGGCATCGGGATCGTCGATATCCTCAGAGATTCCGGACCAGACGTTGTCGCCGTTCATAGCGGGATTGACGGCTTCCGCGTCGACGGTCGTACCGTATCCGCCCACATTCACGGCGGTGAAACGATAGTGGAGAGGCGAAGAGACCGGGAGACCTCTCAGCACGATGTCGGTGACGTTCGTCGGCATGACGTTGAGATTC
>Ga0310690_10012871_pt1 | contig 10228 bp, 9 predicted proteins | sample AusTroGonzalo_MG_2_FD_207661 | JGI IMG/M metagenome (GOLD analysis project Ga0310690, IMG submission 207661) | Bovine rumen microbial communities from tropical cattle in Woodstock, Queensland, Australia - Gonzalo_04 (v2) (version 2) | ecosystem: Host-associated > Mammals > Digestive system >...
GCCAGCTTGACGGCGTTCAGGTAGTCCTTCACCTTCGTCTTGATCTTTCCAAGGCCGATGAGTTCGTCCAGTTCCGCCATCTCGGAACCGGTGGCGCCGCTCACCGTCGGGATATCCGCGGCCTCGACCGTCTCCAGCTGCTCCTCCGAGGGATGCTCCAGGGTATTCAGGCGCCGGTACATCGACGGGATGACCTGCTCTTCGATGAGGTCCTCCACCATCCGGGCGTTCCGGAAGCCGGGTCCCCGGTGGTTGTACTGGTGGAGGAGATACATGTCCAGTTTGGCCTTAGCCTCCGGAGAGAGGTCGAGGTCCCTGCGGTCGCAGAGCGTTTCGGCGATCCAGTACAGTTCTTCCGGCTTGAAGTCTTCCATGTAGATGGGCGCGCCCAGATGCTTCTTCAGCTGCGGATTGGCTGCCAGGAGGGATTCCAGGCCGTCGGGCTCGCCGGCGAGTACCAGCATCCAGCGGGGATATTTCTGCTTGTTCTCAAGGGCGTCCGTCAGGGCGCGGATCATGCGCTGTTCGGCATCGTAGCCGTTCCCCTTGTCCGGGTGGAAGAGCTCATGGGCATTGTCGAACAGCAGCGTCCCTCCCTGGACCTTCTCGATAAAATCCAGGGTGTTTTCATACTCGCCGTTCACGTGGGAAGACATCAGCATGGGGACCCGGACCGTCCAGGTCGAGTCCGTCTCCAGCAGGCCCAGCGCCTTGTACAGTCCCGCCATGATGGGCACGCAGCTGCTCTTGCCGGTGCCGGGATTGCCGATGACGACCGTATGCAGCCTGGGGTCGTTGACGGCCAGTCCGGCCGCCTTCCTCAACCGGCCCGCCGCACTCCGGGACACCATCTGCCGCATCCTTTCCTTGTAATTGCCCCATCCCGGGAAACCGTTGATCACATCGAACCGTCGCGAAACATCATCTTCGTCCACCACGAAGGGTTTGGCCACGGGCGGCCAGGGACCCTTGACCGGAATCGAGCGCGTCAGCCGTTTCCTGCCGTTCTTGAAAAGCGTGATGACCAGCTCGTCCTGTTCTCCTTCATCCAAGTGATACAGGATACCGAGGAGGTCCGCCATCGGAGTCGGACTCACATGCAGGCGATTGCCATCCCGGAACAGATCGATATTCTCGCTGTCGAACCAGTTGTACTTCACCTCGGAACTGCGAAGAAGGGTAATCTCCACGCGAAGACTGTTCTCTTCCTCCTCCGGAATGACCAGGTCCACGTGCACGTACAGGTCTTTCTCGAGGACGATCTCCTCGACGCTGCTCATGACGGTTACCTCCTCCGGGTTCGTATCCACGGAGCACAGCAGTTCATATTGGGACGGTCTCGGCATAGATGCTCAGTTCAGCGGGATATCCGGATGCTGCACGGCCAGCGGAAGATCTTTCTGCGAAACGTAGAACATGTATAAGATGACGGGCTTCTTCCCCCGATTCTCACCGTGATGGACGGTTCCCACCATCTCCACGACGGCTTCGCCTTCGTGGACGACCTTCTCCTGTCCGTCCAGGCCGATAATCGTGAGTTCCCCTTGCACCAGGACGCCGTAGTTCATGGAGACATGATGATGCCATCCCAGTTTCTCTCCAGGGGGAAAGACATATTTCACGGCGACAAGCTCGGGCTCTCCGTCCGGATACTCGGGCAGCGCCGCGCCATCCCAGCTTTGGGACGTGCGAACCAGTTCGGTGCTTTCCACCCGCCGTGCGGCAGCCTCTTTGTCCGAACCGGCCCGCTGGCATGCGGAAAACAGAATCATGATTCCCAGGAGGGTGATGCAGCAGTACTTTCTATTCATATCGTGGTTATTCTTATGGCGCAAAGTTATATAAACAGACATAACCATCAAAACAAGCGGACTACCGGATGAAGTTCGTTCCCTGGCGCGGCTCGTCGCAGCCCGGCATCGGCTTGCCGCCCGTCGCCTTCAAGAGTGCGGCCATGTTGTTCGCCAGCGTGCGCATGGTCTGGAGTCCTTCGGCATCCAGCCCCGCATCGCCGGGGGCCATGCCGTAAACGATGTTCCAGTATTGGGAAGTCACGACCGGCATGTTCATCATCTGGAAGGGCATGTTGAGCGACTGGAAGGCGGCGGTGGCGCCGCCCCGGCGGCAGACCGCCACGGCCGCGGCCGGCTTTCCCGCGAAAGCTGCCCCGTTGGAATAGAACATCCGCTGGATGACGGCCAGGACCGCCCCGTTCGGCTGGCCCCAGTAAACGGGCGAACCGACGACGAATGCATCCGCCTCTTTCATCCGGGCCGAAATGCCGTTGCACACATCATCATCGAAGACGCAGGCGCCGGGATTCTCCCGGCACCGGTTGCAGGCGATGCAGCCGCGGACGGGCCGGTTGCCGATCCGGACGGTCTCGCTTTCGATGCCGTGTTTTTCCAGCTGTCTGGCGAATTCCGCGAGGGCGAGGGTCGTGTTGCCCTGGGGACGCGGGCTTCCGTTGAGTATCAATACTTTCATTTTCCTGTTATTGAGGTTGTCGTTTTTTCGTGGAAAGGCAAGCGCGGGCGCCACCACCAGCGAGGCGGCCGCGAAGAGCGAGGTCTTGATGAATTCCCGTCGGTCAGTCATCGCCTTCTCCGTTATAAGGGACCGTTTTACTCGATTATTTGCAGTAGGCTTTCACCGCCTTGACGGCGCATTTCTGACACAGGCGTGCGTCTTTTGCGGTGATGGCGTGCTCGGTATCCAGCAACTGATACCCGTTCCCCAGGACGGACTTGCCCAGCGTGGGCTTGATCAGGGTCTCGAACCAGGTGCAGGCGGCGATGTAGCGGCCGTGCTGGCGGGTGAGGTGATAGCCGTCGCGGGTGAGTTCATAGACTTTCGAGGTGGCGGGCACCCGGTCGTGGTTGTTCAGCCGCGTGCCCCGGGCGATTTGGATGGCCTCGCCGGAAGGGATGATGACCGGGATGTTGAACTGCTTTCCGGCGCGGTCCACGCAGCTTTTGATCGCCTCATACATCTTCAGCTGGTCGCGGCCGTAGCGCGGGAAGGCGCGGTGGTCCGAGTTGGTGGCATAAGCCCATGTCATATGCCACACAATCGCCGCATGGGGATTCGGCGCTTCCTTCCGGATGATCGAGACCAGTTTCGGGATGCCCTCAGCATACGTTTCATAGAGGCCCGAATCGTCCGACGCCTGCTGGATGGTGATGATGTCCCAGGGTTCGTCCTTCAGGCCGTCCAGGAGGGTCGCGTTCCGGCTGACGGTTACCCACTGGTTCTTCGTGGACTTGTAGTAGATGTAGTTGGCGGTATTCTCCGCATACTCCTTGCAGTGCCGTTCCAGTGTGCAGCCGCCGATGTACAGGCGGGCGACGATGACGTTGCGGATGCCCGCCGCCTCGAGCAGGCCGGGGAGATACTCGGTTCCGTCGTCGGAAAAGCTGTTGCCCACGGCGAGAATCCGGAGGGTGTCCGGATGCTGCGGCAGGGGATAATTGTCGATGCGCGCCTGCGCGGAAAGGCCCATGGCGACGAAAACCGCGGCCAGGGTCAGGAAGAATCGTTTCTTGGTCATCATGTCCAAATATACGGATTAATTTGCTATCTTTGCACCCACTAAATGGAAATGGAAATGAAAAAGCTTGTTTTACTGGCCCTTACGGCCCTCGTGGCGGTTCCTGTTTTTGCTCAGGATGAAGAAAGCAACCGCGTTTATACCTCTTCCAGCGGGAAGGCATTCATCGAACTGGTCGACCATATCGGTTATGGCTACCATTTCATCCAGTCCAACGATTTCACGCCCGCCTGGTCCGGCGAATTGTGCCTCAACCTCGTGAAGTTCGGCATCCGTCCGGCGGATGTGTTGGGCATCGACCTCGGCATCGACATTGGCATGAGCAACTTCAGCTCCACGCAGAATGCCTTCACCCAGGTGAACCAGCTCATCAAGGCTACCTCCTTCGACCTTTTCGCCGAGGGCTCCCTCGACCGCAAGCGCAGCGGATTCAACGTGTACAGCCTCAATGCCCCGGTGATCCTCAAGGGCATCTTCGGGAAGTTCGAGCTCGGCGCCGGTGCCGTCGCTTCCTGGAATTTCGCGGGTGAAACGACGCTGATGTATCGCAAGGACAATGTCCGCGCGAACATCGAAGAAGTCAAAGCGAAAGTCAATCCCTTCACCTACTGCTTCCTCGCCACGGCTTCCCTCGATGATTTCGGCGTGTATTTCAAATACTATCCGAAATCTTCCAAGCTCCTGCCCGAGGGCAGCGTGGACCTGAGCTATATGACGCTCGGCCTCGTGATCGGCTTCTAAAGCTTACCGCGCCATCCGGTAGATGGCTTCGATATCCTTGACACCCAGGACTTTGAAAGAGCCCTGGGTTATTTTTTCACTGCGGGTGCACTTACGGGCCATCTCCCGGATCTCGTCATCCGTAACGTCGCGGCCGATGAGTTCGTGGATATTGACGGGCATCCCGATTGCGTGATAGAACCGCTCCATGGCCTCGATGCCCTTGACGGCCGTCCCTTCCGGGTCGGTGAAATCCTGCAGCACGCCCAGCACGTTCACGGCGAAGCGGACGAAGCGGCTCACGTTCTCCTTGTACACGTAGCGCGCCCAGCTCGGCCAGATGGCCGCGAGGCCGGCGCCGTGCGTGACGTCGAACATGCCGCTGAGCTCGTGTTCGATCTCGTGGGTGGCCCAGTCGCCGGTGAGGCCGCAACCCGTGAGGTCGTTGTGCGCCAGGCTTCCGCCCCACATGATCTGGGCGCGGGCGCGGTAGTCCTCCGGGTCCGCAAGGACCTTGAACACATTCTCCATCATGGACCGCATCAAGGCTTCCGCCAGGGCGTCGGTCAGGTCCATGTCGTCGTCGTGGGAGAAGTAGCGCTCCATCGTGTGCATGATCATGTCCGTCACGCCGGCCGCCGTCTGGTACGGGGGCAGGGTGAAGGTACGGACCGGGTTCATGATGGCGAACCGCGGCCGGCTCATCTGGTTGGAATAGCCGAGCTTCACGTTGCCGTCCTCGTTCGTGATGACGCTGGATTCGCTCATCTCGCTGCCCGCAGCGGGGATGGTAAGCACGCATGCGACCGGGAGATAACAGGCAGGGGAGGCCTTCCCCGTGTAGAAATCCCAGACTTCCCCGTTATAGGGGACGCCGCAGGCGATGGCCTTGGACGAGTCGATGACCGATCCGCCGCCGACGGCGAGGATGAAATCCACGCCTTCCCGGCGGCAGAGGGCGATGCCCTCGTGGACGAGGGACAGCCGCGGGTTCGGAACGACCCCGCCGAGCTTCACGAAGTCCACGCCGCCTGCGGCGAGCAGTCCGCAGATCTTGTCCAGCAGGCCGCTCCTGATGGCGCTTCCGCCGCCGTAATGGACCAACACCTTGTGGCCGCCATACTTCTTCACGAGGCCGGCGACCTGTTCCTCGGACTCCTTCCCGAACACGACTTCAGTGGGAGCGTGATATACAAAATCCTTCATAATCAATGCGTTTGTACAAAACTACGAAATAATCGGAAACCGTGCAAGCATCCGGCCAGCGCCAGACCGCAGAGCAGCAGGACAGACGATCTCCTCATGCTACTTCAGGTCTACCCAGACCAACATCTTCCCGGCAGCCCGGTTGTCCCAGGCGTAATACGGGATGTAGTTGCCGCCGTCGGCCGCCTGGATGCGGACGATGCCGCCCAGGAGATCTTTCTCGAAGGCGGTGTCGAACTTTTCGTCCTCGACGATGCGGACGGCGTCGATGTCGGGGTTATCGACCTCCTCAAGGCAATAGACCACCGGGCCGCGCTGAACGGCGCGTTTGCCCTCGTCCTCCTTCACGCGCGGATCGGCGGCGACGACCTCCACGGGCATGTCGAGGTTCAGGCCGATGCAGTCGCCGTCCTTCCATTTCCGGTCGATGACGGCGTAGCCCTGATCAAGGGTCGGCTCCACCGCTTCTCCATTGACAGTCAAAGAATAATCCTTGCACCAGCCAGGGATGCGGAGGCGGATCTGCGTCTTGACGGAGCCCTTCACGCCAACCTTCAAGGTGACGTCGCCGGTCCAGGGATAGCCGGTTTCCTGCGTGAGCGTGAGCTCCTTGCCGGCAGCCTTCAGGGTGGCGGTATTGCCCATGTACAGGTTGACATACACGGCCTCCTTGGACACGCCGTACACGTAATTGCCGATGGACGGGAGGAAGCGGCAGATCTGGCTCGGGCAGCAGGCGCAGCCGTACCAGGCCTTGCGGTGGTGGTTGCCCAGGGATTCGAGCGGATTGACATAGAAGAAGCGGTCGCCCGCGAGGGAGATGCCGGCGAGGGCACCGTTGTACAGGGCGCGCTCGAGAACATCGACATACTTCGCGTCGCCCGTAAACTGGTTCATGCGCCAGTTCCAGAGGACCATGCCCACGGAGGCGCAGGTCTCGCAGTAGGCGGTCAGGTTCGGGAGGGAATAATCGGTTGTAAAGCCCTCATTGGAAGACGATTGGCCGATGCCGCCGGTGATGTACATATTCCGCAGGACCACGTCGTCCCACAGCCGGTCCAGGGCGGCGGTGAGGCCCGTGTCGCCCGTATAGGCCGCCACGTCGGCCATGCCGCAGTACAGGTACATGGAGCGGACGGCGTGGCCGGAAATCTCCTCCATTTCCCTGACGGGAACCTCGTCCTGGTAATAGTAGGCGGGCCAGGTGCGGTCGTCGCCGTAGGAGCCGTAGCCGTGGCCGCGCTGGTCCAGGAGCCAGCCCGCGAAGTCCAGGTACTTCTTCTCGCCGGTCACTTCGAACAGCTTCACGAGGGCGAGCTCGATCTCCTCGTGTCCGGGCACCCAGTGGCGCCCTTCCGGCCCGAAGATACTCATCATGTGGTCCGCCATGCGGATGCACACGTCCAGCAGTTTCCGCTTGCCGGTCACCTTGTAATAGGCCACGCCCGCCTCGATCATGTGACCGGCGCAGTACATTTCGTGCCGGTCCATGTTCGTCCAGCGGGGCTCGTCCTTCGTCAGGGTATAGTACGTATTGATATAGCCGTCCGGCTGCTGCGCGGCGGCGAACTTGTCGATCCACTCGTCGCACTTGGCCTCCAGCACCGGGTCCGGATGGTTCTGCAGGGAATAGGCCATGCCCTCCAGGGCCTTGTACACGTCGGAGTCGTCGAAGAAGATGCCTGAGTGCTGTCCTTCCCCCTTCGCCGCATTCTCGTAATTCCGGATGCGGCCCGTCTGGTTTTCGATCTGGTCGATGCATACGGCCAGCGTGACGTCCTTGTGGGCGTCCAGACGCGGACTCCAGAACCCGTCCTGGATCTTAACGGCCGAGAACGGCACCGGAGCGATGGGCTTGAGGGATTCCTGCTTCGCGCCGCAGGAAACGAACAAGGCGGCGGCCGACGCCGCCAGGAAGAGGGTTTTCTTCATATCAGGGGTTTCAAGTCCCCCAAATATAGCAAAAAGTCGGGTCTTCCACAAGTCCCCGCGCAGCCGGCCTATTCGCCGGTGTAGATGCCGGTGAAGAGAATCGCGCCGGAGGTGCTTTCCGTAATGGTGTACAGGAACGGATGGTCGGCCGTGAAGGTGACCGTCCGCGGTTCTTGAACCGGGCCGGCGCTGGTCTCCCGCATCTCGATGACCGTGACGGCGGCCGCCTCGGTGCCGGTCTCGTTCACCGTGATGGTGGCCTTGTGGATAACCTTGGAAACCTCCGTCTCGGTACTGCCGACCAGTTCCGTGTAAGGGCCGACAGGCATTCCCATCCCGGCCAGCAAGCTTTTCATTTCCACCGTATAATCCGTCTTGAAGCGGGGGAGGCTCAGGATGACGTGGCAGTGTTCCGCCGCCAGCGGCAGCTGCTTGGAATCCGGCATCGTGGTCAGCGCTTCCTTCTGCTTGGGCAGGTACACGGTCAGGAAATACTTTCCGTTCCCGTAAGGCAGGCTGACGGCCTGCCCGTAATCGTTCTCGCCATAGGCCGCATCCAGCGTCTGGTGCATCATGCCCACTTTTACCGAGCCTCCGGACAGCTTCTGGAAGCTCTCGTCGCGGGTTTTCGCCTTGTCGAACGGGGTGGTCCAGTCCGCATTGAAATAGATGGCGTTCATGATGTACATGAGCGCGGCGGGGTCCATCTCCTTGAGGACATCCTTGATCCGGCCATAGGTGTGCTTCTCGCACCAGTCATTGACATATTTGATTACGGCTTCCCCGTCGGAAAAGGACATGGACTCCACGAGGGCGTCATAATAGGTCTCGACCGCCGTTTTGAACGGGGCTTTCGGCGTGAACCGGTCATTGACCAGGACGCCGTTCGCGAGGGCCAGGGTGACGCTGGTGTCCACCTGCGGCAGGGTTTCGATGAGCTTGGCGCAGAACTCGTTGATGGCCTGCGTGCCTTCGTAGCCGAGGACATTGGCGAGTTTGGCGGAAACAACCGCGTCGGCGCCGTTGCCCAGCATGCCCAGCGCGTACTGGACGCTGAGCGGGGACAGGATGAGGCCTTTCTTGTCGGCCTCGTTCTCCCAGACCTTCTTCGTGAGGCGCCAGGCGAATTCATTGCCAGCCTGGACGAAGTCCTGCTCCGCGCGGGTCAGGGGGACGCGGTCGATCTGCGTCGTCGGCTTCGGGAAGGGCGAAAGGCCGGCTTCGGGATCGGGAACGTCGTCGGTCTTGTTACAGGAAAGGGTGAAGGCCAACAGGGCAATGGCCCAGCCAATGTATCGATGCATAGTCATGTCTTTTCTATAAGAACACCGGAATCCCGGAAATACTGCTTTTAAATCTTGATTTTTACGCCCGCCTTCCCCAGTGCCCAGGCCGTGCCGATGACGAGGAAGGCGAAGGCGACGCATTTCACGAGGCCGAGCGGCCCTTCCAGCCAGGAAGGGGCCGAGAGGCCCAGGGCCTCCGCGGCGGCGTAGTACACGTCGGGAAGGAGATATACGGTCAGTGTCGCCATACCCGCGGGCTTGAAAGGTGCAAACCAACCGGTCCAGCCCTTTTCTTCCAGCACGCGCAGCAGGGTGTAAAGGCCGACGCCGATGGCCGTCACGAAGAAGCACCAGGGAAGGGTGCCGATGTTCTTGGAGATGATCCAGCCCTCGTGGGCGGCGGTGCCGAAGCCGACGAGCATGCCCACGGTGAGGAGGGCGTACAGGAGTTTCCGCCCGGCCGGTTCCCGCGCGAAATTCTTTTCCTGGACGGCGACCAGGACCCCGCCGAGGACCATCAGGGCCGATGACCCGTTCCCCAGCTGCAGCGCCCGGGCGAAATCCTGCAGGAGGTTGCCTCCGTCCAGGAGCGTCGACCCGTCCCGCATGGGCGTCGTCAGGAGATTCAGGCCGATGAGTCCGAGCCACAGGACGGACAGGATGCCGGGACGTTTCCGGCAGAGCAGCCAGGCCACGGCCCCGAACAGGTAGGCCCATCCGATCATGCCCAGGATGCCCCACCAGCGTGCCTTCAACAGGCCGCCGTTGTCTGTGCGGTAGGTGATGGCGAGGGCCAGCAGCAGGATGACGCCCGCTCCCCGCAGCCACTTCCCAGCCTTGAGTCTTTCAGGGTAAGCGTTCCACGTCAGGAAGAACCCCAGGATGGCCAGGAGGGTGAACAACCAGTCGCCGCAGCCCAGGAGCGGGGCCATGCGGCCGTTGGCATTGACCAGGAACACGCCCATCACCAGCAGGGCGAAAGTCCTGGAGAGAATATGGCCGAGGGTCTTCTCCGCCGGAATGAGCTTATAGAAGCGTCGCTCGATGGCGTACGGGATGGACAGGCCCACGGCGAAGAGGAACAGCGGAAACACGATGTCCGCCAGACCCATCGCATCCTCCCGCGTGGCGGCGTGCTCCAGGAAGTGGGGGACGTCCCCCGCCGTCCAGAGGTCGTTCACAAAAATCATCAGGAACATGGTCAGTCCCCGGAGCATGTCGATGGCGCCGTTGCGCCGGCCGAAGAAAGAGGTCTCCATACCCTGCAAAGATACAAACAATAGACAAAAGATGAATTCCAATAAATTTATGAATTCTTGAAAATTGTATGTAACTTTGCAGGATTAAGGCTTGAAAAACAAAATTAAAGCATTATAGACCATGAAACGTAGGATGTGCTATGAAACTCCGGAAGCGGAACTCCTTGTCATTCGTTATGAGGAGGGCTTCCTGCAAACCAGTCCTTTCAATGGTGACGGGAATGAAAAACCCATCTATGATGGAGATGAGGAAGACTTTAACTGATTCCCTTGCT
>Ga0310690_10012872_pt1 | contig 10228 bp, 7 predicted proteins | sample AusTroGonzalo_MG_2_FD_207661 | JGI IMG/M metagenome (GOLD analysis project Ga0310690, IMG submission 207661) | Bovine rumen microbial communities from tropical cattle in Woodstock, Queensland, Australia - Gonzalo_04 (v2) (version 2) | ecosystem: Host-associated > Mammals > Digestive system >...
GTAGGCGTTGTCCACGCCGAACTCATGCAGCACGAAGTCAACTTCCACAGAGGAAACAGAGGCAAACGCTTCTTTATCCACAATAATGGGGCTCGCGTCGTCGATCTTGCCGTCAAAGGAACGGGCATCAGCAGGCAGTTCGCTGACCCATTCGTTGTACAGGTTCATCCGGGTGATCATACCATCGTCAGAAGAGGTGTAGCCCTTCTTCGTTTCGATCGCTTGGCCGTTGACGCGGATTTCCTTCAGTTCAATCGTATAGTTCGGGAAAGCGATTTCGCCGCCGTCAATGCCGATAGCGGTGAAGGCCAGGCCTTCAGCGGGTTCCGCAAATTCCAGTCCGACGGTGTATTCGCCGGCGCCGGTAACATACGTGATCTTCGAAGTCAGGCCTTCCGGAGTTGCTTCGCCACCCCAGAACTGATGGGCTTCGTCCCAGTCGGCATCCGCATACATCAGGAAACCGACCATCCCGCCTTCCGGGGGCAGTTCTTCGGCAGCAGCAAAACTGACGCAGCCGAAAATGAGTCCCAGCGCCAGTACGAGCGCCAGAATGGTGGACAGGGTCTTCTTCATGGTTCTTCCTCCTTAAAAATATAAAATATTGGGTTCCTTCTCTATCGCTTCCGCTTTGCAGCGGCAAAGCTCCTTATCCGACCGTCTCGCCTTTCACCAGCTGGCCTTGTACCGTGATCTGGCGGGGAATATGAGTGTCCGGTTCTTCAATTGCTTCCGTCAGCAGCTGGATCGCTTCCTCCGAAATGCTCCGGGTATTCTGCCGGTAAGTGGTCAGCCGCGGGGATACCATCTGGGTAATCCGGATTCCGTCAAAGCCAATCAGGCTGATATCCCCCGGCACCTGGATTCCTGCCTGGCGCAGCAGCCACATGGCGCCGAAGCAGCTGTAGTCGTCCGGACACAGGATGCACGTCGGCTTTTCCGCGCCGTTCATCAGGTCCAGAATCGTTTTGTAACAGCTTTCCGGATCGTGGAAATGGCCCTTCCGCACAAAGCCTTCCTCCACCCGCAGCCCCAGCTCCGCGCAGATTTTATAGAAGCCTGAAAGCCGCTCCCGGCTCACTGCCCCGGTCTCTCCCTGAATCAGGGCGATTTTCCGGTGTCCTTTATTGCTGGCATAGCGCACCAGTTGCTCAATGCTGGCTTTGTTATCGCTGGCCACACAGTCACAGCCTTCATAGATATGGTCGATAATCACCGCCGGAATCGCGCTCGTAGCCAGCCGGATGACATTGGCGGAATCAAAATCCGCCTGGATTACCACAACGCCGTCCAGGTTCCGCCGGCGCACATGCTCGTAATAGTTGCCGGCTTCCTCTCCCCGCCCCTGGCCGATCAGGGTCAGGTCATAGCCCTTTGCGTCCGCGCAGGACCGCAGGTCGTCCAGCAGGGAGCTGAAATATTCGTGGTTCATCCGGTCTTCATAAAGGATCCCGATATTGTTGCTCCGGCTGGTCTTCAGCGTCCTTGCGGCGGCGTTGGGATAATAGCCCATTTCCTTAGCGGTTTTACAGATAAAGGCAGCGCGTTCTTTGTTTTCGTTGGTCACCCCGTTCAGCGCCCGGGAAACCGTTGCCACTGATACGCCGCATGTTTCCGCAATATCCTTGAGCCGTACCATCTGCTTCCGCCTCTTTCTGCCATTTTCATCGTACCGTTGCATGTTTGCAATAAACGCAAACGTTTGCAAACACATACTATTGCAACAAATGACAAAAGTCAAGACAATTTTTGTGTTTTTTGGCAGTTTTTTATCGATTTTTATCAGATTTTCCCATGTAACCGAAATGCATTATGAAATCGTTTTCGCTATTTTCACACTAACTACTAACCACTAATCAGCAAAAATAATATCATCCCGGAGCCGGTACAGCGTTGCGCCGCGCTTCTTCATGCAGAACGCGTCCACCCACCATTCGATGGATTCCTCCGCGTCAAACTGCACCATGCCGTAGCGGATCCCGTTGATCTTCTTCCCCGCCATGTTGCTGTCCATCCAGTGGACGGTATTCGTCTCCGGATCGTAGTCCGAAATCATGATGGCGCTGTGAGCGCCGGTGCCGTGGGAATATTTGGCGGTCATCTGGAAATAGTCTCCGCGTTTCACCTGCCGCATGAACGCCAGCGCCAGTTCCCGGTTTTCCTCCGCGGAAAGGTTGGTATCATACAGGAACTGGGCAGCTTCATAGAACGGGTTCCCGTCCTTGGCCGGAACATCCTTCCAGCAGTATCCGTAATAATACGGCCTGCATTGTTTCTCGGGCATATTGTCCGGAATTTTCAACTGGGTGTCGGGATATTCCGCCATCCGGTACTTGTCCCGCGTCTGGCGGAACAGGTATACGGTAAAGTTCTTGCATACGTAGATGTCGCCCTTGTAATGGGCCCGCTGCAGCTTGCCGCCGGCTTTATGGTACAGTTCTTCCCCGAGGCTGATGATGTCGTTGATAAAGGCTTCCCGGGCAGGGTTGTCCGGCGTTTCCTCTGTTTCAGCCGTTTCGTCCAGGATGATTTCAACAATCACATCGTCGTCCGCCGTTTCCGCCGCAGCGCCGTCCATTGACATCAGCAGCAGTCCGGCCAGCATCACAAGGACCATTTTCCGGAAAAACGTACCGCCCTTCATTTTCAACATCCTCCTCCGGGAGTTTCCGCGTTCATTACCTGTCATTCTGAAGCCCATGCCGAGAAATCTCCTGCGATTCATATTTTCTGTATTTTCCTGATGTTCAGCAGATATCCGGCTCCGCCGCCCACCAGTCCGCCGATAATATGCGTCAGGTTGGAAATATTATCATGCGCGGTAATGCCGTCCCAGATCTGCTGGCCGATATAGATCAGCGCAACCAGGATAAAGGTCAGCGGGATTTCCCCTTCCCGGAATTCCGTAAAGGATGTCATCAGGATCATGGCGAAAGCTACGCCGCTGGCACCGAGCAGGATTTCATTCGGAAACAGCAGGTTATGGATGATGCCGGTAATCACGGCGGTAACCAGAATCACAAACAGCAGGTTTTTCCACCCGTATTTTTCCTCCAGGATCGGCCCCAGCAGCAGGATATAGGCCATGTTCGCCAGCAGGTGGGCCAGTCCGGAATGCCCCAGCACATGAGTCACCAGCCGCACATAAGTCATCGGATCGCTGAGCGGTGACGCAAACGTGCAGAACACCCTGCTGACAGTTCCATCGTTCATGATCATGCCGATCAGCGTCACAACCGTGCAGAGCAGTGCAAATCCCAGCACCAGCGGTGCGTTCATCGTAATCTTCAGCCGTTTCTTCATAATGCATATCCTCCGTTTCGGAAAGCGGTATGTCAATAATATATCGCATTCCGCCCAAAAAGCAAAGCCCATCACAATATATAGAAGTAAATTACGGAAAAATACAATAAATTGTATGCACAGCATCAAAAACATGTTATAATGTCTTGGTGCGGTTTCGCGTCGGAGGATTTTTGATTTTTATTTTATGCCATTATTTTACTCCGGCCATCCGCAGACAAATGCTCACCGACTGATTCGAAAGGAGAATCTCATGAGCCATATGGATGCCCTGAGTGTCAGCGAACGCCTGCAAGCTGACAAAACACTGTCCACGCTGTTCGATATCCTGCGGGACTACGGGGACGCGCCGGCCGCTTTCTGGCTGAAGGGAGACCAGGAGCTTTCCCTCTCCTATGCCGAAATGACCCGCCGGGCGGATGACTATGCCTCCTGCCTCGCTTCCCTGGTACCGGACAGGGAATGGATTGCCATTGCCGTGGATACCTGCCATGACTGGCCGACCCTCTTCTGGGGAGTCATCCGTTCCGGTCATAATGCCCTGCTGCTGGATGCCGCCGCGTCGGATACCATGCTGCAGGGCCTGCTGGACGAGGCCGGCTGCAGAGTTATCATCTCCCGGAAACCCCGGGGACTCTCCGGCAACTGCCGCCAGATCGATTTCAAAACGGTCACCGGCGCGCCGCACACCATCGGCTTCACCCCGGTCTGGGGCGAATATGTCGCCATGTGCACCAGCGGAACCACCGGCCGCAGCCGGATCTTCGCCTATTCCGGTGAAGCAGTCTGCGAACAGGCGCTTGCCTCCATCCAGGTGTACCATGCCAGCAAGCGCGTCATCAAGGAGGACAACCGCGGACGCAAGGCCCTGGCCTTCCTGCCCTTCCATCATGTGCTGGGCTTCATGGCCAACGTCATCTGGGCCAGTTTCATGGGCATGGCCAACGTCTTCCTGCCGGACCGGACGCCCAATTCCATCCTGAACGTCTGCCGCCATTTCCCGCCGAACATCCTGATCGTTGTTCCGCTGGTAGGCAACAGCCTGGTCAAGTCACTGAACAAGAACCTGAAAAAGGAAACGCCCGGCCGCCAGACGCTTTTCAAAGCCATGAACGCCCTGTCCATGGGAATGCAGTATGTGATGCCGTCCGCCGGCCTCCGCCTGGCGGAACGGAAGCTTTTCAGATCGGTCAATGAAAAGCTGCTGGGCACCGAAGTGGACGTCATCATCTTCGGCGGCAGCCATTCGCCGATCGAAACCCTGCGTGCCCTGAACGGCCTGGGATACTACACCATCAACGGCTTCGGCATGACAGAAACCGCCATCACCGGTTTCGAAACCTCCATGAGCCTGCGGAAACGCCTCAACGGTTCCGTCGGTAAATCGCTGGGTGCAGCCGAATACCGGATCGTTCCACAGGAAGGCTCCGGCACCAACGGCGAACTCCAGATCCGCGGCGCCGGCATCCATTCCGGCCGCGTGGTCAGCGGACAGCTGCTCCCGCCGGACACAATCGACGGCGGTTGGTTCCCCACCGGCGATATCGCCGGTATGGATCCCAGCGGCCGGGTCTATATCCGGGGCCGCCTGAAGGACGTCATCATCAATGAATCCGGCGAAAACATCTATCCGGACGATCTGGAGGATACGTTCTCCGCGCTCACCGGTGTCGATCAGCTGTGCGTGGTCGGCTTCCGCCGGAACAAGCGCGATAATAACGAAGATGTTGTGCTGGTCATGAATGTCGGTGAAAACTATACCGACAGTGACTACCTGAATAATCTTGCCGGCCGGGTGGCTGCCCTGAACGCGCGCCTGCCCATCTATTCCCAGCTGGACCGTGCGCTGGTCACGCCCATGTCCCTGCCCCTGGTCAGCGGTATCAAGGTCAAACGCATCGAGCTCAAGCGTATGTACGATGAGGAAGACCTGATCTACCGCGAACTGGACCTGCGCTCCCAGAGCGCCGGCGCGGAAGTCGCCGCCAGCCGGAAAAGCAACGCTCCCGGCGCCATGCAGGGTGAAATCCGCCGCAAAGTCCGTGCCATGTATGCGGAAGCCCTGGAGTTGCCGGAGCAGGAAATCTCCGACACCGCCAACTTCATCGAAGATCTGCAGGGCGACAGCCTGCAGGTGCTCTCCATTGCCCTCAAGGCGGAAGAAGAATGGGGCATCACCATTCCCGCCGAAGAATACGGCCAGTGCGCCACGGTTGAAAGCATGGCCCGGGTGGTCGAATCCCTCCTGGAAGGCCCTGTCGCCAGCGACAAGCCTGCCGAGCGCGTCCCCGTCCGGCCGATCACCCGCTTTGAGGACACGCCCGAATACCTGCATTTCCTGGAACGCCAGAAGGCGCTCATCGGCAGCGGGGACAATCCCTATTTCGTGGCCCATGAATCTCCCCTGCTGGACACCGGCATTGTAGATGGAAAGGAAATCCTGGAGTTCGGCAGCTACAACTACGTCGGCATGAGTGGCCGTAAGGAAGTCAAGGACGCCGCCAAGGCCGCCATCGACAAATACGGCACCAGTGCCAGCGGCAGCCGCCTGCTGGCCGGTGAGAAGATGATCCATAAGGAACTGGAAAAGGAAATCGCGGACTGGAAGCATACCGAAGACGCCATCGTCTGCGTCGGCGGCCATTCCACCAACGTGACCTTCGTCGGCAACTTCTGCGGCAAGAACGACCTGATCCTCTACGACGCCCTGGCCCATAATTCCATCGAGCAGGGCTGCCGCCTGAGCGAAGCCACTTCCCGTCCCTTCCCCCACAGCGATATCGCCGCGCTGGAAGCAATCCTGAAGAACCAGCGCGCCTATTATGAAAAGGTGCTCATCGTCATCGAAGGCGCTTACAGCATGGACGGGGATATCGCCCCGGTGCCGGATTTCGTCCGTGTCAAGAAGGAATACGGCTGCTTCCTCATGGTGGACGAAGCCCACAGTGCCTGCGTCATCGGCAAAACCGGCGGCGGTGTGGATGAGTATTTCGGCCTGGACGGCAATGATATCGATATCAAATACGGCACCCTGTCCAAGGGCCTCGGCACCTGCGGCGGCTACCTGGCCGGCAAAAAGTGCATGATCGATTACCTGCGCTACAATATGCCCGGTTTCGTCTTCAGCGTCGGCATCTCCCCCGCCCTGGCAGCCGGCTCCCTGGCTGCCATCCGCACCCTGCGGACCCATCCGGAAATCATGGAGCACCTGCGCACCGCTATTAAGTCTTTCGCGGACAGTGCGCGCCGCCGGCACCTGGATATCTGCCTCGCCGGCGAGACCGCCGTCCTGCCTGTCCTGGTCGGCAAAGACGAGGATGCCTGGCTGCTTTCCAATGAGCTGAAAAAGCGGGGCGTCAGCGTGCCCCCTGCTATGTATCCCGCGGTACCGAAGGGCAAAGCCCGCCTCCGCTTCTGCGTCATCAGCGAACACAAGCCGGAGCAGATCGAAAAAGCCCTGGACATTCTCGAGTCCACCGCCAAGGAATTCGGCATCGAACTTCCCAGGAGAAACTACGATTGACGAAACGGGGCTGTCTCACACACCACAAAAACCGCGTCTGTTCCTAACCTGTTCATAACAAAAAAAGAGCCCCGGAACTCACAGGGCAGTTTGGACTGGCGGAGAAACCGGGACGCGACTGATCAGGATTTTAAGATTCCCATAAAATCCTTTGCATCAAAGATCTTATTCCCGTACTTCTGGCGCATTGCAGTTTTGAAATCCAGAAGGCCCTTCTTCGACTGGACGGTTCCGCTCATCGCTTGTTCCAGATACTTGTTGTACAGATCCAGTTCTTCCGCATTGAGCATTTCGATCTTGAAACCGCCGCTGATTTCTTCCATTTCGTTCAGGTTCAGTTCTTTTATGTTGTTTTCCATTGCTCTGATCCTCCTTTATGATGTCAATAGTTGATACGCAGCAAATCACACCGATGGCAATAAAAGTATTCCAGCCGGTCTTTACAGGCATATCTTACCCGAAAACCGATCCGCAGTCAACAATGGCTCTTAAAGCGGAAAACCAACGTTGCCGTAAGCAGAATGTGTTTGGTTCAATCGCGTCTTTGGCTCCGTTTGTTTTGAGTTTATGATAACGGCGCCGGGGATGTGTTTCCCGGCGCCGGCTGTTTTATGCAATGCCTGCTGTATTGATTATGTGTGAATCAGGTTACCATCATGACAGATGGATTACCCGGGAATATATAATGACCCGGAATTATTCAAAATGGAAAGCATCGCCGAATCCGGTCACGTCGAAGACGCCTCTGACCAGGGTGTTGGCGTTTCGGATCGTAACCCCGCCCTTGTCGGTCATGGCTTTATACGCTTTGAGCATAACACGGATACCCGCGGAAGAAACATAATCCAGCTTTTCAAAATCAAATATGATTTCAGAAACGGACGCATAGTATTTACCCAGAAACTCCTCCAGTTCCGGAGCCGACAGAGTATCCAGCCGGCCTTCCAGTGTTACAGTCAGGGTATCGTCTCGTCTGTTCGCGTTAATTGTCATGGTTAACTGCCCTCCTCTTCAACATTCCATCAAAACTGTTTTGTGGCAATCAGATCCACCTTGCCGCCCTTGATGCCGATCCTGACTTCATCTGTCAGGGACAGAAGTACGGAACGCTCAAACTTGTCCCACTTGGGGCTGGAGATGACTTCATCTGACAGATCAGCAGCCTGGGAATATCCTGCGCTGGTATAATATAGATCAATGTCTTTTCCTACCGACATAGCCTGGATAAACATCTCCTTTAATTTCCCCAGGAAACCTTTGGCTTCTTCGTTCGTTCCGCTGGTTGTGGACTGGATCAGTTCATTGCGCTGAACATTGCCGAGTTTCTGAATAGCGGAAAGATGGAAGGTAAAAAGGCCGTTTTCCTCCTCCAGCCAGAATTCGGCATTGTCCACTGTTCCGGTAACACTGTTGAAAAGAGAAAGCATTTCTTCTGTAATCAGGCAGAGATGGAGTTTTTGCTCCTCGGGAAGATTGGCACCCATATCCTCGGTTTCCAGATGAGCGTCACGGAAACCTTCTCCTGTGCAATGAATCGCAATCAATTTGGATTTCATCGGTGATCATGTCTCCTTCTCATTTTTCTATTCCCAGGGAACTACAGTTTTTTACATTTTATCATACCTGCAGGACTAAATTCAACATCAATCTTTTCATTTTAATAAATTTGTTTTGACACCTGAAACCTATTCACCGCTCCGCCGCTGTTTCTCCAGCCATACGGTCAGCACCGCCACATCCGCTGGGTTCACCCCGGGAATCCGTCCGGCCGCGCCCAGCGACACCGGCTTCTGCTTTGCCAGCTTCTGCCGGGCCTCCAGCCGCAGATGTTCAATCTGCTCATACGGAATATCCTCCGGCAGCTTCGTCTCCTCCATATGCCGCGCCTGCTGAATCAGGTGTTCCTGCTTTTCCAGGTACCCGGCATACTTGACGTTAATCTCCGCCTGTTCCTTTACAGCCGGCATGGTTTCCGCCAGTTCCGGCTTCAGTGTTTCCAGATCCCGGTAAGCAATCTCCGGCCGCCGCAGCAGCTCTTCCGCGCTCAGCGACCCGGTTGCGTCCGGCTGTCCGTGCTCCCGCAGGAATGCGTTCAGCGCCTCTCCCGGTGCAAACCGGGTTGTTTTCATTTCCCGCAGCAGTTTTTCCGTCTCTTCCCGCTTTTTCCGCATCCGTTCCAGCCGGTCTTCCCCGGCCAGCCCGGCGGCATGCCCGATCTCCGTCAGCCGCAGGTCGGCGTTATCCTGCCGCAGGTACAGCCGGTGCTCCGCCCGGGACGTCATCATCCGGTACGGCTCATCCGTGCCCTTTGTGGTCAGGTCGTCGGTCAGAACGCCGATATATGCCATATCCCGGGTCAGGATCACCTGCTCCCGTCCCTGCAGTTCCAGGGCGGCGTTCATGCCGGCCAGCAGGCCCTGGCACGCCGCCTCCTCATAACCGCTGGTGCCGTTGATCTGCCCGGCAAAGAAAAGGCCGCCGATCCGCAGGCTTTCCAGCGTCGGCCTAAGTTCCCGGCTGTCGATGCAGTCGTATTCAATCGCGTATCCCAGCCGGGTAAACTCGCACCGGCGCAAGCCCGGTATGGTCCGGTACATGGCCCACTGCACATCCTCCGGCATGGAGGTGGACATGCCCTGCACATACCATTCCCGGCTGTTTTTTCCTTCCGGTTCCAGGAATATCTGGTGCCGGTCCTTGTCCGCAAAGCGGACCACCTTATCCTCAATGCTCGGACAGTACCGGGGGCCGATCCCGTGGATCTGTCCGCTGTACAGCGGCGCCCGGTGCAGGTTCTCCCGGATAATCCGGTGTGTTTCTTCATTGGTCCATGTCAGGTAGCAGCTGTAGGTGTTTTCCAGCTTCCGGTCCGTCATGAATGAGAAAGGCACCACCGGTTCGTCGCCCTTCTGCTCTGTCATCTCGTCAAAGTCCACCGTCCGCACATCTACCCGGGCCGGTGTTCCCGTCTTGAACCGGCGAAGCTCAAACCCCAGCTCCCGCAGTCCCGTGCTCAGCAGTGGCGCGCTCATCAGGCCCTGGGGACCGCTTTCCCGGCGGTATTCGCCGATGATGATACTGCTTTTCAGGTATACGCCGGTGGCCGCCACCACCGCGCGGCATGGAATCCGCGCGCCGGAGGCAGTCGTCACGGCCACAACATGATCGTTTTCCGTTTCAATCGTCGCAGCTTCGCCCTGCCGCACGGTCAACCGGTCCTGGGTCATCAGGGCATACCGCATCCGGTTCTGGTAGGCCTGTTTGTCCGCCTGCGCGCGCAGGGAATGAACCGCGGGCCCTTTTCCCATGTTCAGCATCCGGCTCTGCAGGAAGGTATCGTCAATCGCCAGGCCCATTTCCCCGCCCAGCGCGTCCAGTTCCCGCACCAGGTGCCCTTTGGCG
>Ga0310690_10012874_pt1 | contig 10226 bp, 9 predicted proteins | sample AusTroGonzalo_MG_2_FD_207661 | JGI IMG/M metagenome (GOLD analysis project Ga0310690, IMG submission 207661) | Bovine rumen microbial communities from tropical cattle in Woodstock, Queensland, Australia - Gonzalo_04 (v2) (version 2) | ecosystem: Host-associated > Mammals > Digestive system >...
CATTTGCAGTTCTGGTCCCAGTGGATGTCGCGTCCCCACTTGGCTGCCTCGGCCAGATGGTAGGCGTACTCTTTCTGCTGCAGTGTAAGCTCATCCCATCCGGGAATCTGGTAACGCATCACCTTAAGGTCGGCAAACTCGTCAAGCAGATACTTGAAATCACTCTTTTTCTGTCCGCAGCCGGCAGTTATTGCCAGCACTCCAGTCATCATCATAATCTTTACAATTGATTTCATCATTTATTTGTTTTAGTCCATTCTATCGTTTTTTTGTCCCGCCAGTATCACACCTCCCAGAATCATGGCCGATCCTATTCCCGAAACCAAAGTCATCCTTTCACCCAGAATGATGACGGCTGCTATAAGTGTGAATACGGGATTCAGATAAACATAATTGGTGGCGGTCACGTTGCCTATGGCCATCATGACCCTGTTCCATACCACAAAGCATACCAATGATGCGATGGTTGACAGGAACAGCAGGTTACCCCATACCTGTATTCGGTCGAAACGGACCGATGCCAGATTGGAGTTGTCGGTAAGAATCAGGAACGGAATGATTGTTACCAAACCCCAGAAAAACACCTTACGGGTGGCAAACAGTGTGCCGTAGCGGTCGGTCATCTGTCCCATGAACTGGCTATAGACAGCCCAGCACAGGGCGGCAAGGAAAGCCAGTATGTCACCTTTTGGCGACAGACTCACACCGTTGCCGTCAAAGATCACCATTATCATTCCCGACAGGGCCAGGATTGTACCTGCCACAAGGGGGAACCGGACCTTGACATCCTCCAATCCGTCCATGAACGGCCCTTTGAACAGTTTCTTGAGAACCAGGGTAATCAGTACCGTCAGGAGCGGCGCAATGCATACTATGAAAGAGACGTTGCAGGCCTGGGTATAGCTGAGTGCGGAGTTCTCAGTCCAGAAATAGAGCGATCCACCGGTTATTCCGGTTATTACGAACACTATCTCATGACGCAGAGAGTTAGAAAAGGCCCTCTTGTCACGGCCTCCACGGACAAGGCAGACTAAAAGAAGTCCTATGTATGCAATGATGAACCTAATGGTGAATATCTGCGCCGGAGTAAGACCATGGTTTATCAGCGTTTTGGTAGAGACAAAGGTCACTCCCCAAAGCGCCATGGTCAGGAACGCCAGCACATGGAAAAAGAACTTGCCCTGTCTTTTCATTTTCCGAGCAAGGCTTTTGTTACGTTACGGCGGAACTTAACCAGCATATTTCCGCGCTGCGGTCTGAAAGTTACAAGGTAGAAGCACCACAGGACAATGGTTGCACACCATTTCTTGAGTTCGGACAGCAGGCGCTTGCGGTAGGATGACTTGCCTATCCTGAGTGTACGTGCCCTCTCGCTCTGGCCTATGCCGGTGGTCAGACGGTTGAAATAGTCGGCTTCAAGTTTGTAACCCGGGATACTGTGATAGAGTATAGCCTGTGGCAGATAGATGAACTGCATACCATAGCGTTTCATCTTGTCAAAGATATCCTTCTCTTCGCCACCGCCCAGGCTGTCTCCGTTTCGGCCCAATTCAACGTTGTAAAGGCCTACTTTCTCAAATACGCGGCTGCGGTAAGCTGCATTGCCTCCTCCGGGGTAGTTCTCTCCGGGGAAAGGTTTGGCCTTGTCACCGAAATAGAGATAACCGGTGAGCAGGCGTTTGATAAAGTAGGTCATCCATTTGGGCTCGCTGCCGGTCTCGTAATGAGGTATGATGGGACCTCCGGCTGCATCGGTCTCAGGATGCTGGTCAAACCATTCGGCGTAGGTTTTCAGATACTCCGGATTTACGGTAGCGTCATCGTCAACATACACCAGAATATCGCCTTGAGACTCTTTGATACCGCGGTTACGTGCATGTGAGAGGCCCTGATTGGTCTCTACAAAGTAGCGTAGTTTTACCTGAGGGAATACGTTGCAGAAATGGTCCACCTCCTTGCGGGTATTGTCGGTACAGTTGTTGTCAACAAGTATAATCTCATAGGCATCGTGCTCCAATGTTCCCAAAGCTATACTCTTGAGAACATTGTAGATATACTTTTCGCGGTTGTATGTACAGATAATGACGGATATCATATCCTTCCGGGTCTTTGGGTTTTTACAAAATCAAGAATCATTGCCGATGAGTCATATCCTGCCGTCTTTCCCCAGAACTTATCCACTATACGCAGGCGTTCCTCTTCGGAGAGAGTATAGTCGCCTGACTCTATACATGTGCAAAGTGACTCAAAATCATGGACTCTCTTTCCCGTAACGTTTTCATCGAACGGATAATAGAAATCACGCTCATGGACATAGTCGTCATAATCGTAGAGATAGAGTATGACGTCCTTGCCTTCCATCAGCAGCCAGTCATAGAGAATTGATGAATAGTCGGTGATGAGCACATGGGCGTAGGGCAACACCGGATATATGTCCATCTTTGAATCAGCCAGAATTATGTTGGAAAGCGATTGCAGATTATCGGTCAGTATTACGTTTGCGTGAGGCTTGAGTATGAGAAGCTCATTCCTTGACGCCAATATGCCGTTGAGCCTGTCCAGATCCATGCTTTGGGTAAAGACTGTCCTCTGTGAGTCACGCCATGTGGGCATGTAGATAAGGACCTTCCTGTATCCTTTCATCTTACTGATCAGGTCCGATGTCTGTGTGGGCTCGTATTTGCCGATAAACTCTGTGCGCTCCTGCTCGTTTGCAGTCAGGATACGGTTACGCGGATAACCCATCTCAAGACAGCGTGATTCGGGCAGACGGAAAGCCTTGGCGAACATCGATGTCTGGAAGGGGGTGGATGTGAGCAGCCAGTCGGGGCGACGGAATGACTCGGGATGGCAGAACACATCCTTTTTGTCCTTTTTGCTGAACCTGTCAGCCAAGGGGCCCGATATGGTGTTGAACTCAATCCTTTTGAGTCCTACTCCATGCCAGAGATTGATGCACACCGCACCGCCTGACAGACAGAACATGATGTCCGATGTGTATGAGTTGAAAAACCAGTATCTTGAGGTCAGTGCATGCCATAATCCTGTCGGACCCAATACCCAATAAGCCTCCAATCCCAGGCTGCGTACTTTCTTTACACAACTGCGGTTATTGGAAAGCCAGATTTTACGTATATCCTTTCCGGTGTTTTGGGATGCGTAAATGAACAGATATCGGGCGTTGTCATTGAATGACCCCCTGAAACTGCCGAAAACATATTTACGCCTGCTGCGAGGAAACAGGAATGAAAACGGATAAATGAGATAGCAGATTATGTATGCTAAGAGCTTCATTCTTCGGTTTTCTTGATTCGCACGTCAAATACCTGACCGGTCAGGTCTGAAATGAGCGTTTTCAGCGATGCATCGGCCACGCTTGCGGCATCAAGCAGCGTACCCTCCGGCTCGTTGCCGAAATTGCGCACGCGCATGGGTGTCTTGGTGCGTTCAGGATTCATCACGTTGACACGTATGCCATCGGCTTCCCACTCCTGTGAGATGGCCTGCATAAAGTTCACCACAGCGGCTTTCGTTGATGAATAGATGCTGTAGAGAGCACGTCCGCGGGTATATGAGCTTGAGGTGTAGAGCAACAGCTGACCCTTGGATTCCTTCAGGTACGGGAAACTCTCGACAGCGATGTTCACCATTCCGTCATAGTTGGTGCGGATCATGGTGCTGAGCACGTCAGGATTCATTGTAACCAACGGTTCACGCACCAGGATGGCTGCACTGTTGACCACATAGTCAATATGTCCCTGCTCTGAGGCAATTTTTTTGAGACACTCTTTCACTGCCTTTCGGTCTGCAATATCGGTACCGGTGGTGCTGCGTGAGAAAGAGTAGGGTACTGCTCCGTATTTGCGGGCCTTTTCAACGATTTCGGCTCCTATTCCGGAGTTACCGCCGAATACGGCTATAACCTTGCCCTTCAGGACACTGAAATCAGCATCGTCACGGACGGTGGTCGAGCGCAGCTGGAACAGCTTGTCAAGCAGGTATGAATCCTCCTTATAGGTCAGTTTCATGTTGACCTCCTCTCCCTTGACCACATAGACCTTCTCATCGGGCATGTATTTGACCACGGTACCGCAGTCATCGGATGATGTGAAATCAGGATCCTTGAGTGCAATGTCATATGCCTTGCGTATAACCCTCTGGCGGAAAGCCTGCGGAGTCTGGCCACGGCGCAGGAATCGGCGGTCAGGAATTCTCTCTATCACCTGACCATCCCGGTCAACCTGGATGATGGTGTCAGTAGCAGGTACGGCCACATCGATGGCGTTATATGTCTTAAGGGCCTCAATGATATCGTCAATGATGGTGTTGCTTATGAGCGGGCGCACTGCATCGTGGAAAATAAGTGCGCAGTCCGGCTCGCCGGCATAGGCGTCAATGGCGGCTAAACTGGATTCATATCTCTCCTTTCCTCCGTTGAGTATCTTCTTGACTTTGTTCCACTTGTTACGGATAACCATCTGCTCGATCTCACGGTTGTACATGGGATGAGTCACAATGGCAATCTCGTCAATAAGCTTGTGGTTGTCAAACACATTGACCGTATGCTCAATGACAGTCTTGCCAGCCACCTTGAAGAACTGTTTGGGAGTACCCAGTCCGGAGCGTGAGCCCACGCCTCCTGCCAGTATTACCGCTATGTTTCTGCTCATATGCTTCTTTTATAATAGAGTGCTAAAGTAACACTTATATGGTAATGTTACAATTTCAAACGCCTTTTTGTTCTTTTGACCGCATACATCAGTAGGGCCAGATTATATGACACATGCAGCGCCGTCCATATTATGACCTTGATTGAGAAAGCCTTCTTGTAATAATCTCTCCATTTCACGCGTGACAGGAACGAATACTTCTCCTTAAACTGCCGTGCAGTGTATGCCTTGGATTTGATGGCCGTATATACGACATCTAAGTATTTGTCATCTATGGCGCTGTCAAAACCTTGAGGCAGCAGCTTGCGGAGTTCCTCAATGAACGCCTCGCCCTGCTGTACCTTCTGCAACGAACTTCCGCGTGAGGCCGAATCAGGATTAGCCGTGGTGTCATAATGATAAAGGGCTTTTGGAACATAAGAGACCGATGCCCCCTCCATTATGAGCCGCAGGTTGAACAGCTGGTCTTCGCCCACGCTCAGTCCCTGCGGGAACCCTATTCCGCGCTCCGTATAGAATGAACGTTTAATCAGTTTATTGCACGGACCGTTCTGTAACCGGCTGATAAGGTCTTCAAGCAGACTCTCTTTATCAAATGCTTTTGGCTCCTCTTTTCTTACTACGGTCTTTTTGCCGTTCTCAATCAGGATATCACAGATGACCATATCGGCTCCGGCCGAAACGGCCTCATCGTAAAGAGCCTCCAGATAATCCGGCTCGACCCAGTCATCGGAGTCAGCATGAATGGTGTATTCACCCTGAGCCTGCTCCGTACCGAACTGCCGCGTTGCGCCTATGCCCTCATTCTTTTTATGAAAAGCCCTGAATCTATCGTCAGACAGGGCGATTTCATCGCACAATCGGGCCGATGCATCCGTGCTTCCGTCATCAACAAGCAGCACCTCAAAATCCTGCATAGTCTGCGCCTTCAGGCTGTCGGCAAGTCTTACGAGCGTCTTCTGGGCGTTATAGACTGCTACTATTACTGATACGGAAACGTTACGCATTTATGCTGCAATAATATATAGTGTGAATTAATGCTTTCAAAGGTACGAATTATTTTGCTACCTTTGCATAAATACGACATGAGCGATAACAAGATAAAAGATTCCAAAAGGATAGCACGTAACACGGTTGCCCTCTATATGAGGTCGATTGTGGTGATGGCGGTTGGCATCTATACCAGTCGAGTGGTATTGAAGACCTTGGGCGTGGATGATTATGGAATCTACAATGTGGTCGGAACATTTGTGGCCATGTTTTCCATTCTCAGTGGTTCTTTGGTGAATGCAAGCCAAAGATTCATTTCATTCGAGATGGGAAAGGAGAATCCTCAGATGAACAGAATGTTTTGTGCCACTCTGTCCATCCATATTCTTCTGGCTTTGGGAGTGTTGGTGGTTTTTGAAACATTCGGACTATGGTTCTTGAACACCCAATTGAATATCGACCCTGAAAGGATGGTGGCGGCAAACTGGGTTTACCAGTGCAGCGTCATTACTTTTAGCGTTAATCTTATTAACGTTCCCTATAACGCCTCAATCATTGCACATGAAAAGATGAGTGCATATGCTTATTTCAGCATTTTTGAGGTGTGCGCCAAATTAGGAATTGTCTATCTGCTGTTGCTGACGGGAAAAGACAGGCTGATAATGTATGCCATTTTCATGTTGTCTGTCGCAGTGCTGCTCCGTTTGCTGTACCGCTTCTATTGCATAAGGAAATTTGAAGAATGCCGATATCATTTTGTAATTGACAAGGAGCTGTTCAAAGAGATGCTTGGCTTTACAGGATGGAATTTTATCGGAAGTGCGGCCGGACTTGTCATCACTCAAGGTATCAATGTCCTTATCAATATCTTCTTTGGGGTAGCTCTCAATGCAGCGCGAGGTTTGGCCGAACAGGTTAACCAGGCAATCAATACTTTCGTCACCAATTTCATGACAGCCGTAAATCCTCAGATAACCAAGAGTTACTCTGCTGGAGATTATGATTATATGAACAATCTGATGGTGCGTGGAGCCAAGTATGCTGCATTATTGTACTGGTTCATGGCGCTGACCATTTTTGTGGAGGCCGAAACCATTTTGGATATATGGTTGGTGGAGACTCCTCCTTATACTGTGATTTTCCTGCGTTGGGCAGTAATATGCTCCATTTTTCAGGCTTTATCACATACTCTCTATATCGGAATGCTGGCAACCGGAAATATCAGGAGATATCAGATTACGATGGGTAGCCTGTACTTAGGTTCGTTTCTTTTGTGTCTTGTCTTTTTTAAGTGCGGATTAGGGCCTGAATACGGTTACATTTCTACGTTTGTCGCATACTTCATAGCGGTTGTGGTGCGACTGAAACTGATTTCTCAGATTGTTCCCGGTTTTTCAGTCACAAGATTCCTGACTCAGTCGATTTTAAGGTCGTTTGGGGTAATAATTCTTTCCACTTCGTTTGTGATCTTGTTCAAAAGGTGGATTACAATAGAAAACAGGTGGATGGAATTATTGACGGTTCTGGCTGTTTCTCTGATAGTTACAGCTATACTCGCTTATGTCATTGCCTTGTCAAAAGACGAGAGAAGGACTTGTAAGGAACAGGTAATGTCTTCACTGAAGAAAAAATGAAATACTATATCGGCTATTCAAACGATCATGAGATGCGATACCGGGCTTCGTCCGGAGGGATAGGTTCGTCCCTTATCAGATATCTTATGGAATCGGGCCGATATGGAACGGCTATGACTTTTGTTTTCAATGTTGATGAATGCAGATACGAGCCCAAGTTGATATATGATTTCTCTGAATACAATAACTGTGGAAGCGTTTATCAGGATACAGATAATGTCGGGTTCATCAAACGGAACATTGGGAATATCAGAAACGGAATTGTGGTAACATGTATGCCGTGTCAGGTGGATGCCATAAAAAGCCTGCTGAGCAAGAGTGGAATAGAGTGTTTTATTATCTCTCTTTGCTGTTCCGGACAGACCACAGTAGAGGGGACCTGGCTTTATTACAAACTATTGGATATTGACAGACAGGATGTGAGCAATATCCAGTATCGGGGAAACGGATGGCCGTCAGGGATTCAGATAACTCTTAAGAACGGAGATGTAATCAGAAAAGACAATTATACCTACCCCTGGACTCTCATGCACAAATCTTTGTTGTACAGGCCTAAGCGTTGTCTTTACTGCGGCGTCAAAATAAACTCCCACAGCCATGTGACCTTGGCTGATCCCTGGCTTAAAGAGTATATGGAAAATGATAAGGACGGAAACTCCGTAATAATCAGTGATAATGAGGGGAGCCTTGTCCTTGAAGAAATGAAAGAGCAGTGTCTGATAAACTTCAAAGAGGTTGATGAAGAAGTTTTTTTAGAGTCTCAGTTGGGTACGATTGAATCTAAAGCAATAAGCGCCAGACAAAACTCTTTCAACAGACTTGTCTCCAAAATGGGGCGTGAAGGGTCAATGTATAAGAGGCTGTTCACATCTTCGGCCGGAATGCTGAAGCTCCACTTGTTCTTGATGAAATATATCCGCAAAATAATGTAGTATGTCATTGATAGATAAAATTCGCATTTATTGCAGATGGATACGTTGGTCCGGAAAGTTCGGTTCGACAAAAGGGAAGGTTACTATCGGTAAAGATGTCACTTTCCAGAATCCTGATACTTTACATTTCGGCAAGGGAGTAACGATAGGAAAGAACTCCTATTTTCTTCCCCTGAAAAAGTTTGCAGGAAAAGAGTATTCACCCAAAATTACCATAGGTGACGGATGTTGGATAGGGATAAGAAACAGTTTTGCCTGTATTGACAGCATTGAAATAGGCAATGATGTACTGTTTGCGGGATATGTTCACATAACGGACCATTCTCATGGGTTTGAAGATATAGATAAACCCGTAATGAACCAGCCTCTTACTTCCAAAGGAGGGATTGTAGTTGAAGATCAGTGTTGGTTAGGGTTCGGATGTGAAATATTATCGGGCGTTCATATAGGAAAGCATTCGGTAGTGGCAGCTCGTGCGGTTGTGACAAAAGATGTTCCGCCGTACTCAGTTGTGGCAGGGAACCCGGCAAGAGTCATCAAACAATATGATTTTGAAACAAAAGGATGGGTCCCGGTCGTCAAAGAAACAGTTAAAGGGAAATGATGGGAACGGTTCGGAATAAATACGTAATCATATCAGATTTCAAGATCAACTCCAACAACAGGGGTACTGCTGCTCTTGGATACGGAGCACTGGCTTTCCTGTTGGACAAGGGTTATATTGACGATGATTTTGAAATCGTAAAATACCGTTTTCACCGATATCCGTGGAGCAAAATTCCAAAGGAGACGGTCAGCGAGCTGGATATAAACGGCAGGAAATGGAAACTGCACGAGATATCCGTATGGGCATTGGAAAGATACATGTTTCGTTTCAGGCTTCATTTCCTGAATACTCTGTTCGGCAGGACAATCAGGAATGTCAAGGTGGTTGCCGCCATTAACGGTGGAGACGGACTTACAGACCTTTATGGTGACAGACTTTTGGATTCCCGTTTGCCGGAAATGAAACTGGCTGTCGAATGCGGAATACCTTTTGTCGTAATGCCGCAAACCATAGGTCCTTTCCTGAACCCGGGTAATAAGGACAGAATCCTGTCAATCTTGAGCAAAGCCCTGAAGATTTATGTCCGCGACACTAATTTTACAAAAGAGCTTGAAGCCCGCGGACTTGAATACGAACTGGTAAATGATTTGTCTTACTACATGAAGCCGGTTCCGTTCGACATTGAGATAAAGCACCCTTGCGTAGGTGTTAATTTGAGTGGTTTGGCATATTCAAACAGGTTCGGCAATCTGGCTGGTGAATTTGACAGTTATCCTGAACTTATGAGGAGGATAGTCAGATTGTTCCAAGACAAAGGTTGTCATGTGTATCTTATTCCTCATGCATACAATGTCAAAACGCCCGAAACGGATAATGATGACATGGTATCATCAAAAGAGTTCTTTGATGCTCTCGATGACAGGACGGGTGTCACTTTTGTGGATAAGAACCTTATCTCTCCCCAGATTAAATATCTGATTTCAAAGATGGATTTCTTTATAGGAACAAGAATGCATGCAAACTTTGCTGCAATCTTTACCAGTACTCCCGTATTCGGTTTGGCCTACAGTTACAAGTTCAAAGGTGCGTTTGAGAATAACGGCATTTATAACAGAGTGGCCCAAATCAATAATCTGACGGAATCCGGAATCGATGCAGTATTGTCAGAGATTGAGAATTCCTATAATGAGGATGTCAAATCAAAAGGAAGTAAGAAATGAGTGAAAAAAAGACACGTCTGATAGCTTTTTATCTGCCTCAGTATTATCCGACTCCGGAGAATGATGAATGGTGGCGGAAGGGTTTTACGGAATGGACCAATGTTGGTAACGCCAAGCCTTTATTCAAAGGTCACTATCAACCACGTGTTCCGGCTGATTTGGGTTATTATGATTTAAGGATACCGGAGGTTAGGGAACAACAGGCTGAACTTGCCCGTGAGGCTGGAATAGAG
>Ga0310690_10012876_pt1 | contig 10225 bp, 9 predicted proteins | sample AusTroGonzalo_MG_2_FD_207661 | JGI IMG/M metagenome (GOLD analysis project Ga0310690, IMG submission 207661) | Bovine rumen microbial communities from tropical cattle in Woodstock, Queensland, Australia - Gonzalo_04 (v2) (version 2) | ecosystem: Host-associated > Mammals > Digestive system >...
CATGATGCGAGTGCCGCGCACAACCGGCTTGCCGTGGCACACGGCAGGATTTATCTCAATTCTATCGCAGAATTTTACAGGCATAGTCTCGCTCCTTCGCTTTACGCCGCGTATTATAGCATAATTCCCGCGCCGATAGGCGCCGGCCATAGGGAATCGATTGTCTTGGCGCCTACCAGCGCGAACAAACCGCTGCCGGCTTGCCGGGCGGCGTTCCGCCGCTTGAAAGAATTGAAAATTGAAAATGGAAAATGTAGAATGATGGAGGTCGCGCCTTGCGCGACACCGCAATTCTACACTCTACATTTTACATTCTACATTTCTCACGCTGCCGCGCCATTTCGGCCTTCGGCCATCGGCAAGCCGCAGCGACACGAACCGGGCACCCCTCTAGCGACTGCTGACGCAGCTCGCTTCGCTCGGGGGATACTCGCCCGACACGAACGTCTTCGCTTCTCCTTTGACCCTCCTTTCGCTTCATTAAGACAGGAACGGTCTTGAATGATGCAATTGAGAATTGACGGTAGGCCACAAAGGACAGGAGAAGACAGGAGAACATCAACTCTACATCTCCTGCCTCTACTGCTCTTTGTGGCAAATAAGACCGTTATCTCTGTGCGCCGGGTTTGTGGTCGCGCCGGTAGGCGCCCCGCCATCAAGGGTCGCGCCGATAGGCGCCACACGGAATTTGGTATAATACGCGCCATGACAAAGGCATGGAGCGTGTTGCCGGACGAGTGGAAGCCCCTTCTTAAGGAGAGGGGGCTAAGGCCGTTCCGCGCCGACCAGATACTCCAGTCGCTCTACCGCGACTACATCTCCGACTGGAACGACGCGACGACGCTGCCGAAGGACCTGCGCGCGACGCTCGCCGAGGAGTTCCCGATCACCAGGTACGAGATACTGGACGTGAGCGAGTCGTCGGACGGCACGAAGAAGCTTCTGGTCGCCTTTGCAGACGGCGAGGCGGTCGAGACGGTCCTCATCCCCGCCGCCGGGCGCTTCACCCAGTGCCTCTCTACGCAGGTCGGCTGCGGCATGGGCTGCGCGTTCTGCGCCAGCGGCTCGCGCGGGGTCGTCCGCTCGCTCTCGGCCGACGAGATCGTCGCCGAGTACATGGCCGCCCGATCCTTCGGCGAAATAACGAACATCGTCGTAATGGGCATGGGCGAGCCCTTCGCCAACTACGACGAGACGATGCGGGCACTGAAGCTCATCAACGCGGGGCGCGGCCCCAACCTCGGCGCGCGGCATATCACGATATCGACGTGCGGCGTCGTCCCGGGATTCGCAAAGCTCGCGGCGGAGGGCATACAGTTCGAGCTTTCCGTCTCCCTCCACGCCCCGAACGACAAGCTTCGCTCCGAGCTGATGCCGGTAAACCGCCGCTGGCCGATAGACGAACTGATCGCCGCATGCGCCGACTACACGCGCCAGACGAAGCGCATAATCACCTTCGAGTACACCGTCATCGCGGGCGTAAACGACTCGCGTGCCTGCGCCGAGGAGCTCGCCGCGCTAGTGAAGCGCGTACCGATGGCGAAGGTGAACCTCATACCCCTTTCGCCCGTCGAGCACCGCCCCGACTTCAAGACGCCGGACGAGCGCACGATGCTGATGTTCCTGGACGTGCTGATGAAGAACCGCGTGCAGACGATGCTGCGCCGCTCGCGCGGCAAGGACGCTGACGCCGCCTGCGGCCAGCTGCGATTGCGCCGCCTCGGCAAGAAGGACTAGAGGCTCGCCGTCTCGAGCACCTTGACGGCGCGCCAGCCGCCCCACACGAACGGACGCCACGGGCGTATGCCGCGCACGACCTTTACGACGCGGTTCTCGCGATCGAGAAACGTCGCGTCTATCGGATAGCGCATGAAGAAGGTGTGTATGGCGTTACACTTGAGGATAAGCAACCCCTCGCCCGGACCAAGCGGCGGGCGCCCGATCAGACCGCGCGTCCGCTTCGCAAACGTGTCGGCGACCTCCGCCCTGACGCCAAGGATTTCCACCATTGGCTATGCGAACGCAAGCGTCAGCGCGCCCGCGACGAAGCAGTACGGCCCGAAGAGCCAGAACCAGCGCCCCTTAAGAGACGCCACGAGAAGCTTTAGCGCAAACCAGCCCACTACCGCCGCGAGGACCGCGCCGAAGATGCAGAGCCCCCAGCCAGTCTCGGCGGCCGCCCCGGCCTCCGCCGTGCCGCGCACGGCCTTCAGGATCTCGAGAAGCGCCGCGCCCGCAATCGGCGGCGCCGACATGAGGAAAGAGAACTCCGCCGCCCTCTCTGCGTCGACCTTCGACGCGCGGGCCGCCGCGAGCGTCATGCCCGAGCGCGACACGCCGGGCAGTATCGCGACCGCCTGGGCTACGCCCATGAGGAGCGCACGCAGGAACGAGACTTCCTTCTCTCCCTTCGGCAGGAAGCGCGTCGCCGTCAACACGGCACCAGTAAAGAGAAGCGCCGCGCCAACCATCTTCGGCGACGCGAAGGCCGTCTCTATGCTGTCCTTGAAGCAGACGCCGACGATGCCGGCGGGGACGGCGCTCACGACGACCTTCGCCATGTACGACCATTCGAGGTTAACGACAATGCGCCTTATGACGGCGAAGTAGAAGACGAAAATGGAAAGGAGCGTTCCGACGTGGAGAAAGATGTCGAGACGCATCCCGACGTCTCCTAGGCCGAGCAGCGACTTGCCGAGGACCAAATGCCCAGAGCTAGAGATCGGCAGGAACTCGGCGATGCCCTGCAGTACGGACAGTATGGCGACTTCTATCATGTATTCACTCTTCCTTTAGTATTCAAGCTGGCTGCCGCCGATGGTCTCGCGCAGGATCGAGTCGCCGGGGACGGCGTTCGGCGAGGCGGCGTCGACGGCGGAAAGCAGGCGTATCATGTTCATCACCTGCTTTGTCTCGCCGACCTCGAGGCGGGCGCGGGCGAGAAGCCCTCCGGCGTATGGCTTCAGGACGGCGAGCTCGTAGACGAGATAAGAGTCGAACACGGCGTCAGCGCCGCTGACGAACGGCTCTATCCACTTCTTCTCCCCTTCAAGCACCTTGGGCCAGAGCTCCAACGTCGTCGCGGGATTGAGCTTGCGGAACTGGTTGTCGCGGACGAGGCGTCGCAGGAAGCGCGAGTCGCTTGAAGTCGGGGTAATCCCCGCGAAGAGGTCGAGCGACGGCTTGGGGTCGACGAACACCCTGAAGCCGGCCGCCTCGTCGACGTGCTCGGAAAGCCGCGGGTTGAGCGCGTGGATGCCCTCGAGGACGACGATCCCGCCCTTTGGCAGCGAGCGGAAGCTGCCGTCGTAGAACGGACGGTGGTTCACGAAGTCGAACGTGCGGCACGGCACCGCCTCGCCGCGGAAAAGCGCATTGAGGTCGTTAGCAAGCGGCTCTATGTCTACGCAGTCGACGTGCTCGTAGTCGAGGTTGCCGTCGGCGTCGCGCGGATTGCGCGCGTCGCCCACGAAATAGTCGTCGGTCGAGAGGTGCAGCGCGGCCCTTCCGTCGACGCGCAGCTGCGTGCAGAGGCGCTTCGCCGTCGTCGTCTTGCCTGCGGCGGACCCGCCGGAGACGAGCACCAGCCGCACGTCGTCGCGCGAGCAAATCGTGTCTGCAATCTTGGAAAGCGCCTTGACCTGCCGCGCCTCGGCGACGCGGATCACCTCGTCTATCGTCCCGTCCGCCGCGCTTTCGTTAAGTTCCTCAACCGTCATCGTCCAGACATTCTCCTCTCACCTGACATTGCTGCCTGACCAGCCGAGCTTTCGCGCCAGAACCTCGTACGGGTCGTATCCCTCGAGTTCAATGATCTTCGCCGTCTTCGCGGACTTCGCAATTTCAACCGACTCCCCTTCGCCTAGCATCCGCACGTTCTCGCCATCGGCGTACACTCCGACCTTGACTGGGTTGCCGTCGGTGCGCGGGCACGCAGTCACCGTAAAGCGGACGCCGTCAGGCACGACGAGCGGCCTAACGCCAAGCGCATGCGGGTTCATGGGCGTCACTACGAAGCTGCCGGAGTCAGGCATGAGGACGGGGCCGCCCGCCGCGAGCGAATATGCCGTCGAGCCTGTAGGCGTCGCGAAGATAAGACCGTCTGCCATGTAGCGTGTCACTAGCTTGCCGTCGGCGACGAGATCGAGGCGCACGGAGTGTCCGCTTAGCTCGCGCGTGAGCACAATGTCGTTCAGCGCGGCAAAGCGCCCGTCGGCCTCGATCAGCCTTCTTTCCGAAATGGCATAGCGCCCCGCCGCGAGGGAGCCTAGCGCGTCCGCGAAACCGCTCTTCCCGACGCTTGCGAGATAGCCGAGCCCGCCGAGGTTGAGCCCTAGGACCGGCACGCCTGGGAACTCGTGGACTGCGCGGAGGAACGTGCCGTCGCCGCCGAGGGCGACGACCGCTTCTGCCGGTTCGCCGTCGGCGCACACGGCGAGGCCGAGGGCGGAGGCCTCGGCGCGAAGCGCGGCAAGGGCCTCGGCGACGCCGGCCTTCTGCACGTTGGCGTAGAACGACACTTTTTCCATGCGGTAATTATACCATAATTCTGATTGTGACTTCCGCTCGCTCAATTACTTCATCCATGCAAGCCGAACACGGTTGTCGCATAGTCGGTACGCCCGTCAAGAACACGGACAACCGAGATTACGTCTGCTGCAACGGCAAGAATTGCTATTGAATACTTTCCGCACAGGAAATATGAGTATGCGGATGGACGCGCAATCTTGTCGGACAAAGGCCGCATTAGCGCGGGGTGGCGCTTTAGCGAAGATATGTCAGATATGATCTTTCCAGTAGATTTCGCCGCTACCGCCGCACCGAACTCGGAAGTGATGTAACGGCGCAATTCCCGAAGGTCGTTCCTCGCCGCCGGAGAATACCGAATCTTCATGCCCGCTTCTCCGCGCCAAACTCCGAAAGGACATCCGCCTCGTCAATCCATCCATTTCCCTCGGCGGACTCCTCGCCGACTGCGATTTCAGCCATGAGACGGCTCACTGCCTGCTCGAACTTGGCCGCCTTGGACTTTCGCGTCACGACAAAAGGAAGCCCATCGACATTGATGGACTGCTGAATGAAGATGTTTATGGCATCCGTCAGCGTCAGTCCGCAGCCAGCGTAAACGGCTTCAGCGCGCTTGCGCAGAGTGGGGTTGATGCGAAACTGGAACGTCGATGTCTTCGGCGCCGTCGTCAATGTCATTGCCATACATCCTCCTTGTTCATGTGTTTGCGGTATAGTTTACCATACCTTCGCCGACAATGCAATGGCAATGTCACTACATTCCGATTTCTTCCTACTGGCCGCGCCGAGGAGTCGCAACAAGGAACAGGGCAGAGGGGACGGAAACGAGAAGCGAGAACGCGACCGCTCCGAGCGCTCCCTCTAGGCAGAGCACGACAGGAAGGACGAAGCAGGGCGGCAGCCCCCAGTTCGCCATCGCCGCGCGCGTTCCCGCCGTGCAAAGCCAGCCGACGAGCGCGCCGCCCGCAAGCCCCGCCGCAACAGCGCCGACGACGACGCGCATCGCATCGCCGACGAGGACGCGCGCAATCTGCACACGGGTCGCGCCCACTGCGCGCATTACGACGAACTCGCGCCTGCGCGCATCGGCAGATGCAACGAGCAGGGCGATAAATCCGAACGAGATGACAGCAAGGAATATAAACGGTATGCGGGCCATAGCACCGATCAGCTCCGCCCCGTGCGCGAGAGTGCCGTCGGATATCTCGTCGCGAGCGTGAAGCCGCACTGTATTGCCCAGAACCTCGCCGCCCTTCCCTTCCGTCCATGCGCCGTTCAGCGCGTCGACAATTTCGCGCTCCACGATGCGCCCTGCCGGAAAGACTCCGTGCTCGGCAAGGAACGCGGGATCAAAGTCGAGCCAGAGATGCGTCATCCTGACGAACTCCTGAGGACGCGCGTCGCACGCCGCGAGCGTGTCGAACGACACGAATACGGGCCCGTCAGTGTTGACGGGCATCCTGTTCATGCCGCGCACGAGCCCGCGGCTCGTCACCATGTGCCAGTTGAGGTCGACTATTCCCACGACGGTAAGCGCCATCTTGTGCCCGCGCCCGCAGTCGAGCTTAAGCGAGTCGCCAAGCCTGAGCCGCCGCGCCCTCGCCATCATCTCCGTTATGACGCAGGCGTCGCCCTTCGCAATCGCCTTCTCCGCCGCGCCGCGCTCGCCCTGCACAAAGCGGAAGTTCGGCAGTCGCTCGCTCGCCATCAGTAACGCATTCCTATACGACTTTCCCCGCTCCCCCATTTCCTCCAAGGGATCGAGATTGACCTGAAGCGGCTGCAGCTCCGCAATCCACCGGACGCCGGGCAGCGCGCGCAGCTTCTCTATGTCGAACGCCGACACTCCGCCGGGCAGTATCGACACTATCGCGTCAGGCCACTCCTTCGACGGAACGAACGGCTTCGTGAGCGACGCTCCCCACACCTCCACGGCGACAAACGCGCCGTAGCCGAACGCAAGCGCGATGAACATCCCAAGCGGGCGACGCCTCGGCGCGCGACCAGACGCGGCCTCAAGCGGTTTTACCGCAAGCGCGGGGCGCAACGCAAGCAGCGAGCCCACGACGGCTATGACCGGCGTAAGCGCCGCGGCGAAGGCGACTCCGCGCCAACCGACCGCCGCACCCATGGGAAACGTCTCCGCATCCGCCGCGACGTATGCGAAAAGCGCCGCGACTGCGACGGCTGCCCCAACTGCAAGCCCCGCTGCCGAAAGCCACAGCGCCTCCGCCGCGACGATCCTGAAGACACCGCCGCGCGTAAGACCCAGCATGCGCAGTACCGCGATCTCGCGGCGCCGCGCCTCTATGGATAGGAAGAGCGAGTTTAGAAGTAGGCAAAGCGCAGTCAACGCGGCAGCCCAAAGTAAAAGCGGCTTGGCGCGGTCCATGTTGCGGCCTGCGTCGGAACGAAAGCCAGGGGCGAGATCCTCTGCCGTCTGCGCACGGAACGGCTGCCATTCCTCGCGAATCGTCGCGGCAGTCTTCGGCGAGACGAACATGTTGGGATAGCCGCGCAGGGGGCGTTCCCAGTCGATGTACCCTGCTATCTTTACGCGGTATGCGCCGCGCCTTCCTACAAGCGTAAGTTCTTCTCCGACTGGCGGCATGTCGCCTATGCGGCGCTGGGCAAAGAGAGATTTCGTAACAATGCACTCCCCTTCGCGAAGCTCGCCCGTATTGCGCGTCGCGACGAAGGCCATCATCGGCGGCCCCTGCATGACGCGCCCGCCTGGACGGAAGTCAAGCTGCAGCCGCGCAACGGATGCGTCAGGCTCAACCGGCACCTTCTCCATCATCCTCTCCGCGACGCGTACGGACTGCGCGTCGTTCGTGGCGACGAGCGACTGCATGAACACGACCGCGCCAACGGCTACGGCTATTCCAAGCATCGCGCAGACATGCCTTGCCTTCACTTGTACGTCTCCAGGTAGAGCTGCGAGATTCGCGCGGGGTCGCCCTGCGTATCGGCGGACGCGGCGATCACGCCGTCCTTGAGGAAGTGCACCTTGTCTGCGCACGCGGCGACCTGCGGATCGTGTGTGACGACGAGTATCGCCGTCTTTCCGCCGCGGTTGACGCCCTTAAGGAGAGAGCAAATCCCCTTCGCCGCCGCGACGTCGAGGTTGCCGGTCGGCTCGTCGGCAAGGACGATGTCGGGCTCCGCGACGAGCGCGCGGGCGATGGCGACGCGCTGCTGCTCGCCGCCCGAGAGGTCCTCGGGGCGCTTGCCGGCGAGTCCCGATATGCCGAGACCCGACATGACGGACTCCGCGCGTTCGCGAACGGCGACGTCGTGGACGTTCACGCCGTCAAGCTTGAGGGGCAGGAGGACGTTCTGCAAAACCGTCTTTTCGTTCAGCAGGTTGAACGACTGGAATACTACGCCGACATGGCGGCGGCGGAACTTCGCTGCCGCCGTGTCGCCCATCTTCGTTATGTCGGCGCCGCCTATCTCGACCGTGCCGTCGTCCGCCGCGATAAGCCCGGAGGCAATGTGCAGGAAAGTCGACTTCCCGCATCCGCTCGGGCCCATCAGCGCCTCGAACGCGCCGGCCTCAAGCACGAGGTCGAGCCCCTTCAGGACTTCCTGCGCGCCATACTTGCGCCATACTTTCGCCGCCTTCAAAGCTTCCATGTCTTCGTTTCCCTTCTTTCCTGTTCCCTGCCGCGTATTATACCAATATCCCGGCGTTCGCGTACTTTGCCAGCCGCCTCGACGGAGGCGACGGCGCGGCGTGCGGTCGCAAACGCCATAGTCAAGTTGTAGCCACCCGTGGGGCCGTCGATGTCGAGGACTTCGCCCGCAAAGTAAAGCCCTGGCACTATGCGCGACTCCATCGTGGCGGGGTCAACCTCGTCGAGCGCGACGCCGCCAATCGTGACTATAGCCTCCTTGAGCGGGCGCGGCCTCGGTCCTTTGACGCACACGCTCTCGCGCTCGAACATCGCCTCCACCGAAAGGTCTTCAACACGCGAGTCCAGTCTATCGCGCAGATAGTGTTCAATAAAGCGCTGGCAGTTGTAAATCGCCGCGCCGCTCAAGCCAAACGTCTCGCAGTCGACTTCGCCCCTGTATTCGTAGAGCGGCTTACCGTCGCGGGCGACGACTCTCGCGCACGCATCCTCGAAGCGGCGCCCTGCGCGGCGCACGACGCGCGGGTCGGACGTCTCGATCCCGATAAGCCCAGGCCGATATGGAACGAGCCTGTGACCGAGCTCTGCCGCGAACCGCTGTCCGTCGCCTACCGAGCCGAGCTTCGGGTAGCTCACGCCGCCCGTCGCCAGGAGGACGTTCTCGGCGCAAAGCGAAAAGTTCTTCGTGGCGACGACAAAACCGCCCTTCTGCGGACGGATCTCGGTGACCGGGCAGTTGGTCAGAATTGGCACGCCGCTTTCTCGCAGCAGGTCGCCGAACGCGTGCACGATTGTCGCGGCCTTTCCGTCGGCGGGGAACATACGCGCGTCAGCCATGCGCCTTAGCCTTACGCCAAGCGACTTGAACCCGTCGATGATCTTGCGAGGCGGGCACTCGCGCACGGCCTGCGCGACGAACGGCGCGGCGGGGCCCACGTCGGAGAGGAACTGCTCCGCGGAAATGTCCTTCGCGAAGTTGCAACGCCCATTCGCGGTCATCAGCACCTTCGACCCGAGCCGCGCCTTGCGCTCTATTAGCAGGCATGGAATCCTGCGCTCCGCGGCGACTGCGGCAGCAAACATTCCCGCCGCGCCCCCGCCGACTATGGCGAGACGAAGCGAATCGTTGCGCATCGAGCTGGACATTTGGAATTGATGTGCCGCGCCTGGCGGCGTCGTAGGGTGGGCGATACTGGACTCGGACCAGTGACCCCTACCGTGTGAAGGTAATGCTCTAACCAACTGAGCTAATCGCCCGAAACGGAAGTGGCGTGTAGTATACCAAAACCGCCCCCGAGTTTCAAGGGGGCGGTTTTGGCCTGCGCTAGGCGCATTACTTCGCGGTAAGCGCCGCAACGCCGGGGAGCGTCTTGCCCTCGAGGAACTCGAGCGACGCGCCGCCGCCGGTGGAGACGTGGCTCATCTCGGCGGCCTTGCCGCTCTTCTTCACCGCGCTGACGGAGTCGCCGCCGCCGATGATCGAGACGCCGCCGTTCGCCTTGACGGTCGCGACCGCGTCGCAGACGCCGTACGTGCCCTTGGAGAGCGGGGCGAACTCGAAGCAGCCCATCGGGCCGTTCCAGACGACCGTCTTCGCGTCCTTAACCGCCTCGGAGAAGAGCGCGACGGACTTGGGCCCGATGTCGAGGCCCATCCACCCGTCGGGGATGTCGCCCTCGCACGGCTTGAGCTGGATGTCGGACGCGTCCTTCGTCTCCGGGAACTTGTCGGCGATCACGTTGTCGACCGGGAGGAGTATCTTGATGCCCTTCGCGGCGGCCGCGTCGAGCATCTCCTTGCAGTAGGCGACCTGGTCGTCCTCGCAGAGGGACGTGCCGATCTTGATGCCCTGCGCCTTCTTGAACGTGTAGGCCATGCCGCCGCCGATGATGAGCGTGTCGACCTTGTTGAGGAGGCTCTTGACGACCGCGAGCTTGTCGGACACCTTCGCGCCGCCGAGGATGGCGACGAACGGGCGGACAGGCTTTTCGACGGCGTCGCCGAGGAACTGGATCTCCTTCTCGAGGAGGAAGCCCGAGACCGCGGGCTGCAGGTAGTCG
>Ga0310690_10012877_pt1 | contig 10224 bp, 5 predicted proteins | sample AusTroGonzalo_MG_2_FD_207661 | JGI IMG/M metagenome (GOLD analysis project Ga0310690, IMG submission 207661) | Bovine rumen microbial communities from tropical cattle in Woodstock, Queensland, Australia - Gonzalo_04 (v2) (version 2) | ecosystem: Host-associated > Mammals > Digestive system >...
ATGGCGCCTGCAGGAAATGGGCTTTGACTATACTTACGATAAGATAACCTATGACAGGCTTCTCTCATCTTCCCCGCAGGAAATTTATGGTCATCTGCGTGCCGAAAAGCTTTATCAGAAACGCTCGGCCCGCTTTATAGACAATCATCATGAGAAGCCGTCTCTTGCTGCATTCGGCAAGGAAAAGGCCATGGCTGCCGCGACTGTTTTCTCTACGGTGAGAGGCCTGCGCCTTTATATGGATAATCAGATAAGCGGAGGAATACTTAAAGCTCCGTTACAGATGATAGAGCCTTATAAAAGGAATGCAGACAAAGATATAACCGCATTTTATGACAGGCTGCTGCAGATAAATAACCATCCTGCTTTCCACGGCGGCGAGTGGACACTTTTGCATGTTGAAAAAGTCTCTAATGACAACCATAGCAATACAAATATTCTGGCCTGGAAATGGGCGCAGTTCCGTACCGTTAAGCTTGTAATCGTTAACTACTCTCCAAATACTTCTTCTGGCATTGTGGACTTTAAACTGAAGCCAGCAGGCCCCAAGACTCCGGTTAAGGAGGAATTGTCAGATAGAATATTTGAGTTCCCGCCTGAAGCTCTTGCTGGCGGAATAAAGCTTGATATGGCTCCCTGGCAAAAGTTTATATTTACGCTTGACGTCCAATAACTTTTTCCGCATTGCATGATATGCGTGAAAAAAACTTATAAAAATGCTAAGCTAAAGGCTCCCTGGCAAGAGTATATGCCGCAATGTGCGCGGCTCCGGCTTCTTTCAGGGAGGCAGCCAGCTCATCCAATGTGGCAAGAGTCGTGGCTACATCATCTATCAGAAGTATTTTCTTTCCGCTGATAAGGTCCGGCCTGATTACTTTGAATGCCCCGCGCACATTTTTTTGCCGCTGTTCCCTGTTTAGCTGTGTTTGAGTGGGCGTGGAATTAATCCTTTTTACGGCATTCGTTATGACGGTAAGCCCTTTCAGCTTTGCCAGTTCCTTTGCTAAAAGCTCTGCCTGATTATAGCCTCTGGCATGCAGTCTTTTTTTATGCAATGGCACTGGAATCACAAAGTCAATGTCTTTTATTTCCGGAAAATAGTCGTATGCCTTGCCCATTTCCCTGGCCAGGAATTTCGCAAGGTCATCCCGGCCGGAATATTTAATGCCGTGAATTAAAGGTTTTAGCGTTTCATTGTATATAAGGGCGGATCTTGCGCAGTCAAGCGGATGTTCCACTCCCTCGCAGTCATAACAAAAACCTCTGCTGAATTCAAGAGGCAGGCCGCAGCGCTCGCAGTATGGCTTTTGAAGATATTCTAATCCGCTTAGACAGTCTAGGCACAGAGGATCGTCGCTCATATAGTCAAGATCCTCTTTGCATGAAAGGCAAACTCTGGGCAGAAATATATTCAAAATATATCTTCCCATCCTTGTTATTACAGATGCTTTTTTTTGTTTCATAAATCTCCTTAGAACTGGAAGCTTACGGTGCTCCCTATCTCGTATGAAAGATAGTCATCTTCCGGTATTTTTTTTGCCCAGTACCTTTGAATCCCGGAATTTAGCGTAATGCGCAGGTTTTTTGTAACCTCATAATCCAGCGTAGAATTAAATGATAGCAGATTATTGTTTTCGCTTGCTGTTATTGGCGATTTTGACATGGAATAAGTGAGATTGCCGGTGAATAATATCCTGTTGTCAAGAGCTAAGGCTTTCTTCATGAAAGGCAGCCTAAGGCCGCGCGGCAGGGCAAAATCCGTCTTTACCATTATTCCCGGCGTCATTTTGGTGATGTCAGATGTTTTTATTCCAAGAGTGGTTTCTTTCACATTCTTAGAATAGTCAAACTTAGGAGTAACGCGGAATTTTTTCCAGTCAAAAGCTCCTTGCGCGCTTATAACGTCGCTGCTGTTGCGCTCTGTTACCTGCGCTGTGTCCGCATCAGTGGATTCGGAACGCATGGCGGTATATGTTATGGCCGAATCTACCTTATTAAACAGTTTTCCGCGAATGTCTGCTGAATAATTGTCCGTAACAGTTTCAGAAACAGTTTTTGTTTCCGCAATGTTTTTGGAATATTTTAAGTTCAGCGCAAGATTTTTCGCCCAGCGGTTAAGCCTTAAAAGGTCTTCAACCTTTGATAAGCTTATCACCGTATCAGGCAGTGTGATATTTGAAGTGTCAGTAACAGTTTGCGTAACTTCAGAGTGCTGTTTTGTCTTAGTGAAATTATTTGTAAACGACAGAGTGCGCAAAGCTGCTGTTCTTCCGCTTAGATTATATGCGCTTAAAGGCTGCCAGCGGAAAGTCACATTATAGGTGTCTCTGTTTGTAAGCGTGTTAAGCATGGCCTGGTCATTTTTTGGCTTCATGCCATCGCGAATCCACAGATGTTTAGAGGAATCATATTCCTTTTCAACATAGTACCATGAGTCGCCGTCCTCAAGCGAATATGAGGTTGTCATAACCATTGAGCGAAGCAGTTTGTTTTTTGGCATTATGTCATTCAAGTTCAGTGTAAGGCTTGCTCCTCCCCTTGCTGAACGGTTTATTGTTTTTATGTCTCCTATGTTATAGCTGCGTGTTATCGTTCCGGCTGTAATTGTATTTGTGCTTATGTTATTGCTTTCCTCAGTGCTTATTGAATAATTGAACACAGGCACCATCCATTTCGCAAGTTTCAGCGTGGAATTGAATCCAACTTTCTGTTCCATCGCTTTTGGATATTTCTCTGTTTTTCCGCTGTCTAAAAGCGGTGTTTTTTCTTCCTTAACTGTTTTTCTTGAATAGGAAGGAACGAATGAAGAGCCTTTCCAGGGAACAAAAGTAAGCTTTCCGCTATAGTATTCTGAAGTTTCTTCCGTGTCGTATACATTTGTTAGCGAAGCCAGGTTATCCGGCCTGTAATCTATCAGGTTTTTGGAAACAGAATATTTGCCTGTTATTGTTTTTGGGAAAATAACCCAGTTTCTGCTTGTTGTATAATCAAATTCAGATTCATATAAGTCTTTATCGTCTTTTCTGCTTAGAGTATTATAATCTGTTGCTGCTTTTGTATAGTTAAGCGTTATCTTCGGGAAATTCTGAATGTTAAGGCTTCCTGTGGCTTTCCCGTCAAACTTCTTTATGCGGCCTTCCATTAGCGTGCTTATGAGATTGCTGTCGCCGGTTACAGCCGCATTGGGAGTTACAGTTGTTTCCCTTGAAGCTGTGATGTTTATTGGAAAAGATTTTATCCTGTTTATGTCAAGCCAGCCTTTTGAATATTCCCTGTCTTGGTTAGATACGGAAGTGACTGGTGTTTGGAAGCTGCGGTCTGTATAAAGGTATTTTCCGCCTCCTTTGAACCAGCCTGGCAGCGCAAAAGACGCTTCTGCCTTTCTGGCGCTGCCCTTTCTTTCTATAGGTTTTTCTACGAAAATATCGTTAAGATATATAATGCCGTTATGCTGCTCATTGTCTGATATGCTAAGGCCTAGAATTATTTGGGAAAGGCTTTGCAGGCTGGGTGTTCCTGATGAAGAAACTTCCACATTGTAATTTGCATGGGATCTGTTTATCCAGTAATCAGGAATCTCATCTCCTGTTTCATCATGCTGTTCAAGCTCTATCAGTCTCCAGCCCGTGAAATCTAGCGGAATGGTGGCCATAAAATAATTGTCCGCGCTTCCGGCTTTAAGGTATGCTTTCACATTGGCATCCTCAATCTCATTCTTTATCAGAAATTTAAAGTATCTGTGCTGGCCTATGTCTACGCGCTGTCCCCATGTGCGGTACACATAGCCGCTATCGGCGACGGTAAATGATGAATATGTTATGCGCAGAGCCTGTTCTTTTACTGTTTCAAGATTGTTTTTCTTTTTAAGGTCGGATATGGAGCCGTACAGCTTGTCAAATACCGTGGCAGGATCTCCGGGCACCTGGTATATTGGCGTGTAATCGGCATTGTCTACATTGTTTACTGCTGCTACGGCAATTTTGCCAGCGCCTGTGCTTTCGTTAATATTCCATGTATTTCCTACCGCGGTTAATCTTGCTATCTTTATTCGGCCTCTGTTTTTTGATATTCCGTCTATTTTGCGCAATGATATTCTTACCTGTTTTACGGCATTCCACAAATAGGTCTGGTCAGCTGTTATTCCCATTGGCGCGGAAAGAGTGCGCCAGCCGGAGAAATTTATTTTAGACGGCTGTATCTGTCCGTTCCAGTCAAAATTAGTATATCCAAGAATATTATTGTAGCCAAAGCTGCCTGCAAGCTCTTCGCCGTCCAGGCGGCCATTGCGGTTTAAGTCAGCAGTGTCCAGTCGGCCATTTGATGCACCGTAACGCTTAGAGTTTTTGCCGGCAGGGGCATAGAGCCAGCCTATGTCTTCCGATGAGCTTACCTGCCCGTCGCAGTTTATGTCTTCTGTTTTCGGATTGCTGTTTGACTGGTAGCCGCTGGAGCATGTGAGAGTCTGACCGCCTGAATTGTCAGAATCTTCATTCATTTGCCCGAAGTCTATGTTGAAATCAACGGCATCGGCATCGCTGTTGTCTCCCCATACCACAAATTCAAGCGTGGCTTTGGTTGAAAAGTCTAAGCCTGTAAGAGATAGCGGATAAACCAATGACACTTCATCAGAGAGCGTGAAGTCATAATCAATTGTAAGCACTTCCTGGCTGCTGTCTGTTGTGGCCTGAGGATTTATCTGCAAGGATTTAACGCTTTCATTATCCCAGCTTATTGAGAGCGGATCTGCCGGGGATTGAGTAGGGTTTGCGCCTATTATCCAGTATGTCTTGTCTACAGGCACGGAATCCTCTATGCGGCTGTTTTCCATGTTCTCCACAATGGCATAATCATCCAGGTTCGGAGTTGTTTTTGAGAATGCGGCTTCAGCAGCCGCGCTTGCGCTCAGCGGACCTATCTTTATATTGTCAAAATGTATGTCTGCTTCATATACAAGGCTGCTGTTCGCCAAATCAGTTATGTCAGGCACATTTTTGCCTTTGCTGCCTCCCTGATAAAGAACGGTTGAGCCTATTGAGAAAACATCTCCAAGCTTATAAGAAGCTCTGCCGCCTACCATGGTCTGCGTTCCAGTGCCGCCAAAGTCTGATACTTCATAGGAAATGTCTATTACTGAATTGGAGTTTATCTGGTCGGTGTTGTAGAATGTTATAAATCCTGAGTCATAGTCTATATAGTAATCGCTGTTCTTAACCAGCTTCCTGCCGTCAATGCGGACAGATTCCGAATCCGGGACTATGTCTGAATCTAATGTGAAAGTCTTAAACTTATATGAATATTCTATGTGAAAAAGCCTTTTAGAGGAAGGCGATGCCGCATATATCTGCGGGTCAGGAATGTTTGGATCGTCTGGCGAGCCAAATGGCCTTAGCAGGTGGAAAGTTCCCTGTTCAAAATCCACTTCTATTGTATCCGAATAAGTTTGACGCGGATTTAGCGAAGAACCGACTTCATTATGGCTTAGATCTTGCACCTTAAGGCTGAAATTGCCGTTTGAGTCATCCCTCACTATATTTGTTACGCCTATTGAGTAGTATGTCTTAAGCTCTCTTCTGGTGCCGGCTTCTGTGGCATATTTGTCATCTTTCGCTTTCAGTATTTTGTATGTTCCCGGAGTTCCGGTCATGTCTGACAGCTTTTGGCCGTCAGAACGGGTATAGTCCAATATAACTACGGCATTTGAGGCCAGAGAGCCTGAAAACTTAACTATGCCGTTTGCATAGTCCATAACATAGTCCACGCCTCTTTTCAGCAGGCGGAACCGGCCTGTATATGTCTGTGCGGGCATGTCATAGTCTTCGGCTGTCATTTCAAAAACGGTAATATTGTCTATAGGGTCTGCGCTTTGCCGGTCAATGTATATTTTTTCAGTATTGCTCTTTATTGTAAATTCTCCGGAATGGCCATAGGTAACATCATAGTACCGCCTGCGTATGTATGATGTGTCATATATGTCAACCTTTTGGAATTCCGTATTGCCGGTAAACTGCTTTGTTTTAGATTCGCCTTTCGTGCGGGAGGCCAACACGGTCATTCCGAAGCCTGCCGCCTGCATTTCAGCTTTTATTCCGAAAAGCTGCTTATTGTAAGAAACAAATTCGGTTGCTGGCAGAGTCATGTCTATGTCGCCGAATACTACCTGCTTCACTATTTCATCGGTATTGCCTGTATACACTACGGAAATATCCTGCTTGTCTGTCTTTGTGTCATCATAGTCAATGTTTACGGATATTTTTTCGCCGACCTTTCCTTTCATCTTTATCTGCATTTCCTGATTTATCTCAAATGCTCCAGTGCTGCGGTCGCGGGTGGTGTCTGTCTGTTCTTTCATGTACCGCTTTCCGGTATAATTGACTGAGATGACTTTTCTGCCTGTTACTTCAAGAGACGTTCCGGAATCCTTAAATTCCAGCTGCGGTGACATTTTCATCGGAACTTGAAGCCCGTCTTGCGTGTATGCTTCGCTTAAAGACGGAGGAATTATTTCATTTTTTTCCTCAAATATTCCGGTATCTATTTCATTCCTTACATTTTTCCATATCCCTTCAATTTTCTTGCGTTTTTTAGAATAGTTTTTTTCTTCTTTTTGCTGGGCTTCGTTTTGCCGGCTGGCTGCATTGCCTGTATCCTTGTTTTGTTCTGTTTTGCGCTGAGAGCCTGCATAGCCGGGCTTAGAATAAGGGCGGCGTGCCTTTTGGCCGGCAGAATCATTAATGCCTGACTTTTCCGTTTCGGCATCATTGCTTTTTAGGATTTTCTCTCCTGCCTGCCTGCCGCTTATGCTGAATCGGCTTCTGTCCTGCGCAATGTCTGAGAAGCCAAAGCCTTCATCTTCAAAACTGGCAGAAGACAATGGAAGAGGAGCTGCCGTAGCAAGCAGCCCTGCAAGAACAATTGATAATAATTTTCTCAGCTTCACATTTTCTGCCAAAAAAAAAACATATCTGCGTTTTTTCATTTTTTAACAGAAAGCAACGCAGTCTGCGCAAGGCTGTTTTGCCAGCCTTCAATAATATAATAGAATATAATAAATGCGCCTACCAATAGCCAAATACTATGTGCTGGGAATATTTCTCAGGTATCTGATGCTTTCTTTAGGCATTTTTGCCGGATTGCTGCTTATGGTTAACTTTATGCAGCTGGTGCATAGCGGGGCTCTTTCAGGCTTCTCATTTTATTTTTTAGGCAAAAGCATACTTTTCATGCTGCCCAATATCATAGGCATGTGCCTGCCAATAGCCTTTCTGCTGGCTTTGCTTCTTAGCCTGGGGCAGATGTCCCAGGATGGGGAAATTATTGCCTTGCGCGCGGGAGGATATTCATTTTTTGATATTTTTTCTTGGGTTTTCATTGCATCGGCCATGCTTTCCGTTTTTTTGCTTTATGTTAATAATATTGCCGGGCCTGAATGCCTTGCCCGCTCTGCCGACTATGCGCGCATAATGATGCAGCGCATAAGCCGCATAAACCTAAAGCCTAAAACTTTTCAGAAGATTTCAGACTGGTCTCTATATGCTGAAGATGTTAATTCCATAACAGGCGAAATGCGCGGAGTTAAATTAATACAGCGCACTGATAAGGAAAATTCTTCGCTTGTCATGCTTATGAACGCAGGCAGCGGCTGGTATAGGGCATCTGGGGACAGAGGCATGCTTGTGCAGCTTTATGATGGCCAGTTTTCTCAAACTGACAGCCGCCAGCCTGGAAGGCTGATAAACGGAAGTTTTTCTGCTTATGAGACCGTGCTTCAGTTTTTTGCAGAAGGCAAAAAGAAAAAACAGGATAAACGGGAGCTGAACAGCTTTGAGCTTTATAAGCTTGCTGAAAGCGGCAGCCTTGATGATGAAGATTCCAGCAGCTTTAAATGTGAGGCTGTTTCGCGCATAGTGCTTTCTTTTGGCCCTCTGCTTTTTTTCTTTATCGGCGCACCGCTGGGGATATCGTTAGATAAGCGCGGCAAATCGGCTGGCTTCGCCTTAAGCCTGCTGATACTGTTTTTCTATTATGGCTTTACAGTAGGCAGCATGATGCTTGCACGCAAGAATCCTGTTTTTTACCCATGGGCAATGTGGATTCCCACTGCCGCCGGTTTCATAGCAGGCGGAACGCTTTGGAAAAAGCGTCTTTCTGGAAAATGATGAAAATATTTCAGCGCTATATAGCAAAAGGCTTTTGGGGCCCGTTTCTTGGCAGCCTGGCTGTTTTTACGGCTCTGCTGCTGCTTGGGAACATTTTCGGCCATTTATATGTTTTCACAAAAGGCGAAGTAAGCATATTCGTTTTCCTAAAATACATACTCTGCCAGGCCCCTTATTTCATGGTTAAGATAATGCCTATCGCCACGCTGCTTGCAGTTCTTATGGCCTTGGGAAAAATGGTAGCTTCCGGCGAATGGAAGGCAGGCATGGCTGGCGGCTGGCGGCCTTTTGACATGATAAAGCCATTGCTGCTTTGCGCAGCCATGGCAGGCCTGATTCAGTTTGCTGTTCAGGAAACAATTGCTCCTGAGCTGTATTTAGAGTCAGAGCATATTTTTAGGCGGGATATAAGAGGCCGCGATGACTGGGCAAGGCTGGTTGTCAATAATGTTTCTTTTTCTGCCGGAGAAGGCAAATTCATTACCTGTAAGGTTTTTGACGGGCGCATAAACACAATGCATGATGTTATGTTAAGCGAATATTCCGAAGGCAAGATAAAATATTCGTTGCGTGCCGTTACTGCAGTATGGGCTAAGGATGCGGAACCTGATGGCAAAGATGCAAATGCAGACGGGCATTGGGAATTTCGCAATGCCGTGGAAACCAAATATGGCAATTCCCCAGTGCCGGCAGTGAAGAGATACAAAACAAAGGATGTGCATGTGCCTGTAGGCCCTGGCGACCTGATATTGGAAAATCTGGTGCCGGACGGAATAAATCTTAAAGGACTGAATGGCCGAATAAGCAAGCTGAAGCTGGTAGGCGCCCCTTCTGTAACGGAAAGAACTCTTATGTGGTGCAAGCTGTCTGCCCCGTTTGCCAATCTGATAATGGCTCTGATAGGTGCGGCAATGGCGCTTATGTTTACGGGAAACAGCCGCTTTTACAGTTATGGCCTGGCCATAGGCATAGGCTTTCTGTTTTGGGCTTCTCTGGTTTTCAGCCAGGAAGTGGGCAATGCGGAAATAATGTCCCCGGCTATGGCAGGCATATCCCCGATTGCGCTTTTCGGGCTCTTCTCAGCCTGGATACTAAAAAAAGCCAGGGCTTTCTGAGCGGAATCAGGGAAAATCCGCAGGCAATGATTCTGTTTATTGCCTCAAAAGCAAGTTAAAAACATCATGATTTCATGCAAATTCGGAGTGGATAATGAAGAAAAAAATACTTTCCGCGCTGGGAAAAATAGAGAAAGACAATGCTGTTAAAATAATTTATGCCATTGAGTCCGGCAGCCGCATGTGGGGCTTCGCCTCTGAAGACAGCGATTATGACATTCGCTTTATTTATATAAGCCGTCCTGATTTTTACCTTTCGGTAAGCAAGAGGCGAGACTGCATAGATTTCACAGATAAAGAAAATGACCTTGATTTTTCCGGCTGGGATCTGAAAAAGGCATTGGGTCTGCTTTACAAAAGCAATATGTCCCTGTATGAATGGCTTTCCAGTCCCATTGTTTACAGAACCAGCCCTGAAATAGAGCGTTTCAGGAAGCTTTCACATTCTTTTTTGGATCTGAAAGCCCTTATTTATTCTTATATTCATTTATCCAGGCATAATTACGAGGTTTATATTAGAAACCGCAATTCGGTGCGGCTGAAAAAATACCTTTACATATTGCGCACAATCCTGGCTTGTGCCTTCATGGAAAAGAGAAACTGTCCGCCAGGCATAACAATACCTGAACTGCTTCCTTTTGCGGAAGATTCCTATGTAAGGGATTTTCTGCTTAAAATAATAGAAGTAAAAAAGCAGGGAGAGCTAAAAACGGACAGGCCGGACTTACGCATCAATTCCTGGATAGAACATAACATTGAGCATTATATGGCTCTTGCTGAGGCTTTGCCTGAAAAGCATGCCGATATTTCGGTTTTGGATAAATTTTTCTGTTCTTCCGTGCTGGATTATTATAATGAACTTGCAGAGTCTGAACTTTAGCCATTTTTGCCGAAATTTTTAAATTCTTAAAATTTAAGGCTTGCGCCATTATGTTCTGTTTCTAAATTATATG
>Ga0310690_10012878_pt1 | contig 10224 bp, 12 predicted proteins | sample AusTroGonzalo_MG_2_FD_207661 | JGI IMG/M metagenome (GOLD analysis project Ga0310690, IMG submission 207661) | Bovine rumen microbial communities from tropical cattle in Woodstock, Queensland, Australia - Gonzalo_04 (v2) (version 2) | ecosystem: Host-associated > Mammals > Digestive system >...
TAAATGACCCCACAGGGATTTATGATAGGTTTTACTTTAGGTTTATTATTTTGTCATCTGTTAGGATTTATATAATATCTAACTTCTTCTCAATTTTATCCAACCTTTTAATTATCTCCTCATTTTGTTTTTGAAGCTCTTGCATAAGGTCGTTATTACTAGCGTCCGCTTGCAAGAGCATTGTGTTATAAATCTGTAAAAGGTTAGCAAGAATATTCAAATTCTCACGCTGTTGGTCGTTAGTCAATTTATCGTCCTCTCTTTAGCATCAGCATGTAACGCTGTGAAACTGTAAACTTTATTATCTTGTACGAAATCAAAAGTAAGAGTTTGATCGGGATTTTCAACAATTCGCAGCAGATACGGGCGTTGCATGAGAATTGCTATCGCTCGTAATAGTTGCGCATATTTTTTAAGTGATATAAACATTATTAATCCTCCAGTTGTTGTGAGCTTATCTCTGCGTTTAATACTTGTCAAGTTCAAAATTGTTCAAAACTGTATAAAAATGTGTTGACAATCTAATTTAGGTGCAATAGGCTCGGTGTTATCAAAAATTATTTGGAGGTATAAAATGGACGAGAAAACCCTAACTCTTACCGAGCTTGCAAAGTATATAGGCGTTGAAAGTCGGACTACTATGTACGCTATGATACAAGACGGCAGATTCCCAGTAGCACCAATAAAGGGTAGCAACCCTAGACGTTGGAATGTTGAAGATGTTGATAATTGGAGATTCGGGGGTAAGAGAGATGAGTCAGAGCAAGCTTAAAATTATAGAATTGTTTGCAGGAATCGGGGCTCAAGTAGCAGCTCTTAAACGGCTTGGAATACCTTATGAAACTGTAGGTATCTCTGAAATTGATAAATACGCTATACAATCTTACAACGCTATAAACGGCCCGACACATAATTACGGTGATATAACCAAAATATCAATGTTAGATTATGCGGATTTATGGACTTATAGCTTTCCTTGTCAGGATTTAAGTGTTGCCGGTAAGCAAGCAGGTATAGCAGAAGGAACACGATCTGGGTTGTTGTTAGAAGTTGAACGTTTATTAGAAACTGCTGTATTGCTAGGTAATCAACCGAAATATTTATTGCTCGAAAACGTTAAAGCATTGGTGAGTAAGAAATTTAAACCTGATTTTGAACGTTGGTTGGTAAAATTACAATTACTTGGATATAATAACTATTGGCAAATACTTAATGCTAAAGATTATGGTGTACCACAAAATCGAGAAAGAGTTTTTGTTGTCAGCATTCGTAAAGATGTAGATACAAAAGGTTATAAATTCCCTGAAAAGATACCATTAACTCGTAGGTTAAAAGATGTTTTAGAACCTGTGGTGGATCAGAAGTATTATTTACCACAAGAAAAAGTTGATAAATTGTTACTAAACGTGGACAAAGAAATCAGTAATACGATTCGCTGTGGTGGTGGTGGTGGTTCAACGGACGGCAAACATACATGGGATTTGGTTGCGTGTGCATCTCGTGGTAGAAATCCTGAAAATCCATCAGATAGAACAGTAGGCGCTCCAACAGAACAACGCTTAGAAGTTAACGAAAGTGGTTGTTCTAATACGTTAACAACTGTTGAGAAAGATAATTATATTTTAATATCAGAAGCTACCAAACAAGGGTTTGCAAAAGCCTACGAAGGTGATTCGATAAATCTTGATCAACCAAACAGCACCGCGCGTAGAGGTCGTATTGGTCATCAAATGGCAAATACATTAATGTGCAGTTGTAATCAAGCAGTTGTTCAACAAGTCGGTAACCTTATAAACACTGACAGTTTTGGTGGCAACCCTCAGGCTGGTAGGGTTTATAGCACGGACGGCGTTAGTCCTACATTAAATACTATGCAAGTCGGTAATATATATGGATTAAATTCCCATGGTGGTTTTGGTGGTGATATATTTGATGTAAATGGAATTTCAAGAACTATCATGGCTGATGGAGGTAACAGAACACCTTATGTTAAATTAGATAAAATAATGCAAGAGCCGTTTAACCTTTACCCAAATTCAGGTAACCCACAAGCTGGTAGAGTTTATAATGCAGACGGAATAAGTCCGGCAATGGACACTTGCTCCGGCGGTAATCGTATGCCGAAGATACTCAACAATTATCGTATCCGTAAACTCACTCCGCTTGAATGTTGGCGGTTGATGGATTTTACAGATGATGAGTTTTATTGCGCACAGTTATCAGGTGTATCAAATTCTCAGCTTTATAAGCAAGCCGGAAATTCCATCTGTGTGTGTGTGCTTGAAGCTATTTTTAAGGAGTTATTAGCATGACGACTCCTCAAAATCTTAATCTCACCGCAGCGTTTATCAGCTCACTTACCGGCGATCCTAACACAGAGTGCGATTGGCGCGTTATAAACGACCGCAACAAAGGCGAGCAAGGTATCAACCTCAGAGGCAATCTCGCAACGCTTGCGAACCAGCTTATAGATTATAATAATCGTGGTTATGGTATTTTTATGACTGTCAACGCCATGAAACCCAATGGTGCTCGCACGCTTGAAAATATCGATCATATTCGTGCGCATGTTGTTGATGTTGATGACGTTTTAGTTGCTCAAGATAGCTATCAGCGAGCTATCAACAGCCCTATGCCACCGCATTTTGCTGTACAATCCTCACAAGGTAAATATCACCTTTATTGGCTTGTACAACCATATACCGGCAACGATTTTTATACCGCTCAACAACGCAAACTCTGCCAGCTTTACAACGGCGACTCGAATGTTATTGACGCTACTCGTGTTATGCGTGTGCCGGGATTTATGCACAATAAGTCCACACCGCAACTTACAACATGCTGGGGAATTATTAACGCAGCAAGATATACAGCTCAACAAATTGCCGATAATCTTGCCGGTGTTAATGTTGTTGAAAGAGTTGGCAACCGTCATCCGCTTGGAACACCTGATTTGCAAGCTCCGAGCCTTCCATGGTTGAATTTCGCTTTAGACAGCTTTGAGCCTAATACTTTATCTCGTGAAGATTGGTTAGGTTTGACAGCGGCTTATAAGCAAGCAGGTTGGGCACTCGCAACTGAGCAAGAGCTTTTAGAGCATTGGTTAGGTTGGTGCTCTAAATACAACTCAGATGATAGAAAAGAGAATATTAAACTTTGGAACTCTATTAAAGACTCCGAGGTTGGTTGGTCACGCTTTAGACGGCTTAGTGCTGTTGATGGTTGGATGATAAATCATACAGAGCCTCCGACACCTCAAGAGTTGCAAGAGCTCAAAGCAGCCGCTCAACCTACAACAACTGTATTGACAGCAGAGCCTGAGCTGTTTGCGGATTTTGAAACGTTGAATACTGACCAGAAAAAAGTATGGTTTAAGAATTGCTACTTTATTGAGCGTGAGGGTAAAATCTTTTCACCTACTGGACGCTTTATGAATGAAAAGCAGTTTTCAGGGCGTTACGGTGGTAAAAACTTTCTTACCAGACGTAACAGCCAAAAGCTTACAGATAACGCTTGGCAGGCTGCGCTACGCTCAACAGATTGGGTAATACCTAAAGTTGACCATTGCCGATTCCTTCCTGACCTACCAACGTTTACAATTCTTGAGGATGATATGGGCAGACGAGGCTTGAACACTTATATACCTGCTAAAATTAAACATAAGGCCGGTGACGTTACAAGGTGGTTAGATTTTATGCGTAGGATATTTAATACATCAGATGATGTTAAAATGTTTCAGGATTATATAGCTCACTGTATAAAATTCCCGGGTTACAAAATCCCTTGGTCTGTGCTGTTACAGTCCGCTAAGGGTATCGGTAAACAAATGATAGGTGATGTTATTAAATTCTGCATAGGTGAATCGTACACTTATCAACCGGACGCTGAGGAACTTGTTAGCGGTGTTAGCCAGTTTAACGGTTGGATGCGCAATAAACTCATGATACTCGTGGACGAGGTAAGAGTTGGTGATCGCAACGAGCTTATGAACGGCTTAAAAACCATAATTACTGATAGACGAATCGCCGTTGAAAGCAAAGGTGTCGATCAGGAAATGGAGGATAACGTTGCTAATTGGATATTCTTCTCTAACTTCAAAGACGCTTTTCCGATTGATGAGAATGAGCGCAGGTATTGCATATTTTATAGCTCTTTACAGTCTGCTTTAGCTATTGAGGAAGCCGGATTAAATAAAGATTTCTTTGATAAAATGTATCATTGGTTAGAGTTAGAAGGTGGCTACGAGCAACTTGCCGACTATTATCTCAACTATCCGATTGAGAAAGGCAGTTTACCTCACCGTGCCCCACATACTTCTAGCTATGATGAAGTTATAAGAATTGGCAGAAGCCCGTTGAGAGTACTATTGGACGATAAAGTTGAGAACAAAGAAAGAGGATTTTGTGGCGGTTATGTTAGCTATACAGCATTTTGCAAAGCTATTGCTGATAGCAGCTCAATACGCACTAAACCTCTTGAGCATACGGTTAAAAGCATAATTGAGAATAAAGGTTATGAGGAGTTGGGATATACCAAAGCACCGATAGCCGGAGAGGATTTATCACATCCGAGTTTGATTTACGGGTTGAGAGGTATGGGTTTACGTGTAGATGGTTATGAGGAGGCTCAGGGATGAAGCTTAAAGGTATAAACCGTCCAGCAGGTGTTGAACGGCAACCGGAAGATTTTTACGCTACCGATCCTGCTGCTTTACCGCCGCTGTTAAAAGTACTCGGGCCTGAATGGGAATCAGGTGGTAAGCTCATCTTAGAACCTGCGTGCGGTCAAGGGCATTTATCGCAAGTATTGGAGCTTTACGGCCACCAAGTTATAAGCACTGACATTGTTTACAGGGGATATGGTGTTGGTGGCGTTGATTTTCTTGCTGATAATCCGCTATTTGACATCGTGCAATATGACGCTGTGATAACAAATCCACCTTTTAAATACGCTTTACAATTTATTGAAAAATCTTTAACGCTTGCACCGCTTGTTTGTATGTTTCTAAGAATACAATTTTTAGAATCTGAGCGTAGAGATAAATTTTTTGAAAAATACCCACCACGTTATGTAGCTGTATTTCGCAAACGTGCTCGCACAAGCAAAGACGCTAAATTTCCCGAGGGCGAATCTAGCGCAACATGTCATGCTTGGTTTATTTGGGAGCGAGGGTATAAAGGTAACCCTGAGATACTTAGGATCTAGCAACTCTAGCAAAATGCCGTAAACGTTCTTCGCCCTTCATGTTTTTTACAAGAGGGTGATTGCTTGCAAGCATTTGAACTACCACTTTGCTGCAATCAGTGTCCAAAGCGTATTGTGCAACAGCATTTTTAACATCTGAAAAATGATATAAAACCGTTGCATGTGTAACACCAAGGTCAGCAGCAATCGTGGACGGTGTAACATCCGGCCATAGCTTTAAACCGCTTTCAAGTATAAGCTCACGGGTATTTTTACCTTGTTCTTTCGATTTATTTGTTGTTGCCATATCTAATTATCCTATAAAAGTCATCGACAGATTGAGCGAAACCTGCTAATCCACCGTTTTGGTTAACTATATCAATAAAATGTTTTTGTTGCAAGAGGTGTTTATCATTTTTGTTAAACCGCCAACCTTCCGCTTTCATTTCAACGGCTGTAAACACTCCTAACACTTGCCCGACCATATCAGGTGTTATGAGCGTTGGGCGTATGCCAATCCAATCAGAGCTGGCAAGTTTGGCTTCACTCCCGAGCCCATAACGCACGAATCGACCTCTTTCATCATAAAACCCACCGCAGTTATTACGCCAGAGTGTTACATTAAGTTGTGCGGCTGCTAATCGTACATGTGATGTTACTGCACTCTCACGCATGATCAAACAGCTCCTTTATCACTGGATAGAGCAAATTCGTCAACACTTCAACAACTCTCTCCTCGTCGTCATCTTTAGATAAGTAACCATTACGATAGCAAATGTGCATAATTTCGTGTAACAGCACATTTTCTTGAACGTCTTGAGGTAAATCTTTGTTGATGAAGATTTTAGCGTTTGCAAAATCGGATTTACCCATATTTGCACCGCAATAATCTCCGTCAACACATTTAATTTCATATTCAATACCACAAATGTTTATAAATTCTTTAAGCATTTAAAATATCTCCTATAGATTTCATTAACGTATTTAATTCTTTAATTTTATTCATATATCTATCATCGTTTTTAAACAAATCTTTTAAACCACAAACAGACATACCAACGTAACTATAATTACTTATAAATTTATTGTATTCTATCCAATTACCAGAACCTTTTTCGTTAATAGTATGCACATATTTACAATAAACAGGTTTGTTGTTTTCATAATGGTCGAATCGGTTTCCAAACTCTATAATGTGATGTTTCAATCTACCTTTAAGAGCATAAACTATCATATTTATTTGTGGTTCTATTTTAAGTTCTATGAGTGTTTTCATTTCCACCACTCCTTAATGCGGTTAGCCATGTCCTCAAACTCTTGACGGCTATGAGAACCGTCCAACGCCGATAACACGTCTAAACCTGTTGTTAAATAAAACTTTTTATAAATCTCTCGGTCATCAAAACCTTTTAAACGTTCGATAGCTGCCCATTGAGCTATTGCTTCTCTCAAATCACCTTGAGCTGCTATTTTCTCAGCTTGGCGGTTTGCAACACCTTTAGCTGCTATTGGTCCGGCAACTCTGTTAACTCTTGCTGCAATATCAGCAGGCGACTCGAGAATTGTACCTCTACGCATACGCTCAAGCATCTCGCGCGTTAACAGCACCAAATCACCCTCGACCATTTCAATCGAGCGTGCTTGTGGCTCTGGTAACGGTTTTTCAAAGCCACAATAAGGGCAGACAGTACGAAACTTCTCATAGGGTTTAAGGCAGTTTTTACATACTGTGAGCGGTATCTCATTTGGATCGTTTTGAGATTTCCCACGGCGTTCTCTGCGATCAAGCGTCCATGTGCGTTCTGTATCAGGTAAACCATGTCTGATAACGTTGCTAACATGGTCAATAATAAGGGCTGTTTTGCCGGGAAGTGGGCGTAAAGCTCGCCCACATTGTTGTAAGAATTTAGCCAATGAATTTGTAGGACGTGCCATGATAACTACATCGCAGGCTGGTAAATCAAAGCCTTCATCAAACAAATCAACGTTTACAAGTACTTCGATTATACCTTTGCGAAAATTCTCAACCGATTCCTCACGATATGTTGAAACTGTTTTACCGTTTAATGATACCGCTTGCACACCACTGGCTCTAAAATCCGTTGCGATTTCCTCAGCGGTGTCCACGTCTGTTGCGAAAACAATAGCTCGGCGACCTTTAGCGTATTTAAGGTAATTAGTTACCACATCTCCGACAATCTTAGATTTTTTAGCAGCTTTTTTTAATGTTTGTAACGACCAATCACCGTTTGCGGATATTTGGCTATCCTCAACGTTTAAGTCAGATTTAGGACATACAATTTCATAATCGGACAAATAACCGTTATTAATTGCCCAGCGCATTGTTGGCCCGATAATTATATCATCCATAAAACCATCAGCCCAACGACCAATTCCTTGACCGTCAGCCCGATTCGGTGTAGCAGTTACACCGAGTCCACGCGCATTGACAAACATTTCAACAGCTTTACCCCATTTATTTTGTCTAATATTATGGTGATTTTCGTCTATTTCCCACAAATCTATCTGTTGAGCCCATTCTTTAAGCGAGTCGGCTCTACTCACAAGCGTATCGACACCAACAACGGCTGTTAATGCTGATGGATTTACAAACGATTTATTAAAGCTCTTACGATGTTTATGGATTATCTGCCCAACTGTTGATGTTGGTGCTATAATTCTATGAGGTATGCCAGCATTAGCTAAATGACAGCTCATCTGACTTACCAACTCGTTTCGGTGTGCAACGACAGCAGTGTGTTGGTTGCGGTTATGAAAGTCCAAGGCGATTGAGGACATACAGACACTTTTACCAAGCCCTGTACCCATCACTAAGCACACGTTACGCTTACCGCTCTGCCAACTGCTGTAAACTTTATTAACAACCTCGGTTTGATAATCTCTAAGGGTAATCATAACCACTCCGGTAAAGTTGCAGGTTTAATAAGTTTACGCTCGTCAATAGCAGGAATAAATACTCCAATCCAATCGGTGTTATTAACATCTCTAACGATTACAGGTTCACCGGCGTTAATAACCTCTGGGAATACTATTTCACCAGATGGTGATGTTTCCCATAGTGTTGTAACCTGTCGTAAATCACAATACATAAACCCGTGCGATTCGGTGGGCATTACAAACCACTCACGCCATTTATCTAGTGGCGATTCGTCAGGCCATATAATAAAATCTGTATAAGCTTGACCATCGCTATCAATAGCTGAACCCATTGCCAACTCTGGTAGTGTTTCAAACGTTAATGATCCACCAGCGTTAAATTCTTTGGCAACCGTTTCAATCAAATGAGAATTAAGTTTAATATAGCACGAATCGGGAAGCTGGTCAGTTTCGCCAAGATTTTCAACACAAGCAATATATTGATTGCATCCAATTAAATATATATGATTTTTACTAATCTCTAATTTTAATACTTTAAAATCTTCTGACGCTCTTGGTTCAAAAAGTCTTACAAACCTGCCCAGAACTACCGCCGGTACTACAAATTTACTCATTGTCCACAATCTCCTTAAAAATTTTTCTTGACAACTAATTAACAACAATGTAAAACAGCTAGTGTTAAATGTCAACAACAAAAATGGAGTAAGTAAATGAAAATTGATTTAACAATTACAGACATGAATCCTGAGGAATTTGCTCAGATTTTTACTAAAATTAATGGTGTCACTTCTGTAGAACCAGTTGTGTCAAAAACTGACATTACTGAGCCAGTTGAGCCTGACGCTGTTGATAAAGATGGTTTACATTGGGATGCTCGAATCCACAGTTCAAATCACAAAATGAATACTGATGGTCGTTGGCAACGCCGTAGAGGTGTAAGTGATTTAGAGTTTGAGAACGTTAAGAACGAGCTTTTAGGTGTGCAAGCACCAGTAGCACCTGCACCTGTAGCACCTGTAGCACCAGTAGCACCTGTAGTACCTGAGGTAGCACCTGCACCTGTAGCTCCAGTTATTGCTCCTGCTCCGCTTGCTACTCCTGCACCTGTAACACCGGTAGCACCTGTAGCTGAGCCTGCTCCTGCTCCGGTAGCTGATAGCGCTGTTCTTTATAATACAATGTTTGAGAAATTGAGAATCGGTATGGCTAATGGTAAAATTGCAGCTAACGATATTCAAAATTTAGTAATTGCTCTCAATACTCAATTAGGCACTCAATATCAGAGTTTAGCTTTAATTAAAGATGATATTGCAGCTTTACAATTCGTTATTAACAACTTGGTAGCAAGAGGTTTATAATGTTATCACTCACAGCCACAGAGTTACCTAAATTTATGGCTTGCAACGGTTTCACGAGGTTAGGCGGTGTAGAGCCGTTTAACCCCTCAACCGAAGTAACCGATGAAGGTAACGCAGCTCACTGGCTTTGTGAACAAGTTTATAAAGGTGCAAACCCTGATGATTTAATAGGGCAAAAAGCATTTAACGGTGTGTTTATAACTGCTGAAATGGTTGAAAACTGCCGTATGTATATAACTCTTATTAAAATGGGGAATTGTGTTGTAGAACATGACACCTCACACCGTGACGGGGATTTATGGGAAGTCAGAGGTCGTGCGGATTGCATAACTCGTATTGAGGATGATATGCTTATGATTTCCGATTTAAAATATGGCTGGCGAATCGTTGAACCTGAAATGAATTGGACATTGATAAGTCACGCTATCGCTTATCGTAGATACTGCGGTTTTACACCTACAAAATTTGTATTCCGTATTTATCAACCTCGACCTTTCCACCCTCAAGGGCCAATGCGCGATTGGGTTATAACCAAAAGTGAATTAGATAAGTTGGAGAAACAGCTTAGAGATGCTTTGAGTAATCCTAAAGCAATCGTTTGCAGTGGCTCACAGTGCTATAAATGCAAATCACTCTCGCAGTGTCCGGCAGCTCAAATAGCTGCTATGAATGCTGTGGACGTTGCAAATATGGCTTTTGACAGTGAAATGACTGACGATAAGCTGTCGTGGATGCTTGATAATTTGAAACGTGCCTCTGAGGTTATTAAACAATCTTATGAAGC
>Ga0310690_10012880_pt1 | contig 10223 bp, 8 predicted proteins | sample AusTroGonzalo_MG_2_FD_207661 | JGI IMG/M metagenome (GOLD analysis project Ga0310690, IMG submission 207661) | Bovine rumen microbial communities from tropical cattle in Woodstock, Queensland, Australia - Gonzalo_04 (v2) (version 2) | ecosystem: Host-associated > Mammals > Digestive system >...
TGAGTCCAATGCGGCGACGCTTGCGGCTTATCAGGAGGCGCAGAATTCCTACACGCAAGCCCAGATGAGCAAGAAGAACGCCCAAGCCGCCTACGACCAGGCTTTGGTGGATTTGGCCTACGCTGAAATCTATTCGCCCATTGATGGCATCGTCCTCGACCGTGCCGTGGAAGTGGGTCAGACCGTGGCAGCCTCGTTCAGCACACCTACCTTATTTACTTTGGCGAACGACCTCACCAAGATGCAGGTGGAAGCTGATGTGGACGAGGCCGACATCGGGCAGGTGAAAGTGGATCAAAAAGTGACCTTCACCGTGGATGCCTATATGGAAGAAAGCTTTAGCGGCATGGTGAGCCAAATCCGTATGAAACCAACCACCACGAGCAACGTGGTGACTTATACCGTCATCATTGACGCACCTAACCCCGACTTGAAACTTTTCCCCGGTATGACCGCCAGCGTGACCATCGTCACGGAAGAGGAAACGGGATTAGCTGTGCCCGCCGAGGCATTCACTTTCACGCCTGATGAAGCGGTGCTGAAGTCTATGCGCAAGCCCGAGCCTCCGCAAGGCGAAAGACCTCAAATGCCTGAAGGCGAGCGTCCACAAATGGAAGGCAACGAAATGCCAGCGGGTTCGCCCACCATGGTGTGGCTGAAGAAGGGCAACGAAATGATGCCGCGTCCCGTCAAAGTGGGCATGAGCGATGGCGCCTATAGGATTGTCGAGCAAGGCTTGCAAGCTGGTGATTCCGTGGTGCTTTCGGCGCAGTTTGTCGTGAAGGAGAAAGCTGTGAAAAAGGGAGATAATCCTTTTATGCCTGGTCCTCCCGGTAGAAACAAGAACAATGGCAACAACAAGGGTGGTAAGGCTCCTAGTGGTCCGCCGATGTAATTTCTTAGGTCATGAGTACGCAGCAATCCATCATCAAGGTTGAGAACCTCAAGCGAACGTTTGTCGTAGGTAGCGAGGAAGTTCACGCCCTTAAGGGTGTGTCGTTCGAGATTTGTCAAGGCGAGTTTGTGAGCATCATGGGTTCGTCGGGTAGTGGCAAATCGACTTTGTTGAACATTCTCGGTTGCCTCGACCAGCCTACCTCCGGCGAATATCTCATTGATGGGATTTCCGTCAGGGAAAGGTCGAAAAACGAGCTGTCGGAGATTCGCAACCGCAAAATTGGCTTTGTGTTTCAGTCGTATAACTTGTTGCCTCGCACTTCGGCCTTGGAAAATGTGGAGTTGCCTTTGGTCTATAACCCCGACATTTCGCATCGCGAACGCCACGAAAAGGCGCAACATGCCTTGGAATTGGTAGGCTTGAAAGACCGCATGGGCCACATGCCTAACCAACTTTCGGGTGGTCAGCAACAGCGTGTGGCTATTGCTCGCGCCTTGGTCAATGACCCTGTGATTGTGTTGGCCGACGAAGCTACGGGTAACCTTGATACGCGCACATCCTACGAAATCATGAGCCTGTTCCAAAACCTGCACGAACAAGGCAAAACCATCGCTTTCGTGACGCACGAGTCTGATATTGCAGTGTTTACGAGCAGAACGATATTCCTCCGTGACGGCCATATCCTCCGCGATGAGCCAGTCAGCACCAAATCGGCAGCCGAGGCCCTCGCCGCTTTACCCAAAGATAACGACTATTGACATGGACATATTAAATTTAATACGAATTTCGGCAAAAGCCCTATTGCGCAACAAGACACGCTCGGCTCTTTCCATGCTCGGCATCGTGATTGGCATTGCTGCCGTCATTGCGGTGGTCAATTTGGGCGAAGGCTTGAAGCAGAGCACGGCCAACCAGCTTTCCGACATGGGCACCAACCTCATCATGGTGATGCGCGCCAACCAAAGACGTGGCGGTGTCAGCATGGGTTCGAGCAATGTGCAATCGCTGAAAGTGCATGATTGCGAGCTTATTGCCAAAAACGCCACGCATGTTACGATGGTCAGCCCAGTGGTGAATAGTGGCGGTCAGTTGGTGAACGGCTCCAAAAACTGGTCCGGAACAGTGTATGGAGGTTCGCCGGACTATTTGGCCATCAAAAAATATGAAATTGCGACGGGCGTGAATTTTACCGATGAAGATGTGAAGAAATACGCCAAGGTCGGCTTGATAGGTCAGACTATCGTTGAAGAGCTTTTCGACGACGGCGAAGACCCCATCGGCAAGACCATTCGCGTGGGCAATATGCCGTTTAAGGTCATTGGAACTTTGAAAGAAAAGGGCGAGAACAGCATGGGCATGGACCAAGATGACCTTGTTGTAATGCCTTATTCCACCGTGCAAAAACGTATGTTGGGTGTGGACTACATCCAGCAGATTGTGTGTTCGGCTGCATCGGAAAATGTGGCCGAGGCTGCTGTGGAAGAAATCGAGAGCATATTGCGGGCTTCGCACAAGATTCCCGAGGGAGGTGACGATGACTTCGAAGTGCGTACCCAACAGGAAATGTTGGAAATGATGTCCTCCATGACGGGCATGATTACCACGGTGTTGGTCGCCATTGCATTGATTTCTTTGCTCGTAGGTTGCATCGGCATTATGAATATCATGTATGTCACCGTGACGGAGCGCACCAAAGAAATCGGTTTGCGTATGTCGATAGGCGCGAAGAATTCCGCCATCTTGCTGCAATTCCTCACCGAAAGTATCATCTTGAGCCTCATCGGAGGCGTGATTGGCTTGCTGTTGGGCATTGGACTGTCCTACATTGTATCCTTATTTATGTCATTGCCATTCATTATCAATGCTTTATGGATGGTCATTTCCTTTGTCTCTTGCGCCATCTTAGGCCTCATTTCGGGATTCTTCCCCGCCTTGAAGGCTTCGCGCACCGACCCGATTAATGCATTGAGGTATGAATAAAAGTGAAAAAGATGATATAAAGGCGTAGATTAATACGGTTTGCAATGCGCTGATATTAGGCAATTTGCGATAAGAACGAAAAAAAGTTGCCGAAAAATGCGCAGGATAAGAAAAAAGGTTGTACTTTTGCAGCCGCAAAACGATGCTTCCGTAGCTCAGTTGGTAGAGCACCTGACTCTTAATCAGGGTGTCCAGGGTTCGACCCCCTGCGGGAGTACAAGCAAACCCTATGAAAAACTGGTTTTCAGTGATTTGTAGGGTTTTTCTTTTGTTGGAAAAGTGGCTATTTTGGATTGATATTCAGACGATTACGAATAATGCTCAAATACGACTCATATTATTTCCAATGTCCGCACTGTCAGGCTTGGTTTGAGGGGCGCAACCTGAAGGCCGAGATGGTGAACCAGTCAATCCTATATTCTGATGGTAAGGTGCTGAACGACAACTACATTACCACGCCACAAAAGATGATTCTCTGCCCTTCGTGCGCCCATGCCTTCTGGATTGAGCATCCCGTTGAGCCGCTGATTACCTTCGAGAAACCTGAAGCCGAAGTCAATTCGTGGAACACATGGCGCTTTTATGGCATCCGTTTCACCGACAACAAGGGCAAACTCGCTCTCATCAACCATTACAAGACCTTCCTTAAAAAAAGCCACTATGAGCCGAAAAATGAGATTTACCTGCGTCGTTTCTTGTGGTGGGCCTATAATGACTTGCACCGCAATCATCAACATGTGCGTTTGAAATATTTGCTTAACGGTTTCATGAGCTTCGGCGTGTGGCACGAAAACCGTATGATGATTCTAGAAGGTGAAAAGCTGTTTCTCAAAAACTTAAAAGACTTCAACGAAAATCTGAAACGACTTTTGGCCTTGCTCGAAAAACACCCAGAGGAACAAATCGACCTCGAGGTGCCAGAGATTTACCGCGAGCTGCGCCAGTTCGACAAGGTGAAGGAACTGCTTGAAAACATGGGTAGCCGCACTCATTTCACAAACGAAATCTTGCGCCATTCCAAATGGAAGGATTCGCGGGTGTTTATGGTGACGGGCTGATTAGAAGCTATTTAGCCACATTCCAAAGAATCGGTCGTCAACGCGATAGGCATTACCTTCTTTAGTAATTAAGTCTTTGTCCAATAGTTGTTTGATAGCAGATTGGACAGAACTGGCAGAGACCAAGCTATATTTTTGGATTATTGCTACGGATTGCATTTGTGAGGCCTTTCCTTCAGAGGCGATAGCTTTTAGCACGGCGCGTTGCCTTTCGTTCAAGCCGTAAAACATGGATTCAAAGACATTTGCATTGTCAGATACCTTTTTCTTCAGTGCCTCGTCAATGATGGTTTGTGTACATTCCTTTTCGGTCATATAAAAAGCGAGGTAAAGCACAGCCTGCATATACCAAGTGTGACCTTCAAGTCTATCGTAAAGGTTTTCAACCAGTTCGATAGAGCAAGCCTTGCCAAAGTCGGAGAACTTTTGTGTGGCAAATTTGGCATATTTTTCTTTCGGAATGGCACCAAGGCTCATGATGTTCGAGCTATTGTAGAAAGGCTTTGAGGCCGAGGTGAACATGTTTTGAATGATGTGTCTTTGACTTCCTGCGAAAATGAAAGTCGCGTTTTTACAATGTTGGATATGGGTGCGCAATAAGGCTTCCACGTTCTTTTCCGGGTATTTTTCAATTTGCTGGAACTCGTCGATGGCCACCACACATGGTTGTTGGGCTTCTTCCAAATATTGGAATATCTCTTCCAGTGATTTTTGTGAATCTTTGATGTCGTCCAATCCAAATGATCCATTCATCATGCCCGCTTCGTCGAAACCAATAGTGAATTGTATGGATTTCACCACTTTGATGAACATTTCCAGAAACTGTTTGTCCTTGTTTTTGAGGCTTTTGCAAATTTTATTGCCTAACAAGAGAACCAAATCATTAAGATTGAGCGTGGAATAAATGTCGATAAAAATGGTGTAAAACTCTTTTTTTATGGCCTCCTGATTGAAGCAATGTTCGATGAGTCCAGTTTTCCCCATGCGTCGAGGTGAGATGAGGACAATATGGCTATGTCCTTGAATGTCAAGGATGAGGTTTCGAGTTTCTTCTTCGCGGTCGCAAAAGTATTCAGGCGCGACATATCCTGAGGTGATGAAAGGGTTGTAAATCATGGTGGTTTGTTTAGGCTGCAAAAGTAATCATTTTATTTTTATGATAACAAATCCATCATTTTATTTTTATGATAAAAATAGCATGATAGTAAAAAATGCACCCATTGAGTGCATTTTTTTGCTTGTTTTTGCACTATTGCAGTGCTTTTTATTTCACAATGAATTTCTGAGTCGTTTCGCCCACGGAAATGAAATACATTCCAGCAGGTAACATGGAGATGTCAATTCGTTGGGTTTCAGCATTGATGGAACCTTGTAGCAAGGTCTGCCCCATCAGGTTGGTGATACGGTAGGTTGGGTCTGGTAAAAACGCAATACTTTGCGTCTCCACAAACAAAACGCCATTGGTGGGATTAGGATAAACCGTGAAACCATTGTTTGTTGTTTCATCAATGCCGTGGTGCCATTCGTCGTAGATGGCGTCGCAGTCTTCCTCACCGTATTTGAAGATTAATTCATTGTCCACCCAATAGCAGCGCAGACCTTCCACGCGGTAACCCTTGCCACGGGTCATCAGCCTTTCGGGGAAGAAACTGGTTTGGTGGCCAACACCGCACACGATATCGCCGCTGAAGAGGTCGTCTGCATCGCTCACATGGAGCATTCTGAATAATTGGTTGTCATAGTTGATATAATCTACACTGTCCACGTGCATGGTGAGGCTTTCATAGCCCACCTTGATTTCCCATTCATCGCCAGCTTGGGCTGTAAGGTCGTACAGTACGGTGAATTCTTCCAAATCCTTGTTCCACCAATAGACCTTGCCGTCTGACTCATAAACATATTCGTGTGTTATCTCCGTGATTTCTTCGCGGTCGTAGTGCGTATTGCTGCGGACGATGATTTTAGGGCGTTCGTTGCCGATGGTGGTGTCGGCGGCATATTCCAGATGTTGGTAGGTAATATCGCCGTTGTCATTTTGGATTTCGTAGTACCATTCGGACTCATCTGGCAGTAAAGGCTCAAAAGGATTTTCGGTGAGGAGATAGGAAATTTCAACTTTTGAGACGTAATTGAAATGAAAATAGTTTTGATAATAAAGCATATCATTTTGTTGCTTTAGACGCTCCTCGTCATAAATAGAAAACTCGGGTTGCCAAATGCCTTCTGTCCAGGTGCCATCATCCCATTTTTCAAAAGTGACCGTTGTGGGGTAGCCTATTTCGTTTAACTCATAGATGGCTTGATGGGCATTGACAAACTCGTTGTCTTGCCAAAAGCTGATTGTGGCAAGGACGAGATGACCAAAGGCATTGTAATGGTATTCCACCAACTTTTCGTTCTCCCATTCGCCATCGACGCGCTTTTGCGTCAACGCGCTCAAGAGGTGCCTTTGTCCGTCATACGCATAGGTAATCAGAGTCATGCTGTCGTTGTATGGTTCGATTAATACTGTAAGCAAGAGGCTATCTGCCGAAAAACTTCGGGTTTCCTTGTTCATGCGTATCCAATCGTTGGACATTCCGTTGGGATACCCTTCTGTAGTGATAACTATTTCGTTTTCGTTGTACTCGTAATAAAGTTCTTTATAATAGGCTAGCTGTGGATAGTATTCATTAAACCGCTGTCTTTTTTCCTTTGTCAATCGTTTCAACCCATCGTAAAAGTATGTAATGGTATCTTCCAACCTTAATTGATTCTGGTGAAAATCGTCGAAATGACGAGTGTAGGTTTTAAGTAGTCCTTCTTCGTAGGTGTATGTGTTGATGAAAGGATCAAAGCCTGCGGCGATATAATTATCATGTTCTGTGATGATATGCAGCGCTGAATCGTAAGCGTAATACATTTCATGACCATAATTAAAGTGGTCTGGTGTGCCGGCATAGCAGCGATGTAATGTGCCGTTGGAATTGTAATAGAAACGGGCGCCAAATGGATTGTATTCAGCTGCTTCATAACTACTGGGGTGTAAATGGATTGTTGCCGAATCAGGTTGATAGATTAAGCCGTAATAGTCGTCAGGAATAGTGTTTGTTTCAATTTCTACCATATCGTAAAGCGCGTCGCAGTTTTCGGGTTGCATAAACACTTCGAAATCCTTCCAAATACAGCCTTTGTTTTCATTTACGCCCAAAACATAAATATCATTAGAGAAGGCTTTGATTTTATTCGCCCCGGTGGTGCCGTCCAGTGGAAATCGCAGCATTATCGTAATCGAAGCGTTCTTTGCCACTGTGTATTCCAATCCATGAGGATATGCCCAGCAATAATAAAAATCGCCATTGGAAGCACAAAGGCAGTCGACCACGTCATACGCGTCAAAAGAAGCGACTCGTTCGCCGTTTTTCCAAACAGCAGAAAATGAATAAGTGTCAAAGCCAGTGTCAAGATTATAATAACCGAGTGTAAAAACAGAGTCGTTGTCTATAGAGATTTCCTCTGCGACAGACCCCGTGACATAATCTGAAGGTTCGTACGAGTATTTGATTTGGCTTTTTTCCCATATTGTTGCTTTGGTTTTGTCTTCGGTGACATAGCCGCAGAAATAAGGTATCCCAGTGTTTTGGTTCACCTCGGCATCGTATATGAAACTGGCATGTGTGCCATCACCCAACTGCCAATGGGTTGTGAAATCGGTTCCTTTCCAAACCGTTGCCACAGTGATGTTGTCATCGTTCGTATAATGTCCAGCGTAATAAAGCGTGTCGTTTTGACAATAAATGTCGATGATACGGACGCCGCTTGTGTTTTGGGTTGAAACATACAGTTGGTCGTTTTTCCAAATCTCGGTGTATCTGAAAGATGTTCCCTCGTATTGGTTGACCATCCAATATACATTCTTGTTTGAATCGCATGCCACGGTTTTTGGAACGGCATTCATGCCCTCGTGATGAACTATGTAAACAATGTCGCTGTTTTTGTAAATTGCGGCTACTTTCTGGTTATTTTGCACATAATAGCCAGAGGTGATAATGTCGTTGGCTTTGGCTTGTAATGCCAAAAACATAATCATTGTAATTGCAAATAGCTTTTTCATGGTATTGAGCATTTTAGATTTCAAGATGTCAAAATTTCATGATTTATATTTCGTTGATGATTTCTTCAAAGCTGCGCTCGTCCTCTATGCCGTTCATTTTCTCCTGCTTGATGCGCGACTTGCGGCGGGCGTAGCTGTTGGTTTGCAGGTTCATGAGGATGGAAATGACCTGGTTGCTGAAGCCCTGCTTGGTGAGGCAGCAGATTTGCAGGTCGCTCTTGGTGAGGGCGGGGTATTTTTCCATCAGCCGTTTCGTGAAGTTGCCATAGACCTGGTCGATGAGAGCCACGAAGTCGTCCCATTCGGTTTCTTTCAGGTCGAAATCGAGGGTGGAGGCGGTGATTTGTTCCGTGAGGGCCAAGGCCGTGACATAGACCTTGTTTTTCTTCAAGGCCAGTTCCATTTGGTTCTTCATTTCCTCTGCTTTCAGCTTGGCGCTCAAGGTTTTCTGTTGCAGGAGCAGCAAGGTAATCGCCAAAACGACCAACAAGGCAGCGAGGATAAGGTAAAGATACAAGCTCTTCAGTTTTTGCTCGGCTTGCAAGTTGTTTTTCTGCATTTGTAGGTCGTATTCCGCCTTGATACGCTGCATCTGTTCGTTGCGGTGCGCTTGGTCGGCCTGCATCATGTTCTCGTTGAAAAGCTCATGACATTCTAAAGCTCGCGCATAGTCGCCTTGCATTTGATAAAGGTAGCAAAGGGCTTGGTAGGCCGACATGCGGACACCCGCCATCTCGTTTTGGGTGGCTTCGGTGAGATAGACAATGGCGAGACTGTCCTGTGACAAATAATAATAGGCCACGCCCAAAGTCAGCGGGCTATCACCTTCGGCACCGTTGGCACGGGCTTGGGTGACCAACTCAATTACTTGGGCAAAGTCCTCTTGTGGCAAGAGCACATCGCGGCTCAACTCCAAGAGGATGTCGTTCTCCATTGTCTTGTCGTTCAATGTTTTGGAGAGGGATAGAGCTTCTTCGTAGGCTGTCTTGGCACCGTCGATGTCGCCCAACGAAGCCGAGGCGCGGCCGCAGTTGCGCAGGGCGGTCATTAATAAGGTGTCGGCGTCGAGGGCACGGAACAATTCGGCGGCATCCTTGTGCAATGGCAGAGCTTCCTTAAACAATTCGTGTTTCCAGTAGCAGAAGCCGAGATTGTCCTCAATTTGGCCTTTCAGCTGTTGCACCTCGGGTTTGTCCATGTCGCAGCGTTCAATGGCGAGCAAGGCTTGGCTGAAGCTCTCGGCAGCCGCCTCCGATTGCTTGTCGGCGCGTTGTTCTACGCCTTTCTGGAAGTGTGTCTCGGCCTCCGTGAGCCAACGTGCCCTGTTATGACATGCCGAAAGACATGCCAGAACCAGAAGGATCGCCGCTAAATATCTTGTTTTCATTGTTTCACGAATTTCATAGTTTGTTCGCCCATTGTAATGAAATATAGGCCTGCTGGCATATTTGAAATGTCAATCTGCTGGTTCTCAGTGGTGATGTTACCCGAAAGAATGGTTTGTCCTATCAGGTCGGTGATGCGGTATTCGATTGGGTTGGTTTGAGACGCAAAGCATTGCGTCTCTACAAACAAGACGTTGTTCGTGGGATTGGGATAAACCACAAACGGGTTTTCTGAAGAATTGTTCTCGATGGTATGATTGGGAATGGGTGTGGTGACATATTCCGTCACTTCGGCGCGTGTGCAACCTGAGATAGAACCCATAGCATTGTTGACATCAGCATAAATGTCATCAAAGAACAAATAGGTTCCCGAGGGGAAGCCTCCCAACACCCATGTGGTATCGTTCCATCGTTCGGCATTGACGTTGGTGCAGAGGTTGTTCTCGTCATAAAGGTACGTTGCCTTGTTTCGGTCAGCATACTCACCATCCACCATGGTTTGGAACAAAATTCGGGTGCAGTTTCCATTATCATCGTATTCGTACAATTGTCTTTCTTGTTGGCTGATTTCTCCATTAGTCCATTTGGTAATCCTCTTCTCTATTAGGAGGTCTTCATCGTACTCATATTCCGTAAATGATGAATTGAGCCAATCTCCCATTTCTTCAGACCAAATGAAAACAGTTTGTGACAGTGGTTGGTGATAGCCTGAATAAGTGTATTCCTTCTTTGTGACAGGTTGGCCATTAGCATTGTATTTTGTTTCTGAAGACCATGTGCCATCATCAGAATAATCGTACAGATAATAG
>Ga0310690_10012882_pt1 | contig 10223 bp, 4 predicted proteins | sample AusTroGonzalo_MG_2_FD_207661 | JGI IMG/M metagenome (GOLD analysis project Ga0310690, IMG submission 207661) | Bovine rumen microbial communities from tropical cattle in Woodstock, Queensland, Australia - Gonzalo_04 (v2) (version 2) | ecosystem: Host-associated > Mammals > Digestive system >...
CCGCGCGGATGCTCCACACCCATTTGCGCCTGAATGGGTTGTAGAACACCGTCGAGCTGTCGCCGCCAAGCCCCGTACGCGTCTTCATCTCCCACTTGACGCCGTCCGCCGAGGCGTACTCGTACGCACGGCACGGATTCTCGCCAGGGGAGACGAACATCCGCCAGTTGTCGTAAGGGGAGTCGGTGGTGAAATCCGGCCATACGCTGAACGTGTCGAAGTAGTGGCCGGGGTATATCAGCACGTTCGTGCCGCGAGGACCCACGTTCGGACGTGTCCAACAAACGGCGTCCTCGGACTCCGCAAGCGCCAGCAGGCCAGACCAGCTCGCCAGATACCACATTCGGAACTTTGAGCGCTTTGGATCCCACCAGACACCGCCTCCCGAGAGGCTGCATGCCGGCACGCTCTTGTACATCGGGTTCCACTTCTGCGCTGTTGTTGCATCCGCAGGATACGGACGGTCGCCAAGTTCAGTCCACCGCGCCAGCTCTTCATCGGTCTCCGGCCAGAGCACGGGGTTGCCCACGAACTTGACCGGCTTGTAGAACTTGCGCACGACTCCCTTCGAATCCGCCACGAGGAAGTCGTCCACGAACAGCTGGCGGCCGACGTCGATCGGCATGGCCTTCGGCGGATTCTTGAGATAGTGCGGCGTCGTCGGGCCAGGAAACATCGCGTCTATGCGAGGCGGCCACTTTTCGGGCAACTCGATGCCGTTGTACAGCGTCTCGCCGGCAAGTGCACAGCCGACGAGCGCAAACGCCAAAAGCATTGCCCTCAGAAGAGACAGCATGTCAGTCGCTATACTTACCGAATGAGTATCACCGAACCAAGGCCGACACCCTCAAGAATGCGAAGCTCCCCGGCACCGGCAAGTACATTCTTCACGGCGGGCGGCCCCTTAGTCGCGGAATACACGCCCGCGCCACGCTCACGACCGTCAACCGTCAGCGTCTTGAACGCCGCCTCGCCGTCGTAGTCCAGATTGAGCGTCGCACCCGTCTTGGCTATCGAAAGGTCTGCCGAGCCATTCAGCACGGACTGCAACTTGTCGCCGATCTTCACCGTTCCAGACTGAACGTCAAGTCCGTCAAGACAGAACACGCCGTCAAGAGCGAGAGAACCCGCGCCGGTCTTTAAAATCGAAACTGCGTCCGTGCCGTCGTTCGCAATGTTAAGCGTCTTGCCGGGGGCGACCTCAAACGTGACCGTACCGCTCGTCGTGAACGCGAATGTTTCACGCTTGATGGTATCCGAGCCATTGGCCGCATACGTTCCGCCGTTAAGGTTCAAGACGTTGAGCGCAGGATCGGCGTAGCCAGCGAGAGATCCGCCGAACTCAAAGCGTCCGCCATTGAGCGTGTAGGTGAACTTGACGCCGCTTGTCACGCGGGAGAACATGAAGTCTTTCGGTTCTACAAAGGTTCCGCCGTTCTGGACAAACTCGAACGAGCCCAAGTATGCGTTACCAGAGGCAAAGACAAATGACAAGTGGAAGCTGCTGTGCCCGCGAAGTTCACCCGAATCAAGCACATACCGACCATGGCCGCCGCTGCGCGGTTGCGTTAGCGCCCAGTTGCTCTTGTTGTATATGAGATCGTTGAAAACGGTAGTGGAGTAATCCACCGTCGCCCCCTCTTGATGCGTCTCGCCACAGCAGGCAACATTCGCTTCGTTCCAAGCCGTGAGGACGATTCCGTAGTTGCTGACAGTGCAGTTTTCCTTAAGCGTGATGACAGGCGTCCCGTTGGCGTCGATCGCACCGCACGTCATAAGCCTCACGCCCGTCACCGCACCGTCGAACGTTGCACCGCCCTCGGTAACGGTAATCCAATAGTTGTCCGCATCCGCCGCAGGTTCGACTGCGCTCGTCACCGCTCCATTGAACACGACCTCGCCCCAACCCGTCTTGGTAATCTTTCCCGCGAACACGACATCGTTGCCGATGACGAGCGTATCGCCTTTTTCGACATGGATGTTAGCGCCGTCCGCAAACGTCAGCGCCGCGCCGGCAAGCGTATTCGTCTCTCCTGCCGTTACAGGATCGTAGGTGAGCGAGGAAAGCGTCGTCGCCGAATCAACCGTTGTCGTCGTGCCGTCCGCCTCATACGAAAGGTCGCCTACCGTGCCGTCAAGCCAGGAAGCGGGACGCTCCCTCACCGTTACCGTACCGGAAGTGAAGGTGTAGGTTCCCGGAGTCTGATCTACACCGCCAATTGTCAGCCGCTTGACGGAGAGGTTTTGACCTTGGAGTTTGAGACAGCTTGCAGCGGCAAGAACGATGACGTCAGGGCTCTTTTCAACTATACAGGGATTGCTGCCGGAAACATCATAGAAATTGACTATCGAATTGACATGCTCCACCACAAGCTTTGATGGCCCATTGAGAGTACAACGAGAGAAGTCAACGTTTGCACCGCCTTTTACAGTAATGCAACCTGTATTTGAGTAAATGCCGTTTGCCGTAAGCGTTCTGCCGTTTGGTCCCGACACAACAAAACCACCAGGACCGGTGATGGTAGCAGTAGTTCCCATCATGATTGCAAAATTGTACCCAGCTGACATGTCGAACGTAGGATCTCCATTCTTCCCTGTAAGATATATGTTGCCTCCGCTAAACGTGTGATAGTCATCGACAGGGTGAATTGTGACGCCTCCGAGATAATACGTAATCTCGTTTTCATCCCTTACTTTGACATAGGAGTCAGATATGCGGCTTATAGTGAAATTCCCTTTTGAATGATCGCCGGTCAAATAGACATCGCCACCATAGAGCCGTACGTAGTTCTGGTTGCATCCACCATAGAAACCACCGCAGTTCAACGTACCTCCAGACATCTCGAAGCTGCCGCCCGGATATGCGCTGTTTGCCGAAACCTGCGATGTGTTCCCCAAAAAGATGCCGGCGGGGGTATTAAGCACTCCGCCCTCGAGGGTGTATCCTACCGACTCGGGAGAGAGCGTCAATACGTTAACGTTCTGAAGCCAGAAATTGGCGCATGTGATGGTTCCGCCAGTCTGCCGCAACAGCACGGAGCACGGGTAACCAGGATACCCCTCGCTCAGACGATCCACAGAGAGCTCGGTACCGTCCTCGATCGTAACCCTTGCCTGAGTCTGCGGATTTGCCGAATTATGGTTTATGAATTTATAACTGGAGCTGCCGACAATGCTAGTAACTCCCGAAAGAGCCAACTCACCATCCAGCACCAGAAGCGGGTAGGAACCCGTAGTGGTACTCGGCATCGTCTTTTTGAGCGTCACCCGCCCGCCTCCAAGAAGGCTCATTATGTTGTTCGACCGCGAGAAATCAACATCAAGGACGAGTTCGCAACCTTCCGGAACAAAGAGTCCGCAGGCATAGCCATCGCCGCTAAGCAGTACAGATCCAGCACCAGTTACTGTCGTTTTGCGCTCTACGCCATTTGGCATTGCAATGATGCACGACACGGTAACGCTGCTGTCGAGCGTGATTGAAGATGCCCGAGATATGTCAACCGGGGCGCCGGAAGGGGGGACGGCTCCGCAATCCCAGTTGGCAGCTGTGTTCCAATTGTCATCCGCACCAGCGCCGGTCCATATGTAGGGGACAAAGATAGACGCCGCCGACCCCACAACCGTTCCGGCATCAAGAAAAGTCGAGGCATTGCCGTTGTAACGCCCCTTGGGCTGCTCTATGCCATCGACCACGAGACGATGCGCGACGACCGCGCCTCTGTAACCGCCGCCAAACCCACTTGCAGAAGAATACATTTGTATCTTGCCGGAGCCGTTGACCGTAAGATCAAGTGGAGTTGCTATTCGAGCCGTCGCCTCCATCAGTTTCAGAATGGACCCTTCGTTCAAAGTTACCTTCCATGCGTTAGTCGAACCACGTGGCGCAGAAATCGCCGCGCCTGACGAGACGGTCACGGTCTTGCCTGCGCCAATGTCAAGTTCAAGGTCGTATGTATGGCAGTTTTTCGGTATGGCAAGCGAACTAGTACCACTCAAAGCAACCTTAGCACCAGGTCCGAAATCGTAATTCTGCCATTCCCATGCCGATAGTGAAGCACCGGTCAATGCAAGCGTGGCATTTTCAATCTCGAACGTGCACCCGTTGGCGATAGAAGGAGCAGATCCGCAGTTCATCACGCCGCCACGCAGCGAAGCGACCGAACCGACGTCAAGCAAGACCGACGCAACCGTTGACGTGCCGCCTGTCTGCACATATTGAGCCTTGCTTTTACTACCAATCGTCAATGCGCCGCCGACAGTGAGAGCACCCGCATTAAGTTCGTAGACAGACGGTTTGTCATGACCGGCCGCCGTTGCAAGCCCGATCCCGCCAGAGACGGTTACCGCCGTATCCGCACCATTCTGGATTATATTCCCGACAGCCGAGGAAGGCGTGCTGTTAATGCCGGTTCTTATGTTCTTGGCAGTCAAACTGGCGGAGTCTTTCAGTTCAAGCGTCGCCGTATCGCCATTCGTGTAGTTGCCAATGCTCACATCTCCATTCTCCGCCGAAAAAGACGCCGCTCCGGAAAGGACAACTTTTCCATTGTCAAGGACGAACGGATTGTTAGAAGCCGTGTTCGTCACGGCGGCAGAAAATTCGACTTCACCGCCATGCCACTTGTCCATACGCACTGTCGCCGAGACAGGGAGGTTCACGACAAGCTTGCAATCATCCTGTACGAGAAAGCTGCTGCTGTTTACACTCACGTCTTTCGTAGGATTGAGAATAGCGCCCTCCACCCCATTCAGCGTCACAAGCGTAGCACCTGTATTGAGGATGACAAGTCCGACATCTAGCACGCCAGTCTTATCCACTAAAACAGTCGCCGGCTTGCTGAAGCGAGCGTAGTCGCTAGACGTCTGCGGACAGCCGGAGGGCGACCAGTTGCCTGGTGTAGACCAGTTATTGTCAACGGCACCAATCCATGTGTAGTCAGTCGCGAACGCCGCAAAGCCGATTCCGGCCACTGCACCTATGAGCATGAACAGTTTTTTCATTGTTGTTACTCCTTGTTTTACCTATTTGCCAATTCAAGTCAGTTTGAGAAATCAGTTCTTCCTTTCAGGAAATCAAGACACATGCGCTTTTCAAGCTCGATGAGCTTTGCATCCGTCCAGCCCGTGTCCTGAAGAAGATAAGCATATCGACGCCGCGAATCTGCGGCGTTCAAATCGTCGGGGGAGCCGTTCGCACAGCCCGGCAACGCCAGCGCAACCGCAATCTCCCCCTTGCGCACGGCGTTCAGCGCAGTCGGGGTACAGGGAACTCGATAGGGATCCTCCTCGCCCGAGAGCCCTTCGACAGACGCTTCGTTTGTCGCCATGCAGACGGTAACCGGTGTTACAAAGGGCGTTGTCTTGTCAGGAATGAGGAACATCGTCTTCACGGCAAGTATGTCATCAGGATAGAACTCCCAAGTCTCGACGGTGTAGCCGTCACGTTTGCGGACATCAAGACGCTTGAATTTCTCCTTCATCTCATCATGCTTCGCCCGTAGCTTGTCGCGGACTTCCAGCATCGCCCATGTGTAGCCCTTTGTGCTACGCCCGTCCGCACGGTCGGAAACATAGTCTAGTTCAGTGAACGGACGCACGTTGCCGCAGCACTTGCGCCCCGTCAAGCCGTCTGGCGGATACAACTCTTCGGGCTTGCGTTCGCGCTCGGCGCGGGCGCGGGCAATCTCAGATTCAAGCCCCTTCGGGATGTCTGGCGTTCCGAAGAAGAGCCCGCGCAACCACGGCAAAGCCGATTCGGCGTGGAAACTGTGGTCGTATTCATGGCAGTTGCAGACAGCCAGGAAGCTGGACGCGTCAAGCCCTGAAAGCGTACGCACGTTAACTCCGTCATACGTACGAGCGGCGGGGTCGGCATATTTGTCGTAATAGTGGATCGTCAGGTTCTCGGGGTGACCGGACAATTCGTATGCTCGCTTGATATCTTCGATTACACCCTTGAATGCACCGCCCTCGTTAAGGATCATTGGCTTCGGGGCCATGGCCATCAAAGCTTCAACGTTGGAACCGCCCCCAGAATTGCTCCCGCTTGGCAGGTCGGTCGTGGAAAGTCGGCGCGCCATGCCATCGCAAGCGAAGTCATTATAGACTAAAGCCGACACGTCCGGGATGATCAACGCCGGATAAAGCCCCTCCATTGCACCAAGAGACATGCCCGACACCGCAATCTTCGATTTATCGACGAGCGGATGCTCCTTAAGGAAATCCACGAGAATTGCAATCTGCCGCGTCACAAGTTCAATCGTGTCGGAACCAAGCTGTCGCATCAACTCACTAAGGCGCCCACGCGAAGCCCACCACGGCATATCGTCTGCCGCGCCGTTGGCTGTTCCGATGTTCTCAAGCGCAACGGCGATCATGCCCGCCTTGACGTACCACCATGCCTGACGGTTACGGATTGGATAGCGTGTGAAGTAGGGGTCCTTGTCACCAACTAACCCTTCAAGCGAAGCACCGGAGCCGGGCAAGCAGAATACGACAGGCGTTTTACCGGGTTTTGCCTCGTCCGGCACGAGCACCCATGCGCGAACCGCTGCGCGCGGATAAGGATGACATTCGTAAATGTTCAGAGTGTATCCGTCGCGCTTCTCTTTGGAAACGAACTCTACTGCCGGAGCTTTCGGCTTCCATGGCAGATAACCAGAGTATCGCTTGAGATACTCCCTCTGCCAAGACAGAAACGACTCGCGATCTTTGAGAAACGGATGTGCCGGCGCTTTTGCCGCATCGTAAAGCTTCTTTCGCGCCCATGCCATCGTCTTTGTCGTGCGCCCGTCAGCACGCTCTGGCGTGAAATCCTTCAGGCATGTAGTTCTAGACTGCTTGGCAAGCCCAGTAGTCGCCAACTCGCAAAACGCCGTAAAGCCAATTACGGCGGCAGCAAGTGCGAGCAGCGACTTAATTCTCATGCCGTTTCCTCGTTTTGATGTTTATTTGATTGCATTATACCATAAAACTCACGCCAAGACGTTTCACCGATTATTTAGGCAATAATTGAAACGAGGCGTTTAACGGCCTCGGAACCAGTCGACGGAAATCTTTACGATGCGGGTATGCCCAAGGCCGCTGTAGGCACAGTAGCCAAGCAACACTGTGCCGTCGTCAAGCGGCTGGATGGCTATGTAGCAGAAATGGCCGGCCGGATCATCCTCTATATCCTTCGCACCGCGCCACGTAAGGCCGTCGTCGCTCGACAGCGCGGCGGAAAGCGGAGTGCGCTTGCCGTTCCATCCGCCCTTTCGTTTAAGGTCAAAGCGGCCTTCGTGATTGTTCCACACGGCCAGCAGGTCGCCCGTAGAAAGGCGCTTGATGGAAGCCGGAGAAAGCGGCGAACGCAGCCACGAAGGCTGGGGAGCGGACCATGTTTCGCCGCGATCTGCCGAACGGCTCATGAACTGACAGCCGGCGTTGGTGCGGATCCAGAGCAGGACGCCTCCGTCACTTAGTTCGACCACTCCAGGCTCCTGCGCGGCGTACTTCCTACCGCTCGGGGATACGATATTCAGCAAGGAACTACCGCGCCGCCAAGTCTTTCCGTTGTCGTCGCTCGAATAAGTCATCACAACGCCCATGCCGTCGAACTTGCCGCCGGGAAACGAGTGAAGGGCCACTGCGAAGAGCAGGCGTCCGTCCTTAAGCTGGATGACGCGGTCGTTGTTGAGGACATAATACCCGACCTCGTCGGTGATGCACATCGTCGGATCAGACCAAGTCTTGCCCTCGTCGAACGACCGGCGCATCACGGGGCGGCAGTCCTTGGTGCTTTCCTTAAGAAGGTAGAAGAGCGCAATCTCGCCGCTCTTGAGGCGAAGGAGGCTCACGCTCATCACGTTCATGCCACCATGGTTCTTGACGATGATCTCGTCCTCGTCCGTCCACGTCGCGCCATTGTCTGACGAATATCGAGCCGCGATGTCGGCTGTCGCATGGTCGGATTTTGACGTTCCGTAGTAGCGCGAGTATGCGAACATGATGCGCCCGTCCTTGAGCGGCACGAACGCCCCTTCGCTGTTGCGTGGGTTGTCCGGCCCCGGCTTCAGCTCAAGCGAGACCTTCACGCCAGGCGCAGGATCGGCGAAAGCAATTGCGGCCATGCCGAGAACGGCAACAAGCAGAACCTTCCGCATGGCTACTTCTCCTCGAGAAACGACTTTATCGCCGCGCAGACATCCGGCCTGTAGTTTCCGTAATCGACGCATTCGAGGACTACGCCGCGCGCGCCGACGGACTTTGCGAGGCGCAAAAGCCGCGTCGCGGCCTCCGCTTCGGAGATTTTCGCGAGCTTCGCGTACTCGCCGATGCCGCACTTCTCGAAATTGTACGATGCGAGAGGGAAATATATCTCCGCCTTCCCGCGGTTCGCCATGACGTTTCGGTAGATGCGCTCTGTGGAGCCAAACGGATCCTTCGGATCGTAAGTCACGCTCATCACATATACGGCGTCGAACACCCCTTCCTTCGCGAGGTGCCGCCATTCAAAGCCGCTGAACCGATTGCGGAGCGATGCGTCGTCCTTGTCGTCAATGCCGACGAATCCGCCAATGAACTCCACTCCGGCGGCACGGCACTTCGCGGAGAACTTGCGGAGGTAGTCGTCGAAACGGGCGCCAACCATTTTCTGCCAGCGCGGGTCGGAAGGCTCCGGAACCGGCTCGTCGCCGTAGAGGCGCTTCCATTCCGCAAGCGCCGGCGCGGTGTATTCGCGCGCGTACGACCATGCGCCGTTTCGCCAGAAGTCCAGCATGATCTTCTGCGGCTTCATGGCAAGACGCTCGTCGACCATCTTCAGCTTGTGCTCCACGACTTCGGGATACATGATGGAACACGTGCCCATCCACGGTTCGCCGTTGCGCATGCAGCTCCAGTATTCGGGATGCGCAAGCGTCCAGTTTGACGAAAGAGGCGAATACCAGTGGTTCTCCTCTATCGTCGTGTGGATGCCGAAGCCGAGCCCGCGCCTGCGGCACTCTTCCCGCACGACCGGGAATTCGTTGCCACGCGGCGATTCGAGGCGAAGGTAGCCGTATATGTCCTCGCTGGGGAGGCGCTTCTTGTCGAACGGCGCCTCTGAAACCGGCCACATCTCGCATTCGCTCGGATAGCGCATCCTGCCCCCGCCCTTGTCGCGCCACCAGATGTCGTTAGAGTGCGTGAGCAGGACGTGCTCAAGCGTCTGCACCGTGCCAGTGACGGTTTCTATGTCGTAGTTCTTCGCGAAATCCAGAGAGTCGACGAGCGCGACGACCTGGAAAGAGTTGAGAGTTGAGAGTTGAGAGTTGAGAGTTGAGGTCGAAGTGGCAAAGCACTGGCAAGAAGCAAGCAACAAGGCCAGGCAACTCGTCACTTTCCACTTTCCACTCTCAACTTTACACTTTACACTTTTCATTTGAACAGGTCCTCCCTCCTCTTGAACTTCGGAACGTCGCTTGGCCAGCCGACCCCCACTTCCGCCTTGACGACGGACTCGCCCGGCTTGAGCCCGCGCCCGACGATGAACCTGCGCAGGTTCTTGAGCGACAGCACCTTCGCCCTGGGCACGTTGACCACTGGCACCGCACCATCTACGGACAGCATAAGTCCGCTCGGCGTCCTGATGCCCGTAAACGTGTATTCACGAGCCCCGTTGTAGCCGTTATTCCGGACGTCAAGATACCTTCCGCTTAGATCGCGCGTCGAGAACCACGCAGCATAGCTCGCGAAGATCTGGAACGCGAATTCGTGCTCCTCGTATTCACCGATCAACAGCTGGCGAAGGTCCTTGGTTCCGTCCAGCTTCGCCTTTACGCGCACGAAGAACGTTTTGTCGTCGCCAAACGCGAACTGTGGCCCTGATGCCGCGACGCCGGTTTCCCTAGCAACATTCTCTTTCGACCACAGCACACGCTCAGGTTCATCGTCGTCGCGCGATTCCGGCATGGTCTCGTTCGGCATGTCGTTCGCGCCAAAGGGACGAACGTAGATCTTTCCGCCTCGGTCGTAGGCGATGGACTTGCCGTCCGGCGAAAAGCACGGGTTCTCGCCCGTCGCAAGCCGGCGCACCTTTCCCGTCGTGACATCTTCGATCCACACGCCCCAGCCGGGATCGTCTTTGCGGAAGCCTGTGAAGCAGATGATCCTGCCGCCCGGATGCCAGCGCGGCGCAAGCGCACTTAGCCCGCGTGGCGAAACGGGGCACCACTCCCGGCGGTCGAACTTTCCGATGCGCG
>Ga0310690_10012884_pt1 | contig 10221 bp, 9 predicted proteins | sample AusTroGonzalo_MG_2_FD_207661 | JGI IMG/M metagenome (GOLD analysis project Ga0310690, IMG submission 207661) | Bovine rumen microbial communities from tropical cattle in Woodstock, Queensland, Australia - Gonzalo_04 (v2) (version 2) | ecosystem: Host-associated > Mammals > Digestive system >...
TGCGTCTAATCTGCTTTTAGTTTCATCATATTCACATATACCAGCATTTTTTCCAAATTTCAAATAAACACAAACAGCAGTTTTTGATAAATTATATTTTTCTCTTAATTGTTTACTTGTCATTCCATTATTAAAATCTTTACATACATCAATTTTAGTAGATGATAATGTATCAATATAGCATTGTTTAAATGAAACTTTAGATATATCAAAAATTTTTGATAAAAGACTGTTTTCAACAATGTTTTTAAAATCTTGATTTGCAATATCACTACAATTAAGCACTATATAATTATCCACATAATTTAATGCTAATATTTTTTTGTTATAATCATTCTTTTGGTTTTCCTTAAGATGATTTATGCCATCAAACGTTGGTCTGTCTACATAATGTTGCGAGCCATTTGTTTCAATAATATATGACTTATTATTATATTCAAAATAAAAATCATATCTATAAGATCTACACCAATCAAAAGTTTTATTACTTAATTGATGTATGTATTTTACATTAAGCTGCTCTAAAAATGATTTCATTAATTTTTCAGACAAAGAAACTTTATCTCTACAAAATTTACAAGTTCTTTCAGTTACAAACTTTGGTGAACTTTTATATTCACTTCCACATTCTTTACATTTGAATAATAATTTTTTATTTGTACCATAAATATATTCAGTTTTATCAGATTTATTTACTAATAAATCAGCGATTTCAGGATGAGTAGTTTGAATATCATTAAAACCAATAAGCACTTTTCTGTTCTTACAATAAGGACAGCCCTTACCTCTTAATGTAGATTTTGCCCCTGATAGAAAATTGCCATTGCAAATACTACAATGATGCAGTAATTTATCGTCATAATTAGTGTAATGCTCTATTAGCGTCAAATTAGGGAATATGCTATTAAGTTTCTCTTGATATGTTTCTGTATTATATTTTTGTATTCCCAATGTATTATTCCTCGTTGTCTTTTAATTGCTCTTTTAATTTCCGTATTTCTACATTTAATTTACGTTTTTCCTCACGTAAATCATCATTTTCAGATTGAAGTTTTTGAACAAGTTCTATCCTATATCCACCTATATCTCTCCAGTCGTTTTCATCAAAATAAGCATTTTCAGAAATTGACTTATAACTCATATCCACAGCCCACTGAGTACCCTTTGACTTAAGCTGATCATAAAAGTCCGTTTCCGCCTTATCAAAGTCAAGGTTTCGCAGTTTCTTCATAAGGAATGTAAGAGTATTCTTTCCGACTTCCTTATTCGATCTGTTCTTTACTGAGATTTCATTTTCCTTTGCTATCTTATCATTAGACAAAACAAGATCCTTCTTAATAGTATTAAGTTTAGAAATCTCGTCAGCGTTCTGAAGTGGGGAGAGTAGGGCAATCTGATTATCCAAACGCCTGATCTGATTATTATTGATAACAAGCTGAATAATCATAGATAATTTATACGGATCGTCCTGAATATCATCATCGAAATACTTGATAAGCTCTTTGAACAGATATTTTCTATCCATTGCTGAATGTTCTTCAAAAGGATCATAGCCCACAATTTCAATAACTGTCTGCCGGGCTTCAAATTCTTCTTCAGAAAATATCTCCTGTTCAATTTCTTCCTTGTTATCGGAAGTAGCAATGAGAGCCTTTTCATTCTTGATGATTTCAACCATCGTATCCTTGAAAGACAAATTCTTATATGCACCCAAACTTATCTTTCTAAGATAATCACCAAACACAAAGTTATCATGTTTATCAGCTTTTATTTCAAGATAGAGTTTTTCACTCCAATACCAGTTAAACTTACTGCACATAATAGCGCAAGCAAAGCCTTCATTATTGTAGACTTTCTTAAGTTCTTCATAGTATTTTTGAACACAATCTTTACATATATGAATAAACCCCTTATTGCCATCAGATAAGAACGGTTCATTACCTGTAGTCTTATAAAAGTTCTTAGGTTCTAACCACTTCTTACCGCAGCAATGACATAAATAAATGTCCGGGTAGATGTAAGGTGTGTCCTCAGTCTTTGGTGTAGGTAAGACCTTATTCAGAGCCTTTTTAGGCAGAGCCATTAGCCTTCACCACCATTGATCTTGTTAGCTTCTTCTTTGATTTTATTAAGCACTTCTTCAGACACTTCTTTATCATAAAACCATGTATTAAGATACTTTACTTTATCTTTATAATCAGTTGTTGGTTTAGCCGTACAGATATTATATCCGGGACGTTCCATTATCTGATTTTCTACAACATTTAAAGCCTGTGCTGGAGGACGATGATCAATCTTGATTTTGACAAATCCCGGCAACCAAACTCCACCTTCAATAAGGCAAGCACGTTGTAAAGCTTCTGTGACAACATCGAAAGCGAACTTACAAGTCGTTAAATCCCAAGACTTACCGAGAACTTCCTTAGTAACATCCTTCATAACTCTTGCTACTTTAACTTTCCCGGCATATTGACGTTCTTTAACTTCAACTTTCACCTTCACAGGTTTTCCACCTTTCATTTAAAATTTACAAAGTTATACTTGTATTTGAATTAACGCATATAACCTTTGTAGTCTTATTTTTATCTGCAAACTTATCTTGCAGTTCTTTACTGAACACTTCTTTTTCTTTAAAATCACCATGAACCAAAGCTAACTTCTCACAGTTCAAATCAGAGTAATATTCCAACATATCATCATGCTGAATATGAGAACTGAATGATGTGAGCTTAGTAATATACGCCCGGTTAGCAATTGACTTGCCTTCAATGGTGATGTATTTATGTGTTCCACTTTTTATCTTGTCGGCAAGTGAACCCGGAGGAGCATAACCACAGAATAAGAAGTGATTCTTTGATGAACTTAAAAGTTTCTGAGTCCATGTTACACTTCTTCCTGCTGTAAGCATACCGGATGATGCAAGTATGATACACGGTTCATGACTGTCCTGAATTGCCTTACTATCATTGTATTCACTTATAAAATGAACATTAGACCATCTTGCAACTCTTTCCCAGTAATGCATCTGTTCTTCACTTACTATATGACACATAAGATTAGATATCTTACAAGCAAGCGGAGAGTCTACATAAATAGGTACTTTCCACTCAGGATTATTACCATATAACTCATACAGTACAGTAAGCATAGTTTGGCATCTGTGATTAGCAAATACCGGAATAAGAACCTTACCCTTATTCTCAATAGTCTGTTCAACTACACACTTAATCTTTTCAAGATCCTTTTCTCTGTCACCCGGTTTAATCTGCCTTGTTGGATTACAGTAGGTACTTTCACCGATTACAAGATTAGCCCCGGACACAGGTTCAAATTCATGAACATAGTACGTAGGGACATTCAAGTTTCCAAGGTCAGATGTGTAGTATATTTTCTTAGTGACATTGTTTTCGGTTAGCCACATTTCAAGATGAGCCGAGTTTGTGATATGCCCGGAATGAGAGAACTTCACTTTGATAAAATCTTCAATGTTGTATTCCTCGCCAAACGGGATTTCCTCAATGAGAGCAAGCGTAGCCTTTACATCATCAGCATTATATATAGGTTCTAATTCCTTGCCTTGATGCTTTAATAGTTCAGCATCCTTTTCAAGAATATAGCAACAGTCCTCCAAGAGAATCTTTAATAAACCATAATTCATTTCAGGAACATATATCTTTCCTGTAAATCCACGCTTAACAAGTAAAGGTAACAGACAAATGTGGTCTGCGTGACAATGACAAATTATGGCAAATTCAATATCTTTAGCCTTAAAGGAGAACTTACGATTATTAATCTTATATGATTCAAGGGTTGACTTAGAAGATTGGTTCAGACCACATTCAATCAAGAACTGATAACCGCCAATTGATACATGAGTCATGCTTCCGGTAACTTCTGTAGCATTAGTTCCGCAGAAATTCACCTTGATTCCTGTTTTAGATTTCTTCTTTGCCATAAGATCACCACCTTATGACCTACAGGACTCACAATCACATTCGCACTCATCAAATTCAGGCATTGCAAAAATACCATCAAATCCGATATCTTCACCAATGATGTAATCAATAATGCCAAGTTCTTTAGCTTCATCGGCAAACATATACTGTTCAACTCTCTTGTCATCCTGAAGCTGTTTATGCGTCAACTTACTTCTTGAAGCTAACATCTTATCAAGACGTTCATCAATCTTATCAAAGAACTTCACTTCATCTCTGAACTTAGAAGAACTATTGCCGATATATGTTGATCCATCATGATTTAAGAAGATAGAATTAGGCATAGCAAATCTCATGTGTCCGACCGCTGCAATATAGAAAGCCATTGAACAAGCATATCCAGCTACAACTGTGAATACCGGAGTATCAGAATTGCGAATTACATCAACAAGTCCAAGACCGTTAAATACATCACCGCCATAACAATTGATAACAAGCTTGATCGGCACTCTATCTTCAATAGGGAGTCCAGCATCTTCAATATTCTTCTTAACAATAAACATGGTAACGCTTCTGAAAGTATCCGCATCAATTTCATCGTCAAGATAAAATATTCTGTTTTCAAGATCTTCCATTATCATTAACTCGCCAAGTCCATAAGAGAACGTGGAAGCTGGCATTGCATCTAACATTACTTCCTGCTGCTGTTCTTCCTTAACTTCTTCCTTTTCAACTTCCTTTGGAGTAGATTCTTTCTTAGCCATAAGAAATATCCTTTCTATTATTTAAAATTAAGCCCGAAAGCTTTATTGCGTAGTTAGGAGTCGAACCTAAATCTTAAGGTTATGAGCCTTAAATGCTACCCTTGCAACACCACGCCATCTAAAAAATGCGACTCCCAACAGGAGTATAATCATTGTCAGGAGTCGATAGGAGAGTCTTTAATTTTTACGAATTTCAGCCAGTACCGCTAAGACATTTGGATCTTCTTCAACCCATCTTTTCTTCCTCTTAGCCTTGTGATACTTAGATGTGATAGTCATATGAACGTTCGGAATCTTCTTCTTAATTGCTTCATATTCTTCTTTGGTTACGTAAATCATTTAATAACTTCTTTCTTTATAGATTTGGTATTTATTTACCATGTATAAATCAAATCTTCAAAAATAAAAAATACGACTCCCAAAACAAAGAAATTTCTGAGTTTCAAGAATCGTATGTAATTATGTTCACTTGAAATTAATATTAGACAATCGTAAGGTTTATTAAGTATTTTTCTTTTTTCTCGCTCTTTCTTCACGCTTTTTCTGAGTACGATATTTCATATAAAATTCCCTGTTACAACACTCGCAACGTTTTCTTATTCTTCCGCCTTCCGGGATGTCAAAGGATCTGCCACAATCAATACACACACATACAAGAGATTTCTTATGCTTATTGCAATGAATATGAGAACTGGAGTTTGGTTTAAAGATCATGCCACAGTCCACACAGAACCTATAATTAGCTCCGTTGATATATTCCCACCAAAGACCGAGATTCATAAGATGATCAACGTTAAATTTAGGTTCTCCGTCCACATCTGCAAAAATAACTTCAATACTCGTCTTAAGCATACTCTTTGCCGGGGTTATATATCCTGAAGTGTAGAGGATATTCAATACCTTAAAGAAATCATCAAAGTTATGGTTGATATTTGCAGTACACATTATCTCGGTATCCGCAGTATTAACCCACAGATGACGATAACTGATATAATTCATCTTAGCTAACACAAGATAAGTAAAAGCAACCTTCTTACACTGATCTGTCGGCAGCTCGTTAATCTTATCAATCTCTTTTTGAGTAACCGGGACGGACTCAATATTTCTTAAAGGCTTACTGTGAGCCGACTTTGCTATCTTCTCCATAGTTGTTTTCCACTGAGTATAAGTAAAGCCAGCACGATACTTCTTGATATGATTAACAGTTTCATTAATTGCAGCTTCTTCACTGTATCCCTTATTGTTTATGAAATACCGGATGAGCAAGTTAATCATCTTAGTAACATCACAGAATGATAAATCTGCGTTCTTCAGTATTAATTCAGCTTCTTTAACTTCATTAAGGATTATCAACCTTACACTTCCTCTCAGAGAACTTAAATCCGTTATATTCTATATCTCCATTATCATCCCGGGTAATATAACTAAGTTCATAATTATTCTTTTCAAGTAGATTCTCAATTATCTGATCACCGCATACTTCCCATGCAAAAGACTTAGATTTCTCGGTTGAATAGCAGATTTCAATGATTATATCACACAACATCTTAGAGTTGGAGCAAATCTCATACGCCTTTTCCTTGAATTGCTGTGTGATGTCCTTGAAGCTATCAGTATATTCGTCACCGGATATCCTCACTTCATTCTTATCCATTATCAACGCTGCTTTTGCCTTAGAGAACTGCACATATAAGTCATTTATCTTCTTTGCTATCTCAGGATCAAACCTTGCATTAGACTTCAGAATCTTATAATCAAACTCACAACTTGCCTTGACCTTAGTCTTGAAGCCCTTAAACTCATCCTCTACCATATGACAAAGGCGGTTCATTGTACTACCGTTATCATTGACCGGGTAGAGTCTGAAATACCAGTCCAGCCATGACACTTGTTCGTCCGTCAGTTCATCCTGTTTAACAAGTTCTTCAATTTTCATGCCATACATGAGTCTACATTGACGTTCCGCAGCCTTAACAAAACTTCTGTATTTCTTATCAAGGTCAGGATAGATGTATCTCATAAAGTATGGTTTCTTGTCTGCACATATTCTGTTATTGAATTCATCTTCTTCAGATAGCTCCGCATCGTCTTTAGGTTTAATAGGGGAGTACCAATATTTAGGCATAGGATTACTTACTATTCCTTTTACTGAGTCAATATCCCTTAATACCCTCGGTTTCCCGATATTTAATAGGGGAGTAGATTATATAATATTCTGCAATTCTTTTACCAAATTACAGAACCGGGGCACTTCCATGTTGGACTTTCACCAACTATGTACTCTACTTGGTTACTCACATAAGTATTTCTCTTATGTTATCCGTTCGATAATCGTTGCACCTTTCCTTTCGGACTTGGCACAGAGTTGTCTGTAGTAGTATTTAAAATTAAGCTGGCATAAACTCACCAAAATATTTTATTTCAGCTTCTTTTCTTGCTGCAACCGCATCATCTATGTTATCATAATATCCCAGTGATATAAACTTCTTATTAACAGTTATATATGCTCTCCATTTTTGGTTTGGTATATATTCTGAAACACCTACATAACCGGAAGTATTCATTGATGTTATAGATGTATTTCTTGCGTTTTCAACATAATTTGCAATCCTAAGATTACTTCTTCTATTATCTCGTCTATCTCTTGATTTATGATCAACTAACACATTCTTTTCAAATTCAGATTCAATTCCAAACATTAAAAACCTATGAAGAAGTATTTGAGTTTTCTCATTTAATCTCGTTGACAGATAACCATAATTTGTTTCATACCAACAGTGTTCTTTAATACTTTCATAATCACATTCATCAATAAGAAAAACATTATTTGTGTTTGAAGCATAAAGTTTATAGCATTTATTCTCACTATCATACTCAAATTTATTATATTTCTTTGATTTTGCTCCTGATCTCTCGAATTTATCACAAGCACAACCTTTGGTATTTCCTGATACTAAGTTTGAAGCGTCAACCGATCTTTCTTGACCGCACTTACTACACTTACAAATCCAAAACCTTTTAACTCTATTTCTTTTCTTAGCTTTATATTCAGCTAAATCTTTATTATGTCTTTCTTCATCAAACCTTACAACAGTTAAAGTTCCTACTTGCATACCTGTTAAATCCCTTGCTTCCATAAAATCACCTCTTTTCTTTTTTTATTTTACTACTACTTTACAATTTCCTCTGTTAGCACGTTTTCACGCACACCTTACATTTGTAAGTTCACCCCGTTTAGGCATATACATCACTGTATAAGAGGGCTTCTGTTAACCCTGTTGAAATAATTGACCGCATAAAATTCTGTAATTCAAAACCTGATATTCCTTACTGCCCGGATCAAACAATGGCAGCAAATCATACATACTTGTGACTCGGTTTGTTATCGCTCCAACCTTAGAACCAAAGCCTTTCTTATTACTTTCCCGGAGTCCTTCTTCAGTGACTAAGACTTTATTTGCGGAACGTTGTACGCACATGATGGTCTGAATATGTCTGTAATTCTCCAACATGATTTTATTGTTGGTAGAATATACCAAATCTCCATCACAATCAGCCCCGTCTAATGCTTCACGTAGAGTATCATGAGAATTAACCATTATCAAATTAGGACAGTACCTATACCAATAATCCGCATCTGCCGTGTTGCATATCTTCATCTTACGGATATTAGCCATACTACTCATCGGGGCACGTAAGCAAACTACTTCTTCAACGCCCTTATCTTCCCAAAACTTATGATAAATCTCTCCAGCCTTAAGAAGTCCATAATCCTCATCCTTAACATCAACCTTTAAGATGTACTGGCATAGTGCAAAAGGATCACCAACAATAACTCCAAAGTTACCCTTAACCTTAATAACACCTATCTTAGCATCAGTAATTTTCTTCTCAATAAGAGAATTAATCCGGTTAATCACATAAGGATCATTCATCACGTCCGGGCATATCTGAATAGCCTTTATCCAGTCGTTATCTCCACTTGCATTTTCTTCAGTAATTTTCATGCCTTTTAAGAATAACAATGCTTTCTGTCTATCGAAGTGAATAATATCCTTTATCTCATTGACAGTAGGGGAGATAAGTTCTTTAATCTGATCATCCGTCAGCTCATAACTCTGTATAAATTGATAATTCAGTGTTCGGACTTCATCAAGTTCCTTCGGAGTCACCTTTGTTACAGAAAAGGAATACATATTCTCATGACATTTCTGAATATAGTCATCAATACTGTCATAGGCAGACCATAACTTCAGCATAGACGTGGTAAGGATAATATCAATATCATTAATATCATGCTGTTTACCCCATACATCCGTCACGTACCGCTTGTCATGCACTTCAGCAAATTCCTTGAAGTCAAATGTTGCAACCATACCTTTTGTGAACGCATTACGGACACAACATCCACTCATAAGATAATCAAGGTGCATATCATCTGACCATTTCTGTGCTAACTCAGGACTGATAAGACCATAACCATCACTTTCATCAAGTTCTATCTCAGCAGTCTTATGTGTCATCACAGGTTCATCCGTTTCAGAATTGTCAAGATAGATTACGTCCTCAGTGAAATGCGTAACAAGATCATCTACCACAAGAATTCTATCAGTGTTTGTGACCGGATAACTGCCACTAAGAGTTAATGCTTTATATGCTTCATACTTTGCCGGGACAATCTTATAATCAGACTTTCTGCCATTCTCCACAAGACCATGAAGATAATCATAAACATCCTCGCTGGCATAACCTACGGTACACTTCTTAACCTGATTAGGAGAACCAATGAATCTGTAATACTTCTTGCCATTGACTTCAAATCCGTCAATCACATCAATATCACTTGGCTTATCCATTACTATGTTAATCAGCTCCGGGATGAACTGCATCTTGTTTATGGCATCATATTCAGACTTAATAAATTCTCTGTTTTCTGTGCTGTTCTTTTCTTTCTTTGCTCTCTTGATATTCTTCTTTTTCTCGGTATATAGCTTCATTTCAAGTTCACGGTTCTTACCATTAAAGCTATCCAGCCATCTGATCACCTGACTATCGCTAATAGAAATTATCCGGTCACTTGCCCTTGCATCGTTGAATGATAAATCGGACAGCCTACCGGACAACACGTCTTTACTGTGAAGTTTATAGATATACCTCGGAAACATAATGCTTTTCAATCATATCACCTCGCAGCTCGATTAATTAATAATAAAATCTTCCGCCCTTGGCAACAGTTCCATCCACTTACAGAATATCCTCCACTCAGGAAGTCTATGATTTACTCTCTGCTTATAAATATTTCTTAAACATCTGTAATTTGTTGTCACTCTTGCAGTAAGCTTCAGACCAGTCGGGCATGAGTAGAGCAGATTAAGATACTTTTCCTTCTTCTTTTCAGGATCAGTTTCAGCATTGTATTCCTCAACAAGCTCTTTAACTACTGCCTTGCATCTATCATCAACATGACCATCAAAACAAGTATCAAAATCGAACTTGGCTATACGATGCATGGAACTTTGTGA
>Ga0310690_10012885_pt1 | contig 10221 bp, 8 predicted proteins | sample AusTroGonzalo_MG_2_FD_207661 | JGI IMG/M metagenome (GOLD analysis project Ga0310690, IMG submission 207661) | Bovine rumen microbial communities from tropical cattle in Woodstock, Queensland, Australia - Gonzalo_04 (v2) (version 2) | ecosystem: Host-associated > Mammals > Digestive system >...
TGGACACCGACTGGCGGAACAGCATGTCCGCATGCATGATGTCCGCCGGGACCGCGCCGAACCAGATCCCCGGCGAGGCGACCATGACCATCAATTTCCGCCTCGTGGACGCGGCGTCGCGCGACGCGATCCTGCGCGACCTGGCGGAGACGACCGGCTGCGAGATCACGCTCGGCGAGGACATCCCGCCCGTGTCGTTCGATAAGGACGATCCCATCTTCAAGCTGCTTCAGCGCGTGCTCTCCGACGAAGTCGAGGGCGGACGCGAGATCCCGCTGGCGCGCATCTGCGGCGCGACCGATTCGCGGCACTGGAGCCGGCTCGGAGTCCCCGTCCCCGTGCTTGGCGTGCGCGGCGGCAACGAGCATTCTGCAGGCGAGTATGTGGAGCTGGACTCCATCGGACGTTATGCGGACGCGCTCGTGAAGATCGCAGATGCCCTCGCGGCGAAGTAAGTGGACCGAATCATTTCAGGCAAAAAAACGGACGCATCTCCCGAAAACGGAGGTGCGTCCGATGTTTTTGAGCTTGATGCAGGCAAATTATTTGTTCCGCATGTGCTTCACGAGCCAGGCGTCGCGCAGTTCCTTGCCGCGCGCGAATTCGCGCTGGAAGGCGTCGTAGTCGCCGGACGCGATCTCGGCGCGCAGGACGTCGAGCTTCTTCTGGAAGTTGTCGAGCGCGGTCAGGATGGCGGGCGTGTTGAACTCGATGATCTCGCGCCACATGACCGGGTTGCTGGACGCGATGCGGCTGGTGTCGCGGAATCCGCCCGCACAGCCGGCGTCACGCAGCATTTTCTCGCGCGGGTCCTCGCTGCCGAGGATGGTGAGCGCGAGCGCGGATGCCACGATGTGCTGCACATGGCTGGTGTGGGCGACCAGATCGTCGTGTTCCTTCGGTTCGATGCGGATCACGTTCGTCCTGACCGCGCGCCAGAATCCGGCGACGGTTTCGACGTTCGCCTCCGAGGCGTTCGATGCGGGGCACAGGAAGACGTCCGCGCCGCGGAACATCGTGGGGAACGCGTGGACGTGTCCGGAATACTCGGTGCCGGCCATCGGGTGGCCGCCGACGAACACCACGCCGTGCGGCACCACGGTGCGCTCCGCCACGTCCAGGATCGCGCCTTTCACGCTGCCCATGTCCGTCACGACGGAGCCGGGCCGCCAGAGGTGCGCGTAGTCCGTGAGGTAGCGGACGATGACCGGGAGCGGGAGCGACAGGAACGTGACGTCGGCCTGCGGGATGATCTCCGCCGGGTCGTCCGAGGCGAAGTCCGCGGCGTGTTCGGCCAGCGCCCATTCGCGGGCGGCCGGATTGCGCGTGCAGCAGAGTCTGCGGATGCCCGGCACGTCCTTCAGCGCGAGCCCGAACGATGCGCCGAGCAGGCCGAAACCGATGATTGCGACGTTTTTCATGCCGGACGCGTCAGACATAACGGATGATGCAGGCGAGGATTTCGAGCGTGTCGGTGCCTTCGCAGGCGACCGAGTGCCCCTCGCCGGACCGCGTGATGACGGAATCTCCGGCGTTTGCGATCACGTCCGTGCCGTTGTCGTCGATCCGGGCCTGTCCCGCGAGGATGTAGAAGATCTCCTCCTCGTTTTCGTGGACGTGCCAGCCGATGGAGCATCCGGGCTGGAGGATCAGCCGGGAGTACATGCGGGCGGGCGAGCCCATTTCCTCGGCGGGCTTCCAGATGTGTTCGAGGGAGACGGACCCGTCGCCGCCGCGCATGGCGGTGCGGACTTCGGTCGTGAATGCGGCATGCTGTTTGAACATGGCGATATCCTTGAAATGTGTGCAAAAGGTTTCGGACGTTTCGGACGTAAAACTATAGCACGGAAAGGGCGTGATTCCAAACGCGAAACGGAAAAAAATGCCTGAAAGCCATAAAAAACCGGACAAAAAAACGCGGATTCGCTTGAAACTTGCGTTTCGCGTGGTAGATTATTATGATTAAAGTATCCAAATCATTTGTTTCCGCCCGGTGAAAACTACTCCGGATCGAAAGGATTCTGCCATGTTCAAACATATCGCCATCATCGTTGCCGCCATGTTCGTCACCCTCACGGCGTTCGCGGAGAAGCCCTATTCCGTCCTCGTTTTCGACGACCTCTCCAAGCCCGTCGCCTCGGATCAGCAGGATGCCCGCACCGCCTCGCTCCTGATCGAATATCTGAAATCCGAGCTCGCCACGCACTCCCGCATCGCTCTCTGCGATGCCGAAGCCGTCGAAAAGGCCATGAAGGATTTCCGCATCAAGCACAAGCTCGGCACCAATTTCTCCGAGAATGAGGTCAAGGATGTCCTCGCCGCGGCGAAAGGCGACTACATGGCGCTTCTCTCTATCGTCCCCGACGGCGACGCGAAGAATGTCAACGTGACCGTGTACGACAAGGCTGGCAAGAAGTACGATCCGCTGTCCGTGCAGATCACTTCCATCCGTGAAAGCGACCTCCCCGCCGTCGTCCTCGCCATCGGCATCGCGCGCCTCATCCGCGGCGAAAGCCCGGTCGACCGTCTCTCCCTCGAACGCGAAAAGCAGCTCATGCAGGAGAGCGCCGAGGACCGCGCCCGCGAAATGGCCGAGAACAAGGAACGCGAAGAGGCCCGCACCCGCGAGATCAAGCTCCGCGAGGAAGCCGCGAGGAAGGCCTACGAGGAAATGACGAAGCCCGCGGACAGGAAGTGATCCGTTCGCTCCGCCTTTTTCCCTCCCTCATTTCTCTGGCATGGATAAGATCATTCTCCGGGAGCTGCCCGTCGAATGCGTGATCGGCACGCTTCCCGCCGAGCGCATCTCTCCCCAGACCCTTTTCTTCGATCTCGAACTGTGCGGCGATTTCTCCCGTGCCGGCGAGACCGACGATCTGGCCGACGCCGTCGATTACACGGCGGTCGAACGCTGCGTGCTGGAAATTGCCGGCGGCTCCTCGTTTTTCCTGCTGGAACGCCTCGCCTATGCGACCGCGCGGACCATTCTCGCGCGATTCCCGCTGCTCGACCGCGTCACGCTCGCAATCCGCAAGCCGGATGCTCCGGTGAAGTCCGGGTCCGTCGAGCTGCAGATCACCCTCGCGCGCTCCTGATCTCTCCCCGTTTCTTCTCTCCGCTTCATCCCTCCATCAAAAAAAATCCCGCGGGACGTGCTGTCGTCCTGCGGGATACGGGATTCTCTTTGAAGAAAAGGCGTGCGGTCAGGTGCTGTGCAGGAGCTCCTGAAATTCGTACTGCGCGTTGTGCATGGCGCGCACGAACTCTCCGATCGTGGCGTCTTCCTCGGCCGTGAGGTGCTGCTCCACGATGCCGCTGAAGAACGTCTGCTCCGCAGCATCGGCGAATCGGTCGAAGTCGTCGCGGATCTGGTCAAGCTCGTCGAGCGGGATCTCGCCGATGTTCTCGCGCATCATCTCGATGCCGGTCTGCACGAACAGAATCGTCTGGTGCATCTGCTGGTCGATGTGGAACCGTTCTTCCGGCGGCAGCGCGCGGTATTCTTCCAGCCCGCGGATGAGTTCCTCCTCGAATTCTTCGGGCGTCGGCATCTGCGCGAACTCTTCGTCGCTGTTCGGCAGCAGACGCGACACGTCGCCGCGGCGTCCGTTGTGGAAACCGCCTCCGCCACTGCCTCGACGGCCGCGACGTCGCGGACGGTCCTGCTTCGGCTGGTCGTCTTCCTCCGGTTCCTCAACGACGGCGACCTCTTCCGTCTGCGGTTTCCGGTTGTGCGCGTTGATGGTAAGGATCACGGCGCTGGCGGCGGATATGATGCAGACGCAGATGGCTGCGGAATAAAGGGCAGTTCTGGTTTTCTGGTTCATGGCGAATTCCTCCAAACATTCAAGCAGCTTATCAATTCGCTTATCCCAGTAATATAGCATCCATCATCCGTTTTTCAAGCGCTTTCCTCTGTTTTTTGAAAAAAACGGAACTGCGGTCTCGGCAGGACGGGAACCCGGACGCAAAAAAAACGAGCTGAAATCAGCTCGCCGCGACAGGATGATATAATGGCATCCCCAATGGGATTCGAACCCATGTTACCAGGATGAGAACCTGATGTCCTAGGCCTCTAGACGATGGGGACAGGCCGAAAAAGAAGTATGTTTAATATAGCCCCTGCACGGAAAAATGCAAGCCCGCGACGCGATTTTTCCCGAAAAATCGCGGAAATCCCTCCGCACGCACGCCGATTCCTCATTGATTTTTCGCAAAACAAAAAATATTGATTTTTATGAATCCGGGGTTGATATTTCCGATCCGGGGTGTTATATTTCGCTGTTTATTGTGAATCAGCAAAGAGGCAAGCTCGATTTCGGTGTTTCCCTTCTCCCCCGATATAAAAACCGACTATTTGACATATAACCGAAAACACGAAAGGAATTCGAAATGCCGGAATACAGTGATTACATCGTAGTTTCAAGCGGAACATCCACGATCAAAAAGGACACCAATGGAAGCCGCTATGTCGTCATGAACTCGGGGACCCTTGTAGTATCCTCCGGCGGCACACTCTGGTGGTCGGACAGTACGGACCACTATATCGATCAAGGCGGCACCTTAAAAATTTTGAACGGCGGCCAAACCTATGGCGGTAGATTCTTTGCAAGCGGATATTGTCATGTGTCTATGGGCGGAGATGCCATAGCCCCACATGTCGAAACGGGAGGATACGTTGTTGTATCGTCCGGCGGGCGGGCTTCCTATAGCCATGTTTCATCCGGCGGCTCTGTAGTGGTGTGGGATGGCGGTGCCGCCTCTTCGACGTTCATCGAGGGCGGCGTGGTCTCTGTGGTAAATTATGCCAGCTATACGGATATATGCTCCGGCGGCAAATTGTTCGTCTATTCCGGGGCAAGAGTAATCGACAACACAGTGGGGCATTATAGCGGCGGCGGTTGTATTGAAGTCTACTCCAGCGGGACCGTCACGTCGAATGTGCTTTCCTCCGGCGGGACCCTTAACTTGAACAGCAAGGGGTCCGCCTACTATAACGATGTCTACACCAGCGGCGTGGTGAACGTCTTGAACGGCGGTTATGCTAATACGAACCGAATCTACTCCGGCGGCAATTTGCGTGTCTCCAGCGGCGCAACCGCCACGTCGAATCTGATTTCCTCCGGCGGTTCCCTGAACGTCGACAAAGGCGGATCGGTGTCGAAAACCACGATCTATGCGGGAGGCTCCGCATATATCGGCGGCATTGCGTCCGGGACCGTGATGATGGGCGGATATCTGGATCTGTACGGCTCCAGCTACAACGGCGTGTATTCTTCGGGCGTGGTCTCGATCGGATATGGCGGCTACTCGTACAACGAAGTCTTCTCCAATACGAAGACCTACGTCACAAGCGGCGCCAGCGGGAGCGGCGTCGTTTACAACGGCACGGTCGGCAGCGGATGCTCCGTCATCGTCACCGGGGGCCGGTTCGGCGGGACGACGGTCTCGAACGCGGTGTTCGACCTCATAGGCGGCAATGCCGACGTGTCGGGCGTGAACGGCGCGAAGGCGTGGATTTCCGGTGGCTTGTTCTACGCCTCCGGCGGTGGCGTGATGAGCTCGGCGACAGTCGAGCCCTACGGGAGTGCGATGGGAAAGATGTATGTTTTCTCCGGCACGACGGCGACGAAGGTCAACGTCTACGCGAACGGCCACTTGGGGATCATGACCGGCGGTTCCGTGACCAGCGCGGTCGCCATGCCGAAATCCGGCTCATACAGTGCCTCGATCGGCGTCTCCAGCGGCGGCCGGCTCGGCACAGCGGGCATCAGCGGTGGCAGTCTCGAGGTCGGAGCCGGTGGGTCCGTGACCAGCGCAATTATCCTGAGCGGCGGAATCGGCGTGGTGAATGGCACGATCGGCTACGCGCACCTCGGATTTGGATCCATGCAGATCTCCGCCGGCGGCATCGTGTCATCCGCGCATATTGCGTATGCAGCTAGTGTCAGCCTCAACCAGGGTAAATTGAACAGCGCCTACATCGATGGGACCCTGATCGTCTCCAGCGGCGGTTCGGTCGGCTCGGGCAGTCTGTACGGATCGGCGGTCGTCAGCTACGGTGGACAAGCGGACAAAATGAACGTCGAAAGCGGCGGCAGCCTGACTGTATCCGCGTACGGAGCCGCCAGCGGGTGCGCCGTATACGGCGGCACGGTCGACGTCTGCTCCGGCGGCTCGTTCAACAGCGGCACGGTCAGCCAGGGCGGCAGCGTCACGCTGAACAACGGCGCCATCGCGCTCGGCGGCACGGTCGGCAGCGGCGGTCTGATGAAGATTTCCAGCGGTGCGGCGTACAACAATTTCAAGGTCCTGAATGGCGGCAAGGTCACCGGGTACTACAACTGCTACAACGTTACGTTCTCTTCCGGCGCGATCGCGGATATCAATATCTTCAACCTCGGCGCGCGCAACGCCTACGCGCCCGTGAATCTGCTGTCCTACGCGATGAACCGGGGCGTGGTCTTCACGCTCACGGTCAGCGCGTCGCAGGCGAAGGGCACCTACAAGCTCGCGGACAACGCATCGGGATTCAACGAGACCATCACGGTACGGAACATCTACGGCGATACGTTCGGCACGCTCTCGCTCGGCCAGGTTTCGGACATCAACGGCGTCGGCTACAAGCTCGACCTCGACGGCGACAACAACCTGACCGTGACGGTCGGCGCAGCCCTTCCTCCCTCGATGTCGAAGGAATTCTTCTCCGGCGACTTCAACGGCGGCGGCGCGGACATGATCGCGAATCAGAAAATGTACCAGGTCAGCGTGTATTGCAACGGCGAACAGTGGGGACTCGGCGTCGCGCTGGACCCCGGCTGGGAAGTCGTCGCCGCCGGCGATTTCAACGGCGACAAGAAGGACGACTTCCTGCGCGTGAATAACGAGGGCTATGTGGTCGGCGAGATGTCGATCGGAAACGGGATGTTCACGCCGCAGGTGCTGAACCTGAAGAACGCGGGCTGGGACATCCTCGGCACGGGCGATTTCAACCATAACGGCACGGACGACGTGCTGATCGCGAACCCGACCGGGGCATCCTCCACCGTGGGCCTGCTCGGCTACTGGGAGAGCGGCGTGACCTGGACGCTCATCAACGGCTACTCGCCCGAGTGGGAATGCGTCTCGACCGGCGATTTCAACGGCGACGGCAAGTGCGACATGCTCTGGAGGAACTCGTTCGTCGGCGACGGCGGGCTCACCTACAACGCCTACTGCACCTGGATCGTGGACAATCCGGTCGACTGGCGCATGGTCAGCGTGGCGAACCCGACGGAATGGAACTTCCTGTGCTCCGGCGACTTCGACGGCAACGGATCGCACGACATCGCCATGATCAACGGCGAAGGCGTGGTCGGCATCTGGGGCGTGAACGACGGCTACCTGAACTCGTGGTCGATCCTGAGCGCGGTCGATGCTTCCGCCTGGGAACTCGCGGGCGTCGGCGATTTCAACGGCGACAAGACCGACGACATCGCCTGGCGCAACATGTCCACCGGCCTGACCGGCTACTGGCAGATCAACGGCAAGACGTTGACCGGCTGGCAGAACATTGCCACGATTGCATAACTCAATCCAGGCTGAAAGCCCGAAAGAACAGCTCCCGGAGTTCGATCCTCCGGGGGCTTGTTTTGTCTCCACACCCGATGAAAACCCTTTTCCGTGCAGGCCCGGAGTTTTTGAAAAAAAACGGGATCCTCGCCTTTAAATATGGAGAAATAGTGCTATATTAATATCTTGCATTATTTCGACACACCAGATCAAACCACAAGGAAAACCAGAACATGAGCGGAATACTTGAATTCGCCAAAGAACTTTTTACTCAGATACTTTCCTGGTCCGGCAGCTTCATCGACGCGGCCCGGTCGCAGCGCGGGTGGGGCTTCGTCCCGTTTCTCTGCATTCTGGCCTGGCTGCTGTCCGGATTCGCTTCCTACGAGTTCGCGAATTCGACCGGGTTGCACGGGAAGAAGCATTTCTGGATCGGCCTGGTGCTGCCTGTCGTCTATCCGCTCATTCTCCTCCTCCGCAAGATCGTGATCAGCGCGAAGGCGGTCTCCGCGGCGAAACGCGAAGCCGCGCGTCTGGCGGCGGAACGCGACCAGATCGAGGCGGAACGCCGCCGCATCGACTCCACGCCGAACAAGGACAACTTCGCGAAACTGAAAGGCTCCTCCGATGCATCCAGCATCAGGGCGCAGTTCCGCCTGGCGCTGGCCGACGGGTCCGAACTCCTGATCGCGAAGATCCTGGAGGCGCAGGATACGCTGGCCGTGTTCGAGCTCGAATCCAACGAGGGCGAGACGCCGCGCGTGCTCCGCATGCCTTATGCGAAGATGAGCCGCATCGAACGCATCTGACGCGGACGCCTTTTTTCCGATCGATTTCATCAACCATTTTCTCACATAACGAGGTTTTGACGCATGTTCAAGGCAGTTTCGGGGAGCACAGAGTTCCCCTCCATCGAAGAATCCAACCTGGCGTTCTGGGAACAGAACGGCATCTTTGAAAAGTCCCTTCGGAACCGGAAAGGCAATCCGGAGTTCCTGTTCTACGACGGCCCTCCGTTCGCGACCGGGCTGCCGCACTACGGCCATATCCTCGCGGGGACGATCAAGGACGTGATCCCGCGCTACCAGACCATGCGCGGCAAGTACTGCGAACGCACGTTCGGCTGGGACTGCCACGGTCTCCCGGTGGAATACGAGATGGAGAAGCAGCTGAAGCTCTCCGGCAAGAAGGAGATTGAGGATTACGGCATCGGGAAGTTCAACGAGGCGTGCCGCGGCATCGTGCTGCGTTACACCAGCGAGTGGGAAAACATCGTGAAGCGCATGGGGCGCTGGGTGGACTTCCGCAACGGCTACCGCACGATGGACATGAAATACATGGAGTCTATCTGGTGGGTGTTCCGCCAGCTGTGGGATAAAGGGCTCATCTACGAGGGCTACAAGATCCTGCCGTACTGCGCCCGCTGCTCCACGCCGCTCTCCAACTTCGAAGCGAACCAGGGCTACAAGGAAGTCACCGACCCGGCCATCACCATCCGGTTCCGCCTGAAGGATGAGCCGGAAACGAGCGTGCTGGCGTGGACGACCACGCCGTGGACGCTGCCGTCGAACATGGCGCTCGCCATGGGGCCGGACATCGATTATGTGAAGGTGAAGGACGGCAGCGACACGTTCATCCTGGCCGAATCCCGTCTGCACGCCTACTACAAGGCTGACGCCATGCCGGAGATCCTGCAGCGGTTCAAAGGCCGCGACATGGCCGGACGCCATTACATCCCGCTCTTCCCGTACTTCGCGGACAAGGAGGCCGAGGGCGCCTTCCGCATCATCAACGCCGACTATGTGAGCACGGAAGACGGCACAGGCATCGTCCACATCGCGCCGGGATTCGGCGAGGACGACGCTGTCGCGGGCGCGGCCAACGGCGTGCCCGGCGTGTGCCCCCTCGATGCCGAATGCAAGTTCACGAACGAGGTCCCGGATTACGCCGGACGCTATGTGAAGGACGTCGATGCCGAGATCATCGCCCGGCTGAAAGCCGAGGGCAAGCTCATTCACCGCGGCACCATCAAGCACAGCTATCCGCACTGCTGGCGCGACGATTCCCCGCTGATCTACAAGGCCGTCTCCACCTGGTTCGTGAAGATCGACCCAATCAAGGAGAAGATGCTCCGCGCGAACTCGCAGATGACCTGGGTGCCGTCTCATATCAAGGAAGGGCGGTTCGGCAAGTGGCTCGAAAACGCCCGCGACTGGGCGATCAGCCGCAACCGTTACTGGGGCTGCCCGCTGCCGATCTGGCGCAGCGTCGAGACGGGCGAGACCGTCTGCGTCGGCTCCGTGGCCGAACTTGAGAAGCTCACCGGAAAGAAGGTGACCGACATCCACAAGCATTTCGTGGACGATATGACGATCACGACGGAGAAGGGCACCGTGCTGCACCGCGTGCCGGAAGTGCTCGACTGCTGGTTCGAAAGCGGGTCCATGCCCTACGCGCAGAAGCATTATCCGTTCGAGGACAAGGAGCACTTCGACCAGGGCTTCCCGGCCGACTTCATCGCCGAGGGGCAGGATCAGACCCGCGGCTGGTTCTATACGCTCACGGTCCTTTCCAGCGCGCTCTTCGACAAGCCGCCGGCGATGCATGTGGTGGTGAACGGCATGGTGCTGGCCGAGGACGGCCAGAAGATGTCCAAACGTCTCCGCAACT